>Ga0207643_10001074_pt1 | contig 16150 bp, 20 predicted proteins | sample KBSMisM62_FD_184313 | JGI IMG/M metagenome (GOLD analysis project Ga0207643, IMG submission 184313) | Miscanthus rhizosphere microbial communities from Kellogg Biological Station, Michigan, USA - KBS Miscanthus M6-2 (SPAdes) (version 2) | ecosystem: Host-associated > Plants > Roots >...
TCGACCACATCGGCTTCGAGGTGCAGAACCTCGAGGCGTTCTGCAAGAAGCTCGAAACCGAGGGCGTGAAGATCGATCGGCCCTACACGAAGGTTCCGGCGCTCAACATCGCGATCGCGTTCATCTACGACCCTTGGGGCACCTACATCGAGCTGACGGAGGGACTCGACAAGGTTCAGTGAACCATCCGTGCAAATCGCGGCGGCGTGCACACCTTTTTATCGAGTGTGCAACGCCGCCAGGTCTCCGACCCCTCCGCGCTACCTATGAATCGTGATATTGCCGTTCACGGCGCCTGATCCCCCGGTGAATCCCACACCGGCAACGCTGTAGGTATCGGCAGGCGCATTAGTCCCCTGGCCGTTGTCCTGCACTGTCACGGTGAACATGCAGGGCGTTGCTGGTGCACTTTCATTCCGGCAGTACCCGGAAAATGTTGCCGTGCTGCCGGCCACCGCAAGATCCGTGAACGCGATGCTATGGACGATCTCACCGGTGACCTTGTTGACGTACTGCCACTCACCCGAAATCGTGCCGCCGGCGACCTTGCGTTGGACGACGAAGCCGAACCTCGAATCCGGACTGCTCACGCCTCCTCCCCCTGTCACCTTCGCGGCTTCCGTTGGAACCGGCTCCGGGGAACCCAGATCCGAATAGAACGGCTCAAGGAAAGCCTCGGATGAAAGGTTGGAATCCACCGCGACTATCGTTTTGCCCCGGTCTGTGAATGCGCCGGATGGCGTCTGGATTCGCGCCTCGTAGGTAGTCGTAATGCCAAACGACTGCAGTGCTCCCGCGCAGAAACCAAGGCCAGTCGACAGATTACCCGGGTCGGTCAGTTGCTTGGTGCCCGTGATGACTGTAGATCCCGACGTGATGACAAAGCTGGCTGAGAAGCTCGTTACAGGCTCCGCCTGCGCGAGGGGAAATGGTTGCGGTCCGATGGTTGCCACGCCCGTTTCGGTGAAGGTGCCAGGATACGGTCCGGTGGCGAGACCGCTCACCGTGAAGCTAATCGTCGAATTGCCTGCGGGATTGCAGTCCGCGGTAATCTGCAGCTGCGAACGATCCGCGGCCAATAGTTCACCATACAGTGTCTGGGCGCTCGCCGATGTTGCATTGGCAACGAACAACATCAAGGCGCCAATCGTGAAAAGTCGCATGGCGTTCTCCTCTCTGAACACAGAAGAGGAACGCGTCGAATTGATGTGAATCCCGCAAGCACCGCGTTCGAGTCACACGGTGACTCAAGACGTCGGTCCGTCTACGACGGTCGCGAAGACGTCGCTTCGTGGTGAATTCTGGCGACGCTTGGGCGGGCGTCCAAAAAGCGTGCAGCCCACCCGCGTGATCCGGGTTATACGTCCCCGGCATGGGGACGCGCCCTTCCCGCTGCCCATATTGCGCATCCGCCAACATCAGCGTCATCAGGACTGACGCGGCTGGCCGCGTGGGCGTCTGTCAGTGCGCGCACTGCTCGAAGCAGTGGATGCAGAGCCTGCCGGAACGTCGATTCGTCACCGATCGCCGTTCGGGCGCGCCAGATCGAAGGACGCAAACCGACCGGCGCCGGCAACCCAACTCCCGGTAGTTCAACTCTTCAGGATTGAGTTGACTTCTCGGCGGTCCGACAATCCAAGTGCGTATGCTGCTCGATCTTCGTCACGCGGTTCTTGTCAACGAACCGCCGGTCTCTGGGTTCTATGGGCTTCCCGCACGCAGCGCAGATGACGGTCGTCGGTTTTCTGAAGAACATGTCGGCCTCCCCGAAGCTTAGTCGAAACCGAGCAGTCGGCTTGCCACAGCCTCGGCGATCAACTGCGCAACGTCCGTCTGGACGGATAGGTTGTCCGCGCAGTCGCGTTCATACGCCTCCGCCCAGATGTGCGTGGCGTCCGCAGCGTCGATCAGCTGAATCGTGATTCGAATGCGGTTCCCGGCATGGCGGACGCGGCCTTCTACGACGTAGTCCACCTGCAGGACATCGCGGACGCCTTCGATCGGTCCGCCCGCGTACTGAAGCTGGCCGACGGCGACTCGGGACATAACTCCGATAGACGGCGCGCAGCGATGCGTGATCTGCGCGATCGTCTCCTCGGTCAACCCGTCGGTGAACCCGTCTGGCTCCGGCTGACTGGTGATCGTCGAAAACGGGAGCACGGCCAATCGCATCCGAGGGCTAGTCGCGGTGTCCCGCCCGTCGTCGGCAGTCGGCACCGCACCGACAAACCGGTAGCCGCGGCGATGAAGCGTTTCGATGTACCGCGGAGCGTCGGCCGAATCGCCCAACGCGCGGCGCAGCCGCCGCACGGCGGCGTTGATGCTGTGCTCGAAGTCGACGTGTGTGTCGGACGGCCAGAGTCGCGCGCGAAGCTCTTCGCGTCCTAACACCTCGCCTGGGCGCTCCAACAGTCCTTCCAGGAGGCGGAAGGGCTGGCCCTGTAGGACAATTCGCGCACTACCCTTGTAAAGTTCTCCCGACCGCAGGTCGACACGATAGGGTCCGAATGAGACAATTTTCGATTGCTGTACGGTGGCCATTTTCGCGTGATCTCAATGGTATTCAGCTAAATTTCGTCGAGAACTTCTTGCTAATCGCCACTTCAAACGATCGATTGTCACACTTTATGTTTGACTGCAATTCACGTCAAATGACATATTGCATGGGTGACAATTTCCCTCCCAAAGCGTCAGGAACGGCGGCAGCCGGTCTACCGCGAGATTGCCGATGCCATCGGCCGTGAAATCAAGGCCGGTCGTCTCAAACCGGGGCAAAGGCTGCCCACGCAGCGCGAGTTGGCCACGCAACTCGGCGTAACGCTCACCACCGTGACGCGTGCGTATGCCGAAGCCGATCGCCGCGGGCTCGTACGGGGTGAAGTTGGTCGAGGCACGTATGCGCGCTCGGGCGATCTCGAACTCCATCCCAGCGTCACACCGGAGGGACCGATCAGTCTTGCGACGAACACATTGTTGCCGGTGGAGCACATCGACGCGCTCGCCGATCAACTGGCGGCTTGCGCTCCCCGAGGCGGCGCGACCGCGGTGTTCGAATATCAGGGGCGCATAGGTCCCGTGCGGGCACGTGCCGCCGGCGCAGACTGGCTCGAGCGGCTCGGACTGCATAGCACTCCAGATCAAATCACCGTGACCGCAGGAGGGCAGCACGCCATCCTCGTGAGTCTGCTCGCGGGGACCGATGCGGGTGACGAAGTGCTGGTCGAAGAGTTCGCTTACGCCGGCATCCTCGAACTGTGCGCGCGTCTTGGGCGACGCGCCCGTGCCGTTGCCATGGACGAACACGGCCTCGATCCGCGCGCGCTCGATGCAGCGTGTCGCGACGGGCGACCGCGAGCGTTGTACATGATGCCGACGTTGCACAACCCGACTTCGGTGACGATGCCCTCACGGCGCCGACAGGAAATCGTCGACGTCGTGAAGAAGTACGGTCTGTTCGTCATTGAAGACGATGTCTACGGATACCTGGCACCCGAGGCACGACCTCTCTTCGACAATTTCCCGCCAGACCGGGCCGTGTACCTGACGAGTCTGGCGAAGGCGATCACGCCGGGTCTGCGCGTGGGCTATGTTCGGGCGTCGGTGGGATTACGAGAGCGGCTCGAGGCGGCCAGCCACTGGACGCTCATCGATCCGGCGCCAACGATGGTCGAACTCGCCGCGCGCGTGATCACTGGTGGTCTGGCCGATCGCATCGTCGACTGGAAACGATCGGAGACCACGGCCCGCCAGGACATTGCGGCTCGCGTGCTGGCGAGGTTCCGCTGCCAGACTTCGCCGATAAGTCCCCATCTGTGGCTGCATCTTCCCGAAGGCTGGTCGTCTGATGCATTCGTGGCGCAGGCGCGTGACGGCGGCGTTGTCGTCAATGGCGCGCGCGCCTTCATGGTCGATAAGCGTGCGGCGGGGACGAACGTGCGGGTCTGTCTAGGGACGCCACGCTCGCGCGACATACTCGAGCAGGCATTGAGTCGCCTGGCGCAGATTCCGGATGGTGCGCAGACGCCGCCATCGATGATTGTCTAGGGGGTTTCTACTCCGAACTTCGCGGCAACTTTATGTGGTCGCCGAAGCGGAACGCGTAAGCAGCCGGCAACCATGTCGCGCTGACAACAGGCAAACGCCGCGCGCAGCCGGGACCTGCCGAATCTCGCGACGCGTCACTAGCATGAGATTTTCGGTGTACCGCTTCGCGTCCTCCACGCCTGCCGTCAACTCCTCTTTGGTCGCCGTCAGATCCTCCTTCGTCGCGAAGTTCTTCAGATCCTCCTTCGTCGCAAGGAGTGGCAGATATTGCGCCACCTCGCTTGCCCATTGATTGAGGTTTTTGATCTGTTCTTCCATTTCGGACGGTGTCATCTGCCACGATCCGTCGATGATTGAAGGATTCGGCGGGATGCCGATCCTACGATCGTCGTGGAGATGGCAAGGAGAAGACCGTCACCGACGCCCTACCTGTCGGCTCGGCGGATCTTCTCGACCTTCGCGTCGCGCTCCGACGCGAGGCGTTCCTTCTCTCGTCGGAATCGCCGATCGACCTCGGCGACCTCCGCCGGATCCGCGCCCCACATCTGCCGCATCGCCGCCTGGTGGAGAATCTCCTGCTCCGCAATCTTCGAGTCGTACAGACTCCTCACCTCGGCGATCGCGGCCTTCTCCTCGTCCGTTAACTTCCGCGTCGTGACGCCTTCTTCGGCGTCCTTCTTCCGCAGTCGCTCCATTGCGAGCTCGAACGCAGATTTGGGCGCGCCCTCGTCAGCCATCGGTACATCCTACCTGTCCGCCGCACATCGCGCCTGTTCTTGGGTAATAGATCGGTCGCACCAGCTTCGCCTGGAGCGCCGGCGGCACCTTCCTTGTCATGCGCTCGGAATCGACGAATCGGGTATTCCGATCGGCATCGCGATCTTCGGCACCGACGATGGCTCGAAAGAGTGCTCCATGCTGTACTTCGACGAGCGGCGTGTCGCGCCGATACATCGTCGCGTTGCGCAGCGACCAGTGGGAGTGGCGGCGTGACTCGCCCGGCTTCTCGCAACGGTTCACTGCGCAGGTGGTCGATGGGGGGATGCGCATGGTCGGCAAGGCCAGCTGAATCGCGGCAGCGGCTAGGAGCCCGATCTGCAGCTCACATACACCCGTGTGAGATGACTTCTAGTCTGAATGATCTCTGCGGCGCAGCGCCTTCATCCGGCTGCGGAGCTTTTTGGCCTCGAGCCGTTTCTCGCGCGCTGCGCGCCCCGGCCTCGTCGCCTTGCGGCGTCGTGGTGGCTTTGCCGCCTTCGCGATCAACTCGACGAGACGCTCCCGCGCGGCCTCGCGATTCCGCGCCTGCGTCCGGTGCTCACGACTGTCGATCAGCAAGACGCCGTCGGCGGTCACGCGGCCGGCCGCGAGCGCGAGCAGTCGATCCTGCACGGCGGCAGGGAGCGATGAGGCGCGCACGTCGAACCGGAGCTCGACGGCCGTCGAGACTTTGTTGACGTTCTGACCGCCAGGGCCGGACGCGCGGACAAACCGCTCGTCGACCTCGCGATCCTCAATCGCGAGGTCCTCGGTAATACGAAGCACGAAGCGCGTCAGGGTATGGGCAGCAGCGCCGTATCCTTCGGACGCACGTGCTGGTCCGCGACATTCAGGAGCAGCGTTGTCGCCGCATAGTCGCCCATCAGCGAAACGATGTTGACGAGCCCCTGCTTGCCAAACTGCTTCTCCGCACGCGCGAAGGTGTCGGAGGTCACCTTGTGCGTGCCGAAGGCTTCGCGACCGAGCTGGACGATGACGGCATCCTTCTCTGCGAGCTTGGTGACCGGCCGGCGATGCTTCACCACATCGATGATGTCCTGCTGCAAGCCGGCTTTCTGCGCGGCAGGTTCGTGCGCGGTCCAGACGTAGACGCAATCCATCTCGCGCGCCGTAACCAGGATCGCCAGCTCCACCAGGCGGTTGTCGAGACCTGATTTGCGGCGGAGGTAGTCGTTCACCGCCGTCATCGATTCCGCGACCGGCGGACTGTATTGACGTATCGCCCCCGGCCCGAAGGCATCGGGCGTCAACCCTGCTCTTACCGCCGGAAAGCGGTTGCCTGTGTCTGGATAAACATCCTTCGGAAAGTTCGCCTGCGCGGCGACGGATACCACTGCGATCACCAGCAACACACCTGTCAGGCTTTGAAGTAATCTCATGTTCCGCTCCGCGCGGATTATTGCACTCCTCTCGGGTCGCAGGCCCATATAATCCCCGCTACTAAAGATGGAGGCAGCCGTGAAGAAATCGATGCTCATCGCGCTCGCGCTCGGGTTGACGCTCGTCGCAGGCACCGCGGCGGCGCAGCCGGCTCCGGTCAATCAGGCCGGCGTGACCATGGGTCACTGGCACATCGCTTCGAAGGACGTGGAGGCGAACAAGAAACTATTCGTGGCGATGGGCGGGAAGCTGTTCATGCCCGGCGGGCAGCCGCTCATCATGTTCCCGGGTCTCTATATCAGTCTGGTCCTCGGAAACGAAAAGGGCGACGGCGGCTCTGTTGGATCGGTGGTGAACCACGTTGGCTTCATCGTCGACAACGTCCAGAAGCGCGTCGCGGAGTGGAAGGCGAAGGGCGTGAACGTGCTACCAGGCGGCGCGCTCCCGAACGGCGGCGGCAACCGGCTGGATCAGGCGTACGTCGAGACACCGGACGGCGTGCGCATGGAGATTCTGGAAGACAAGACGCAGGCCGTGCCAATCCGCAACGAACACATTCACTTCTTCCTGCCGGCCGCGGAGATTCCGAAAGCCGTGGAGTGGTATGCGAAAACGTTCGGCGGCGTGGCAGCCACGCGCAACAACGCGCCGGTCGTAAACCTTCCGGGCGTCCAGCTCCGGTTCAACGCTGCGGATACGAAGCAGGCGGCGACGCGCGGCCGCGTGCTCGATCACATCGGCTTCGACACGAACGACCACCCGGCCGTCGTGAAACGACTCGAGGGGATGGGCATCAAGCTGGATCAACCGGTTGGCAAGGGTGCGACGGGCAACACGATCACGTACGTCACGGATCCGTGGGGCACGCGCATCGAGATCGTTCAGCGGCTACCGGTGGGGCAGGAAGTTCGGTCGACGAACTAACGCTCAATGGTTAAGGCTCAATGCTCAATGCCCAACGTCGGGCACTGGGCATTGAGCATTCAGGCGGCGCACTGAGGTTTGCGCGATGCCGATTCACGAATACCTATGCAAGGCGTGCGGGAGGCAGTTCGAGCACTTCTTGCTCCCGACCGCGAAGACGGAACCGATCTGCCCTGCCTGCCAGAGCCGCGACCTCGAGAAGCTGATGTCCGGGTTCGCGGTGAACACGCCCGAGCGGACGAAGGCGAATGTCAAGGCAGCGCGGAAACAGATCCTGCAGAGCAAGGATCACAAGGACAAGCAGGTCGCTCAGGCCGAGTACGTCAAGCACCATGCCGAGGACCACTAACAGTCAGACCCCGGTCACGAGGGGACTCAGGACTTTGAGTCGAGTCGTCACCGGGGTCTGACCGACGTAACTCCCCTTCCCGTACCTAGTTCGTCCCTCTTCCCATAATCTGCGCGAATTGCTGCGCGTTCCCCGGCTGCCCATGAATGGGGACGTGCTGGGCGACGTCAAGCCTCAGACGCTGGATGTTCTGCTGCAGGTTTCGCATGTTGTCGTTGACAGCCGGAGCGGGTGCGCCCTGCGCCGGCGGCGTATACATATCAGCGTTCACCAGGATCTTTTCCTTCGGCAGGTAGACGAGCATCATGCCCCCGTTGTGGTTATTGCCCTGCATCGGGAGAAGCTCGATCGTCCGCGCGCCGTCGCTGATCACGTACTTCTGATTGACGAATTCAATCGGGAGGGGACGTCTGCCACCTGAGAAGTACGGGTAATACGTGGACAAACGATCGGGCATCATCGTCCGCGTCCCCGGGCTGAACAGCACGTTCTCGAGGAACTCGCGATTCGCCTGGTGGCTGACGACGGTGGCGCCCTGCGCGAGGTACGTGCGGAGCCCACCCGAATGATCGAAGTGGTGATGGGTGTTCACCACGTATTTGATCGGCTTGTTGGGAATGACCTTGCTGACTTCCGCAATCACCGCGAGCGAGCGTTCCTCATTGAGCGGTGCCTCAATCACTGTGACGAAGTCGCGGAAGTCAACGGCGAGGCTGTTATGCGAGCCGCCGGCGATGAGCCATACGCCGTCCGCCAGCTTCTGTGATTCCGCGCGCACCGGCGGCGCGGCTGCGCTCGCCACTTCCGACGGCACCGGCAATGCCGCGACACTGAGGTTCGGCTGCACGTTGCTGAGCGTGATCTCCATCGAGTTGTGCGCCGTCATGAGGCGCGGATCGCCCTGGTGGATGTGCAACACCGTCGGGTACTTCACGCCGCCGAAATCCTTGTAATTGAGGTAGCGCAGTTCGTACAGCATGTCGCCGTAGACGGGATTGGGCACCCACGTGTGGACCAGCGCGAGCAGATTCTGATCGTCGAACGTCCCGACGACTCGGTACTTGCCCATCAGCGTGAACGAGACGAGGGTCTGCTTTCCATTCGGTGTCACCTCGCCGGTCGGGCTCCCTAACGTGAGCGAGATCGCGGTCGGATTGGTCGCGGCCATGGCGGCGCGAAGGAAGCCGTGCGGTGTCAGCGCGATGTCGAGGCGCCGGAACTCCGCCACGGTGACGCCAGCGAGATACTGGCCCGCCTGCGGCACGGGTTTCCCGTCCTGGATGTTCCAGGCGTAGTTGCCGCTGGTGATGAAGACCTGCTGTTGCTCACCTTGAAGCGGTGTGCCGCCGCCGCCGCGCGGCGGGTTGTTTCCCTGCCGGCGGGTGAACTCCTCGCGCGAAGTACCCGCGTCGTAGTCGATGGTGCGCACGTAGCGAGTCACTTCGAAACGCGGCCAGTCCTGCTCCTGAGTAAAGCTTTGCCCCACGGCGGCGTTCCAGCCGGTTCCGGTCATCTGAATCGTTTTTGGACTTCCCATGGCCTTGGACGCGGCCTGCAAGATCGCCTTGGCGTCCTGCGCGGACGCCGGTCTGGCCGTCATCACCATCATCGTGATCACGGCCAACGCTGCGACGAGAACACCCAACTTTCGCATACACCCTCCTAACGCTCGTCCACCGATATCGCCCTCTCTGTTGCTTAAAAGATCAATGCGTAATCAAAGCAGGACGGAGACGAGCATGAATCAGCCGCAGCGCTATGACCGATTGCGGCGCAAGGGTAGCACAGGGCTATTTGAGAGGCGTGAAGCCGGGGAGGGTTACGACTCCCGGCGCACTTCGCAGAGCAGAAACAGGAGGAGAACTACATCGTTCACTTCGTCGAGTTAGCGTTGTCGGCGGATCCGTGGGGCGCCGCATCGATCGTCCAGCATCGACGTCCTCACAATGGAGGACCCGTCGACGTCAATCTCAGGCGTGATCACCGCACGGATCATCGCAGTAGTACCTCACTCATCATCCTGTAGCTCGATCACATTCGATCAAATGTCCATTCATTGACTCTCGCAGCGAACATTTGTCTGCGCGATCGCGATCAACGCACGGACGGATTCCTCCTACGGAGCAACAGTCCAACGCACATCTGTGGTCTTGTTTCTGCAGGACCGATTGCGACATCCGATCAGCCAACGTGAACTTGGTTGTCGGTGGTCCAGTTCTTCCTCCATCGAGGGCGACTGGCGTAAAGACCGTCGCCGGTGCCGCGCGAATCAGTTGAGCTTGGTTCCCAGCCTCATCGCGTACTGTCGGCCGTCGTTTTCCAGCAACGGGAGTGATGGCGTTTCACCGGAGGATGTATGAGACTCGAAGCGTTGCGACACCTTGGTCTCGGTATCCTGTCAACCTCGACGATTGCCATGATGCTTGCGCTTCCTGTTGGCGCCTCGGCTTCTCCAATCACTATTGAATCGATCAGCGGACCAGATGCCGCCTCCATTCAAGCGGTCGTTGATCTATTCAGAACGGACGTGAGCTCAGGCGGCATCAACAACGGCAACACGGTCGGTTCACTTCCCAATGGCCGACGTGAAATCAATTGGGACGGCGGTGGCGCGGCCGCGAATGCGACCTTGTTTGCCAGCCCAATGAACACGTTCAATTCCGGCGCCACGACGCGCGGGTTAGTATCGACCACCTCCGGCACGGGTTTCGAGATCAGCGGTCAGCCATCACCAGAATTCGGTGACATCAACGCCACGTATCCAGGGACTTTTCAGACCTTCAGTGCGCCACGACTTTTCAGTCCGCTCGGAAGCAACGTCATGGATGCCACGTTTTTCGTGCCCGGCTCGAGCAATCCGGCATCCGTCTTTGGCTTCGGTGCTGTGTTCACGGATGTCGATCTCGCGAACACCTCAAGTCTGGAATTCTTCGACCTGTCGAATCAGTCCCTGGGGATATTCTTCGTTCCGACCTTCAACAACGGACTCTCGTTTCTCGGCGTGACGTTCACCGATGCGATTGGAAGGGTCCGTATCACGAGCGGAAACACCGCGTTGGGCCCGAACGACGGCGGCGCCGTGGACGTGGTCGCCCTCGACGACTTCATTTACAGCGAACCCCAGCCGGTTCCTGAGCCCGGGACCCTCACGCTGCTCGGGACAGGCGTGGCGGCAATCGTCGCGCGAGCGCGCCGACGCCGGGTCTAGTTCGGCCCTACTTCGTCGAGTTGGCGAGGTCGGGAGCCACGCCAATGACGATCAGAACGGCGTAGTCTTGCTTGTTGCAGCCCTCGACGGGAGGCATCGATTTCCCTGGTGCCACTCGAAATGCGTCTCTGGGAGCGTTCGCCGGTGAGCATGCATTCGGGCTCGTCGCCGGGGTGTAGCGAGCCGAGCGACAGGCCAGGTGAGTCACGTCATAGAGCGTTGCCCCGTCACTGAGCTCCCAACGTCGATTGCCGTCTTTGTCGGGGCGATGAACGGTCAGTACCGCGGTCACGTCGCGATCGCCCGTGACCAGGTATCTTCCCGGAGCAAGCGGGAACGTCGGCTTCTCCATGATGAGGCCGTGCTCCTCCAGCCACCAGTCTCTGCTGTCGAATCTCCAGTTGGACGGAGCGACGCCACCGACCTCGATGAGACGTTGGTAGCGAGTCAGCGGCACGCCTCGAGGACCTGGATCGACACGCCACAGTCCCCACGTTTGTGCATTGTTCCCGGACTTCGCCGTCGGCTCGGCCAACGCCGCGATGTACTGTGGGGCAACCGGGGTGAAACCCTTCTGGTCCACACCGGCAGCATGAACGGGCGGCGCGAAGACGATGATCGTCGCTACGACTGCTACGGCACGAAGTACATCGCGCATGAGGCCCACCTTTCCGCACGAGGTTGCAAGGTAACGAGTATAGCGCTGGGAGGACAATCGGTTCATGCCGTCTCACGAGCTGTCCATCGTGATTCCGGTGCTCAACGACGCCGAGCCGCTGCAGCGGCTGTTGACGACCATCCCTATCGACTTACGGGTTGACGTCATCATCGTCAACGGCGGCGGCCGGGACGATCGGCTGACGGCGATTTGTGATCGCCCGGACGTCCGGCTACTGACGTCGGCCCCGGGTCGGGGATGCCAGATGAACGTCGGAGCGTCGGCTGCGACGGGCCGGTGGATCGTGTTCCTGCATGCGGACACCCGGTTGCCGCTCCAGTGGTCCGACGAAGTTCGCCGAGCTGGTGCCGACCCGGACGTGGTTGGCGGCAGCTTTCGCTTCCGACTCGATTCCTCCGCATGGCAGGCCAGGCTGATCGAGCGCGCCGTGGATCAGCGTGTCCGATGGCTGGATCTCGCATATGGGGATCAGGCGTTATTCGTTCGCCGCGACGTGTTCGCCGCGATGGGCGGCTACCGCGAGTGGCCATTGATGGAAGACGTCGAGTTCGTGCGTCGGCTTCGTCAGGCTGGCAGGCTGTATCACTCTCCGCACCCGGTGCTGACGTCGGCGCGGCGATGGGAGCGCGACGGTTGGTGGCGGCGGAGCGCGAAGAACGTGGTACTCCAGGCGCTCTTCTTCGCCGGAATGGCGCCGGAGCGGCTGGCACATTGGTATTCGCATGCACCGAGGAGCTCCACACGCGAGGCGCTCGTCGTCATGGCGCGCGTCCCCTCCGACACGCGCGGCAAGTCTCGACTGGCCCGCGATCTCGGCGGTGACCATGTCGAGCTGAGACGAGCGCTGCTGCAGGACACGCTCGACGCCGTCCGCGGCGTCGCCGACGCGGATGTGTACATCGCGTTCGAGCCCGCCGATGCGATCGCCGAAATGCGTGGACTCGTCGACGACGGAACACGTTTGTTTCCGCAACGCGGCGACACCCTCGGCGACAGGATGCGCAACGCATTCGAACGCGTGTTCGCGGACGGGTACTCAACTGTCGTGATGATCGGGTCAGATCTCCCGTCGCTGCCCGCGTCGCACGTCGCACAGGCGTTCCAATGTGCGCGCGACCGACCGGATGCTCTGGTGATTGGACCCGCGAGCGACGGCGGGTATTACCTGATCGGATTGCGCCGCCTCTGTCCAGCGTTGTTCACATCGATTGCATGGAGTACGGCCGACGTGCTGACGACCACAACACGCATTGCGGAGGCGTGCGATCTGACCGTGTCGTTCGTGTCCCCGTGGCACGATGTCGACACCGTCGACGACCTTCGGCGCGTGCTGCGCGATCCCCACGGCGCGGCACGAACGCGCGCCTGGGTGACGGCGCACGCGGAAGTCGCCTCCGTCTTGTGTGATTCCTGAGGCGTTCAGTCTTACGGTGCCGGCCGCTGCGGCATGAACGGCAGCGCGAAGCTGTTTGCCAGCGTCACATCTGCTGGCGTCGGGTATGTGGCGACGCCAATCGTAATGGTCTGCTGCGGGACGTCGAGCCGCAACGTGCCATGAAGGTAATCCCACACGGTCAAACCACTGGACCAGTTCGAATTCGTTTCCTCGGAAACGCTGGAATGGTGAATGCCGTGAAGACGCGGCGTCACGACGAAGCGAGCCACGAGCCGCTCTACGGCAATCGGTAGTTCGACGTTGGAGTGATGAAACAGAATCGACAGGAGGACGAGGTTCTGCCAGACATGGAGCGCGTAGGGCGGAACTCCGATTGCCGCAATCTGCATCGCGCGCCATGGAATCGAGAGCGTGAGCTCGCCGGCATGGAAGCGGAGTGCGGTCGACGCGTCGAGATCGCGATCGACATGATGGACCAGATGGAACCGCCACAACCAGCGAACGCGGTGCGTGAGCACGTGCCACACATATAGGGTGTAGTCGAGGAAGACGACCGCCAAAATCAGATGCAGCGGCGGTGGCAGGCGACACACATAGAGCAGTCCGTAGCGACGCCGCTGGACCATCGTTGCCAAGGGCTCGACGAGGGGCCGTTCGAGTAGATTGACCGTCGCCGCGGCAGCACCCGCGAATACGATATTGCGCGACACGTGGCGCCATTTCGCTTCGCGGACACGCCGCAACGGACGACGCCGTTCGAGTGCGGTGAGGACGACGAACGTGCCTCCCACAACGAGAGGCGCCAGCACGCGCCACCAGAGTGTGCGTTTCATTGACATAGAAGGTACGGTATTTCACGTGGACACGGTGACGAGTGCCGCAGCCGTCGAGTTGCGTCACCTCGACAACCTCTGGATTCAGGTCAGCGGGACCCGCTGCAACATCGAGTGCCGTCATTGTTTCAACCGCAGCGGCCCGCGCGAGTCGTCTTTCGGTCTCATGACGTTGGACGAAGTGGACGGGGCGATCGCGGCAGCGGCGGCACGCGGCGTGCGCGAGATCTATTTCACAGGCGGCGAGCCGTTCCTGCATGCACAGCTGATGGAAATGGTCGCGCGCGCGTTGACCGTCGCGCCGACGACGGTGCTGACCAACGGCATGCTCATCAGCGATCGGATTGCCGATACGCTGGCAGCGCTCGCCACCGAAGCGCGGTACTCGCTGGAGGTGCGAGTCAGTCTCGACGGATACACCGAGGAGATGAACGACGCGATCCGCGGGCGCGGTGTGTTCCAATCGGCGCTCGCCGGCGCGGTCAGGCTTGCGCGGCGCAACCTCCTGCCGCTCATCACCGTCGTTCGAACGTGGGACGACGCTGACGAGCTCGGGGTGCTCGCCGGGTTCGCGCGCGCACTGACGGATGCAGGCTGCGATCGCGCGCGCCTCAAGGTCCTGCCGGCGTTGCCGCTCGGACGTGAGTTGGCTCGCGTCGCCGGCTTGCAGCGAGACGAGTGCGTGACGGCCACCATGCTCGCAGGCTTCGACCGCGATCTGCTGATGTGCTCGAATTCGCGTCTGGTCACGGACCGCGGTGTCTGGGTGTGCCCCTTGCTCGTCGACCAGCCGGATGCGCGGCTCGGCACGACGCTCGAAGACGCAGCGAGCTCGTACGAGCTGCGGCACCAGACCTGCGTCACGTGCTGGCGGTACGGGGCAATCTGCGGCAATGTCAGCCCGCAAATCGAAGGCCTCGACATCGCGGCTGCGCCGGAGGCGCGGTGACGCGGTTCGCGCTGATAGGCGGTATCTACAGCAACTGGCGCGCGCTCGACGCGGCGCTCTCGGACATCGCGCGGCGACGGATAGACGCCACTTTCTGTCTCGGTGATCTCGGCGCCTTCGGACCGTATCCGGACCGGGTGTTTCCGTTGCTGCAACAGGCGGGCGTGCTGTGCCTGCAGGGAAACTATGACAATTCGCTGGCCACCGGCCTCGCCGATTGCCAGTGCGGCTATATCGATCCGCGTGACAACTACTTCGCGCGTCTGAGCTACGACTACACCTTCCGCAACACGTCACCCGTACACAAAGCGTGGCTCGGCACGTTGCCGATGTCGCGGCGGCTTGAGGTGAACGGCACGCGGCTGCTCCTGTGCCATGGGTCGCCGCGCAAGATCAATGAGTTTCTGTGGGAGTCCACCAGCCCGGACGGGTTCCTCCGGTATCTGCTCGACGACGCTGATGTGGACGTGCTGTGCGTCACGCACACCGGCATCAAGTGGCATCGCGATCTCGGCGGCGGGCGTCACGTCGTCAACGTCGGCGCCGTCGGTCGGCCGGAGAACGACGGAACGCCGCGAGTGTGGTACGCGCTGCTGACGATCGGTGGCACCGTGAATGTGGAATTCATTCCGATCCACTACGACCATGAGGCGCTCGCGGCGGACATGCACACCGAGCGGCTGCCCGGTGAGTTCATCGAGACAATCCGCTCCGGCTGGTGGACTACGTGTCTCGAAGTGCTGCCCCAGAAAGAGCGAGCACGAGGACGTTTCTGAATGCCCCCCGGGCGAAGGGCAGACGCGGCACGTGCAGGAACGTAATTCCACCTTGTTGAACCGGATTCCAACGGCGTGGATCGTCGACGCGCAGCCGCACCGCGACACGCACCGCTGGCGCTGACTTTTCAGCGACACCGTTTCCGGTGAGCCGCTTGCACTACTCCCCGACAGAACGCATGTCACGCACGTCTTAACCATCGGTACCGACGTCGCTGGTGACGCACGGCACTGCGACTAACGAGGTCCCCTATGGATCGAAGACGCCCTGTCGTCCTCGCAATGATCGTGTGCGCGCTGTGCAGCCCGGTCCGCAGCAGCGCGCAAGTCCCGATCCCCCCGGAAGGCTGGGTCGTCCTGCCGGTCGACGAGTATCGCGCGCTGCGCGAGCGAGCGAACCCGCAGCCGCCGCAGCCCGCGAACCCGCCCGTCGACGCGACGCTGACGCGAGTCGACTATGACCTTCGCGTTGAAAACGAGTCGGTGGCCGGCCGCGCCGTGCTCACCATCGATGTGCTCAGGGACGGCTGGACGCGCGTCCAAATTCCTGCGGGCCTGATGGTGCGTGACGCACGGCTCGACGGCCAGCCGGTCTCGCTCGTCGAAGGCCCGCCGCCTTACGTGCTGCTGTCCCGCGCAGGCCGTGTGGTGCTCTCGCTCGACATCGTGGTCCCGCTCACTTCGTCCGCGGGTACGGAGTCGATCGCGCTTCCCCCCTCACCGGCTCCAATATCGAGGGCCGTCCTTGCGCTGTCGAGAAGCGGCGTCGACCTGTCGGTCGTGGGCGGGTTTGTCGGCGAGCACACGGAAACGCCGCTCGAGAGTCGATGGA
>Ga0207643_10001076_pt1 | contig 16139 bp, 16 predicted proteins | sample KBSMisM62_FD_184313 | JGI IMG/M metagenome (GOLD analysis project Ga0207643, IMG submission 184313) | Miscanthus rhizosphere microbial communities from Kellogg Biological Station, Michigan, USA - KBS Miscanthus M6-2 (SPAdes) (version 2) | ecosystem: Host-associated > Plants > Roots >...
GGTCATCGACGACCAGAACGTCTGGTCCGCGATGTTCCGCTGGCAGCGCAACTTCTATCCATGATCGCCTGAGCGATCCTGGCAAGCTGCAAGCCCCCGGCGGTCAACCGCCGGGGGTTTTGCTTTGGCACACGGGCGAGCCCGCTAGCTGAGGCTTTCGAGCGCGACCGTCACCTGCTCGACCGACGGCAGCTTGCACTTGCCACCCACGACAGCGATCGGTCCCTGCCCCATCGGCCCGGTCAGGCTCGGCTCGCTGCCCACGAAAATTGCGACCAACGGCACGCCAAACGCCGCCGCGAGATGCAGGAGGCCGGTGTCCGTGCCGATGACGAACGATGCCCCGGCAACGAGCCGTGCCACGCGGTCGAGCGGTTGACGCTCGGGGACTTCCGCATTCGAGAGCGCGGCGGCGATGCGTCGACTGCGCGCGTGCTCGGCTTGCGTCCCCCAGGGCAGTACGAGCGAGACGCCGCGTGCGGCCAAGGCGCGCCCGAGCGCCACCCATGATGCCTCGGGCCACTCTTTTTCGGGACGCGCCGTGGCATGAAACAGGATGCCGTACGACTCGCCAGTCCTTGCCGCAAGACGGTCGCGAGGCAGCCCGAAATCGACCGGACCGGCGGGCGCATAGCCGAGAGCGAGGCCTGTCAACATGCGATTACGCACGATCGCATGAAGGTCGCGCGCCACAGCATGCCGTACGTCGTAAAGCCAGGACGCCGCCGGCTCGCGGATGCTGTTGGCGTCGTAGCCGTGCCGGCGGCCGAGTGCCATTCGCGCCATCAGCGCGGAACGGATGAGCCCTTGGCTATCGATGACATCGTCGTAGCCGCGTTCGCGCATGGCGCGTCGGAAGCCCGCCATCTCCCGCCACGTCGATAGACCAAGTGCCTTTTTCCGCCAGCGGCGGGTCGCGACCGCAATAACCTCCGAGACCGCCGGGTGAAGCCGCACCAGCGGCGCGAACGCCTCTTCCACCACCCAGGCAAACCGGGCGGCCGGCCGATGGCGCCGGGCCTCGGTCAGCGCTGGCATGTGATGGATCACATCGCCAAGCGAAGACGTCTTGATGAAGAGGATATCGGACATCGGCACGAGTCATTACGCTCTACAGGGCGCGTGACGGCTTGTCACCGGGCGCGAACACGTGCTTTCGGCGCGGTATCCGGGCATCCTGCAACTGGGCCGATTCCCCTTGAAAACTGGTGCCGCCTGGGCAAGAAGGGCGCTGGGTGGCGCCGCGGCTTCAGTGGCCGCGCAACGGGATGTGTATGCTTAAATCGTATTTTCAGCGGCTGTTTGCGGACCCCAACAGCACGGCCAGCCTGGTCCGGCGGCTCCTGACGGAACAGGCCGCCGGCCAATGGCGGCGCTATGCGCTCGCATTCGGCCTGATGGGCATTGCCGCCGCCAGCACCGCGCTCGGTGCGTATTTGATCGGCGACGTGATCAATCAGGCCTACGTTCACAAGAACCTGCCCGGGATCATCATCCTCGCCCTGGTAACCGCCGTGATCTTCATGATCAAGGCGATGGCGACCTATGGACAGGCGCTCACGCTGGCACGGATCGGCAACCGCATCGTCGCCGACAACCAGCGGCGGATGTTTGCCAGGTTGCTGCAACACAACATCGGTTTCTTCGCTGACCGCCACAGCTCCGAGTTCATGGCCAGGCTCACCACAGGTGCCGCCGCCGCGAGCCAGGTGTTGAACCTTCTTATTACCTCGATCGGCCGCGACCTGCTGTCCCTCATCGGGCTTGCCACCGTCATGGCCGTGCAGGATCCCGTGATGTCGCTTCTCAGCGTCATTGTGGTACCTCCTGCGATGCTGATCCTGCGCAAGATGATCCGCCGCATCAAGACGATCGCGTTTCACCAATTTACCGGCAGCACTCGCATTCTGGAGACGCTGCAGGAGACGCTGCAGGGCATGCGAACGCTCAAGGCGTTCACGCTCGAAGACGGGATGCGCGCGCGCTTCGACATGCACGTCGCGGAGGTGGAGAAGGAATCGAACAAGTGGGCGCGGATCGCCTACCGCTCCGGGCCGCTAATGGAGGCATTGGGAGGATTCGCGATCGCCGGCGCGCTGGTCTACGGCGGCTTCCGCGTGATCGAGACCGGCGCAACGCCAGGGCAATTCTTTTCCTTCCTGGCTGCTTTCATGCTCGCCTACGAGCCGGCGAAACGGCTTGCCCGCCTCAATATCGATCTCAATAGTGGGCTCGTCGGGGTGCGCGTACTGTTCGACATCATCGATCATCCGCCCACCGAGCAGCCCGACGACGACAAGCCGCCGCTCGCGCTTTCCGTCGCCCATGTCGAGTTCGCAAACGTTCAATTCTCGTACCACCCGGGCGAAAAGGTCATCCGGAACCTCTCCTTGGTCGCGGAACCGGGACACGTGTCCGCACTGGTCGGCCCCTCCGGCGGCGGCAAATCGACGATCCTCAACTTGATCCTGCGCTTCTATGAGATCGACGCCGGCGTCATCGCCATCGATGGGCAGGATATCGCGGCGGTGTCGCGCCATTCCCTGCGCAGCCAGGTCGCCTATGTCGGACAGGACGTGTTCCTGTTTCGCGGCACGGTGCGCGAGAACATTGCGCTCGGCCGCCCCGGCGCGACCGAGGCCGAGATCGTTGCCGCCGCCAAAGCGGCCTATGCGCACGACTTCATCATGGCCTTTCCGCGCGGATACGACACCCCGGTGGGCGAGCACGGCATGCGGGTGGCCGGCGGTGAGCGCCAGCGCATTTCCGTGGCCCGCGCCTTGCTCAAAGACGCTCAGGTCATCCTGCTCGACGAGGCCACCGCCTCGCTCGATTCCGAGTCCGAGCGGCAGGTGCAGCGCGCGATCGAGCGTCTTTGCCGCGGGCGAACGACGATCGTGATTGCGCACCGCCTGCACACCGTGGTCGACGCCCATCGCATCTTCGTCATCGAGGACGGGACCGTGACGGAATCGGGACGTCACGACGAGCTTTTGCGCAAGAACGGGCGTTACGCGTCGTTCTACCGCTTGCAACTGCGAGATCAGGAGCCCAGTCCGCCGGTTGCCATCGCATCCTCCGCCTGAATTCCGCACAACCGAAAGAAAGATCATGAGCGCTGACGTCACGAATCACGTCGACCAAAGCTACGTCATCCCTATGCCGAAGCCGGCCACCATCGCCGTGGCGAGCACGGAGAAGGTGTTTCCCGTACGTCGCATCTGGTGCGTCGGCCGCAATTACGAGGAGCATATCCGCGAGATGGGTCACGACGTTCGCGACCCGCCGTTCTTCTTTGCCAAGCCGGCCGACGCGATCGTGCCGGATGGGGCGACGGTGCCTTACCCTTCCCTTACCAAGGACATGCATCACGAGGTGGAGCTGGTGGTGGCGCTCAAGTCCGGCGGCCGCAATATCAAGCTCGATCGCGCCCTCGACTGCATCTACGGCTATGGCGTCGGCATCGATCTCACCCGACGCGATCTGCAGATCGCATCGCGCGACATGAAGCGTCCGTGGGAGGTCGGCAAGGCGTTCGATGCATCCGCGCCGTGCGGTCCGCTGCAGCCCGCCAGCAAGATCGGACATCCGAGCAAAGGCCGCATCGCGCTCAAGGCCAACGGCAAGGTGCGGCAGGACGGCGATCTGGCGCAGATGATCTGGAATGTGCCCGAGGTGATCGTCAAGCTGTCCGAAATGGTCGAGCTCGCCGCCGGCGACATCATCATGACTGGGACGCCCTCGGGCGTGGCCGCCACCGTGGCCGGAGACAAGCTGGAATGCGAGATCGAGGGGGTGGGCAAGCTCACCGTCACGATCGGCCCGCCGGCAAAATAACGATCGGATAATCGGATAAAGGGCCGACGACGGACGGCGGAGTTGGAATCTCCCTCGTCCGTTGCCGGCCGTCCGGTTACTTGATCAGACCTTCCGCCTTCAGCGCCTCCTGCACCTTGGGACGCGCGGCGACCCGGTCGACATAGGCCTTGAGGTTCGGCCACTTGGCGAGGTCGATGTCGATGCGCGAGGTCCAGCGCAGCACCGTGAACAGATAGGCGTCGGCGATGGTGAACTTGTCGCCCATCAGGTAGTCCTTGCCGGCGAGCTGCTTGTCGAGCCAGTCGAAGCGCTTGCCCAGATTCTCCTTGGACAGCGCCTTGAAGGCGTCGGGCGTGGTCGGCCGGAAGATCGGGCCGAACGTTTTGTGCAGCTCCGAGGTGATGAAGTTGAGCCACTCCTGGACGCGATAGCGCTCGAGCTTGCCGGCCGGCGGCACCAGGCCGGAGGCCGGGTTCTGGTCGGCGATCCACTGGACGATGACGGGGCCTTCGGTCAGCCGCTCCCCGTTGTCGAATTCGAGGACCGGGACCTGGCCCTTGGCGTTGATTGTCCAATAGTCGGTCCCGGATTTGGTCTTCTTTTCCTGATTGTTGACCTGCTCCAGGTCGTATTGGGCGCCGGCCTCGCGCATCACAATGTGGGGCGAAAGCGAACAGGCGCCGGGCGCGAAATAAAGCTTCATTACTACCTCCTTGAACCGCCGGCCACGCCGGCGGCACAGACCTTGCATGGGCCGGTCGTACCGCGCAAGCCGCCATTGTCTCGACACTGAAGCCTGATTTGCTCGGCGATGGAACTTTGGAACCGAATGTGTCGTTAAGGATCTGGTAACCAACCGGGACCACTCTAGGCACTGCCGGAGCCATCGTGATCGGGGGGGATATGTCATGGGATCAGCTGCCGAACCGACAACCGACCTGGCCCGGAGCATGGCCGACCGGATCATGGGAACCACATCGTATGCCGAAGCGCTCAGGACGTTGCGCTCGGCCTTCCCCGACAGTTCGCTTGCGCTACGGGTCGCCGCCCTGACGGCGCTGACGCGCCGCGCGCCGGCTGATACGCCTCACATTCCCAGATAAGCCTGCCGCACCCGGTCGTCGGCCAGAAGCCCCTCGCCGCTGCCGGAGAGGGTCACCCGGCCGTTCTCGAGTACGTAGGCGTGGGCCGCAAGCCTGAGCGAGACCGCCACATTCTGCTCCACCAGGACGCAGGTGAGGCCTTCGCGATTGAGGTCGCGGATCGTCCGCAACACGTGCTGGACGACCGCCGGCGCCAGGCCCAGTGACGGCTCGTCGAACATCACCAATTCAGGCGCGCCCATCAGACAGCGGCCGATCGCCAGCATCTGCTGCTCGCCGCCGGATAGCGTGCCCGCGGCCTGCCCGGCCCGCTCGGCGAGCACGGGAAACAGCGCCAGCACCCGTTCCAGGTTTTGCGCGCGTCCGGCGCGGGCGCGCGGCACCATCGCACCCATGTCGAGGTTTTCCGCGACCGAGAGCGTCGGAAACACCTGCCGGCCTTCCGCCACCTGACCGATCCCGAGGTTGCAAACCCGGTGGCTCTCCCAGCCGCCGATATCGGTGTCGCGGAACACGATCCGCCCGCGCGCCGGACGATACATGCCGGCAATGGTGCGAATGAGGGACGTCTTGCCGGCGCCATTGGCGCCGACAATGGCGACGATGGTCCCCTCGCCGATCTCGATAGACACGTCGTCGAGCGCCTGGGCGTCGCCATGGAAGACATCGAGGTGCTCGACGCGCAGCATCAGTCGACGGCCTCCGCGCCGAGATAGGATTCGACCACCGCGGGTTCGCGCACCACGGCATCGGGCGAGCCTTCCGCGATCGCCGCGCCGTGATGCAGCACCAGCACGCGCTCGGCGAGCGCCATCACCGCGCGCATGACATGCTCGATGAGGAGGATGGTTAGCCCGCTCTCGCGATTGAGCGTGGTCAGGATGGCGACCATGCGGTCGGTCTCAGCCGGTCGCAGGCCAGCCATCACCTCGTCAAGCAGAAGCAGCTTGGGGTCGGTGGCAAGCGCGCGCGCGACTTCGAGCCGCTTGCGATCCGGCAGGGTCAGGCCCGCGGCCAGTTGGTCGCGCTTGCCGAAAAGGTCGAGCCGGCGCAGCACCTCGTGCGCATGGGCCCGCGCTGCGGTGAGATCGGGCCGATGCAACATCGCCCCGACAATGACATTGTCCTCGACCGACAGTGCGGGAAACGGACGCACCAGTTGAAACGTGCGGCCTATTCCGCGACGGCAGATTTCATCCGGCCTGAGCCCGTCAACGCGTTGATCCGCGAAGATGATTGAACCCTGATCGGGCGTGAGCACGCCGGCAATGATGTTGAACAAGGTGGTCTTGCCCGCGCCGTTCGGACCGATAACCGCGAAGATCGAGCCTTGCGTCACCCGAAAGCTTGCATTGTCGACCGCAAGCAGACCGCGAAAGCGCTTGCTGACGCCATCGATGGAAAGGAGCGCGGTCATGATCGCGGCTTCTCCAGTCCGATGAGCCGAGCCAGCCACGGCCACACCCCCGCGGGCTGAACGATGATGATCGCCAGCAGCACCAGGCCGTAGAACACCTGGCGCGTGCCTGGCGCGTCCAGGCCGATCGCACGCAAGAGCTCCCACATGGTCTCAGCAAGGCCGGTGAGCAGGAAGGCGCCGACGATCGGGCCCACGAGGGTGCCGGCTCCGCCAATGATCGGGCCGAGGATGATCTCGATCGAACGGGCGATGCTGAACACCTGCTCGGGGAAAAGATTGTTGTAGTAGAACGCGAAGAACACGCCGGCGACCGAAGTCATGCCAGCGGAGATCAGCACCGCATACATCTTGTAGCGGAAGGTATCGATACCGAGCGCGCGGGCGGCCGCCTCGTCCTCACGGATCGCCTGCCAGTAATAACCGACGCGGCTGCGCAGCAACGCGTGGCACAGCACGAAGGCGGCGACCGTGAGCACGAGGATGACGTAGTAGAACATGATCGGCTTGCCGCGCAGGTTCCAGATGTCGCTCTGGGAATAATTCGCGACCGGCAGAAACAGGCCGCCCGATCCGCCCACCCAGGTGAAATGGTCGAAACCGATGCGCGCGAATTCGGCGAACGCGATGGTGAGGATGGCGAAATAGACCCCGCCGACGCCGAACCTGAACGCGAGAAAGCCGATGATCGCGCCGCAGGCCGCCCCCACGGCGACGGCTGCCACGAGCCCGATCCATGGGCCGATGCCGAAATGGAAGTACAGCGCCGCGGCCGTATAGCCGCCGAGACCGACATAGATCGCATGACCGAGCGACAACTGCCCAGCGAAGCCGAACATGATGTTCCATGCCTGGCCGGTATAGGCGAAATAGAGAATGATGATGAGAACCGTGAGCAGATAATCATTCGCCAGCCAGGGCGCCGCCAGCAGGGCCGCGAGCAGCGCCGCCAGCCAGGCCAGGCCGCGGCGCGGAACGCCGTCGAGCAGGCGCGTCATCACAACGCCTTCTTTCCCACGATGCCCTGCGGCCGGAACAGCAGCACAAGCACGAGAAGGCCGAAGGAGAACATGCTCTTCGCCGAGGGCGTGAAGAACAGCCCAGCGAGCGCCTCGGTCAGCCCGATCATCACGCCGCCGAGGAGCGCGCCCGGCATCGAGCCGAGCCCGCCGGTGATCACGATGACGAAAGCGAGCAGCGTGAGCGCGGGTCCGAGCGGCGGTGTCGCATCGATGACCAGAACCAGCATCGCGCCTGCCGCTCCCACGCACGCCGCGCCAAGGCCGAAGGTGAGCGCGTACAGGTGCTTGACATCGAGCCCCACCACGAGCGCACCGACATAGTTGTCGGCACAGGCGCGGATCGCCTTGCCGACCAGTGTAAAGCGGAAGAACACGAACAGCGCCAGCGCCACCAAGATCGCGGCGACGGCGGCATAGGCCTTGGTCGCGTCGACGATCAGCGGCCCGACCAGGAAGCTGTCGAGCGAATAGGAGGTTTGCACGCTCTTGGCGTCGGGCCCAAAGATGATCAGCAGGACGTTAGTGATGATGATGGCGATCGCAACGAGCAACATGAACTGGCTGTGTTCCGGCCGACTGATGAACGGATTGATCACGCCAGCCTGCATCACGTAGCCGAGCGCGAACAGCACGGCCGCGATGGGAACCAGCATGATCAAGGGATCGAGTCCGAAGGCCGCAAACAACGTCACCGCGAGATACATGGCAATGGTCATCATCTCGCCATGGGCGAAATTGACGACCCGTACCACGCCGAAAATGACCGAAAGCCCGAGCGCCATCAGGCCGTAGACGAGCCCGGCCAGTATCCCGCCGAGTGCGACGTTCAATACCAGCTCGAGCGACGGCATATCATGCTCCCCTCTCCGCGGCGGAGAGGGTTGATCACGAGGAGATCAGCCGCGCTGGTTCCAGCTCGGCATCGGGAACACCGGCGTCATCTCGGCGGCATCCTTCGGAAGCACCACGGTCGGCGTCTGGTTGCGGTTCTGCAAGCAGACCGAAGCGATGGTGTTGCACTGGCCCTTGGCGTCGAATTCGATCGGTCCACCCACCATCACCCGTTTCTCGATCTTGGTCGTCCGCACGGCATCCGCGAGCGCGGTGCCGTTGGTGCTGCCGGCGCGCTTGTGCGCATCGGCGCACACCATCAGTGCCTCGAAGGTGAAGCCGATGTTGAAGATGTGGCCCGGCAACTTGTCGCGCGGATAAAGCTTCTTGAATTCATCCGACACGAGCTTGGTCATCTCCGCCTTCGGGTTTGCCCATGGCACGGTGGTGATCACGTAGTCCCCGTACTTGCCCATGGTATCGAGGAACTGCTGCTCATACATACCGGGCGAGCCTGGGCTGATGATGCCCATGGGCTCCCAACGCTGCTTGACCATCTCGCGCACGAGAATGATTGCATCATTGAGCCGCGTCACCGTCATCAGGATGTCGGCGTTGGTCGCCTTGGCCTTGGCGACCTCGACCGAAAGGTCCTTGGCGGCGGGATCGTAGGCGATCGATTCCACGATCTTGAACGGCAGGTTCATGGTCGGGAAGATGCGGTCGATCGCGGCCTTGTTGGCCTGCCCGAAGGTGTCGTTGATGTGCATCAGCACGGCGGTGCTTGGCGTCTTGCCGGTCGCCGCGAAGATATCCGTGAACAAGGCGAGCCCGCGCGAGATGATCTGGGGCGCGGTCTGGAAATTGCGGAATACGAACTTGTAGCCCTGCTCCGTGATCTGCGGCGCCGCCGCGATGTTGATGACGAACGGAACCCCCTTCTGCTCGGCGACCTGCGCGATGGCCGACGCGGCACCGGAATCGAACGGCCCGCTCAGCATGTTGCAGCCGTCGGCGATCAGTCGCTCGGCGCGGGCGCGCGCGGTATCGACGTTGGTCTCGAAATCGACGACCACGATCTCGATCGGCTGGGTGTAGCCGATCTGCTTGAACAGGGCCGGGGCGATGTCGGCGCCGCGCTTGCAGGATTGGCCGATACCGGCCTGCACTCCCGACAGCGGAAGGATCACGCCGATCTTCAGCGGCCCGCCCTGCGCCCGCACGATGTTGAACGGTGCGGTGCCGGCGAGCAATCCGGCGGCGCCTGCACCGGCGGCGAAGCTGCGGCGAGTGACGCCCGCTCGAGCGGGATTCGTCGGCGATTTACGGATCATTGAGTTCCTCCCAGGATACGGTGATCAGCCGTCGCGTGCGCTATTTCTCTTATTGTTCAATGCAAGAAGCAATGGGCCATGAGCGCGCATTCGTCCAATTGGACCCATTCTTGCCGGCACAATTTGCGGATTGCGCAAATTTAATTCGTGCTGCGCGCCCTCATCCTCTCGTGGCGCGAGCCGCGTACGTCTCGTCTCCAGCCACATTAATTGTTGACCATGACAACAGATGTCGTCAACAACAATATACCCCGGTCTGGGGGGCGGGGCGCAGACCTCGCGCCCGCGGCGAAGGAGAATGCGAAATGTCGGATCGACGGCTCTCGCATCGGGACGTTCACGCCGCGCGCGTTGCGCCGCGCGCGCAGACGGACGACCGCAAGCCTCTCGATATCGGTGTCCTCAACGAGCATCTCGGCTATTTCATCCGGCGCCTGCAGGTTTGGGTGTTCCAGGATTTCATCCGCACGCTCGCCCCGGTCGACATCCGTCCCGCGCAATACTCCGTCCTCGTCGTGATCGCCGCCAATCCCGGACTGTCGCAATCGGACCTGGCCGACCGGCTCGGGATCGAGCGCGCGCGCCTGGTGCGCGTATTGGACAAGCTCGAAAGGCGCGGTCTCACCCAACGCCTTGCGTCCCCCACCGACCGGCGCTCCCATGCGCTGCGGCTCACGCGCGAGGGCCAAAAGCTCCTGAAGCGCGCCACGATGCTGGCGGCCGCGCACGAGGCGAAACTGATCGAGAAGCTCGGCCCGGAACAGCGGAAATCGATGCTGGAGCTCATGAAGCACTTCGATCGCTGACCCTCGCTCCGATCGCGCGCCCGCGCGATCCATCCGCAAGCTCCGGCGCAGGCAAAGGCGCCGGACGTCGGGAATGTCGAAGCATCCCCTTGCGAGCAACCACGGCGGCTCCTACGCTTTGACCATGCGTCGAACTTTCGAACGTCATCTCGCTGTCGCCGATTGCGCGCCCGGCGGCGGAATGCGTGAGGCAGCGAAATAGCCAATCGCCCACTGCTGCCCGCCGCGGCGGCGCCCTGCGCCTGCGTCATGCGGACAACGTTGCAACAAGGAAGTCCCCATGGAAGATGAATCGCCTGTCCTGGTGGAGCGGTGCGCGGGCTATCGCGTGATCACGCTGAACCGGCCGAAGCAGCTCAACGCCTTCAACGAGGCGATGCACCAGGCGCTCAAGCGCGCGCTGTCCGACGCCGAGGAAGACAGCGACTGCCGCGCATTGATGCTGACCGGTGCCGGCCGCGCCTTCTGCTCCGGCCAGGATCTGCGCGAACGCATATCCAAGGACGGCAAGACGACCGTGCTCGGGAGCGCGCTCGAAACCTATTACAATCCGCTCGTGCGCAAGCTGCGCGCGCTGCCTTTCCCCGTGGTGGCGGCCGTGAACGGTGTCGCCGCGGGCGCCGGCGCCAACATCGCGCTCGCCTGCGACGTGGTGCTGGCGGCGCGCTCGGCCAGCTTCGTGCAGGCCTTCGCCAAGATCGGCCTGGTGCCGGATTCCGGCGGCACCTGGTTCCTGCCCCGCCTGGTCGGCCCCGCGCGCGCGCGCGGGATGGCCCTGACCGGCGACCCGCTTCCCGCGGACAAGGCCGAAGCCTGGGGCCTCATCTGGAAAATGCATGACGATCTCGTGCTGATGGCGGAAGCGCACCGACTGTGCGTCCACTTTACCGAAGCGCCGACGGTCGCCCTCGCCTTGATCAAGCGTCTGCTCGACGAGTCCTGGGCCAATGATCTCGATGCGCAACTCGACCTCGAGCGCGAGACCCAGCGCGAGGCCAGCCTCACGCCCGACTACGCCGAAGGCATGCGCGCGTTTTTCGAGAAGCGCTCGCCCGCGTTCAGCGGCCGCCGGGGTTGAAAGCGTCGTCCCGTCAAGGGGCGCCAGCTCAACCTAACGCCGCTCTTGGCGTCATTATAAGTTGTTGATATTACGTACTTTTTATCGACTATTTCTTGCGTGGCGGGATCTGAATGAGCTCGGCGAGGCGTTCCTTGCTCAAGGGCGCATCGATGAACTTGAGCTTCACCGCATCGCGCTGAATGCCCTCCATGTCCTGCATCTCGTCGGTCTGCATGGCCGCCTTCGGGTGAAACTCCTTGATCGAGTCCGAGATCAGGGTTTCGTCGAGCTTCATCTTCTCGGCGTACAGCTTGATCGCTTTCGGATCGGCGTACATCCAGTCGACCGCTTCCCGATACCCCTGCACGAAGCGCATGATCGCGTCTTTCTTGGTGTTCCAGGCATCGGCATTGACGATGATCGTCCGCACCGTCTGTCCGCGCAGCGAAGGAACGTCGCTGCCGCGGATGAGCATGCGGATCTTTCCCTCCTTGAGCTCTTTCACCCCGAACGGAGGGGCGGCCCAGCCGATGTCGATCTGGCCGGACATGACCTGGGTCAACGTGCCGGGCGGCCCGCCGGTCGCCGTCGGCTTGGCCTTGACGCCAAGCTCGTCGGCAAAGGCCAGCACCAGATTGTTGGAGCTCGAGCCGCTGGTGGAATAGGCGATGGTGTTGCTGGCGGTGACGTCCTTGACCGTCTTCAGCGGCGAATCCGCCCGCACGTACCAATAGAGGTCACCGGTCCCGGTGAAGGCCGGCAGCAGGATGCGCACCGGCGCGCCGCGCGCGAACGCGCGCAGGACGCCGGCAACGCCGACGCCGGCGCCGAGATCAGCGCTGCCGGAGATGACCGGCTGCATGGTCTCGCCCGCACCCTGGGTGCCGACATTCTCCAGCACCAGGTTGTGCATCTTGAAAATGCCGGCGTCCTGGCCGAGCGTCGGCGCCTGGTTTTCCCAATTGTTGATCTGACCGATCGCGACCTTGAGCTGATCCTCGGCCGACGCCGGTGCGGCGGCCAGGGCGAACGGCGCGAGCAGGGCAATGGTTGCCAGCGTGGCGGTGCGAGGATTCATCGTGTTCTCCCTTTCTGGCTCTTCTTGTTCTTTGGACGACGCGGGGTCGTTGTACGCGAGCGGGTGGTCTTGACCGATGCGGCGCGCGGCCGCGCCTTGGACGACTTCGCCGCAGCGCGCGGCGGCAGCCCGCCGGCCTTGTCGAGGCGCAAGGTCCAGTATTCCCAGGTCCGGTTGGTCACTGTGGCCATGGCGTTGATGGTGCCGGCGAGCCTGGTCTCGCCCGCGGTGAGCGTCGTGACCTTGCCCAGGATTTGTGCGCGCAGCTGATATTCGGCGTTGTGACACATGAAGATCGAGCGTGAGACCAGTTCGCGCAGGTCGCGTCCCACCACCGTCGCGCCGTGATTGTTCATCAGCACGGCGGCGTGCGATCCCAATGCCCGCGCAAGCGAGCGGCCCTCCTCCGGCTTCACCACCAAGAGGTTGGTGTCGCCGAACTCGTCGTTCTGGTTCCAGAACGGCACGGTCTCGCCGCCGGCGGCGCCGAGGTGGAACACGGGAACGATGGGCACGCCGGCGATGCAGAACGGCATCACCGCGGGCGCGTGGTGATGGCACACCGCCGTCACATCGGGACGCGCGTGATAGATGCAGCCGTGGATCACCCGCTCGGCATAGAGCTGGACGGTCGGCGGCACGACCGGTTCGGAATCGAGGGTGAATTCCAAAATGTCGTCAGTTTCGATCACGCCCGGCGAGCGCGAGCGCGACAGCAGATAGCGGCCCGGATCGGTGGGATGGCGCATGCTGACATGACCGAAGGCATCGAGCACGCCTTCGTTCGTCAGCAGGCGGTTGGCGAGTGCGATCTGGTAGCGGAGGTCGGAAAGATCTTCGGGCACTGGGCGTTCCTGCTTTCTACAAAGTTATCGTGTAGTGCGGCGACAGCGGCCGGAGCAAAGCCCAAATAGCCAAGATTGCCAAGCCGCGGAGGCATCGCGCCGGCGCTCCCGCGGCCCCCTTGCCCGCGTACCTTGCCAGGGTGCAAAGATGTCGTCAGATCGCTCAGCCGGGCACCCATGGGAGACTACGCATGAATCCTGTCGTCGCCGTCATCGCGCCTGGGATGATGGGCGCTGCCGTCGGAAAGCGGCTCGCCGATCACGGCCTCAAGGTGCTGACCTCGCTCAAGGACCGCAGCGCCGAGACGACCGAGCGCGCCAAGGCCGCCGGCATGGTGTCCGCCAGCGACGAGGAGATCGCGGCAGCCGATTTCATCCTGTCCATCCTGCCCCCGGGCGACGCGGTCGCGCTGGCGCAGCGGTTCGCGCCCGCGCTCACCGCCAGCAACGGCAAGCCGGTGTTCGTCGACTGCAACGCGGTGAGCCCGCCGACGGTCGAGCGCATCGCCGCCGCCGTCGCGCCGACCGGCTCGCCCTTCGTCGACGCCGGCATCATCGGCGCGCCGCCCAAGCCGGGCGATGCCGGTCCGCGCTTCTACGCCTCCGGCCCGGATGCGCCGCGCTTCGCCAAGCTCAAGGACTTCGGTCTCGACGTCCGCGTGCTCGCGGGCCCCATGAGCGCGGCCTCGGCAATGAAAATGTCCTACGCCGGAATCACCAAGGGCACGCAGGCCCTGGGCGCCGCCATGCTGCTGGCCGCCACCCGCGGCGGCAGCGCCGATGCGCTGTTCGCCGAGCTGCAGGGCAGCCAGCCGCAGATGCTGGCGTGGCTCAAGCGCAACCTCGCGCTCATGCCGCCCAAGGCCTATCGCTGGGTCGCGGAGATGCACGAGATCGCCGATTTCGTCGGTCAGGATCCGGCCGCGCACGAGCTCTATCTCGGCGCCGCGCATTTCTACGAGCAGATCGCGCAGGATTTCGAAGGCGACAAGACGCAGGTCGCCGCGCTCGAAACGTTCATGAGCAAGGGCGCCTGACGCCGTCGCCGAACTCGGCCGCGGCACGAAACGCTGGCCTGTCCCAACGTCCGCACCGTCAGGCAAAATTGCAAGCGCCGTGCCGCCGGCGCGGCCACGCGCATTGTTAATAACAACGAATTAACAATGCGACTTTGCAATTCTGCAAATTGACTCGCGGCCGCAGGCGTATCCACTGACATCGTCCTCACGTCCTCCTCCCCTGGAGCATGCGCGCAGCGCCACGCCGCGCGCGCCGGCAACGCGCGCAGGCCGAAGGCCCGGCACGACCGGCCGCAACGATGTCTGCACACATGTCTTGAGATTACCGATTTATACAAGATTCGGGTAACGCGAGTCAAGAGCGGAATGCGCGGCCCGCGCGCCGGGTCGCCGCCGTTGGCGTTACAGCCGCTCCTTCAGGAACCGGATGAGACGCGGCGCCATGAAGCCGGAATAGCTCCCGGGCTCGTCGATCGGATCGCTGAGCCAGTAATGCGGCGCGCCCTGGACGATGCAGGTGCGGACGAAAAAGTTCGCCTGCTTCAATCGCAACAGGAACGCGTCGGTGTGCGCGCGCCGGTCGACGAGATCGTCCTCGGTGCCCACGCTCAGCAGCACGCCGATGTGGTTGTTGGCGAAGGTCGCATAGTTGATCGACGAAGCCTCGAAATAGCGCTTCGGGTCGTCCATGGGGGAAGCGCCCATGAAATTCTCGATGTTGTTCTCGCGCGGGCTTTGCAGCAGGTAGCGCTGCCACATCTCGACGAGGTCGTAGACGCCGTAGACGCCGATCAGTGCCTTCACCTTGCTGCTGACCTTGGCGTGCGCGTCGTTCGGATAGGCGCCCTGGAAGCTCGCGCCGCCGAGCGCCGCCAGCGAGGCGAGATGGCCGCCGGCGGAGGCGCCGAACAATCCGATCCGCTCCGGATCGATCTTGAGCTCGCCGGCGCTGCCGCGGACGAATTGCACCGCCGCCAGCACGTCGTTGACGGCCTGCGGGAACATCTTCTGGCCCTTCTTGGCGAGGCGATAGCTGATCGCGAACAGGGCGTAGCCGCGCGCGGCGAGATAGGGGCCCCAGAACTGGAACGCGTTGCGCGCACCCGCCTGCCAGCCGCCGCCGTGCACGCCGACCAGCGCCGGAAACGGCCCCGCCCCCGCCGGCAGGTAGAGGTCGCCGAGGAGCGATACGCCGTCGTGGGTGGCGTAGCTGACCCCGTTGCGCGTTTCGATCGGTTGCGAGTCAGGCATCTCTTATCTCTCCATTGAACCCATGGTCATGGCATCGTTTGGCTGGCTGTCATTCCGGGGCGCGCCACCCAAGTCGGCTTTAGCCGACTTGGGCTCCGTAGAGCGCCGATCTCGGGTAAACCCGAGATCGGTGGCGCGAGCCCGGAATCCAATAGTCGCCGGTGGTTACTGGATTCCGGGCCCGCCGCTGCGCGGCGTCCCGGAATGACATCCAGTAGACGTGGTGTCACCACCCTCACCTTCAATTCCGGATCAGGTTGCCGCCGAGATGCTCGCCGGAATCCATGCGAATACATTCCCCGGTCATCGCCACCGCATGCTCGATCAGGAACAGCGCGGCGCGCGCCACGTCGATCGGCCAGATGCCGCGCTTGAGCGGAAACTCGGTGTTGGCCTGATGCACGCGCGCCTCGTACTGCGCCTGCGTCATGATCTTGCGCGTCCAGCTCCCGAGCAGGCCGCCCGGGCACAGCGCATTGACGCGCACCTCCGGCGCCAGCGCGCGCGCCATGCTGATGGTGAGCGTGTTGAGCGCGCCCTTGGAGGCGGCATAG
>Ga0207643_10001084_pt1 | contig 16108 bp, 16 predicted proteins | sample KBSMisM62_FD_184313 | JGI IMG/M metagenome (GOLD analysis project Ga0207643, IMG submission 184313) | Miscanthus rhizosphere microbial communities from Kellogg Biological Station, Michigan, USA - KBS Miscanthus M6-2 (SPAdes) (version 2) | ecosystem: Host-associated > Plants > Roots >...
GGCGAGACGACGATCGTCCCCGTCCACGACGCCCGGCACGACGTGTTCCTGTCCGTGCCAGAGGTGCGCAAGCAGGCGTACGACCGGCTCGACGCGTGGCTGCGCGACCACGCGCTGCCCGGCTGAGGCCCGGCGCCGGTGCCGCTCGGCGGCGGATTACCGGCGGCGGAGCAGCAGCGCTGAGGTGACGACGCCGGCCGCCGCCGGCAGGAGCGCGAGGACGCCCCACACCGGCGGGAAGATCTGCGCGCCGTACTCGGTCGTCGCGAGCAGGAGCACGGCCAGCGCGGCGGTGACCACCACCGTGGTGACCGCGAGGATCGGCGCCGACCGCCGGTGTGCCCGCGCGGCGCGGAACACCAGCAGCGACAGCAGCACGTCGACCACCGCGACGGTGTAGACGAGCCCGTAGAGCAGGTTCGGATCCGCCTCCTTGCCGTACGGCCCGTACACCGCGGCGGCGTGGTCGACGAGGCTCTGACCGCCGGCCTGGTCGACGACCGCTGCGACCAGCAGGACCGCCGAGAACAGGACCGAGGACATCGCGGCGCCGGCCGCCCCGCGCCGGGCGCGGATGGTGGGGATGGGCGAAGCGGATAGCGACAGTGACTCTCTCATGCGAGCGACTGTACGAACGCTCAATCAGAGAGTCAAGGTCTTTAGACAGTGACTTGCAGAACTGCCGAGCCTCTCTGTACGGTCGCGCGGTGGGCACCGGGCTTCGGGAACGCAAGCGGCTGTCCGCCATGCGCACCATCCAGGAACGGGCGCTCGACCTGTTCGACGAGCGCGGCTTCGACGCGGTCACGATCGAGGAGATCGCTGCCGCGGCGGAGGTGTCGCCCTCGTCGGTGTACCGCTGGTTCGGCACCAAGGAAGGGCTCATCGTCGCCGACGAGTTCGACAGCATGAGCCAGGAGGCGGTCCGCGAGATCCTCGATGTGAACGACCCGGTCGGCAGCCTGGTCCAGATCGTGGTCAGGTACGAGTCGGCACCGCAGCAGGCGGGTCAGACCGCGGGCGGCCCCTGGCGCCGGGTGCGCTACTTCTTCCAGGAACCGTCGGTGCGCACGGCCGCGCTCGCCGAGCTCGACCGGGCCGGTTCCCGGATCGCCCCGCTGCTGGCCGGCAGCAACGGGATGACCGAGTCGCAGGCCCGGGTGGTCGCGAACGCGCTCGTGTTCGGCTACTTCGCCGCGCTCGAGCAGTGGTACCTGGACGGTGGCGACCAGCCGATCGCCACCTACGTCGAGGAGGGCCTGCGGCCGCTGCGCGCGATCTGGCCGTCGCCGCCCGCACCGACGACCTGAGGGTCCGTCGTGCAGGCCGCGGGACCGCAGGCGAGATCCGTGCAGCTCGGCTCCGCTGGGATCCCGGGGTCACCGCGCGTACGGTGACGGGCGAGGCTTCGATGTTCGACGACGTTTCGCTGGCCGACCCGCACACCGTGCCGACCCGGTTCTGGCACCGGCTCGACGACGGTCGGGTGCAGTGCGACGTGTGCCCGCGGGCCTGCCGGTTGCACGAGGGACAGCGCGGGCTGTGCTTCGTCCGGGCCCGCACCGGCGACCAGATCGTGCTCACCTCGTACGGGCGGTCGAGCGGGTTCTGCGTCGACCCGGTGGAGAAGAAGCCGCTCAACCACTTCCTGCCGGGCTCCGCGGTGCTGTCCTTCGGCACCGCGGGCTGCAACCTCGCCTGCAAGTTCTGCCAGAACTGGGACATCAGCAAGTCCCGGGAGATCGACACGCTCGCCGACGCCGCGGATCCGGAGGCGCTCGCGCTGGCGGCCGAGGCGAGCGGAGCGCGCAGCGTCGCGTTCACCTACAACGATCCGACGATCTTCCTCGAGTACGCCGTGGACGCCGCCGACGCCTGCCGCGAGCGGGGCATCCGGTCGATCGCGGTCTCCGCCGGCTACATCTGCCCGGAGCCGCGGCAGGAGCTGTACGGCCACCTCGACGCCGCGAACGTCGACCTCAAGGCGTTCACGGACGACTTCTACCACCGGGTCTGCGCCGCGCGGCTGGCCCCCGTGCTGGAGACGCTGGAATACCTGGTGCACGAGACGGGGGTGTGGGTCGAGATCACCACGCTGCTCATCCCCGGCCGCAACGACTCCGACGCCGAGATCGACGCCGAGACCCGGTGGATCGCCGAGCACCTCGGTCCGGACGTGCCGCTGCACTTCACCGCGTTCCACCCGGACTACAAGATGCGCGACGTGCCGCCCACGCCGCCGGAGACCTTGAGCCGGGCCAGGCGCATCGGGCTCGGGAACGGCCTGCGCTACGTCTACACCGGCAACGTCCACGACGAGGACGGCGGCACCACCCGCTGCCCGTCCTGCGGGACGGCCGTCGTGGTGCGGGACTGGTATGCCATTCGCGGCTACCGGCTCACCGACGACGGCCGGTGCGCCTCGTGCGGCGCGGCGATCGCTGGTGTCTACAGTGGACCCTACGGCGACTGGGGACGGCGCCGGCTGCCGGTGTCGCTGAACCGGCGGTGACCACCGTCCATAGTGGACCGTCTGGTCGCCGCCGGCCCGCGGTGGCCGGCAGGTTCTACCCGGCCGACCCGGCCCGGCTGGTCGCCGACGTCGACGCGCTGCTGTCGGCCGCGGCGGCGTCCACCTGCGACCGGTTGCCGGCGCTGGTCGTGCCGCACGCCGGCTACCGCTACTCGGGACAGGTGGCAGCGATGGCCTATGCCCTGGCGCGGGCGTGGTCGCCGGCTCGGGCGGTCCTGCTCGGGCCGGCCCACTTCGTCCCGCTGACCGGGTCCGCGGTGCCGCGGGCGGCGGAGTGGTCGACGCCGCTGGGTCCCGTACCGGTGGATGCGGCTGCCTGGGAACGAGCCACGTCGGTCCCCGGCGTGCGGGTGGCGGACGAGCCGCACGCGGACGAGCACTCGCTGGAGGTGCAGCTGCCGTTCCTGCAACGCTCGCTCGACCCGCGGTTGCCGGTACTGCCGGTCGTCACCGCGGCGGCTCCGGAGGACGTGGCCGACCTGCTGGACGCGGTGGTCGGGCCGGACACCCTGGTCATCGCCAGCACGGACCTGAGCCACCATCTCCCGGACGCGGAGGCGCGCCGCCGTGACGGCCGCACGCTCGACGCCGTGCTGGCGCTCGACCCGGGCGGCATCGGGCCCGGGTCGGCGTGCGGTGCCGCCGCCCTGCGCGGCCTGCTCACCTGGGCCGGCCGAACCGGCCGTGCGCCCACGCTGCTGTGTTACCGCACCTCCGCCGACGCGACCGGCGACCGGAGCCGCGTCGTGGGCTACGCATCGCTTGCCCTGGCCTGACCGCCGTCACCACCGCGCGGCAGGCCTCTCACCGTCGGTGTCGATCCGGGGGCGGGTCGTTCGTGGTGAGGGTGCGGGACCAGCTCACCGGAGGAAGGGTGATCCAGATGGAAGCCAAGAACCTCGCCGACCTGTACGGACTGCCGCTGGTCGACTGGGACCGGGTGGAGGCCAGGCTGAGCCGCGGCCCCGAGGCGCTGGCCGGCACCGGCGGTTCGGACAACCGGAGCTGGCTGGCCACCACGAACGCCGACGGCAGCCCGCACCTGACCGGACTCGGCCCGCTGTACGTGCCCGGGCTGTTCTACTTCACCACCGGGGAGGCGACCCGCAAGGCGCGCAACCTGGCCCGGGATCCCCGGTGCACGCTGGGCATCTCCACCGACGAGTTCGACCTCGCGGTCGAGGGGGACGCCGCCCTCGTCGATGACCCCGACGTCGTCGCGGATCTGGTCGGGCGCTGGGTCGCGGGCGGCTGGCCGGCACGCGTCGACGCGACCGGCACCGCGCTCACGGCCGAGTACAGCGCGCCGTCGGCCGGGCCGCCGCCATGGCGGGTCTACCGGATCACGCCCCGGCAGGCGACCGTGGTCCTCGCCGCCGCACCCGGCGGAGCCACCCGCTGGCGGTTCCGGTGAGCGTGCGGACAACGGGGCGGCTGCGTCTGGAGCCCATCGGGCCGGAGCACGCACACGATGTGTGGCTGGAGCGCATCGGGATGACCTACGCCGGCGAGATCCGCTGGCGCGGCCTCGTGGAAGGGCACACCGAACAGCAGGACGCCGCGCCCTTCGCGGTCTGCGTGACCCAGCTGACCGCGTCATGACCGGACACACGATCGTCCAGCGGCATCGGACTGCGGCAGCCGACCTGAGCGCCCTCGGAGGGAGGCCGCGGTCAGGCCGGAGTGCCGGTGTAGAAGGCGGTGGTGCGGTCGGCGGCAGCGCGGGCCTCGGTCCGGTCGGTGCCGGCGGCCACGCTTGCCTCGCACCAGGCGTCGCTGGACGAGGTCAGGAACCGGCGGCCCTCGTCGGAGGCGGACCACTCGGCCATCTCGGCCGGGTCCAGCGACTTGCCGGTGGTCAGGTGCAGGGACAGGCCCGCGAGGACGCCGTCCCAGCCCACGCCGACCGCGCCGGGGCCGAACTGCGCCCACCGTTCGTCGTCGACGTGTGCGATGTGGTGCAGCTGGAAGAGGGTCCGGCCGTCGCCCTCGTCGGTCAGCCGCAGCTCGATCCAGCTCGTGTCGCCGCCCATCTCCCAGGTCGCGTCGAATCCGTCCGGCGGGTCGCAGCGGGTCACGGTGCCGCCCGCATTGCCCTCCAGCTGGTAGCGGCCACCTTCCCGCAGGTCCCCGCTGACCGGCAGGAACCAGCGCGGGATCCGTTCCGGGTTGGTGCAGGCGTCCCAGACGTCCGCGAGCTCGGCCGGGTAGCTGCGGGAGATCGTGATGACCCTGGCCTCGCCGGCCGCCAGCACCCGGCCGCCCACCTCCCGGCGGACCGCGCTGATCTGTTCGGTGACATCGATCATGGTCGCTTCCTCCGCTCGTGCTTTCCTCGCGCCAGCTCGGTGGCCAGCGCGTCCAGGTGTGGCGTCCAGAACCGGCGGAACGGGTCGAGCCAGTCGTCGACGACGCGCAGCGGTTCGTGCGCGACCGCGTAGAGCCGGCGCGGGCCGTCCGGCCGTACCGTGGCGAAACCGTTGTCCCGCAGCACCTTCAGATGCTGGGAGACCGCCGGCTGGGAGATGCCGAACTCGCGCCGGATGACCTCGCAGACCGCACCGGAGGTCAGCTCGCCGTCCCGGAGCAGCTCCAGGATCCGGCGGCGCACCGGATCGCCGAGTACGTCGAACGCGTGCACGAGAGACAGCTTATGAGTACGTCCTTATATAAGTAAAGTCTTAGCTATCGGTCGGCAGCGCGGCGAAGGCGCGGACGGGAAAGGTGCCGAAGCCGACCACCCGCGGTGGCGCCGCGGTGAACCGGGCTCCGGTCGGTGGCAGCAGGTCGAGACCGGTGAGGTGCTCGACGACGGGTATGCCGGCGGCGAGCAGCACCGAGTGTGCCGGTCGGGCGGCGTCCTTGGTGTCGTCGATGTTGACCGCGTCGATGCCGACGAGCCTGGCGCCGTGCTCGGCCAGCCACCGCGCACCCGCGCCGGTCAGGTAGGGGGCGTCCTGCGCGTACGCCGGCGTGCCCCAGTCCCGGTCCCCGCCGGTATGCAGCAGCACCGCCTTGCCGGTGACCTCGATCGCGGCCAGCGCACCCACGTCGACCGCCCGCACGCCGCTGCCGGCCATCCGGACGACGACCGCGTCGAGGTCCGCGAGCACGTCCAGCCGGAGCCCGGCCAGGTCGGCTCCCTCGGCGTACCGGTGAAAGGGGCTGTCCAGGTACGTGCCGGTGTTGCCGACCATGCTGATCCGGTCGATGGCGAACTCCGCCGCCCCGCCGTAGGCCGCCCGCGACGCCGCCCGGGTCAGGTGCGGGGTGATCTGCGGACCGGGCAGGCCGGGATACGTGACCATGCCCGCCTCGATCGGGTGACTGAGCTCGACCCAGACCCGCCGCCCGGCCGGTGCGGCGGTGCGGTAGGCCGGGCCACCGCGGGTGCCCTTGTGCTGCTCCGGGAACACCCGCAGCCTCGTCACCTCGACGCGGTCGACCATCAGCAGGGACAGCGACGCGACGAACAACGCACCGACCTCGGCAGTGGACACCTCGGCGTGCGGCACGTCGACGCGGAAGTCGCGGGCGGACAGCTCGCCCCCGTTGCTGAACGTCACGGTCGCGTCGAACTGCGCGCGGTACTCAGGCTCGGACATCTGCCCACCATGCCGCCGACACCTCGGGTTCCGGAAATGGACCGGGTCTGGGCGGCCTCAGCCGGCAGCGGCGCCGAACCACCGGGGCAGGTGCGCGAGCAGGTCCTGCTGGTCCGCACCGACCCAGGCCACGTGGCCGTCCGGTCGCAGCAGCACGGCGGGCGCGTCCAGCTCCTCGCTCACGTCGACGACGTGGTCGACCCGATCCGCCCACCCGGCGACCGAGAGCCGGCCGGTCTGGTCGAGCAGCAGCCCACGACCGCGGTGCATGAGGCCGTACAGGCGGCCCTGCTTCAGGGCCACGTCGCGCAACCGCCGGCCGAGCAGCTCGTCGCCCGGGCCGAAGTCGTAGCGGACGCCGATCCCCGTGATCTTCCCGATCAGATACCGGTTCACGTCTTCGAAGTCCATCAGATCGGCCACCAGCCGCCGCACCGCCTGGGGACCCGGCTCGGTGGACAGCAGCTCCATCTGCGCACGGCTGGTGTTGAGGACGTCCTCGGCCACCGGGTGCCGCTCGGCGTGGTAGCTGTCCAGCAGGTCTTCCGGCGCCCAGCCGTCGACCTGGGCGGCCAGCTTCCAGCCCAGGTTGAACGCGTCCTGGATGCCGAGGTTGAGGCCCTGCCCGCCGGTCGGCGGGTGGACGTGTGCCGCGTCCCCGGCCAGCAGCACGCGGCCGACCCGGTAGCGCTCGGCCAGCCGGGTGGCGTCGCCGAAGCGGGACAGCCAGCGCGGGGAGTGCACGCCGAAGTCGGTGCCGGCGTAGGCGCGCAGCTGCCGCCTGAACTCCTCGAGGGTCGGCGGTGCCGTGCGGTCCTCCGCCACCCCCTCGGCGGGTACGACGACGCGGTACGCCCCGCCGCCGACGGGTCCGAGCCCGAACCGCTTCTGGGTCCTGCGGATCTCGGTCACCACGGCCGCCACCTCCTCCGGCGGCATCGTCGCCTCCATCTCGCCCAGCAGCGTGTCGACCTTGCTGGGCTCGCCGGGGAAGGCGACGCCGAGCAGCTTGCGCACCGTGCTGCGGCCGCCGTCGCAACCGACCAGGTAGCGGGCGCGCAGCCGGCTGCCGTCGGCCAGCTCCGCGGTCACCCCGCCGGCGTCCTGGCTGAGCCCGACCAGCTCGCAGCCGCGCCGGATCTCGGTGCCGACCTCGGCGGCGTGCTCGGCGAGCAGGCGATCGGTGACAGGTTGCCGGATGCCGAGGGTGTAGCCGTGCGCGGTGTCCAGCCGGTCCGGCAGGTTCTTCGCCAGCTTGTCGATGCCGGCGAAGAAGTTGCCGAGCGGATACCGGGTTCCGTGCTCGAGGAACCGGTCCAGCAGCCCGCGCTGGTCCAGCACCTCGATGCTGCGCACGTGCAGCCCGAGCGAGCGGACGTACGGGGCGGGCTTCTCCTCCTTCTCCAGCACGAGCACCTGCACCCCGTGCAGGCGCAGCTCGCCGGCCAGCATCATGCCGGTCGGTCCGCCGCCGGCGATGATCACGTCGGTCATGAATCTCCGCTCTGACGAATGGACTTTCGGTCAGACCCTCCCGCGCGGTCCTCGTGCCGGCGAATTCTGCGGCACGAACGGGGTCTTGCCGCAAGGCCCCCCGTGCGCTATATGTTGAAAGTGGCAGGGAGTGTCGATGCTCCCTGCCTTTCTCGTCCACTGTGGACGGACGAGAACGGCGGTAGGATCCGGTCAGGATCAGCCCGCCTGACGATGCGGAGGAAAGCCGATGGCCGACGCGGCCGCTCCTGCTGCCGGCGAGACACTTGACGCGCTGTTCGGGGGTGGTCAGCCGGCGCACCCGGCGTTCGTCGTTCCCGACGACGGGCAGGTGCTGAGCTACGCGGAGATGGCCGACCGGGTCGAGACCCTGGCGGGGCGGCTGGCCGCGGCCGGGGTCCGGCGCGGTGACCGGGTGGCGCTGACGCTGCCCAACAGCCCCGAGTTCGTCCAGCTGCTGCTCGCGATCACCCTGCTCGGCGCGGCGGCGGCACCGCTCAACCCGGCGTACACGGAGCCGGAATACACGTTCTACCTGGAGGACGTCGCTCCTCGGCTGCTGCTGGTGCCGGCCGGCATGCCCCCGGCCGCGACGGCCGCCGCGGCCGCCACCGGCACCGCGGTGCTGGGCGTCGCCGACGTCGCCGGCGGCCCGCCGGACCTGCTGCGCGACGGGGAGCCGGTGAGCGGCCGGGCCGGGTTCGCCCGCGGCACGCCGGACGACGTCGCGATCGTCCTGCACACCAGCGGCACCACGAGCCGGCCGAAGCAGGTGCCGCTGCTGCAGCGCAACCTCATGGCCTCCACCAGGAACATCGCCGCCCACTTCCGGCTCGGTCCGGACGACGTGTCGTTCTGCGTGATGCCGCTGTTCCACGTGCACGGGCTGGTCGCGTCGACGTTCGCCGCGCTGTCCGCCGGCGGGACCGTGGTGTCCCCGCGCCGGCTCACCCCGCAGCGGTTCTGGCGGCAGGCCCGCGAGTGTGGCACGACCTGGCTGTCGGCCGGGCCGACGCTGCACCAGATGCTGCTGGACAAGATCGACTCCGAGGGCGCCCCCGGCACGCTGCGGTTCGTCCGCTCGTGCAGCTCCGCGCTGTCGCCGGAGCTGCTGCATCGGGCCGAGAACGCGTACGGGGTGCCGATGCTGGAGTCGTACGGGATGACCGAGGCCAGCCACCAGATGGCCGCCAACCCGCTGCCGCCGGGCGAGCGGATCCCCGGCTCGGTCGGCGTGTCGGCCGGGACCGAGCTCGGAATCGTCGACGCCACCGGCCGCTTGCTGGCCGCGGGCGAGGCCGGCGAGGTCGTCATCCGCGGGCCCGGTGTGATGTCCGGCTACGTGAACAACCCGAAGGCGACGGCCGAGGCGTTCTTCGGCCTCTGGTTCCGCACCGGCGACCGCGGCGTCCTCCGAGACGGCTACCTCTTCCTGGAGGGCCGGATCAAGGAGATGATCATCCGTGGCGGGGAGAACATCTCGCCGGCCGAGATCGAGCAGGCGCTGCTCGCCCACCCCGCCGTGACCGACGCGGTCTGCTTCGGCACACCGGACGACAAGTACGGCGAGCTCCCGGCCGCGGCGGTCACCCTCAGCAGCGACGTCGAGCCGCGCGAGCTGATCGGCTTCTGCCGGGAGCGGCTGGCCGCGTTCAAGGTGCCCGCGGTGATCCACGTGCTGCCGCAGATCCCCCGCACGGCGACCGGCAAGGTGCAGCGCCGCCGGGTCGGCGAGTTCGTGGCCGGCGGCCAGGCGACCGGATGAAGTTCGCGGTCCTCGGCGCCGGCGCCATCGGCGCGTACGTGGGGGCGGCGCTGGCCCGCGGTGGCGCGGACGTGACGCTGATCGCCCGCGGCCAGCACCTGGCGGCGATGCGGGACCACGGCGTGCAGGTCCGCTCGCCGCGCGGCGACTTCACCGCCCGTCCGGCGGCGACCGCCGACTGGGGCGCGGTGTCCGACGCCGACGTGGTCTTCGTCGCGCTCAAGGCATACAGCCTGCCGGAGATCGCCGGTCAGCTCGGCAAGCTGCTCGCGCCGCACGCGGCGGCCGTCTGGGCCCAGAACGGCATCCCCTGGTGGTATTTCCAGTCGCTGCCGGCACCGCCAGGCGGACCGGTGCTGCAGAGCGTCGACCCGGGCGCGGCGATCAGCGCGGCGATCCGGCCCGAGCACAACGTCGGCTGCGTCGTCTACTGCTCGACGGAGATCGTCGAGCCCGGCGTCATCCGGCACATCGAGGGAACCCGGTTCACCATCGGCGAACCGAACGGGTCGGACAGCGAACGCTGCCGGCAGATCTCCGCCGCCTTCAAGGCGGGCGGGCTGCGCGCACCGGTGGAGTCGCAGCTGCGCGACCAGATCTGGCTCAAGCTCGTCGGCAACGTCGCGTTCAACCCGATCACCGCGCTCACCGGCGCGACTCTCGGCCAACTCGGCGACCTGCCGGAGATGCGCGAGCTGCTGACGGCGATCTTCGCCGAGTGCGCGGCGGTGGCGGACCGGTTGGGAGTCAGCTTCCCGGTCTCGCTCGACCGGCGGCTGGAGGCCGGACTGGCGGTCGGCGACCACAAGACGTCCATGCTGCAGGACCTGCGGGCGGGCAAGCGGCTCGAGCTGGACTGCATGACCGGCGCGGTGACCGAGCTCGCCGGCCGGCTCGGCGTCGAGGTGCCGCACGTGCAGGCCGTGCATGCCTGCGCGCGCCTGCTCGACCGGCTGAACCGCGCCGACTGAGCCGACCGGCGCACCCTCAGGGTGGGGCCGGGCGGGTAGCCAATATTGGGCGCTGGACCGCTCCGGTGGCCGGGGCGACGCTGGAGTGGACCCCGGGGAATCCGAGGCGGATCGGAAACGAGGCGAACGACCATGGGAGTCTTGATCGAGAGGACTCCGGACCGCAGGCCGGACCAGTCGAACACGGTGCAGCGGATGCGCGCCGCGGCGCTGTTCGCATCGACCCTCCAGGCGTCCGAGCACCCGTCCGCCGAGCAGGTACGCGGGGCGGTCGCGACGACGCTGCGGCGACTCGGAACGGCCGGCTGCTCCGCCCGGCTCGCGGCCGAGTTCGGCGATCACCCCGAGCTCGCGGCAGCCCGGATGGCCTGGGCGCTTGCCACCATCCGCAACGACTACCGGACGCCGGACTCCCGTCGGCCGCTGGCGCTGGCCCTCGCCGGCTGACGCATTCTGCCGCACGGCGGTGTCGGCGGACGGACGTCGGCAACCGGACAGACCAGCGGTTCGGGAGCGAACAGGCGACGCGGGTGGGCGATGACCCGTTCCCTGGCGCGTTGCGGGGGCGGGTGTCACGCTGGCCGGATGGGGGTCGGGGTCGGAACCGGGGACGAGGCCGTGCTGCTCGAACGCGGCCCGCAGCTCGCGGCGCTGCACGCGGCGTGGGACGCCGTCCGCGGCGGGTCCGGCGGCGTCGTGGTGCTGCTCGCCGGGGAGGCCGGCAGCGGGAAGACCGCGCTGCTGCGGCGGTTCCAGGCGGAGTGCCGGCCGCCCGGCATCGTCCTGTGGGGTGCGTGCGCGCCGCTGTTCACGCCGAGGCCGCTGGGTCCGTTCGCGGACCTCGCCGACCACGTGGACGGGCTCGGCCCGCTGCTCGCCGGCGCCCCGAAGCCGCACCAGGTCGCGGCGGCGATCGCCGAGCACGCGCGGTCGGCGTCCAGCCGCGACGCCGTCCTGGTGCTGGAGGACCTGCACTGGGCGGACGAGGCGACGCTCGACGTGCTCAGCCTGCTCGCCCGCCGGATCGGCGAGCTCCCGCTGCTGCTGGTCGGCACCTACCGGGACGACGAGCTGCCGCGCCACCATCCACTTCGGACACTCGTCGGGGAGTTGCGGGGCGTCCGCCGGATGTCCACCGAGCCGCTGTCGCGGGACGCGGTCGGCCGGCTCGCCCGCCCGCACGGCCTCGACGGCGACGAGCTGCACCGCGTCACCGGCGGCAACCCGTTCTTCGTCACCGAGGTCGTCGAGGCCGGCGGCGTCACGATCCCGGCGACGGTGCGGGACGCGGTGCTCGCCCGGACCGCGCGGCTGGGCCCGTGCGCGGCAGCCGTCGCGGACGCGGTCTCGGTCTGCGTGCCGCACGCGGAGCTCTGGCTGCTGGACGCCCTCGAGCCGGACGCCGCGGACGGGCTCGACGAGTGCCTGGCGGCCGGGGTCCTCGTCGGCACGGCCGACGCGACGGGGTTCCGGCACGAGCTCGCGCGGCGCGCGGTCGAGCAGTCGCTGCCGCCGCACCGGCGCCGCGACCTGCACCGGGCGGCGCTGGCCGCGCTCGTCGCGAGACCCGCCGACCTCGCCCGGCTCGCCCATCACGCGGATGCGGCGGCCGACACCGCGGCGGTGATCCGGTATGCGCCGGCGGCCGCCGAGCAGGCGTCCGCGGCCGGCGCGCACCGGGAGGCGGCCGAGCAGTACGCGCGGGCGCTGCGGTCCGCGGCCGGGCTGCCGGACGGGAACCGGGCGGCGCTGCTGGAGGCCGGCTCGTACGAGTGCTACCTGACCGACCGGATGGACGACGCGATCGCGCTCCTGGGGCAGGCGGTCGAGCTGCGCCGCACCGCCGGCGACGCCCGCGCGACCGCGGCCGCGCTGGCGAACCTTGGGCGGCAGCTGTGGTGCGCCGGGCGCCCGGACGAGGCGGACGCGGCCATCGGCGACGCAGTCGGCCTGCTCGAACAGCTGCCGCCTGGGCCCGAGCTCGCGCTCGTCTACGGCGTCCTGTCCGCCCTCGCGATGAACGACGAGTGGTACGAGGACGCGGTCGCCTGGGGCCGGCGCGGCCTCGACCTCGCCGAGCGGCTCGAGGACACCTCGGCCATCGTCTACGGCCTGAACAACCTCGCCTCGATCGAGCTGATCACCGGTCGACCCGGCGGCCTGGCGAAGATGGAGCGCAGCCTGGCGCTCGCGGAGCAGGCCGGGCTCGACGACCACGTCGGCCGGGCCTACATCCATCTCGGCTGGACCGCGACCCGCACCCGCTCGTACGACCTGCTGCCCTGGTTCGACCGCGGCATCGCGAGGTGCGCCGAGCTCGGCCTCGAAGCCTGGCGCCTGTACGTCCTGGCGTACCGGGCCAGGGCGAGGCTCGACCTCGGCCAGTGGGACGAGGCGGCCGAGGACGCCGCGTCCGTGCTGCAGTACGCGCGATCGGTGCCGCTGCTGCGGATCCTCGGGCTCACCGTGCTCGGGCTGGTACGCGCCCGCCGCGGCGACCAGGACCGGTGGGAGGCGCTGGACGAGGCGGCCGCGGAGGCCAAGGGACAGCGCGAGCCCCAGTACCGGGTGCCGGTGGCCACCGCCCGGGCGGAGGCGGCCTGGCTGGACGGCCGCGGTGCCGCGGCGGTCCGCGAGGAGACCGGGGAGGTGCTCGCGCTGGCCGCCGACCGCGGCGCCGGTTGGGTCGTCGGGGAGCTGGCCTGGCTGCGGAGGCTGGCCGGGCTGCCGGCGGGCACAGAGGGCGCCGCCGGGCCGTACGCGCTGCAGCTGGCCGGCGACCTGGCCGCCGCCGCGGCCCGGTGGGACGAGCTCGACTGCCCGTACGACGCGGCGCTGGCGCTGGCGGCCTCCGACGACGAGGACGACCTGCGCCGGGCGCTGGCCGGCTTCCAGCGGCTCGGCGCCCGTCCCGCCGCAGCGGTCGTGTCGCGGCGGCTGCGCGAGGGCGGCGCGCGGGGCGTCCCGCGCGGCCCGCGCCGCTCCACCCGGCAGAACCCGGTCGGGCTCACGGCCCGGGAGACCGAGGTGCTCGCGCTGCTCGGCTCGGGCGCGTCGAACGCCGAGATCGCCGCCCAGCTGTTCCTGTCCGAGCGGACCGTCGAGCACCACGTCGCGGCCGTGCTGCGCAAGCTCGGGGTCGGCAGCCGCGGCCAGGCCGTGTCCGAGGCCGGCCGGCTGGGTCTCGGCTAGCGAACCGATCCGGACCGGGGCTCGGGCGCGGGCTCGCCGCTTCCGCTAGGAGACGACGGGGACGCGCGCCATCGAGGCGCGGACCCGCTCCTCCGGGTAGTCGAAGTCGGTGAGCTCGCCGCGGAAGTAGGCGTCGTACGCGGCCATGTCGAAGTGGCCGTGCCCGCACAGCGCGGTGAGGATCACCTTGGCCTCGCCGGTCTCGGCGCAGCGGCGGGCCTCCCGGACGGCGGCTGCGATCGCGTGCGTCGGCTCCGGCGCCGGGACGATGCCCTCGGTCCGGGCGAACCGGACGCCGGCCTCGAAGCACTCGTTCTGGCCGATCGCCTCGGCCTCGACCAGGCCGAGCTCGTACACGTGGCTGAGCAGCGGGGACATCCCGTGGTAGCGCAGCCCGCCGGCGTGGATGGGGTCCGGGATGAAGTCGTGGCCGAGCGTGTGCATCTTCACCATCGGCGCGAGGCCGGCGGTGTCGCCGTAGTCGTAGCGGTATTCGCCCTTGGTCAGGCTGGGGCAGGCCGCCGGCTCGACGCAGCGGATGACCGGGTCGATCTTCCCGGCCAGCTTCTCGCGCAGGAACGGGAACGCCAGCCCGCCGAAGTTCGAGCCGCCGCCGGTGCAGCCGACGATGACGTCCGGGGTGTCCCCCACTATCGCGAGCTGGGCGATCGCCTCCTCGCCGATGACGGTCTGGTGCAGCAGGACGTGGTTGAGCACGCTGCCCAGCGCGTAGTGCGCGTCCGGCGACTGCGCGGCCTTCTCCACCGCCTCGCTGATCGCGATGCCGAGGCTGCCGGTGCTGTCGGGGTCGTCGGCGAGAACCGCCCGCCCGGACTCCGTCAGCGGCGACGGGCTGGAGTGCACGGTCGCGCCCCAGGTCTCCATCATCGAGCGCCGGTACGGCTTCTGCCGGTAGGAGGCGGCGACCATCCAGACCTCGCACTCGAGGCCGAACTGGCTGCAGGCGAACGCGAGCGCGCTGCCCCACTGGCCGGCGCCGGTCTCGGTGGTCAGCTTCCGCACGCCCTCGATCGCGTTGTAGTACGCCTGCGGGACCGCGGTGTTCGGCTTGTGCGAGCCGGCCGGGCTCACGCCCTCGTACTTGTAGTAGATCCGGGCCGGCGTGCCGAGCGCCTTCTCCAGCCGGTGTGCGCGGTAGAGCGGCGAGGGCCGCCACAGCCGGTAGACCTCCCGCACCGGCTCCGGGATGTCGATGTACCGCTCCCCGGACACCTCCTGGCCGATGAGCGCCATCGGGAACAGCGGCGCGAGGTCGTCCGGACCCACCGGCTCGTGCGTCGCCGGGTGCAGCGGCGGCGGGGGCGGCTCCGGCAGATCGGGCACCAGGTTGTACCACTGCGTCGGCATCGAGTCCTCGTCGAGCAGGATCTTGGTCTGCATCGCCGGCACCCCCTCGGTCTTGTCGGCCCGCCGGACATCGTGCCACCTCCGGTCCGCGGTGGCTCCGGGTCGACCTGCAAGGATCCCGCCGCGGCACAGGATCGGACGATCGGAGCGGGCATGTCCTTCGGCTGGCGGGAGTTCCCTGGCGGCACGGTGTACGCACTCTGCGACGGCGCCGGTCCGTTCTTCCGGACCCGGGACGAGGCGTTCCCGGACGCGCCCGCGCAGGCGTGGGCGGCCGCCGACCGGTACGACCCGGCCGCCGCGGGTGCGGCCGGGCAGTGGATCCTGCACTTCCACTGCTACGCGATCCGGTTCGAGGACGGCCGTACGGTGCTGGTCGACGCCGGCATCGGCCCGGCGGACGCGCCGAGCAAGGCGTGGGCGCCGGTACCCGGCCGGCTACCCGAGCAGCTGGCCAGGGCCGGGATCGAGCCGGCGTCGGTGGACGCGGTGGTGCTCACCCACTTGCATACCGACCACATCGGCTGGGCCGCCGGCGCGCTGTTCCCGAACGCCCGGCACGTCCTGCAGCGGGCCGAGGCCGACGCGCTCGGGGAGCCGCTGGCCGCGCCGCTGCTCGACCCGCTGCGGGCGGCGGACCGGCTGCAGCTGGTGGACGGCGACATGACCCTGCTGCCAGGCCTGCAGCTGCGCCATACACCTGGGCACACGCCGGGGCACCAGGTGGTGCTGTTGCACACTCGGGACGAGACGCTCGCCCTCACCGGCGACCTGCTGGTGCACGCCGCGCAGCTGTTCGACCCCGCCGTCACATACCTGTTCGACGACGATCCGGACGCGGCCAGAGCGACCCGGATCGCGCTGCTGGACGAGCTGCGCGGCGGCGCCGCGGTGCTGGCCACTGCGCACCCGACCGAGCCGTTCCACCCGCTGCCGGCCGCTCGCCAGCTGCTGTGACCTGAGAGGTTGTCGAACGGCGGGCCGGCGAGGCGCTGCGGCGGCTGTTCGACGTCCCCAGCCCGGGCGGACCGCCCCCCGGGCCGACATCCTGCCGGCGCGGCTACGTCTGTGCCCCGCGAGACGGAGCAGGGTCGTGGGAACGGTCCGCCCGCGGCGCGGCTACGTCTGTGCTCCGCGAGGCGGAGCAGGGTCGTGGGAACGGTCCGCCCGCGGCGCGGCT
>Ga0207643_10001085_pt1 | contig 16092 bp, 11 predicted proteins | sample KBSMisM62_FD_184313 | JGI IMG/M metagenome (GOLD analysis project Ga0207643, IMG submission 184313) | Miscanthus rhizosphere microbial communities from Kellogg Biological Station, Michigan, USA - KBS Miscanthus M6-2 (SPAdes) (version 2) | ecosystem: Host-associated > Plants > Roots >...
GAGGCGCTACTCAACGGGTCCGGAGGCGCAACTCAACGAGGTCTCAGTCGACGGTGTCCCCGGTCTTCACGTCGATCCAGGTCTTCGCGTAGCCGGGGTGGTCGAGGAGCTCGGACTCGGTCGCCGACGTCTGGCCCTCGACCGGGTTGCCCTCGGCGTCCATCCCGAGCAGCCGCTGGGTCACCGGCTCGGCCGGGTGGTGCCCCAGCTCGCCGGCGAAGTGGCAGGCCACCTTGTGCCGCTCGCCGATCTGCATCAGCGGCGGCTCGACCCGGGCGCAGACGTCCTTCGCGATCGGGCAGCGGGTGCGGAACCGGCAGCCCGACGGCGGGTTGATCGGGCTGGGGACGTCGCCCTGCAGGCGGATCCGCTCCCGGCGACCGCCGACCGCCGCCTGCCGTACGTCGGGAACGGCCGACAGCAGGGCCTGCGTGTAGGGGTGGTGCGGCCGCAGGTAGATCGTGTCCCGGTCGGCCACCTCCACGATCTTGCCGAGGTACATCACCGCCACCTCGGGGCAGAAGTGACGCACCACCGCGAGGTCGTGCGCGATGAACAGGAACGAGATCTTGAACTCGTTCTGCAGGTCCTGGAGCAGGTTGATCACCTGGGCCTGGATCGAGACGTCGAGCGCGGACACCGGCTCGTCGGCGACGAGCAGCTTGGGCTGCAGGGTGAGCGCGCGGGCGATGCCGATGCGTTGGCGCTGACCGCCCGAGAACTCGTGCGGGTAGCGGTTGTAGTGCTCGGGGTTGAGGCCCACCACCTCGAGCAGCTCCTTGACCCTCCCCATCACCTTGTTCCTGGGCACAACGCTGTGGATCATCAGCGGCGCGCCGACGATGGTGCCCACGGTGTGCCGTGGGTTCAGCGACGTGGCGGGGTCCTGGAAGATCATCTGGATCTCGCGCCGGAGCGGCATCAGCTGCCGGGCCGAGTAGTTCGCGATGTCCTTGCCGTCGAAGTCGATCTTGCCCTCGGTGGGCTTGTACAACCGGGTGATCAGGCGACCGGTGGTCGACTTGCCGCACCCGGACTCGCCCACGAGGCCGAGGGAGCCGCCCTCGGGCACCTGGAAGGAGATGCCGTCGACCGCCTGGACGTGGCCGACGGTGCGGCGGATGATCCCGGAGTTCTTCACCGGGAAGTACATCCTCAGGTTGTCCACCGTGAGGATCGGCTTGGCGGAGAAGTCGCCCTTGGTCATCGCGTGCGGCTCGAAGATCGCACCGGTGTCGATGTCGAGGGACTCGTTGCCGTCGCCGACCTGCTCCTCGTGCTGGTGCTCCGCGTGCGAGCCCGCCGCCGGAGCTGTCTGCGTGGTGCCGCTGACGTCCTCCCCGCTCAGCTCCTCGGCGTTCGCCTTGTCATCGTGGGTGATCGGGTCGCTCATCTAGTTCTCCTCGACCAGGTCGGGCGCGATCTCGGGCAGCACCTCTGTCGCGTAGACCTCGTCCGGGTTGACGAGGTGGCAGCGCTTGATGTGGTTGCCTCCGCTGTGGGCGGCCGTGAGCTCGGGGGTCTCGGTCCTGCACAGGTCGCCGGGCACCTTGTCCCGGTGGGTGCAGCGCGGGTGGAACGCGCAGCCGGACGGAGGGTTGAGCAGGCTCGGCGGGTTGCCCGGGATCGGGATCAGACGGGACTCGGTGTCGCCGGCCACGTCGGGCACGCTCGAGAGCAGACCCCACGTGTAGGGCATCTCCGGGTGGACGAGGATCTCCTTGCAGGGGCCGTACTCGACCACGCGTCCGGCGTACATCACCAGGACGTCGTCGGCCATCTCGGCGACGACTCCCAGGTCGTGCGTGATGATGATGACCGCGGAGTTGAACTCACGCTGCAGGTCCTGCAGGAGGTCCAGGATCTGCGCCTGGACAGTGACGTCGAGGGCCGTGGTCGGCTCGTCGGCGATCAGCAGGCCCGGGTCGTTGATCAGGCCCATCGCGATCATTGCGCGCTGCCGCATGCCGCCCGAGAACTGGTGCGGGTAGTCGTCCACCCGGCGGTCGGGCTGGGGGATGCCCACCCGGTCGAGCATCTCCACCGCGCGAGCCTTGGCGGCCTTCTTGCCGACGTCGTTGTGCACCAGGTAGGCCTCGGCGATCTGGTTGCCCACCGTGTAGTACGGGTGCATCGCCGACAACGGGTCTTGGAAGATCATCGAGACGTCGCGACCGCGCCGCAGGCGCATCTGCTCGTCACTGAGCTGGAGCAGATCGGTGTCGTCGAGGAGGATCTGGCCGCTAACCAGGGCGTTGGTGCCGCGGTGCAGCCCCAGGATCGCCGAGCTGGAGACCGACTTGCCGGAACCCGACTCGCCCACGATGCCGAGCGTCTCTCCACGCTCGAGGTCGAACGACATGCCGTCGGTGGCCTTGACGACGCCGTCCACGGTCGGGAAGTGAACCTTGAGGTCCTTGACCGACAGGAAGGGAGACACGTTTGCCGAATCCTATCTGTTGGGGGTTGCCCGTCAGCCGACCCGCACGCGCGGGTCGATCAGGGCGTAGAGGATATCGACAATGATGTTGGCGGTGATCACGACCGCGGCCAGCACCAGCACCAGCCCGACGATGGTGGGCAGGTCGAAGGTCTGGTTGGCGTCGACGGCGAGCTTGCCGAGACCGAAGTAGTTGAAGACGGTCTCGGTGATGATCGCGCCGCCCATCAGGCCGGCGAGGTCGAGGCCCGCCATCGTCACCAGCGGTGTCAGGGCGGCGCGCATGCTGTGCTTGACCAGCACCCGCCGGGGGGCGAGACCCTTGGCCTTCGCGGTGCGCAGGTAGTCCTCGCCGAGGGACTCGAGCACGAACGCGCGTGTCATCCGGACGTAGCCGGCCATGAAGAACAGGGCCAGGGTGAGGCTCGGAAGCAACAGCCCCTGCAGCCAGGGCCCGACGCCTCCGTCGGCGATGCTGACGTACTCGGGAATCGGGACGACCTGCCACTTGATCGCCAGGAACTTGAGCAGGAAGAGCCCGACGAAGAACGTGGGGAAGGCGTAGAAGATCAGCGAGATGCCGACGACCCCGCGGTCGATGATGGTGCCCTTCTTGAGTGCCGCGATGACGCCGAAGAGCACGCCCCCGACCATCCACATGATGAAGGCCATCAGCGCCAGCGACATCGACACCGGGAAGGTGACCTTGATCTCCTCATTGACCGTGGTCGTGTTCACGACCGAGTAGCCCAGGCACGGGGCAGGGCACTCGACGACGTTCTGGGGCGCCGCCTTCTGCTGCGCCTCGTCCTCGGGGTACGTCCGCCCCTGCACGGTGCCCTTGAGGAAGTCGGTCCACTGCACGAAGGCGGGCTTGTCGTAGCCCAGAGCCTTCTTGGTCTGCTCCTGCTGGGCCGGCGAGCAGTTCTTGCCGCACGCGTAGCGCTCGGGATGGATCGGGCCCGCGAAGAAGAGCATGTAGGTCACGAAGCTCATCACGATCAGCATGATGAATCCGGCAAACGACCGGCGGACGATGTAGGCGAACACGGGCTACCACCTCACGACGGGCCCTAGGGGCCAGTTGGTGTATCTGATCAGACTACGCCGAAACCGACCGGCGTCCCCCCTCGGTCACGCCTGTGGGTGGGAGGCGGTGGCCCCCACCCCCGTCGCCGGGTGGCTGCCCCAGAACATCGTCTGGGACAGCCACCCGGTTCACGTGGAGCGCTGCTTGAGCTCCGCTACTTCGAGACGCCGATCGGACCGAGGTCCGGGTACATCGCAGATGCGGGCGTGTTCTCGAAGTCGGTCACCTTCGACCCGTGGACGAAGTTGAACTTCGTGATCTCCAGCGGGATGTAGGCGACGTCCTGGCCGAGAACCTTGTCCGCCTCCTGCAATGCCTTCGTCTGGTCGTCGAGCGAGGTCGCGTTCTGCGCCTGGTCGACCAGCTTGTTGAAGGCGTCGGAGTTGTAGTTGCCGTAGTCCGAGCCGTTGGTCGGGACCTTCGGGTCCGTCACACCGTTCGGGCGGCCGTCGAAGAGCGGCGGGGTGACCGTGATCGCGGACGGCCAGTCGGAACCCCAGCCTGCCCAGACCACGTCGGCCTTGTTGCTCTTCTTGTTGATCTCGTCGTAGTAGGTGTCGCCAAGGCCGTCGAGAGTGACCTTGAACCCGGCCTTCTCCCAGCCCTGCTTGAGCGCCGCGGCCTGCTTGTCAGCCGTCTCCGAGCTCGGGTAGGTGAAGGTGATCGGGTACGGCGTCGAGACACCAGCCTCCTTGAGCAGCTTCTTCGCTGCGTCCGGGTCGCCGCTCTGCGGACCGGAGAACGCCGGGTTGTCCTCGTAGCCCACGGTGACCGGGTTAACGACCGACTCGGCCGGGGAGTAGGCCTTCTCGCCACCACCAGCGGTGATCCACGACTCGGCGTCGGTCGAGACCTTGAGCGCCTCGCGGACCTTCGGGTCCTTCATCTGGAGGAAGTTCGGCGAGAGGTAGTCCACGAACGGCGACTCGACGTTGACGGCGCGGTCGGCGACCTCACCCTGGATCTGGCTGTAGTACGACGGCGGCAGGCTCTGCGAGGTGACCGCGAACTTGTCGTTGCCCGCGTCGGCGATGATCCGGTCGTAGATCGTCTCGGTCGGGTTGCCGACCTGGAAGATGATCTTGTCCGGGTTGGCCTCACGGATCTTCTTGTCGTCGGTCTTCGGGTCGTACTGGTCGTTGCGGACGAAGGTCCCGCCCTTCTCCTTGTTCCAGACGCCGCCCTCGAGCTTGTAGGGGCCGTTGGAGAAGACCGTGTAGTTGGACTTGTCGCCCTTGTCCTTGTCCTGGCGGTACGGGTCCATCATGTGCAGAGCCGCGATGGCGAGGTTGAAGTCCGGCCACGGCTTCTTGAAGTTGTACGTGATCGTCTTGCCGTCGCACGTGATCGCCTTGTCGAAGGCGGCCTGGCCGGTCTTCTTGTAGGGGCCCTTGTACGACGGGAGGCCGTCCTTGCCGGCCGGGACGTCGAGGTAGCTCAGGATGTAGCTCGGGCCACCGGTGATGACGTCGGTGGCGAACACGCGGGAGGCGCCGTACTTGAAGTCCTCACACGTGATGGCCTTGCCGTCCTCCCACTTGACACCGTCCTTGACCGTGAACTTCCATGTCTTGGAGCCGTTGCTCGCGGTGCCGGCGTCGGTCGCGAGGTCGGCGGTCGGGGTGGACGCTTCCTTGGGGTCGGTCGCGATGGGGAACGACACCAGGGCGCGGTAGTTCATCCGGGTGAAGTTGGACATCTGGACGCCGAGGTAGGTGCGCTGAGGGTCCATGTGCTCGTAGGGCTTGAACACGTAGTAGTAGAGCGTCCCGCCATCGGACGCCTGGTTGCTGCTGCTTCCGCCGCCGCCGCATGCGGCGAGCGAGACAGCCATGGACGCTGCAGCCACGACTGCGAGCGCCCGCTTCTTATAGCTGGCCATTACCTCTCCTCTGATGTGTGTCGCGCCGAACTCGGCGGCACATTCGGCAACGCTGCGCTGCCGAAGACTGATGGGGTTGTTACCGGTCGGCCTTGGGGTCGAGGGCATCTCGGATGCCGTCACCCAGGAGGTTGAAGCTGACCACGATGATCGCGATCAGGAAGGCCGGGAAGAAGAAGAACGCGAAGTCCGCGGACGAGTAGGAGATCGAGCTCTTCAAGATGTTGCCGAGGGTCGGCGTCGGGGGCTTGATGCCCACGTTGAGGTAGCTGAGGGCTGCCTCAGCCGAGATGTAGGCGGGCATCGTGAGCGTGAACGACACGAGCACCGGCGCCCACAGGTTGGGCAGCACTTCCTTGAAGTACAGCCGGCGGCGCGAGGCGCCGAGCAGGCGGGCGGCGTCGATGAACTCGCGTTCCCGGATCGAGAGCACCTGGCCCCGGATCAGGCGGGCCACGCTGGGCCAGCCGAAGATCGCGAGGACGAGGATCACGTAGAGGCCGTTGGCGACGTCGCCGGCCGGCACGTTGAGCTTCTCGGTGAGCAGCCCGATCATCACACCGGAGAGCGCCAGCAGCATGAGGGTCTGCGGGAAGGAGAGGGTCAGGTCGATGACCCGGCCGACGACGGCGTCGGTCTTGCCGCCGGAGAAGCCGGAGATGATGCCCATCGTGGTGCCGATCGCGACCGCGATCAACGTCGCCGACAGGGCGATGGTCAGCGAGAAGGTGATGCCGTACCAGAGCCTGGACATGACGTCACGGCCCGTGCCGGGCTCGAGGCCGAGCGGGTGCTCGAGGCTCATCCCGCCGAACGCGCCGTGCGGGATGCCGCCCTGTGCGATGTCGAGGTACTTCTCGCTGTTGTTGAACGTGAAGGGGTCGATCACGCCGAGCCTCACCAGGAACGGGGCGGCGAGAGCGGCCAGGATGTAGAGCGCGACGACCACGAACGAGACCATCGACAGCCGGTCCTTGCGGAACCGCCGGATGGCGAGCTTGGTCGGCGACAGGCCGGCGACCGCCTGGTTCCCTGCGGAATCAGCAAGTGAGCTGCTTTCGAGACTCTCGAGCTGCGACTCCTGCAGAGACATGGTCACCTCGAACTCGTGGGCGGCAGTCGGACGACGGGCGGGGATCGCCCGCACCGGCTGTGACTCTATGTGACCCAGGGCTCACCGTGGTCACCGACCGGTAACGATCTGGACACGACCCGGGGTCGCTCGGGCGCCGTCCGGAGCGACCCGAATCGGCCCCGGTCAGTACCGGAAACCCCGCGCCCGGCGGCGCAGGACGCGGCGCCCGAGGGTCAGGCGTCGACGGACTCCCCCACTCCCTCGGCAGCCGGCTTCGGGGCCGCGTCGACGCCGGCCTCCTTGCGCTGTGCCGGCGTGATCGGCGCGGGTGCTGCGGTCAACGGGTCGTAGCCGCCCCCGGACTTCGGGAACGCGATCACGTCGCGGATCGAGTCGGTGCCGCTGAGCAGCGCACAGACCCGGTCCCAGCCCAGCGCGATGCCGCCGTGCGGCGGGGCGCCGTACTTGAAGGCGTCCAGCAGGAACCCGAACTTCTCCTGCGCCTCGGCCTCGGCCAGGCCCATCACCGCGAACACCCGCCTCTGGATGTCGTCGCGGTGGATACGGATCGACCCGCCACCGATCTCGTTGCCGTTGCAGACGATGTCGTAGGCCCACGCGAGCGCCTCGCCGGGCTCCTTGTCGAACGTCTCGAGGTCCTTGGGGGAGGTGAACGCGTGGTGCACGGCGGTCCAGGCCCCGGCACCGACCGCGACGTCGCCAGCGGCAGTCGCATCGTCGGCGGGCTCGAACAGCGGCGCGTCGACGACCCAGACGAAGCTCCACCCGGTCTCGTCGATCAGGTCGCACCGGCGCCCGATCTCCAGCCGCGCGGCGCCGAGCAGCGCGCGCGTGGGCTTCACGGCCCCGGCGCCGAAGAAGATGCAGTCGCCCGGCTGGGCGCCCACGTGCGCGGCGATGCCGGCCTTCTCCTCGTCGGTGATGTTCTTCGCGACCGGACCGGTGAGCTCGCCGTCGTCCTGGACGAGCACGTAGGCGAGACCACGTGCACCGCGCTGCTTGGCCCACTCCTGCCAGGCGTCGAGCTGCTTGCGCGGCTGGCCCGCTCCCCCCGGCATCACGACGGCACCGACGTACGGCGCCTGGAAGACCCGGAACGGGGTGTCCTTGAAGTAGTCGGTGCACTCGACCAGCTCCTGGCCCATCCGCAGGTCGGGCTTGTCGGTGCCGAACCGGCGCATCGCCTCCGCGTACGTCATCCGCTGGATCGGCGTGGGCACCTCGACGTCGACCAGCTTCCAGAGAGCGACCAGGATCTCCTCGGTCAGCGCGATCACGTCGTCCTGCTCGACGAAGCTCATCTCGACGTCGAGCTGGGTGAACTCGGGCTGGCGGTCGGCACGGAAGTCCTCGTCGCGGTAGCACCGCGCGATCTGGAAGTAGCGCTCGAGGCCGGCGACCATGAGCAGCTGCTTGAACAGCTGCGGGCTCTGCGGCAGGGCATACCAGCTGCCGGGCTGGAGCCGCGCCGGCACCAGGAAGTCGCGCGCGCCCTCGGGCGTCGAGCGCGTGAGAGTGGGGGTCTCGACCTCGACGAAGCCGTGGTGGTCGAGCACGTCGCGGGCGGCCTTGTTGACGTTGCTGCGCAGCCTGAGCGCCGCGTTGGGGCCGCTGCGACGCAGGTCGAGGTAGCGGTGCCGCAGCCGGGCCTCCTCGCCCACCTCGCCGGCTCCGTGTGTTGCAGCGTCGTCGATCGGAAACGGCAGCGGGGCGCTGGCGCTGAGCACCTCGACGCCCGCGTCGGCGCTCGCGATCACCTCGATGTCACCGGTGGGGAGGTTGGGGTTGGCGCTCCCCTCGGGGCGTGCGGACACCTCGCCGGTCACCTTGAGGCAGTACTCGGCACGCAGGGCGTGCGCCACCTCGGCGTCGCGCACCACCACCTGGACGAAGCCGCTGGCGTCGCGGAGGTCGAGGAACGCGACCCCACCGTGATCCCGCCGCCGCGCCACCCACCCGGTGAGGGTGACGGTCTGGCCGACGTGCTCGGCACGGAGGGTGCCGGCGTCATGGGTGCGGATCACGGATGGAGCTCCTTCAGTTGCCGGATCAGGTGGCTGGACAGGTCGTCCAGAGGTATCGCCGTCTGCTCGCCGGTGTCCATCGATTTGACCTGCGCCACACCGGCCACCAGGTCGCGCTCGCCGATCACGATCGCGAACGCGGCCCCGGAGCGGTCGGCGCCCTTCATCGCGCCCTTGAGGCCGCGGCCACCGTAGGCGAGGTCGGTGCGGATGCCGGCCCGGCGCAGCTCCGTGGCCAGGACGGCAGCCCGTAGGCGCGCCTCCCCGAGCGGTACGACGTAGGCGTCCAGGGCGCGCTGGGGCCCCGGCGTGAGCCCCTCGGCCTGGCACGCGAGGAAGGTGCGGTCGACGCCCAGACCGAAGCCGATGCCGGACAGCTCCTGGCCGCCGAGCTCGGCCATCAGGCCGTCGTAGCGACCGCCGCCACCGATGCCGGACTGGGCGCCGAGGCCGTCGTGCACGAACTCGAAGGTGGTGCGCGTGTAGTAGTCGAGCCCGCGCACCATCCGCGGGTTGACCACGTGCTGCACGCCGGTCGCGTCGAGCAGGCCGCGGACCTCGGTGAAGTGGGCGGCGCAGTCGGCGCACAGGTGGTCGATGATCAGCGGCGCGTCGGCGAGCTGGGCCCGCACCTCGGGTCGCTTGTCGTCCAGCACGCGCAACGGGTTGAGCGCCGCCCGCAGCCGAGTCTCCTCGTCGAGGTCGAGCCCGGCGAGGAACGCCACCAGCAGCTCGCGGTAGGGCGGGCGACACACTGCGCAGCCGAGGCTGGTGACCTCCAGCCGGAACCCGGTCAGCCCGAGCGAGCGGTAGCCGTCGTCGGCGATCGTGATCACCTCGGCGTCCAGCGCCGGGTCGTCGGAGCCGATCGCCTCGACGCCGAACTGCTGGAGCTGGCGGTAGCGGCCGTGCTGGGGTCGCTCGGCCCGGAAGAACGGGCCGGCGTACCAGAGCTTGACCGGGAGCTGGCCCCGGTCGAGGCCGTGCTCGATCACGGACCGGATCACGCCCGCCGTGCCCTCCGGGCGCAGCGTCAGCGACCGGCCACCGCGGTCGGTGAGGGTGTACATCTCCTTGCTCACCACGTCGGTGGACTCGCCCACCCCGCGCACGAACAGGCTGGTGTCCTCGAACACCGCCAGCTCCGCGTAGCCGTAGCCGGCCGCGACCGCGGGCGCCGCGAGGGCCTCGTGGACCGCGCGGAACGCGGCGGAGTCGGGCGGGAGGTACTCCGGGACGCCCTTCGGGGCGTAGAGCTTGTCGGGCACGTCAGAGCCCTCGCGTGACACGACTGGCGGAGTGGACCTCGTCGAGGTCCTGGAGGAACGGGTTGGTGGCTCGCTCCCGGCCGATCGAGGTCTGCTCACCGTGGCCGGGCAGCACCACGATGTCGTCGGGCAGGGTGAGCACCTTCGCCGCGAGGCTGCGCAGCATCGTCGGGTGGTCCCCGCCGGGGAGGTCGGTGCGGCCGATCGAACCGGCGAAGAGCAGGTCGCCGGAGAACATGACCTCGCTGACCTCGTCCTGGTCGGCGTACGGCGTGCGGAACGTGACGGAGCCGCGGGTGTGGCCGGGCGTGTGGTCGACCACGAAGCCGAGGCCGGCCAGCTCGAGGGACTGCCCGTCGGCGAGCTCGGCCACGTCGTCGGGTTCGGAGAACACGTAGCCGCCGCCGAGCAGCATGCCGGCCGTCTCGCGGGACATCCCGGCCATCGGATCGGACAGCAGGTGCCGGTCCTCGGGGTGGATCCAGGCGGTGGCGTCGTACGTGCCCGCGACCGGCGCCACACACCACATGTGGTCGATGTGACCGTGGGTGACCAGGACCGAGACCGGCTTGAGCCGGTGCTCGCGGACCACCTCGGCGACGCCGTCCGCCGCGTCCTTGCCGGGGTCGACCACCACGCACTCGGCACCGGGACCGGTGGCGACGACGTAGCAGTTCGTCCCCCACGGACCGGCGGGGAAACCTGCGATGAGCACGCCTCGGACTCCTGTTGCACCAGGGGATGGTCGGGAGGGGCCAGCCTATCGGTCCTGGAGACGCCCCTAGAATGGCGGTGGTCGCGGGTGACCGCGACAAGCCGCAACGCCAAGGGTGGGGACAGTGACCGCTCAACCGAACGCCAACGACAGCTTCCCGGACGGGGCCTGGGGCCGCGTCGCCGCCGACGGGACGGTCTTCGTACGCACGACCGACGGTGAGCGCGCCGTCGGGCAGTATCCCGAAGGATCGCCCGACGAGGCGCTCGCCTTCTTCACCCGGCGCTACGACGCGCTGGCGTTCGAGGTGGACCTCCTCGAACAGCGCGTGCACGGCGCGGCGCTCTCGCCCGACGAGGCGCGCCAGTCGGTGAAGAAGGTCCGCGAACAGGTCACCGATGCCAACGCTGTCGGCGACCTCGCCGCGCTGACGGCCCGGCTCGACGCGCTCGGGCCGGTGCTCGCGCAGCAGCGCGAGGTACGACGGGGCGAGCGCGCCAAGAAGCTCGAGGAGTCGCGGGAACGCAAGGAGCAGATCGTGGTCGAGGCCGAGAAGCTCGGCGAGGGCCACGACTGGCGCCACGGTGCCAACCGGCTGCGCGACCTGCTCGAGGAGTGGAAGGCGCTCCCCCGGCTGGACCGCGCGACCGACGACGCGTTGTGGCACCGCTTCTCGTCCGCGCGCACGTCGTACACGCGGGCACGCAAGACGCACTTCGCCGAGTTGGACGAGAAGCGCGGCGCTGCGAAGCAGGTCAAGCTGCGGCTGATCAAGGAGGCGGAGGCGCTCGCGACGTCCACGGAGTGGGGCCCGACCGCCGGCAAGTACCGCGAGCTGATGCGGCAGTGGAAGGAGGCCGGCCCCGCCGCGAAGGCCGAGGACGACGAGCTGTGGCGGCGCTTCCGTGGCGCCCAGGACCAGTTCTTCGGAGCCCGTGAGGCAGCGAACACCCAGCAGGACGAGGAGTTCGCCGCCAATGCGGTGAAGAAGGAGGCGCTCCTGGTCGAGGCGGAGGCGCTGGTTCCGGTCGGCGACCTCGACGAGGCCAAGCGGAAGTTCCGCGACATCGCGGAGCGCTGGGACGCCGCCGGAAAGGTCCCGCGCGAGCGGATGAAGGACCTCGAGGCCCGGATTCGCAAGATCGAGCAGGAGATCCGCGGGGTCGAGGACGCCCAGTGGAAGCGCACCGACCCCGAGAAGTCCGCCCGGGCCGACGACATGGTCGGCAAGCTCGAGAGCGCCATCTCCGACATCGAGGCCGACCTGGAGAAGGCCAGGGCCGCGGGGAACGAGAAGAAGGTCAAGGAGCTCGAGGACAACCTCGCCTCGCGCCGGTCGTTCCTGGAGATGGCGAGAAGGGCTGCAGAGGACTTCGGCTGAGGCCCAAGGCCTCGGCCTTGGGCCTCAGCCGAAGTCCGACGGAGTCGAGTTGCGTGAGACGCAGAGGAGCGCCAGCGACGAATGCGTATTGCGCGACTCGACGATCACCCCGCCGGCTGAAGGTGGGTCGTGGGCCGGATACCACGGGACCGTGGTAGCCACCCACTTCCCCAGCCTTCCGGCCGGCGTGTCGTGGCAGTTACCACGGGACCGTGGTGACTGTGCGACGCACGGGACCAGCGGCTTACTGCGTCACCCGATAGGCATCGAACACACCGTCGATCTGACGCACGGACTTCAGCACCGCACCCAAGTGCTTCGGGTCGCCCATCTCGAAGCTGAACCGGCTCTTGGCGACCCGGTCGCGGGTGGTGGTCAGCGACGCGGACAGGATGTTCACGTGCTGCTCGGAGAGCGCGAGCGTGATGTCGGAGAGCAGCCGAGCCCGGTCGAGGGCCTCGACCATGATCTGCACGAGGAAGGTCGACTGGGAGGTCGGCGCCCACTCGACGTCCACCAGACGCTCGGGCTGGCCGAGCAGGTCGCCGGCGTTGGTGCAGTCCTTGCGGTGCACCGAGACCCCGGCGGTCTTGGTGACGAAGCCGATGATGTCGTCGCCGGGCACCGGCGTGCAGCAGCGGGCCAGCTTGACCAGAACGTCGGAGAGGCCCTTGACGATGACACCGGAGTCCTCGGAGGTCTTGGCCCGCCGTCGCCCGCGCGGGATGAGCGTGGCCTCGGAGAGGTCCTCCTCGGCGCCGGCCTGCCCACCGAACACCTCGATCACCTTGCGGACCACGGTCTGGGCACCGAGGTTGCCCTCGCCCACCGCCGCGTAGACCGCGGACACGTCGGCCAGGTGGAGCTCGCTGGCGACCTGGGAAAGCGAGTCGTGGGTCATCACGCGCTTGAGCGGCATGCCCTCCTTGCGCAGCAGCTTGGCGATCTGGTCCTTGCCCTGCTCGATCGCCTCCTCGCGGCGCTCCTTGGTGAACCAGTGCCGGATCTTGCTGCGGGCACGCGGCGACTTGACGAAGGTCAGCCAGTCGCGGCTGGGTCCGGCGTTGGGTGACTTGGAGGTGAAGACCTCCACCACGTCGCCGTTGTCGAGCGTCGACTCCAGCGGCACCAGCCGGCCGTTGACCCGGGCGCCGATCGTGTGGTGCCCGACCTCGGTGTGGATCGCGTAGGCGAAGTCGACCGGCGTCGGGTCGGACGGCAGCTGGATCACGTCACCGCGCGGGGTGAACACGTAGACCTGGGCCGTGTTGATCTCGTAGCGCAGCGAGTCGAGGAACTCGCCTGCGTCGCCGAACTCGTTCTGGAACTCGACGAGCTGACGCACCCACGGCATGTCCGCCTCGGCGACGGTGCGGTCGGTGTCGACGCCGGCGCGCACGTCCTCCTTGTACTTCCAGTGCGCCGCGACGCCGTACTCCGCCGTGCGGTGCATCTGCCAGGACCGGATCTGCATCTCGACCGGCTTGCCCTCAGGACCGATCACCGTCGTGTGCAGCGACTGGTAGAGGTTGAACTTCGGTAGCGCGACGTAGTCCTTGAACCGGTTCTGGATCGGCGACCACCGGTTGTGCAGCACGCCCATCACGGCGTAGCAGGCAGCGGAGTCCTCGACCAGGATCCGGATCCCGACCAGGTCGTAGATGTCGGAGAACTCGCGCTCCCCGTGGATCATCTTCTGGTAGATCGAGTAGTAGTGCTTCGGGCGCCCGGTGACCGTGGCCTTGATCTTCGAGTCCTTGAGGTCGCCCTCGACCTGGTTGATCACCTCGGCCAGGAACTGGTCGCGCGACGGCGCTCGCTCGGCGACCAGCCGCACGATCTCGTCGTAGATCTTGGGGTGGAGGGTGGCGAACGCGAGGTCCTCGAGCTCCCACTTGAGGGTGTTCATGCCGAGCCGGTGGGCGAGCGGCGCGAAGATCTCGAGCGTCTCGCGGGCCTTGCGCTCCTGCGTCTCCTGCTTGAGGTAGCGCAGCGTGCGCATGTTGTGCAGCCGGTCGGCCAGCTTGATCACGAGCACCCGGATGTCGCGGCTCATCGCCACGATCATCTTGCGGATGGTCTCCGACTGCGCCGAGTCGCCGTACTTGACCTTGTCCAGCTTGGTGACGCCGTCGACCAGCCGGGCCACCTCGTCGCCGAACTCCGAGCGCAGCTCGTCGAGGGTGTACGACGTGTCCTCGACCGTGTCGTGGAGCAGCGAGGCGACCAGCGTCGGCTCGGTCATGCCGATGTCGGCCAGGATCGTGGTGACCGCGAGCGGGTGGGTGATGAAGGTGTCACCGCTGCGCCGCATCTGGCCGGCGTGCAGCCGCTCCGCGGTCAGGTACGCGCGCTCCAGCAGCGCCAGGTCAGCCTTCGGGTGGTTCGCGCGTACGGCGCGGAACAGGGGCTCCAGGACCGGGTTCGCGGTCTGGTTGCGCGACCCCAGCCGGGCCAGTCGAGCCCGCACCGAGCTGCCGGTCGGGGCCGGGACGGCCGGGCCGGGTTCGGGATCGGGCGACGGCGCCAACACACCTCCTGGGAGCGGTGACCCCAGTCTACGGAGTCAGACGGTGCGCAAGGCCGTCAACGGCACATCGCCGACGGTCGCCCGGCCGGGCAGGAACGACAGCTCGAGCAGTACGACGATCCCGTGCACCACGCCGCCCGCGGCCTCGACCAGCTCGACGGTCGCATTCGCAGTGCCACCGGTCGCCAGCACGTCGTCGACGACCAGCACGCGGTCCCCCGGCGCGATCGCGTGGGTGTGCATCTCCAGCGTCTCGGACCCGTACTCGAGGGCGTAGGACACCGACCGGGTCTCCCGCGGGAGCTTGCCGGCCTTGCGGACCGGAACGAACCCGCGCTCGAGGTCCAGCGCCACCGGTGCCCCGAGGATGAAGCCGCGGGCCTCCAGCCCGACCACCTTGTCAACCGCCACCGCCCCACTGCCGTCGCGCCCAGCTCGGGCGAGGTCGACGACGACCGCCCGGAACGCGGCCGGGTCGGCCAGCAGCGGGGTGATGTCCTTGAACAGCACCCCGGGCTGCGGGAAGTCGGGGACGTCGCGGATCAGCGCGTCGAGGGGGTCCCCGACCTCGGGCGTCACTTCTTGGGTCGCTTGGAGCGCGGCTGTCGGCTGGGCTGGTTGCGGCCCGAGGAGCGTGACTCGGTGACGGGTGCCTTCGTGGTCGGCACGACGCGGCCGGAGCCGGTCGCCTCCGGCCGTCGGGCGGCGGTCACGACCGGTGCGGGGTGCGCCGTGCGGCTGTCGTCCTCGAGATCGTCCTCCGGCTCGGCCTCGACCGGCATGTCCTCGTTGAAAACCGGCACTTCGGCGTAGCGGTCGACGGTGCGCTTCTCGCGCGCCCGCTCGCGACGCTCGGCGTCGGTGACCGCCTTCTCGCCCGACTTCAGCTGCACGACGAGCGGGGTCGCGATGAAGATCGAGGAGTAGGCACCGGCCGCCATGCCGACGAACAGCGCCAGCGCCAGGTCCTTGAGCGCCCCGGAGCCGAGGGTGGCCACACCGACGTACAGGATCGCGCCGATCGGGAGCAGCGCAACGATCGAGGTGTTGATCGAACGCACGAGGGTCTGGTTCACGGCGAGGTTGGCCGCCTTCGCGTACGTCGTACGCCGCGCGCGCAGGTTCTTGGTGTTCTCGCGCACCTTGTCGAAGACGACCACCGTGTCGTACAGCGAGAACCCGAGGATCGTGAGCAGGCCGGTGACCGTCGCCGGCGTGACCTCGAACCCGGAGAGCGCGTAGATGCCGACCGTGATCAGCACGTCGTGGGCCAGCGCCACGAGCGCGGCGACGGACATCTTCCACTCGCGGAAGTAGGCCCAGATGAAGAGGACGACGAGCACCAGGAAGACGACCAGGCCGGTGAGCGCCTGCTGGGCGACCTGCTCGCCCCAGCTCGGGCCGACGGCGTCCTCGGAGATGTCCTCGGGATCGACGTTGGCCGTGTCCGCGATCGCCTGCACCACGGTGTCGGACTCGTCGGTGGTCAGCACCTCGGTCTGGACCGTGATCGAGCGGCGGCGTGGACGCTGGGCCGGGTCCTCCAGAACGCGGTCTGGGACGTGGAGGAGGGCCGGCCACCGGCCCCGGACGACCTGGAGATCGCCCGCCGCATCCGCGCACGGGGAGCCGCCCGCTAGGGGGTGTCGTTCGGATCCCCCAGGAT
>Ga0207643_10001086_pt1 | contig 16090 bp, 8 predicted proteins | sample KBSMisM62_FD_184313 | JGI IMG/M metagenome (GOLD analysis project Ga0207643, IMG submission 184313) | Miscanthus rhizosphere microbial communities from Kellogg Biological Station, Michigan, USA - KBS Miscanthus M6-2 (SPAdes) (version 2) | ecosystem: Host-associated > Plants > Roots > Rhizosphere...
AATCGTTCTATCAAACAAGCGGGAACTTAAAGATGAAGCATATTTCTCGCGCAAAGGCGCAAAGGCGCAAAGGAGGACGCAAAGAATACGTTAGGTTGAGCCTTGCTTTGCGCCTTTGCGCCTTTGCGGGAGCACTCTTTCTTACACTCGGCGCCTTTGCTCAATCACCCGAGAACGGCATAAGCGCCCAACGTGCACTGCTGCGCGTCTACATCGAAACCGGTCGCTACACGGAAGCCGAAGCAACCGCCAGACGCTATCTGCAAAAGACACCTGAAGCAGGCCCGGTGCGTCACGAGCTTGCCGAAGCACTCGCCATCACCGGTCGCTACACCGAAGCCATCGCTGAGTTCGAACGCGCCGCCACGGATTCAGAAAAATCAGACAAGCTGGAAAGCGATCTGCGCCGCGCCGAAGTGCTCGATCTGATCGGCCAGGAAGATCGCGCTAAAACTATCTACGAATCGTTCGTCAAATATTACACCAACAACGATCCCGAGACCGCCGCAGAACTAACCCTGATCGCACGCGCGCTGGTCCATCTCGAACGGTTCCAGGACGCGAACGACATGTATCGCTCGGCCATCGAAGCCGATTCGAATTACTTCGAAGCACAACTCGGCGCCGCTGAACTGTTCACCGCAAAATACGCTTACGGCGATGCCGCACTCTTTCTCGAAGACGCGTTCAAGATCAACCCCAACAGCGCTCGTGCGTACCTGAACCTCGCGCGCAACAAGCGTTTCGAGGTCGATACGCAAACGACCGCGGCAATCGACAAAGCACTCGCCATCAACCCAAACTTCGTCGACGCGATTGCACTCAGAGCCGCAATGTCGCTCGAAGCCAACCAGCTCGACAACGCTGCCACGGAAATCGACAAAGCACTGAAGATCAACGCCCGCTCGCTCGAAGCACATTCACTCCGGGCCGCGATGCTCTACCTTCAGGATCGCGACTTCGAACCGGAAGTCGCTGCCACGCTCGCGATTAATCCAAAGTACGGCGACGTCTACAACACGCTTTCTCATTACGCCACCATCACGCGACGCACCGAACAGGCAGTGCAGTTCTCGCGTCGCGCGATCGAAATCGCTCCGCGTTTGTGGGACGCACATCTCAATCTCGGCATGGCGCTGCTGCGCATGGGCCAGATGCAACCGGGCCGCGAAGCAGTCGAACGAGCCTTTAAAGGAGATCCATTCAACCTTTGGGCGAAGAACACGCTCGACCTGCTCGACTCCATGCGCGACTTCAAGGAAACGAAGCGCGGCGCGTTCATCATTAAAGCCTCGGCGCAGGAAAGCGACGTGCTGTCGCCCTACGCCGCGAATCTGCTCGAAGAAGCTGCGGCGAAGCTGACGTCCAAATACAAATTCACGCCGAAAGGTCCGATCATCATCGAGATCTTTAATAACCACGAAGACTTCGCGGTGCGCACTCTCGGCATTCCCGGACTGGGCGCGCTCGGTGTATGTTTTGGGTTCGTCATCGCGCAGGATTCTCCCTCCGCGCGCCAGGCCGGTGAGTTCAACTGGGGCAGCACCCTGTGGCACGAATACACTCACGTCATCACTTTGCAGATGACTGACTTCCGTATTCCGCGTTGGTTCTCGGAAGGACTTTCTGTTTACGAAGAGCGACGCGCGCGGCCGGGTTGGGGAGACGATTGGAATCCGCTGTTTGTGCGCGCGTTCACCGAGAAGCGCTGGTTCAAGATGGCGGATCTCGACGCCGGCTTCCAGCGACCGAAGACGCCGCAGGACGTTCCGATCGCATATTTCCAGGCGTCGCAGGTGTGCGAGTTTATTGCCGAACGTTACGGCTTCGATGCGATCCTGCACATGCTTGCAATGTATCGCGACAAGGCGCGCACGCCCGATGTGCTGCAACAGGTTTTGAAACTGAGCGAGAGCGATTTCGATCGCGAGTTCTCCGCCTACATCGAAGCGAAAGTGAAACCGTTGCAGCAGGCATTGAGTTCGCAGAGTAACGTCGTCGCTTCGCTTTCGAAGGAAGAAGTGCTCAAGCAACTTGCGACTCAGGACACGTTTGCGCTGCGGATTCGTGCGGCGGAGTTGCTGGCAGCCGACGGCGACACACAAGGCGCAGTGACGCATTACATTCGCGCGCTCGAGCTCTTCCCATACGTCAGCGGCAAAGGCAATCCGTATGAGTCGCTGGCGAAGCTGCTGGAACAAAAAGGCGACCAGTCCCAGGCGGCAAAAGTGCTCGACCGCTTAGTGAAGAACGACGAAAACAATCTCGACGCATTGAAGACGGTTGCGCGCCTGCGCCTCGCCCTTGGGGAACGCCAACAGGCGCTCGACGCTTTGCAGGCGAGCTTCTTTATCAGCCCGTTCGATTACAAGTTGCACACGCAGGCGGGTGAGTTGAGTATCGAGCTCAAGGATTATGCGAAGGCGTTGCGAGAGTTCCAGGTTGTGCTGGCGCTATCGCCGCCGAACGTGGCTGAAGCGAACTACAATGTCGCGTCGGCGTATCACGCGTTGGGCCAACAGCCCGAAGCGAAACGTGCCGTGCTGCGCGCCCTCGAGGCCGCGCCGCGCTATGAGAAAGCACAGGAGTTGTTGTTACGAATCGTGGGACAATGAGCCACGGATTTACACGGATGAACACGGATTACATTTTTGTTTTAATCCGTGTTATCCGTGTAATCCGTGGCTAAAAAAGAGGAGCACATGGCGGTTGACCAATTAACCATTACCGACGAGCAGTTGCTCGACAAACTCGGTTCAGCGCGTGAGCGCCTGCTGCGCGAAATCAGAAAAGCGATAATCGGCCAGGATGAAGTTGTCGAACAGGTCCTGCTCGCTCTCTTCGTCGGCGGTCACTCGATCATTACCGGCGTGCCGGGGCTCGCAAAGACGCTGCTCGTACGGACCATCGCCAACGTTCTCGACCTCTCTTTCAAGCGCATTCAGTTCACTCCCGATTTGATGCCGGCCGACATCACCGGCACTGAGATCATCGAAGAAGATCGTGCCACCGGTCATCGCGCGATGCAGTTTATCCCTGGTCCAATCTTCGCCAACATCGTGCTCGCCGACGAGATCAACCGTACGCCACCGAAAACACAGGCGGCGCTGCTCGAAGCGATGCAGGAAGGTCGCGTGACGGTGCAGGGTGTCAGTTACGATCTGCCGCGACCGTTTCATGTGCTTGCGACGCAGAACCCGATCGAGATGGAGGGCACGTATCCGTTGCCCGAGGCGCAGCTCGATCGTTTTATGTTCAATGTGAAGATCGGTTACTTGCCGGAAGAGGAGGAAGTGGCCGTCGTTAAGCAAACAACTTCTCCGCAGAATTACGATTTCCAGCGGCTGATGTCCGCCGACGAGATCATTGCGTTTCAAAGACTGGTGCGGCAGGTTCCCGCGTCGGATACCGTGGCGCGCTATGCCGTGCGTTTGGTGAATGCGAGCCGGCCGGGGACGCCACCAGCGCCTGATTTCGTGAACAAATGGGTGACGTGGGGCGCCTCATTGCGCGCTTCGCAGTTTTTGATCTTCGGCGGGAAAGCGCGCGCGATACTGCGTGGCCGTTACAACGTTTCATGTGAAGACGTGCGCGCTGTCGCGCCGGCGGTGCTGCGACATCGCGTGCTGCTGAACTTTCAGGCGGAAGCCGAGAAGGTTGATTCGGATCAAGTGATCAAACGTCTCATCGAGACAGTGCCGGAACCGAAGAGCGGTCTTTAGTCTATGTGGCCCAGGCGTAACAAAATAGTTGAGGAGCAGCCGTCGGTCGCACCCGCGCCGGTGACGACGCCTGCGCGCTTTCTCGATCCGGAGCTGCTCGCGCGCGTCGGCTCGCTCGAACTGCTCGCACGCGCGGTTGTCGAAGGTTTTATGTCGGGCCTGCATCGTTCGCCATACACCGGTTTCTCGACCGAGTTTACTGAGTATCGTCAATACAATCCCGGCGATGATTTGCGCTATCTCGATTGGCGCTTGCTCGGCCGTACCGATCGTTACTTCATCAAGAAGTATCGCGCTGATACGAACACGCAGTGTCACCTGCTGATTGACACCAGCAATTCGATGAACTACGCGCACGCGAGCTCAGTGACTAAGCTTCAGTATGCGCAGTTTCTCGCGGCGTCGCTGGCGTACTTGCTGAGCCGGCAACAGGACGCGGTTGGTTTAGTTGCGTTTGCCGACAAGGTTCACACGCACGTGCCGGCGCGAAATCGCACCGGGCACATGCGCACTATCTTCGGCAATCTTTCAATGCTCCAGGCTGGCGGCGAAACACACCTGGCTGAGTCGCTGCACCAGCTTGCCGAAATACTGACGCGGCGCGGCATTGTCGTGATCATTTCTGACTTTTACGATCAGCCGGAACGGTTGCAGGAAGCGTTTCAGCACTTGCGTTTCAAAGGACACGATCTCGTCGCGTTCCAGGTACTTGATCAGAACGAGTTGGACTTTGATTTCAAAGATCCGGTGGTGCTGCTGGAAGATGCCGAGACGCTGGAACAGATGCCCGTGCTCCCCGACGTTGTGATGGGCGGTTATCGTGAACGCATGCGCAAGCATGTCGATGAAATGCGGCGTTGCGCGGCGGCGAACAACGTCGACTATGAATTGTTGACGACGAAACAGCCCCTGGATTTCGCGCTGTTCTCGTTTCTCTCCCGTCGCGCCGGCAAGTAGGTCCACAGATTACACAGATTTTTTTAAGATTCTCTGTGTAATCTGCGTAATCTGCGGATAAGTTTTTATGTCGTTCTTGACGCCATTGTTTTTCCTCGGCGTCGCGGCGCTCGCGGCGCCCATTCTCGTGCATCTCGTGCGCCGCACACGTGCGCGCAAGGTGCAGTTTCCGGCGCTCGTATTCGTGCGCCAGGTGCCACAGCGCACCATTCGTCGTCGCACATTGCACAACCTGCTGCTGTTGCTGCTTCGCTGTCTCGCGATCCTGCTGATCGTGATCGCGTTCACGCGTCCGTTCTTTAACAGTGGCAGCGCCGCGAGAGACAACACCGCCGCCGGTACAACAGTCATCCTGATCGACAACTCTTTGAGCATGCGTCGCGAAGGCTTGTTTGCCGAAGCACAGCGGCGCGCGCAGGCGGCGCTTGACGAAGCACGCAACGACGAACAGATCGCGCTCATGAGTTTTGACAAGCGCTACACCGTCGTCAATCGCTTCATCGCCGACAAGAACCGCGTGCGAACCGGCGTTGAAACTCTGAGCGCCGGTTGGGATGGAACCGATTACGAACAAGCACTGCGCGGCGCCGAATCGTTGCTGAGCGAAACCGGCACGACCGGTCCAAAACGGATCGTCATGATCTCCGATTTCCAGGCGCCAGGCTGGACGCCCGCAAGCGCGACTTTCAAACTCTCAAACAACACACAACTCACCACACTCGACGTCGGCGGCAACAATCCGCCATCAAACGTCGCAATCACGAACGTCGAAGCGCGTGGCGTCGTGTTTGGCCAGAAGTATCTCGACAACCTCGTGGTCCACGTCAGCAACTTCAGCGACACGCCACGCGATCACATCCAGGTCGATTTTCAGATCAACGATCAGACTGTCGAGAAGCGCGACATCAGTTTGAACAGCCGCGATTCGCGCGTGGTGGAGTTCACGAATTTCAACCTGAACGAAGGCGCCAATCGCTGTACGGTCGACGTCGTCAGCGGCGACTTCGCGCCTGACAATCGTTTCTACTTCACGTTGCGACGCGAAACTCCGGCGAAGGCATTGATCATCGAGAGTGCTTCGCGTGGACGTAGCGATAGTCTGCACCTGCAAAGCGCGCTGACGACAAACGAAGATCTGCCGTTCACTTTCACGCTTAAAAGCACAGGCTCAGTCGATCCGGCAAGCATCTCGGATTACGCGCTCGTGGTTTTGAACGACACCGGACCGATCTCGCCCGCGCTCGCTGATACGCTCACAAAGTTTGTCAACGCGGGCGGGCAGATGATCGTCTCGACTGGACCGCAGACACAGCCTGACAATTTCAATGCGTCGCTTCAGCAGGTTTCGCCGGTTACGCTGCGTGAAGCGGTGCAGCCGAAGGCAGGGGAAAGTGTTGCGATTACGGAAGTGAAATTCGATCATCCTATCTTTGAAGTGTTTCAGGAGAGCGGGCGACTGGCAGCCGCAAACGTGATTGGTTACTTCCGTTCCGAGCCACGACAAAGCGCTGCCGTGCTGGCGCGTTTTGAAGACGGCAGCCCGGCGCTGATTGAAGCGCGCACGGGGAAAGGACGTGTGTTGCTGTTCACGTCGTCGTTAGGACCAAGCTGGAACGATCTGCCGCTCACGCCGTTGTACCTGCCGTTCATTCATCAGATGGTGCGTTACGCGGGCACGCGCGAGGCGAGTGCGTGGTACGGTTTGGGCCAGACGTTTACCGTCGGCAAGCAACACGAAGCCGCGCCGCCCGCGGTCGACACGCCTGGCGGCGCGAGGTTGTCGGAAAGCCGGCTCACACCAGATGGCGACCTTCTGGTCACTGCGCGCGAGCCCGGCTTCTATCGTTTGCGATATAACGCGGCGCCGGACTATGCCGCCGTAAACTCAGACGGCGCCGAAGGTGATTTCACCAAGCTGAACTTTGGCGAGTTCGTCGCCGGGGTGACCGGCGGCGCCGGTAGCGCCGAAGGCACCGAAGCAAACCGGAACTTTACCAACGAAGAAGTTGAAGGCCGGCAAAGAGTCTGGTGGCCGTTATTGCTGGTCGCGTTGCTGCTGTTGTTAGCCGAATCCTTCCTGGCACGAAGGACGAAGATGGTGAAAATGATAGGTTAGCCACGGATTACACGGATGAACACAGATAAAAACAAAAATATAATCCGTGTTCATCCGTGTAATCCGTGGCTAAATAAGGGGAAGAGCTCATGAACCCTGAGACCAACTTATTACAGGATCTCCTGCGACGCGCGCGCTCGCGGCGCCAGCTTCTGCTCTCGCTGCGAGGCGTGGCGATCAGTCTCGGCGTCGTTGCCGCTCTGCTGTTACTCACCGGTTGGGCTGCCCATCGATATCGCTACAACGGCAGCGCACTGCTGACGCTTCGCTTAGGCGCGTTGCTCATGGTTCTCACCACACTATATTTCGCACTGCTTCGCCCGCTCTTCAAACGCATCAGCGACGCACGGCTCGCACGTCTGATCGAAGAACACTCACCCGGCACCGAAGATCGACTCGTAACCGCCGTCGAGTATTCGAACGGCAACGGTGAATCCCGCATCTCGCCTGCAATCGTCAGCCGTCTCTACCAGGACGCCAACAGCACTTCGGCGATGCTCGACATCGGCAACGTCATTCGCCGTTCTCGACTCATGATGTACGGCGGCGCCGCGCTCGCCAGCTTGCTGATCTTTGCAGGCGTGTTGAAATGGGGACCAAAAGAGATCTCCCAAGGCGTTACTCAACTAGTCACGCCAACAACACTCGCCGCGTCGCCAAATGCGTTGAGCATCAAGGTAAAGCCCGGGACGGCAAAAGTTCCCAAAGGCTCCGATCAGGACATCATCGCCACCCTCGTTAACTTTGATTCGCAACAGGTAACCATCTTCGCTCGCCCGCTCGGTTCAAAAGACGACTTCCAGGGCCAGACGATGGAGCCCGCGAAAGCTAAGACTGACTTTCGCTTCTCGATCTTCAACATCCAGGATTCGATGGAATACTTCGTCGAGTCGAACAGCGTTCGTTCCGACGTCTTTAAACTGAACGTCGTCGATCTGCCGTTCGTCAAACAACTCGATCTGACGCTCAACTTCCCTGCTTTCACGAACCTGCCGACGAAGACAGTTGAAGACGGCGGCGATGTCGCTGCATTGAAAGGGACTGTCGCAACCGTCACCGCCAGGCTCTCGGGCAAAGTCCGCGCGGCGCGCATCGTTTTTCCTGACGGCAAGAAGACGGAGATGCAACTGCAAGACTCCAACTTCGTCGGCCAGCTGACCGTCAGCGGCGACACGAGCTACTACATCGAGCTCGTGAGCGTCGACGGTGAAGCCTATCGCGGCTCAAACGAATACGACGTCACCGTGCTCTCCGATCAACCGCCCGTGATCTCATTCGACAAACCCGGCCGCGACAGAAAAGCAACGAACCTCGAAGAAGTGTTCACGCAAGCACGCGCTGAAGACGACTTCGGCGTCGTTTCGATGGACCTGCACTTCTCCGTCAACGGCGGCGAAGAAAAGAAAGTCAATCTCCAGCAATTGAGTCGCGAATCCGCAAGGTCTTTAACAGGCGCGTACACGTTCTTTCTCGAGGAATACAATCTCAAGCCCGGCGATTTCATCTCCTATTTTGCGAAAGCGCGCGATGCGAGCAGCGAATCGACCAGCGACATTTACTTCATCGAAGTGAAGCCTTTCGAGATGGAGTACAAGCAATCGCAACAGGGAGGCGGCGGTGGTCAGGGTGGCGATCAGGAACAGAACGCACTTTCACGGCGACAAAAGGATCTGATCGCGGCCACGCACCGGCTCATTCGCGAAGGTGAAAAGTACACCGATCAGGAGCGCAGGGACGGTTATGAAGCGGTCGCCGCAGGTCAGGAGAAGCTGCGTACTGACACGCTCGAGTTTCTCGATCGCATGGGTCGCCGGCTCGGCGAAGTAGATGAAAGTCAAAAGCAAGTGTTGGAGATGGCCGAGCACCTGAAGCAGGCGGCGAAAGAAATGGAAGGCGCGCCGCCACCGCTGCGCAAAGAAGCCGGCAAAGACGCGCTTCCACCTGAGCAACGCGCACTACAAAGACTGCTCGCAGCCGACGCGATCTTCCGCGAAGTTCAGGTCGCATTTGGCAATCAGAGCAATGGTGGTGGCCAGGGTGGCGAACGAGAGCAACAGGAACTGGCCGGCTTGTTCGAGCTCGAGCTCGACAAGATGAAGAACCAGTACGAGACCGTGCAGCGCGCGCAACAGCAGCAGGCCGAACAACAAAAGAGTGAAGCTGAACGACGCCTGGAAGAACTGGCGCGACGGCAACAACAAGCACTCGAAGAACAGCGCCGCCGCCAGCAGCAGGGTGCTGCTAACGGATCGAGCAGTAATCAACGCCAGCAGCAGGAACTGATCGAAGAAACGCGCAAAGCGGCGCGCGAGCTGGAACGTCTCTCGCGCGAGCGTCGCGACGCGCAGATGCAGGAGTTGAGCCGCCAGCTCAATCAGACTGCCGACGAAATGCAGAAGGCGCAGGCATCGGCTCGCAACAATTCCGGTGAATCGATCTCGCAGAACGAGCGAGCGCTGGATCGACTACAACAGGCGCAGCAACGTCTACAACAGATGAACGGCGCGAGCGGCCAACGTGGCGGACAATCGGGATCGGCGGGACGACAGCAACAGATCTCCGATCTGCGCCAGCGGGCAGCGCAGGCAGCTTCGCGACAACGCGAGATCGCAAAAGACGTGGAGAACCTCGCGCGTCGCGGCGGTCAAAACGCGCAGGACGAAAACTCGAAAAAAACACGTGAACAGATAGCGGAACGAAAAGACACGCTGGCCGACAGCGTCAACAATTTGCAGCAGGACATCGAACAGTCGGCGCGTGCGATGAGCGGTGGCAGCCAGGGCCAGCAGCGTGCCGCACGGCAACTGAAAGAAGCGGCGGATTCGCTTGCTCGCGATCGTGTCGCGGACCGGATTCGTGAAGGTAAGCAGTCGTTGAATGGCGGTCAGCAGCAGAGTCAGCAGCAGCAACAGGGTCAGCAGGGCGCCGGTCGCAACGACGAGCGCGCGATCGAGCGCAGTCTCAACAACGTTTCCGAACGTCTGCAAGCGGCTGAACAGAGTGCGCGTGGCGCGAATGGTTCGACTGCGGAGGAGAACCTCGATCGCACGCGTCAACTGGCCGATAACCTTGATTCGTTGCGCCGGCGTTTGGATGAAAAATCGTCGCAACGTAATGGACAGCAGGGGCAGAACCAGCAGCAACAGAGTCAACAAGGTCAACGAGGGCAACAGCAAGGACAGCAACAGGGGCAGCAGCAAGGACAAGAGGGCCAGCAGGGACAATCAGGCCAGTCTGGAAAGGAAGGCGGGCAAAACAACGGTCAACAACAAGGTGGCCAGCAGGCAGGCGGCTCGCAAAACGGCAGCCAGTCGCAAGGCAACAGAGATCGTGGCGGCATCAATCGTTCGGGGACAATCGGTGGCGACTGGGGCGATAGCCGCCAGCTTCCCGCTGAGATCCGTGAGCGACTAAATGAAGCGCAGGAGCTGCGACGCGAGTGGGGCGCAACCGGTCTGGGCGCCGGCCGGCTCGACGAAGTAATCGAAGAGCTGAGGAAACTCGCTGACGGCAAGATGGAAGGCGACGCAGCAACCGCCGCGCTGCTCAAGGCGGATGTAGTTGAACCTTTGCGCCAACTCGAACTGGACTTGAGCCGCCAACTGCAACAACAGAGCGGTCGAACGAACCTGCGCCTGCGTGACGAGGGCGCCGCGCCCGAGAAGTATCGCCGCGCCGTTGAGGAGTATTACCGGAAGTTATCGGGAGGACGTCAGCGGCAATGACAACGAAGCTGGGCCACAAAAAGGCACATAAGGCACAAAATAAAAATGCACAAAGGATGGTTTGTATTTTGTGCTTTTTGTGCCTTTTTGCGGCTTTGTTGATCCCGACTGTGGCGCAGCGGCCGTTCGATGAGTTTGGCAACTTCCGCCAGCGCCGCCGTACAACGTCTGAGGCATCAACGTCCGGCGCCTCGTTCGGAGAGTACACCTTCGTCCGCACGATCTATCAATCGCCGATGCGTGGCTACGGACGCCGCGGCTATGGCTACGGCGGCGGCACGTGGACCACCGACTACCCCGAAGCTGACAACAACTTCATCGTCGGCCTGCGCGAATGGGCCGGCACCAACCTGAAGATCGCGCCGCGTCCCGAAGCGCTCGAGATCCTCGACGATCGGATCTTCGACTATCCGATCCTCTACGTCGTCGAGCCGGGTTTCATGGAGCTGTCGCCCGAACAAGCCGCGCGGCTGCGTGAATATCTCATGCGCGGCGGCTTCATCTTTCTCGACGATTTCTGGGGCGAGTACGAGTGGGACAATGTCCAGGAACAGTTTCACAAGATCGTGCCGGAGTATGAGATCAAGGACCTGCCTCTGAGCCATCCAATCTTTCACTCTTATCTCGACGTGGAAGAAGTGGTCCAGGTGCCGAATATCTATAATGCGCAGCGCGGCGTCACCTCAGAAAAAGGCGGTATCGTTCCGCACTACATGGGCGTCGAAAACAAGAATGGCCGCCTGGTCGCGTTCATTGCGCGGAACTGCGACCTCGGCGACGCCTGGGAATGGATCAACGATCCCTCTTATCCCGTGAAGTACGGATTACCGGCATACAAAGTCGGGATCAACGTGGTGATTTACGCGATGAGCCACTGATCTACGCGGATTTTTTACCGATCCGTTTCCTGGCTCTCATCTGGCCTCGCAACAACTTCGCCTGCGACAGTACCACTTCATCCATCGATCCCGCGCCTCCCGTCGTCATCCATTGGGCCATCGACGCCACAAATAACTCCTTCAAATACGCAAACGAAAAGTTCTCCGTCTTCCGCACCACTGCCGCAGCGCCGCTCTGCGTCACGCGCAACTCCGGCTGTAACTGTTCGTTCCATTTCGCGATGTACGCCAGACGTTCCGCTTCCGCCGGTAACTGAAAGTAGTACTTCCGATCGAAACGGCTCGGGCGATCGAGAATCGACGAGTCGAGCTTTTCCGGGTGGTTGGTAGTGGCGAGCACTACCACGCCCGTGTTTGAGTGAAAGCCGTCGAGCTCGTTGAGGAAGAACGATCGATTCTTGTTATCGATCATCGAATCGAGATCCTCCAGCACGACGACGCAAGGCGGCTTCATGCGCGCGCGCTTGAAGACCTCTGACATGTTCTCCTGTTCCGTTCCGTAATCTGCCTTGAATGTGCGCACGTAGAGGCACGGCGTGCCGAGCTGATTTATCAGCGCTTTCAGCGTGTGGGTCTTTCCGTTTCCCGGTGGACCAATGAAGATAGCGCCGCGCTTCCACGGAATTTTGTATTGCTCGTAGAGCTCGCGCGAGTTGAAGAACTTCTGGAAGTCACTTTCGATCTGCTGCTTTAGTGAAGCAGGCAGGACGAGGTTGTCGAAGGTTGCGTTCTTGATCGAGTCGAAGAGTTGTTTGTCTTTCTCGAAGTAACCATCCTGGTAGACCAGGATTTCTCCGCGCACTTCGCACGACCACTCGCAAACTACGTCGAAGAATTCTTCCGCAACTTTTCTCTCGTCGGCGACGATCCACTGGTGACGGCGGCGGCAGTTGCCTTCCGTCCACGTTACCAGCACGACGTCGAGTAACTGCCCTTTCCAGAGAACGTTGAGCCACGAGTTTTCAATCTGCTGTTTCAGCTTTTTGCCGACACCTACCCACCTGGTCCTGACGTGGTGAAAGATAGACTTCTCCTCCATCACCGAGCAGCGCTCGGCGCGCGCGAAAGCCTCAAGGTCAAAGTCCCAGGTCTGCCCTTCCAGAATTGTCTTTCCGGGATGCAGCTCCGCCAGTTCTCGTCCGACGTGGTACGAGATGTAGTCGTCGGGTTTGTAGAGCGCGTCACGAATAAAATTTTCTATGCTCATAACTTTAAACACACTGATACTTATTTGTGGGACAGAGGTCGTAAATACACTTGGAGGTCACGACCGGTATGGTCGCGAAAGGAATTACGAGAAGATGTAACAGGTGCGAAGCATAGCCTTGATCCTACTTCCTTGAAGCGGAATCGGGGAACATACCGCAGGTTGGAATCACAGTCAACAAAAAAGATCCGCGTTTTAATCCGTGAAGATCCGTCGCCCTATTCCGGCAAGCCTATGCGACGCAGCAGTTCCTTGAACCTTGGATCGTCGCGCAACCCGTCAAATTCAAACGACACGCTGAGCACCGTCATTCTAAAATCTCGCTCCTCGTAACCTTTTTCCAACCACTTGATCGCTTCGTCTTTGCGATCGAGTCGGGTATAGAAAGTAGCTATGACGAAGGGCGACAACTGCCGCTGCGTCAGGAGACGGTCCAGATTCAGTTGTACGTAAGCTTTCCAACCGGACTTCTTATAAATCTCCTGGATGCTTTTGAGTGTTTCCGGTGGGGTGCCACCCAGCATTGCTGACTTTGTATATTGTTCGACCGCCTGATCGTACATGCCCTTCGCTTCATAAGCGCGGCCCAGGAAATAATGCGAGGTGGGAAAGTTAGGATCGAGCTCGATGGCTCTGTAGTACTGCTGGATCGCTTCGTCAAACTTTCGTCCGTCAGTCAGAATGTCGGCGTAAATGCGATTCATGATCACCGACACCGGATCGAGCTCGAGCGCGCGCCGGATCTCAACCAACGCCTCGTCGTTGCGCTTCATCGACGCGAGGTGCTCCGCAAGCCACTGGTGCGCTGACGCATAGTTCGGGTTGAGCTCGATGGCGCGACGATATTCCCGCTCCGCGGTTGGGAAGTCGTAATCGTAGTAAGCAGTGATCTGGCCGAGCGAGGCGTGTGCTTCCGCGAGCTTATCGTCGAGAGCCAGCGCCTTCAGTGCCGCCTCTTTCGCTTTCGGCATTAGTTGCCGCGGCGGCTCGCCGCTGTAGGCAGCGAGAAGCGCGTAACTATCCGCAAGACCCGAGTAAGCAAGCGCGTAGTTGGGATCTTTGTCGATCGCCTGCTGGAAAAACGGAATCGCTTTCTGGAAATCCACCGCTGTCCGCTTGTTCCAGTAAAAACGTCCCTTCAGGTAGAGCTGATACGCTTCGGAATCGGCAGTGAACTGCTTGTCCATCCGCGACTGTTCCATACCTGACAGCGTGGGCCTCAGGTTGTTGGTTATCTCGCGCGCAATCTCTCGCTGCACCGAAAGCATGTCTGCGAGTTGGCGCTCGTATTTCTCGCCCCAGAGCTGTTTGTTGTCACGAATGTCGATCAACTCGGCGCTGATCAGCATCGTGTTGCCACGTTGCATCAGGCGGCCCGTCAGGACCGCACGCACACCCAACTCTTTACCAACTGCAATCGGATCCGTTTCCCTGCCCTTGTAGCGAAACACAGAACTGCGCGCGATCACTTTTAAGTTTGGCAATTGCGTCAGGTTGTTGATGATGCTTTCGGTCAGACCATCGGAGATCCACTCGGCGCCAGGATCTTTGGCTTCATTTACAAACGGGATCACCGCGATCGATTCAACAGCGACCTCCGTGCTGCCGGCGTGCAGGTAAGATCGAACTCCAAGCGCTGCAACAACAGCGAGGGCAACGACGATGAGAGCGCCGATCAGCGTAGCGGTTTTGTGCCGTTTCAATTCGCCGACGATGAACTGCGCGCTCGATGCACGCGTTGCAGCCGAAGCCGGCGATTCGGCGGTACCTGTTTTCGATTGCACGCGCGTCGTTTCGGACTGCCAGAGCGTGCGCGCTTCGCTGCTCGTCGACGAAACCGGCGGCACAGTCGTGTCAACGCCCCGCTCTTGCAGCTCGCGCCTGACTTCTTTCAACTCAATCGCGACGTCCTTAATGTTCTGGTAACGCTGCTCCGGATCTTTCGCCAAACAGCGTCTGACGATGCGCTGCAAGTCGGCGGGCGCATCTGGATTGAACGCAGCTAACGGCGGCGCGGGCTCGCGAATGATCTTGTTGAGAACTTCGATGTTGTCTTTGCCCGCGAAAGGCTTTTGTCCGGTGATGGCTTCGAAAAGAATGCAGCCGAAAGAGAAGATGTCTGAGCGGTGATCGATCTCTTTCGTCTTGCCCTGTGCCTGCTCGGGCGACATGTAACCCATTGTTCCGAGGATCATGCCGGGAGTCGAGTGCTGCTGCAGGATTGTTGGCTCTTCGGGGCCGGCGCTGCTTTGCTGTTCGATGAGTTTGGCGAGGCCGAAGTCGAGAATCTTGGCGTGACCATCGGAAGTGATCATCACGTTGTCAGGCTTGAGATCGCGATGAACTATCCCGGCGTCATGTGCTTTCGCGAGTCCTTCCGCAACGTGCTGCAAGACGCGTAGCAGCTTCGAGAGTTCTTCGTCTTCGTCGTGAATCTTGTTTCGCAGCGTCGTGCCATCGACGTACTCCATGGCGATGAAGTTGTAACCGGATGCGTTTCCGATTTCGTAGATGTGCGCGATGTTTGGATGATTGAGAGAGGCTGCTGACGTCGCTTCCTGTTTGAAGCGTCGCATCCGATCCTGGTTTGACGCGACCTCGGCAGGCAGTACTTTCAGCGCAACCTTGCGATTCAGACTCGTGTCTTGCGCGAGGTAGACTTCCCCCATACCACCCACACCGAGCAGCGAGCGCACCTCGTACCTTCCGAGTTGTGTTTGCGGGGCAAGGGTCATGAGCCACGGATTTTACGGATTTTTTTACGGATTACCACGGAGCATCCGTAAAATCCGTGGCTTGATATTACGAAGCGGTCTTGGCGGCGGTGTCTGATTGGGACGCCGGCTTGTTGGGCTGCGGGGTGATGCGCAGGTACGGCTTCGGTGCTCTCCAGCCGTTCGGGAATTTCTCCTTCGCAGCTTCATCGGACATCGATGGGACGATGATCACGTCGTCGCCATCTTTCCAGTTCACCGGTGTGGCAACGCTATACTTCGAGGTCAATTGCAGTGAATCGATCACGCGCAGGATCTCGTCGAAGTTGCGTCCGGTGCTGGCCGGGTAAGTGATCATCAACTTGACCTTCTTGTCAGGGCCGATGACGTAAACTGAACGGACCGTGAACACGTCGCTGATCTCCGGATGGATCATGTCGTAGAGCTCAGCGATCTTGTGATCCGGATCTGCAATGATCGGGAAATTGAGCGCCGTGCCCTGAGTTTCCCTGATGTCCTCAGCCCAGCGTTTGTGCGAATCAGTTGGATCGACACTAAGTCCAATCACTTTTACGCCGCGCTTTTCGAAATCGGGTTTGCAGCGCGCCACGTATCCCAGTTCGGTGGTGCAAACCGGGGTGAAATCTTTAGGGTGCGAGAACAGTACTGCCCAGCTATCGCCAAGCCAATCGTGAAAACGAATGGGGCCTTCAGTGGTGTCTGCTTCAAAATCGGGTGCTATGTCTCCAA
>Ga0207643_10001087_pt1 | contig 16086 bp, 14 predicted proteins | sample KBSMisM62_FD_184313 | JGI IMG/M metagenome (GOLD analysis project Ga0207643, IMG submission 184313) | Miscanthus rhizosphere microbial communities from Kellogg Biological Station, Michigan, USA - KBS Miscanthus M6-2 (SPAdes) (version 2) | ecosystem: Host-associated > Plants > Roots >...
GCTCGAGCAGGAACGCGTGACGCTCCTGGGCCTGGTCCTGGGAAATCCTCGCCATCGTTGGGGTCCTCGGGTTGCTGCGTGCTGCGGAACTGCGGAACGCAGGGCGGCGCACCGTAGCCGAGCCCCCGGTGCAGCGGAAGAGGCGCCCGGTCTCTTCACCGCTCACCTCTGGCGGGTGAGGACGAACTGACCTGGCCCGCGGACGATCCTCGCCGAGGGAAGAACGCATGGCGCCCAGGAGGCCTGAAATGTCCGCACCTCGTCAGGCCGCACACTCGGACAGGAACTCTTCCTCGGTCGCGCCCACGCACGGGGCCGGCGCCGACCTTCAGCGGCTGACCGAGCGGATCGTCGTCGCCCAGCAGGACGAGATCGCGCTCATGCAGACCTGGCTCAAGGAGAAAGGCGAGCCGGTTCCGGACCCATCGCCCGGACCAATGCGCATGACGATGCCCGACGGCACCACCCACGACATGCTCATGCCCGGCATGCTGTCAGCGGCCGAGCTCAAGCAGCTCGACGCCGCGCGCGGCGTGGAGTTCGACCGTCTCTTCCTCACGTTCATGATCCGCCATCACGAGGGGGCACTCGACATGGTGGAAGAGCTCTTCGGCGCCAAGGGCGCGGCGCACGACGAGGACACCTTCCGCCTCGCCTCGGACGTCTTCGCCGACCAGACCACCGAGATTCGCGTCATGAAGGAGATGCTCGCCACGCGGCAATCACCGACTTCAAAGGAGTAACCATGAACGTCCCGCCGTCACGCTCGTTAGGCCGATTCACGCGCACGGCCATGCTCCTCGTGCTCACGGCGGCGTGCTCGCGCAGCGCCACCACGGTACCGGCGCCGGCGTCGCCGCAGCAGGACCGGCGCGTGGGACTCAAGCCCGGGCTCCACGACGCCGGCGAGGCGATCTGGAACCTCGGAAAGCTCTCCACCACGCCGTCGCCCGAGGGCTTCGCCGGAGTCACGAACTCCGACCTCGCGTTCACCGGGAAGTACGCGATCCAGGGGAACTACAACGGGTTCATGATCTGGGACATGACCAATCCGCGCCGGCCGGCGTTGGTGAAGTCGTATCTCTGCCCGGCGTCGCAGAGCGACGTGTCCGTCTACAAGAACCTCCTGTTCGTCTCGGCCGAGGGGCTGACGGGGCGCACGGACTGCGGCACGCAGGGAGTCGAGGACACGGTGAGCACCGTACGCGTCCGCGGTATCCGGGTGTTCGACATCACCGACATCGCGAACCCGAAATACGTCGGCAACGTGCAGACGTGTCGCGGGTCGCACACGCACACGGTCGTCGAGGACCCGAAGGACAAGGAGAACGTCTACATCTACGTCTCCGGTTCCGCTGGCGTGCGGTCGTCCAGCGAGCTCGCGGGATGTTCGGCGATGTCACCCGACGAGGACCCGACGTCTGCGCTCTTCCGCATCGAGGTGATCAGGGTGCCGCTCGCGCGTCCACAGGATGCGCGCATCGTCTCCTCGCCTCGCATCTTCGAAGGGCTGACCGCGCCGCCAGGTCGCACCGAGCCGATGGACTCCGCGGCGGCGGCTCGCGCGGCGACTCGGGCGGCGCAGCCCGCTGCCGACAACAACCGCGGGCAAGGTATGCGCGGCGGCGGTCCCACCCAGTGCCACGACATCACAGTCTATCCGGCTATCGGCCTGGCGGGCGGCGCGTGCCGCGGCTACGGGCTGCTGCTCGACATCAGCGACGTGACGAATCCCGTGCGCATCGACGCAGCCTCCGACTCGAACTTTGCGGCCTGGCACTCAGCCACGTTCAGCAACGACGGGACGAAGATCCTGTTCACGGACGAGTGGGGCGGCGGGCGCGCGCCGCGCTGCCGCGCGACCGACAAGCCGGAGTGGGGCGCGGACGCGATCTTCACGATCGAGAACCGCAAACTCAAGTTCCACTCGTACTACAAGCTTCCCGCGCCGCAGACGGCGCTCGAGAACTGCGTCGCGCACAACGGCTCGCTCATTCCGATCCCCGGACGCGAGGTGATGGTGCAGGGGTGGTATCAGGGCGGGATCTCGGTGTTCGACTGGACGGACCCGGCGAAGCCGTTCGAGATGGCGTACCATGATCGCGGCCCGTCCGATTCGACGAAGGTCGGGGCGGGCGGCTCGTGGTCGGTCTACTGGTACAACGGGGCCCTCGTGAGCTCCGAGATCGCGCGCGGGCTCGACGTCTTCGAGCTTCACCCGAGCGAGTTCCTCACGCAGAACGAGATCGACGCGGCGAAGACAGTGCACTTCGCCGAGCTGAACGCGCAGGGCCAGCCCAAGCTGGTCTGGCCGCCGAGCTTCGCGCTGGCGCGCGCGTACCTCGATCAGCTCGAGCGGAACAAGTGCCTCCCGCCCGAGCGCATCGCATCGGTCCGGCAGTCGCTGTCGTCTGCGGAGCGCATGTCTGCCACCGAGCGTCAGACGGCGCTCACGCAGCTTTCGACAGGGCTTGCGTCCGATGCGCAGCGCTCGTGCGACGGCGCGCGGGTGAACAAGTTGATGAACGCCGTGCGCGACCTGTCGCAGGTGAGCTGAACACGGTGCGGTGGAGAGCAGCGTTCAACGCGCGCTGCTCTCCACATCGGCGAACTGCGCGCCGAATCCTCGCGAGGTCACGACATCCCTCAAATGGCACCGCGCGCTCCCTTTCCCTGTCCCGCTCCACGCACGCGCCCGGTCCTTCCCGCGGCATGCTTGGGCCTCGTTTGCGCCATCGCGTTGCTCGCGAGTTGCAGCGACGGCGGACACATCGGACGACCGATCGTCGGCGTCGTCCAGGTCTCCTCCATCGCTCCGCTCGACGAAGCACGCGAAGGCTTCTACCGGGCGCTCGCCGACTCGGGCTTCGTCCGCGACGTCAACATCACCTTCATCGAGCGCAACGCCCAGGGCGACATCCCGACGCTGTCGCTCATCATGCGCGAGTTCCTGGAGCAGGGCGTCACGCAGGTCGCGACGATGTCCTCCGTGGCGACGCAGACGGCGATGAAGGTCATCACCGACCGCCCGATCGTCTTCGGGGCGGTGGCCAATCCGTACGTCATCAGCGCTGGCACGAGTCCCACGGCCCATCGGCCTAACGTCACTGGCGCGGAGATTCCGCTTCCGGTCGATTCGGCGCTGGCCACTGCGATCTCCACATTCCCGACGGCGAAGGTCTGGGGCACGCTGTTCGATCCCGCCGACCCGTTCGCCGAGCATTACCTGGGCCTGGCGAAGCGGAAGGCCCAACAGCTCGGCGTTCGCTTTCTGACCGTCGCCTGCACCAGCCCCCAAGACATCGCGACCGGAGTGCAGGCGCTCCGCGCACAGGGAGCCGGCGGGATCATGCAGATCCCGAGCATCATGATCGGCGGCGGCTTCCCCGCCCTCATCAAGCAGGCACGTGAGCTGGGCATGCCGGTCGTGGCAGCCAACACCGGCTACGCCGGCGCGCCTCTCGCGTTCGGCGCGAGCTTCTCCGACAACGGGTACGCGCAAGGGCTCCTGATGATCCGCGTGCTCCGCGGCGAAAGCCCGGCGAACATCCCGTTTCGCGTCTCGGCGAATCCGCAGATGGTCGTCGATCTCGGCGCGGCCGCTGACTTCGGCGTCACGATCCCGCCGGACGTCATTGCCCGCGCGTCCACGGTCATCCCGCTCGATCGCGGCGGAGATACCGTCGGGGTCGGTCCGCCCAGGGTGTCCGCGCGCTCCGCCAGCGCTGATCGAACTACGGCACCGTGGGAGTTCTGGCTCTCCGCTCTGGTCCTCGGACTCGCGTTCAGTGCGTTGGCGTGGGGAGTCTACATCGCATCGCGAGTGCTGCGCTTTCCGGACATCACACCCGATGGAAGCTTTCCGCTCGGCGCCTCGGTGGCCGCGACGCTCATCGTCGGCGGCGTCGATCCTCTCGTCGCTACGGTCGCCGCGTTTTTCGCCGGCATGCTGGCGGGCTATGTCACCGGCGTGCTGCACACGCGGCTCCGCGTCACCGAGCTGCTCGCGGGCATCCTGGTGATGACCGCGCTCTACTCGGTCAACCTGCACGTGATGGGGCGATCGAACATCTCCCTGCTCGACCGCGCGACGCTCGCGACGCGGCTGCACACGATCGTTCCGGCAACAGTCGCCTGGCCTAACGATATCTCGTTCGGCGTCGTCTTCCTCGCACTCACACTCGTGCTCGGGCTGGTGTTCACGTGGTTCCTGCGCACGGACTTCGGGACGGCCATGCGGGCCGCGGGAGACAACCCGGCGATGATCATCGCGCAGGGTGTCGACCGGCGAGGGATGGTCGAGCTGGCGCTGGCGCTGGCAAACGGGCTCGTGGCGTTTTCCGGCGCACTGATCGCGCAGTACCAGGGCTTCGCCGATGTCACGATCGGCGTCGGAACGCTCGTCGCCGGCATGGCGGCAGTGATCCTCGGCGAGACCCTCAAGCCACGGCGCTGGCGTCTGGGAGCCACTATCGCGATGGTGGCCGTCGGCGCGATCGTCTTTCGCGGTCTGATCGCCGTCGCTCTCCGCATTGGACTCAACCCCGTCGACCTCAAGCTCGCGACTGCGGCGTTCGTCCTCGCGACGCTGGCGCTGCCCACGGTGAAGTTCGGCTGGCGCCGGGGAGTGGCTGCCCGATGATCGAGCTTTCTACGCTGGAAAAGACGTTCGACCAGCCGGGCGGCGACCGCGTTCCGGCGCTCCGCGGCGTGAGCCTGACGATTCCCGCCGGCCAGTTTCTCACCGTCATCGGGAGCAACGGCTCGGGAAAGTCGACCATCCTGAACGTCATTGCCGGGACCTATCTTCCCGACGCCGGCACGATTCGTATTGCGGATACGGACGTCACGCGCTGGCAGGAGTACAAGCGAGCCGGCCTGGTGGGTCGGGTCTTTCAGGATCCGTTCAAGGGCACCTGCCCATCCATGACCGTGGCGGAGAACCTGCGGATGGCCGAGCTGCGCGGGAAGCGGCGAGGTCTCCGCGTGGGCCTCGACCGCGCGTCGCTCGAGCGGTACCGGGCCGGGCTTGCGTCGTTAGGCATGCGCCTCGAAGGGCGATTGCAGGCGTCGATGGGAACGCTGTCCGGCGGCCAGCGGCAGGCGGTGACGCTGCTGATGGCGACACTCACCCGCCCTGAGCTCCTGTTGCTGGACGAGCACACCGCCGCGCTCGATCCGCGCGCCGCGGAGCAGATCATGGTCGTGACGGACCACGTGGTCCGCACGCACGCGCTCACGACGCTCATGGTCACGCACAGCATGGAGCAGGCAGTCCGGTTCGGCGATCGGACGATCATGATGCATCGCGGCATGATCGTCGCCGACCTCTCGGGGGACGAGCGGCGTGGAGTGACGGAGGCCGACCTTCTCGTGCGGTTCGCCGAGCTGCGGTATACGGCGGAGATGCGCGTGACCCGGGACCTCGCCATGTCACCACCACAGAGCGCGTGAGGACGACCGACGGGTCGTGATCACAATCTCGACTGCGCCAGCGCCACCGCGTCCGGACCCGCCGGAAAGCGTAGCTGGCCAGTTTCGTCGTTCGCGGCACGCCACACCCCTTCAGCCACATCGCGCTCGCACGTCACCGCTGCCGGCTGCCCAAATGCGGCGAACACCCGCTGCGCGAACGGTGCGTACGGCTCGGGAATCAGCCCTTCCATTCGTTGTCCGCCGTTGCTCGTGAAGCGCGTGGTCGGCCCGTAGCCCGGCTCGACCATCTTGACCCGCACGTTGAACTCCTCGAGCTCGAGCGCAAGCGACGCGCTGAATCCCGCGATTGCCATTTTGGTCGCGGTGTACGCAGCCACGAGCGGCATGCGCGCCAGCGTCACGCTCGAGGTCACGTTCACCACCACGCCCGCGCGTCGCGCGCGGAGCTGAGGTAGCACCGCCTGCGTCATGGCCATCACCCCGAAGGTGTTGGTCTCGAACAGATCGCGAATCGTGTCCATCGGCGTCGCCTCGAAGGCACCGAGGGCGCCGATGCCCGCGTTGTTGACGAGCACGTCGATGGGGCCGGCCGCCTCGAGCGCTGCCGCGATGCTCGCGGGATTCGTCACGTCGAGCGCCAGCACGCGAAGTCGATCCGACCGCGGCAGGATGTCTTCGCGCGGAGCTCGCATGGTGGCGATCACGTTCCAGCCCTGCGCGTGGAAGTAGCGAGCGGTCTCGAGGCCGTAGCCGGAGGAACAGCCAGTAATGAGCACGGTCTTCATGGTGGTCACGCGAGTGGAGGTTCCTGACGAATGGTCGACGTCGACGGTCATGGTGGACGGGGTGAGGATAGCGGATGCCTTCCGGACTCACTACAATCCGGAGTCCGTACTTCATTTGCGAGCGTCCACACATGAGCGATCCACTCTCCGAAGTCATCGCGTTGCTGCAGCCGCGCACCGTGTTCTCGAAGGGCATCAGCGGCGCCGGCCGCTGGGCGGTCCGCTACTCCGCGTTCGACCAGCCGAGCTTCTGTGCGGTGCTCGAGGGACGCTGTCGGCTCGCCGTCGACGGTCACCGTCCGCTCACGCTCGAGGCGGGCGATTTCCTGCTCCTGCCTGCGACGCCGGGATTCACCATGTCGGGCTTCGAGGCGGCGAAGCCCGTCCGGATCGACCCGAAGGTGACGCCAACACCGACGGGAGAAGTCCGCCACGGCACGCGCGGCGGAACGCCAGACGTTAGGCTGCTCGGCGGGTACTTCGTGTTCGACTCGCCCGACGCGCCGCTGTTGGTGTCGCTGCTGCCGTCGCTCGTACACGTGCGCGGTGTCGAGCGGCTCTCGGCGCTCGTGCGCCTCGTCGGCGAGGAGGCGGTGGAGCGCAGGACGGGCCGGGACCTCGTGCTCGCGCGGCTCGTGGAAGTGCTGCTCATCGAAGCGCTGCGGTCGACGCCGCGTGACGAAGCGCCGCCGGGGCTGCTGCGCGGGTTGGCCGATGCGCGACTCGCGCCGGCGATCCAGCAGATGCATGGCCACGTCGCGCGCTCATGGACGGTGCCGCAACTGGCGAAGACGGCTGCGCTCTCCCGCTCCGCGTTCTTCGAGCGCTTCACGCGCACCGTGGGCGTGCCGCCGATGGAGTACCTGCTCGCGTGGCGCATGGCGGTCGCGAAGGGTCTGCTACGTCGCCAGGACATCGGAGTCGCCGAGGTGGCCAGGCGCGTGGGCTACGGTTCGGCGAGCACCTTCAGCACGGCGTTCAGGCGGCAGGTGGGTCAGCCGCCAAGTCGCTTCGCGCGCCAGAGTCTCGGCCTGGAGCGCCGAGCGTACGCCTGAAGCTGGCGGTTTCGCGCGTTCCCCGATTGCGCGGCCGTCTGCCGCGCTCTATTTGATGGGCGTGCAAATCACCGTCAGACGTTGTGTGTGGGTGGCGATGAGTCTTCGCAGCGCTGCGCGGCCGGGCGCGCGTCAGGCATGAAGCGACTTGCCAGGATTGCGCTACGCGCCCTCGTCCTGGCTGGCGCACCAATGCATGCGCCGCTTGCGCAGATGATGAACACCGCCGACGTCGTGAAGCGCGGCCTCTCCGAGCGCGACTTCCCACGCGCGCGGCAACTGGTGCCGGGCGTCTACTCGTATGAGGCGCTCCGTGCGGGCGACCCGGGCGGGAAAATGACGACCGTCAGCCTCATCGTGATCACCGGCGACGGTGTTCTCGTCGCGGATGGCCAGGGGAACACGCCGCAGACGAAGGAGATGGTCGACTGGATCGCGACGGCGACGTCGCAGCCCATCAAGTACGTCGTTATCTGCTCCGACCACGGCGATCACACAGGCGGCAACTCCGCCTTCCCCTCCAGTGTCACCTACATCGCCACGCCGGCGTCGGTCCGCGCCCTGTCCATCGGTTCGAACGGAGCACCAACGCCACTCGATACCGTTTCTCATAAGCGCGTCATTCGGATGGGTGGCACAAGCATCGAGATCCTCAACCTCGGTCGTGCCCACACTGGCGGTGATCTGAGCGTCTACCTGCCCGGTAGTCGCGTGCTGTTCATGAGCGAGGCCTACCTGCACTGGATCTTCCCGGCGATGCGCTCGGCCTATCCATCCGAGTGGGTGCAAACGCTGAAGAACGCCGAGTCCATGGACGCCGCGTGGTATGTGCCGGGCCACGGCTTCGTCGACGATGCGAAGACACTGAAGGCCGATCTTCCAGCCTACCGGCGCGCGTTGGAGCAGGTCATCGCCGAAGCGATGCGGCTGCACGATGCGAGGGTTCCGTGTGTCGCCCCTCCGTCGGGCGTACGCAGTGGCGGAGGGACCGGCAGTGCACCACGCGAGCCGTGCGAAGCGGCGGTCAGGGGCAACTGGGCAGAGCTCGGGACCTGGACGCTGTTCGGCAGCCAGCTCGAGACCGCGATCCGTCGCGTGTACGACGAGCTCGATGGAAAGCTCTCACGCGACTGAGACGTCTTCCTGGCTCGACGATCGGGGCATGAATATCTTGCATATAACAACTGAAGCATTTTCATGGTGGTTTGAACCATCGGTTCCGGCGTAAACTACCCTGCCAATGCGAGAAGCAAGCATGTGATCGCTTGACAGCATATCACAACTGAAGCATCGTGACGCGACGGCTGGTGGGCGAACCACCGCCGACGACTTTCTCGTCGATTCGCGGGTATCCCCATGTACGCTGCGCACGCTGCGTCACGAACGTTCCGAGCACTCGTCAGGCGCCCCGCTTACAGCGGACTGATGTTCGCGCTGATGACGCTGGCCACAACGGGAACCAGCGCGACGTTCGCGGTCGTTCGCGCCACGCTCTGGCGCGACCTGCCGTATCGCGACGCGAACGCGCTCGCGAACATCTATACGACAGAACCCGTCAACACGACAGAACCCGTCAACCGCGATTCGACACAGCAGGTGGCCTCCAGCGCCATGATGCTGGCTCGCTGGCGAGAATCGGCGCGCGGATTTTCAGGCGTCGAGGGCTATTCCCCAATCAGCCTGTCAGTTGCCGGCGACGGCGAGCCCGAAGCGCTTGCCGGCGCCGCGGTTTCGGCCGGGTTGTTCGACTTGCTCGGCACAGGGCCGGCCGTCGGCCGGTCGTTTCGCCGAGAGGACGAAGTCGCCGCGAGCGGCGTGATCGTCGTCAGTGACGGGGTCGCTCGCCGACGATTCGGGAGCCGCGCGGCGGCGATCGGCAGGAGCCTAACGATCGACGACGAGCCCCGGACGGTGGTCGGCGTCATGCCGCCCGGTTTCTCCCTGCTCTTCCAGGGCGGAGAGGCGTGGATACCGCTCGATCTCTCGCTCGCGCAGCAGGCGAAGGTCGCCCTGCGGAACATCGCCGTCTACGGCCGAGTGCAACACGGGATCTCGTTGGACCAGGCTCGCGCCGATCTTGGCGCCATTCTCCGCGATCTCGCCGTGGCCGCGCCCAACAATGCGTACGCGGCAACACAGGTGGCGGTTCGACCACTGCGCGAGGCGCTCTTCGGAAACCGGCGGCCGACGATGCTCGTGCTCGTCGTGGCCGTTGCGCTCATCCTGCTCATCGCCGTCGTGAACGTCGCCAACCTGACGCTGGCCGATGTGCTGGCGCGCCGAACCCTGACGATGACGCGTGTGGCGCTCGGCGCACGCGCCGCATCGCTCGTCAACACGCGGCTAGGCGAAATCTCCATGCTCGCGGCATCGAGCTTTGCGGCGGCGCTCCCGCTCTGCGCCGCGGTGCTGACTGTGCTCGCGCTGGTCAGTCCGGACCCGTTCGTTCCGCTGGGAAATCGGTCGATCGACGGCAGCGTGGTTGTGGCGACTCTCGTGACGGCGTTCATCCTCGGACTTGGGGGCGCGCTTCCGGCGATGGTGGTCGAGGCACGGACGCAGGCAACCGGCATCGCGGGAACCGTCGGCAGGACTGGCAGAAGCAGCGACCGCGGGCTCCAGCTTGTTCTGGGGGCGGCACAGGCGATGGTCACCGTCGTGCTCCTCAGCGTCGCCGTGCTGCTCGGACGCGACCTCGTGCGCCTGATGTCGACCGAGACCGGACTCGCCGCGGATCGAGTCATCGTCGTCCGCATGAATGTCCTGTCGCGGGAGCGCACCACGGTGCCCGCACGAGCGCAGTACGCCGAAGGTCTCGTGCGGGCCGTCAGTGCCGTTCCCGGGGTGGTCGATGCGGCGGCGATCCAGTCCCGCTTCGTGCTCAACGAGACGATGCAGAGCGGGATCGCCATCGACGGTCTCGTCACCACGCCCGGTCAGCCCCTGTTCGCGCAGATCCGCCACGTCATGCCGAACCTGTTCCGCGTGCTCGGCGTGCGCGTGTTGTCCGGGCGGGGCATCGACTCGACCGACCGTGCCGACGCGCGCCCGGTGGCCGTGGTGAGCGCCTCGTTCGCGAAGAGGTATTGGCCCGGGGAAAGCGCGATCGGCAAGCGCGTTCGTCGCGGTGCTCAAGGGTCACCGTGGCTGGAAGTGGTCGGCGTGGCGGACGATGTCATGGACGCGGGGCTCGGCGTCACGTTAGGCCCGACATTGTACGTGTCCTACCTCCAGCAGAACACCGCGACCGCTCGTGTCACGCTGGTGCTTCGGACTCGCGGGCCGATGTCGGCACTGGGTGACCAGGTCCGTCGCGCCATCTGGGCAGTGAGTCCGGCGCAGGCCATCGACGACATCACGCCTCTGCCATCATTGATGGCTACCTCCGCTTCGCAGCCTCGGTTTCGAGCGGCAGTGGTCGGCGTATTCGGATGCTCGGCGGTTGCGCTGGTGCTCGCGGGGGTCTACGCGATCACACTGTTCAACGTGCTCTCGCGCCGCCGCGAGCTGGGGATTCGTGCAGCCATCGGAGCATCGCCCGCGAGTCTCACAATGCTGGCGACGCGAAACAGCCTGAATCCGGTTTTCATCGGTGGGGTCGCCGGAGCCGTGCTGACTCTGCCGGCGACGAGCCTGACGACACGGATCATCCAATCCGGCATGCGTCCGGATGATCTGCTCCTGTCGTTCGGTGCGGTATTCGCGCTGCTCGCCGTGGCGTCGGCGGCGGCGCTGGTGCCCGCACGCGGTGCCGCTCGTGTGTCGCCGACGGAAGCCATCCGCGGCGGCTGACGGATAGAACGGGCCTCATGCGTCACGCCGTCACGCCATCGCGCCGATCGCCTGCAAGCCGTGGTCGCTCAACGGCCTGTCCGAGCGGCTGATCGTGGGCCACTACGAAAACGACTGCGGGGCCGCGGTGCGGTCGCTGAACGGCATTCGGGATGAGCTCGAGATGCTGGACCTCGCGATGATGCCGGAGCACCGGATCCGGGCCATCAAACGCGAAGAGCTCGCCGCGATCAACTCGGTGTATCTGCACGAGCTCTACTTCGCCACGTTAGGCGGCGACGGAGCAGCCCTGTTCACCGGCTCGGGTCCGGGAACGCGGTTGGAGGCGCCCGTGTCGGCGACGCTCGATCAGCAATTCGGGAGCCCCACAGCATGGCGCCGAGAGTTCACGGCGCTCGCACGCGCCTTGAGCGACCGGGAACGGTGCACCGTCCGTCGCGAACGCGGGCTCGACGCGAAATACATCCGAGGAGGCCTGTCGGCCTGGTATGCGGCAGGCGGCGAGCGGGTGTTGAAGCCTCAACCCGGCGCTTGATCACGACCGGGGCACTCGACAGTTCGCGACGACGCGATCAACGACAACGGGCCGTTCAGCCATCGAGGCAGTGATGAGGTACCTGTCTTCCCGCACGTGCGTGATTCGACCGAACCTCGTGTTGCGTTCGTGGGTCTCGTTCAAGCGACTTGCGAGCGGCCAGGCGATGATCATGGGGGACCTGGTGCTGACGGACGACGAGATCAACCCCGTGATCTCAGCCTTGCAGCAGGGCGGCGTCGAGCAGACGGCCCTCCACAATCATCTCGTGAGCGGGTCGCCCACCACGATGAATCTCCACATCGGCGCGCAGGGTCCCGAGGTCGAACTGGCCCGCGCAATTCGATGCGCGCTCGAATCACGAAGACGCCTCTCGGGCGGCGATTGCCGGCGACTTCGTGATGACAGAGGCTGCTCTTCATGCACTTCTGGGCCAACGACGACGCGCTGAAGCTTGCACGGGGACTCCAGGCGGCGCTCGCACGAACCAACTCGGCCAAGCCAATCGTGCGCTAGCGAACGGCTCGTGAGACCTCCACTGTTACCGTGACGGACGGGACGACGTGGTTCGCGTCTTTCGTTGTGATACATCGCTCCACGTCAGACGTCAGGCAATCACGTCCTTCAGATCGAGGTGCCACGGTGCGGTCGAACGGCTACGACGTCTCCCTCGAGCTCGTACCCCCGAGAGCCATTGCGGCGGTGAGGGTCCGCGTCGCGGGCTCACGGGTATCGTCCGTGTTTCGTGACGCGCTCGATCAGGTGTACGCCGCCGCCCGCCACGGAGCGGTGCAGCTCGACGGACAGAACGTCTTCGTGTATCGAAGCGTGGCGGATGTGCCCGACGAGATCGACGTGGACTTCGGCGTCGGGACTACGGCGCCGTTTGCCCGCGACGGGAGCGTCGAATACACCGTGGTACCCGGAGGCCACGTTGCCACAGCGACACACTGGGGGGATTACGGCGCGCTCGGAGCCGCCCACGACGCCATCATCGCGTGGTGCCGCTCGCACGATCTGCGGCTCGCCGGCCCGCGGTGGGAGGTCTACGGCCATTGGCAGCAAGACGCTACGCCGCGTACGGACGTCTACTATCTCACGGAACCGCGACGCACCGAGTAACGGGCAGGTCGATACTCGGCTGACGCCACTCACTACCTTATGGTAGCGTGATCGTGTCCTGCACGCTGACCGTGCGTCGCGACACGGCTGTGCCGTCGCCAGGCCCACGGCGCCCAGCACGGCGGAGGCAATAGCCGAGCCCCGGCAACGCAGCGCCCACCGAACGTCCAATGGAGATAACGGAGCGACTGGCATCAGGTTGTGTGTCGGGGTCTCCCGCTGTGGCGTCATCGTAGCGCCGCCCACGGACGCGCGAGACGCGCGAGGTGGCCGTCGGATGTGACCAGGTGACGATTATGAGGACAAGGATCGAGCTCGCTGCCGTTCTGCTCGCTGGCGCCGTGGTATCACTCGCCGCGTGCGGTGAAGACAAACCGGCAGCGGAGAACGCCCCGCCGATCGAGCAGGCCGACACCACACTGCCGACCTTCGAGCTCGAATCGCAGCTGCCGCCGTCGGTTCGCGAGGCTGTGCTGAAGCCGTTTACAGGCGACCTCGACGAGATCGTCAAGCGACGGGCCCTGCGGCTCGGGGTGACGTTCAATCGCACGTTCTATTTTGTCGACAGGGGCGTGCAACGCGGCATCGCGTACGAGTACGGCCAGCTCATGGAGACACGGCTCAACAAACGCTTCAAGACCAGCACCAGCAACAGGATCCACGTCATCTTCGTGCCGCTGCCGCGCGAGATGCTGCCTACGGCGCTCATCGACGGCAAAGTAGACCTCGTTGCGGCGCAGCTTCCGGTGACGCCCGAGCTGAAGAAGTTCGTCGATTTCAGCGATCCCACTCGGTCGAACGTCAACCAGATCGTGGTCACCGGCCCCGGCGCCTCGCCGCCGGTTGGGTCGATTGACGACCTGGCAGGCAGGGAAGTCTTCGCCCGCGAGCTGGGCGGCTACCAACAGAGCCTGCTCACGCTCAACGAGAAGTTCAAAGCCCGGGGGATGCCTCCGGTGAGTATTCGAGAGCCCCCACCGAACCTGGAGGACGACGACCTGCTCGAGATGGTGAACGCCGGCCTGATCCCGGCCGTCGTTGTCGACGACTATCTGGCGGGCTTCTGGAAGAAGGTGTTTCCGAACCTCATCGTCCACGACAGCATTCCGCTCCGCACCGGCGGTACCCTCGGCGTCGCCACCCGCAAGAACAACCCGAAGCTGCTCGCGGCTCTGAACACGTTCATGGGGAACTATGGGCTGGGAACGGCCTTTGGCGACCGGGTCGAGCGCCAATACCTCGTCAGCACGAAGTACGCGACGGGAGCCACGTCCGAGGCAGCGCGCAAGAAGTTCCTGGCCGTCGTCGATCTCTTTCGAAAGTACGGCGACCGGTACAAGCTGGATTACCTGCTGTTGGCCGCTCAGGGATACCAGGAGTCCGAGCTCAATCAGAACGCCAGGAGCCGGGTCGGTGCCATCGGCGTCATGCAAATCATGCCGGCCACCGGCAAGCTGCTGAAGGTCGGCGACATCAAGCAGCTCGAGCCGAATATCCATGCCGGCGCCAAGTACATGCGCGATGTACGGAACACCTACTTCGAAAACGAGCCGATGGACGACCTGAACAAGGGGCTGTTCACCTTCGCGTCCTACAACGCGGGGCCGGGCCGGGTTCGAGGGTTGCGGAGGGCGGCGGCGAAGCGCGGGCTGAACGAGAACGTCTGGTTCGGCAACGTCGAACAGATCGCGTCAGAGAAAATTGGGCGCGAGACGGTGACCTACGTCGCCAACATTTTCAAGTACTACGTGGCCTACCGGCTGGTCCTCGAGGAGGCGGAGCGGCGCGCGGCGGCCAAGGCATCGGTGACAGCTAAGCAGTAGCCGGTCGATGAGCTGTACGCGCGGGAGCGGAAGCTACGGTTTCTTGCGTCCGCCTGGCAAAGTCCTCACGACGATCACGTCCGCGCTGATCAAATCGCCGTTAGGCGCGACGACGGGAGCCCGGGTGCCCGACGAGGCTCGCTCCAGTCGTACGTCGCGGACGTCGGATGCCTGAATCGTTCGCAGCAGGGCAAGCTCCACTGGAGGGGAACCGTCTACCGAGACCCACGGCGCCGCCCCGCGCCCCGCGAGCATCACAGGGCGAAGTCGCTTGAGAGCGTCCATGAGCGACCCCTCTCGTCCGAACCGAGCCAATTCCTGAGCCGTTACCATTGTGCTGGAAGAACCATCAACCGCCGCTTCGTTCCAGCTCGGCGTCCCCCGCGCGTGCGTGGCGCAGGCCGCAGCCAGGACACCGGCACAGAGCACGAGTGCTGCGCGCAGAGCATGAAGCATTGGGTCCTTCCTGGAGGAGACGAAGGACCACCAATTTGCTCCGACAGCGTGAAACAACTCTGAGCCGACGCTGAAAAGCCCCTGAAGTCCACGCCATTCGAGACCGGCCTGCGATGAATCAGGCTGAATTCCGCTTTCTTTGCGGTTTCAGTCGCGCGGCGCTAGCGTAGACGCGACGCATCGTGTCGCTCGTCCCCGTCGAGGCGGCTGCCAAGTGCTCAGGCTCCGAACGTTGGGTGGTCTCTCGATCGAGAGTGGCACCTCGATGGGCAATGCGACGGTCAATCGTCGTCCGCTCGCCCTGCTCGCCTTGCTCGCCGTCAAGGGACGCCGGGGGTTGAGTCGCGACAGCATCGTTGCGCTCTTCTGGCCCGAGAGCGATGCCGAACATGGGCGGAATTCGCTCAGCCAGATGCTCTCGATGGTTCGGCGCGAGTTGGGAACCGACGATGTCGTGCTCGGAACCACCGAGCTACGTCTGAACTCCGCCGTCCTCGCTTGTGACGTGACCGAGCTCGAGGAACGGATCGCCGCCGATGATCTCGAGGCGGCAACGCGACTTTACACGGGGCCATTTCTGGACGGTGTCTTCCTCAAGAACGCGCCCGAGTTCGAGCGCTGGGTCGACCACGAGCGATCGCGACTCGAGCACGTGCAGCGCGATGCTCTCGAGCGGTTGGCCGCACAGGCGACCGCGGGTGGCAATCACGTATCCGCCGTTCGCTTCTGGCGGCAGCGCGCGAGTCTGGCGCCGAACGACTCTCGGGCCGTCCGTGCGCTGATGGAGGCGTTGGCCGCATCGGGCGACCCCGCCGGCGCGCTCGATCACTACCGCGTCCACCATGCGCTGTTGCGTGATGATCTGGGCCTCGAGCCGGATGCGACGCTCGCCGAGTTTGCAACATCGGTTCGTCGCGGCATGACTCGGTCGGTGGATGCGCCCAACGGCATGTTGGCCAGTGCTCCCGTGCACGCCGATATCGACGATACGACGGCCCGTCAGGTTCCCCTCAACGGGTCGGTCGGCGACAAGCCTGCGGAGCTCGGACCAGGAACCGCCATGCTGTCCGCGAAGCGAAGGC
>Ga0207643_10001089_pt1 | contig 16080 bp, 9 predicted proteins | sample KBSMisM62_FD_184313 | JGI IMG/M metagenome (GOLD analysis project Ga0207643, IMG submission 184313) | Miscanthus rhizosphere microbial communities from Kellogg Biological Station, Michigan, USA - KBS Miscanthus M6-2 (SPAdes) (version 2) | ecosystem: Host-associated > Plants > Roots > Rhizosphere...
AAGTTTGCGTTGAAGATACGTGTGTCGCTGTTTGGCGCGTAACTGAAACACAGCTGTGTTTTGTTATCAACCGTTCGCGGCAGATCTCTCAATATAAACTCGCAAACACTCCGCGCTTCATCTTGTAAATCTCCCGCTTCAATCAATGCTCGTGCGGCAAATGCAGTCGGTACAATCGTCGGCGTACCTCGCGCGGCGAAAAAATTCCGGCTCTGCCAGTCAAAGTTGTAACCCCATGCCGCACCGCTGTAACTATCGAGCTTCATCGACAACAACGCGTCGAGCAACACTCGCGCCCGAATCTCAGTTTCTTCCGTCCGGCGCCTCCGGGAGTCTGCGATCGCTGCCAGCGCAAACAACGCAATCCCCTTCGCATTCCGATCCGCGGGCACACGCGTCAATCCGCGCACGTCGACAGGAGATCGTTTGACGAGTTGAGTCCAGATAAAGCGTGCGTTGCGTGATTGGGCCAGCGGTGTCGCTTGAAAGAGACGGCTGTTTAGCGCATCGAAAGGATCGTGTCCGGCAAAGTCGTGCGCGCGGCACCAGGAGAGGAGTTCGTCGTAGGCAGTCTGAAACAATCCGTAAAACCCGTTAGGTGGCGATGGAGGTCTCGATGCGCCGTGGTGTTTCGACAAAGCTTTCGTGCCACAGCTCGAACATCAGGAGCGTCCAGAGCAACTTGCGATGATTCGCCACGCCGCGCTCATGTTCGTCCTGCAACCGCGCCACGTAATCGGCATTGAAAACTCCCGCGCGGCGCACGCGCTCAGGCGACAGCAGATCTCTCGCCAGCGGCCGCAACTTCTCCTTCAGCCATTCCGCCACCGGAACTCCAAAGCCTTTCTTGCCACGACGCGTCACAAACGGCGGCAGCATTTCATGCACCGCTTTCTTCAGAATGTACTTCGTCTTGTGGCCACGGAGTTTGTAGTGACAGGGCAGTGATGCAGCAAACTCCGCGACTCTTGGATCGAGAAACGGTGCCCGCACTTCCAGCGACACCGCCATGCTCGCGCGATCGACTTTTGTCAGGATGTCCTCGGCGAGATAGAGACGCGTGTCAATGCTCTGCATGCGCGTGACGAGATCGTTGCTGTCACACTCGTCCGCGATCTGTCGCGCCTGTGCATAGATCTCGCTATCGGTTGCGGCCAATGCGTCTCGCGTCAGCAACTGCAACTGTTCTTCCGGCGTGAAAGATCCAAACCAAACGTGATGTCGCGTGACTGTGTCGTACTTCGCGCCGGTGACGAATCGAAGCGCCTTGTAATCGAATGACAGGTTCTTCGTCTTTACCGGCAACAGTCTGACCAGCGGCTCGATAATTCCGGTTTGTAATGGGCGCGGCACGCGTTTGTAGAGCTCAGCCCAACGCAGACCGGCGTACATCGGATACCCCGCAAACAATTCATCACCGCCGTCGCCACCCAAAGCAACGGTCACGTGTTTGCGCGTGAAGCGAGACAGAAGGTAAGTCGGAACGAGCGACGGGTCGCTGAACGGTTCATCCATCCATGCGCCGATTTCACTGACAAGATTCGCCGCGAGGTTTGCGCTCAAACGTTCTTCGTGATGATCAGTGCCGAGAAACTTCGCGACGCCGCGCGCGTATGCCGACTCGTCAAACGAAGCTTCCGCAAACGAAATCGAAAACGTTTTGACTGCTTCCGACGAGGCGGCCACAGCAAGCGCGGCCACGCTCGACGAATCCACACCTCCCGATAAGAGAACGCCTAACGGCACATCGGACACTAAACGCATGCGCACCGCGTCTGCCATGAGCTCACGCAGGTGTTCGGCCGCGTCGTCTTCTGATGGCAAAGGATCGACCGTCTTGTAACTGAGCTGCCAATACCTTTCGACACTTACTCGGCCGTCTTCGAGCGTGAGTTTATGGGCGGCTGGAAGCTTGTTGATACCTTCGTAGATCGAGAGTGGCGCTGGAACGTAGTCAAATGACAAATACTGTCGCAGTGCCTGTAGATTGAGCGCCGGCTTCACTGCCGGGTGCGCCAACAAAACCTTCGGCTCCGATGCAAACAGCAGTGTCTTATCGAAGACACCCCAGTAAAGCGGTTTCTCGCCGAATCGATCGCGCGCGATAAGCAAACGGCGTCTTCTGCTGTCCCACAAAGCGAACGCGAACATGCCGTTGAGCTCGCCAATCATCGCGTCGCCGTATTCTTCGTAGAGGTGCGGCAACACTTCCGTATCTGATGCGCTTCGAAAAGCGTGTCCGCGTCGTTCGAGATCGGCACGTAGCTCGCGATAGTTGTAGATCTCGCCGTTGAGAACTACGGCAACGCTTCTGTCTTCGTTGAATACCGGTTGTTCTCCCGTGACGAGGTCGATGATCGCGAGACGGCGTATTCCGAGCGCGACGCCGCTGCTGGCAAACAGTCCTTCCGAATCAGGGCCGCGATGGACCATGCGCTCACACATCGCGTGCAGCAGTTCTTCGGCGCCCTCAGGAGGAGGCGTGTGAGAATCGAGAGTGGCCCATCCGGTGATACCGCACATGATTAATTATTCTTGAAACCTAATCGTTCTCGCACCGCGTAGATCGCTTTTGCCTGCGATTCGTGATACGTGCGCACGAGCATCTCGGCCAGCAGTCCCATCAACAAGAACTGCACTCCGACGGCAAACATAACGACGCTCAGGATCGGCAACGGCGTTTGTACGAAGTCAGCCTTGTGAACGATCTTGAGAAAGAGGGCGTATAGTCCGCTCAAAAGAGAAACGGCAAACGCCAGCATGCCAAACGAACCAAACACGTAGATCGGCTTCGTTTGATACGAAGCCATGAACTTGATTGTCATCAAGTCGAAGATCACTTTTATCGTCCGCGACAATCCGTATTTCGATTTGCCCATCGTGCGTGCGTGATGTTCGACCGGGATTTCCGTGACGCTAGCTCCGGCCCACGCGGCGTAAATCGGGATGAAGCGGTGCATCTCGCCGTATAACCGCACGTCCTGCAACGATTCGCGCCGGTAAGCCTTCAATGAGCAACCATAGTCATGCAGCGGCACGCCGCCGATCCATGAGATCAAACGATTCGCGAGCATCGAAGGTATCTTGCGCGTGATCATTTTGTCTTTCCGATTTTTGCGCCAACCGGAGACGACGTCGTAACCTTCGTCGAGTTTCTTTAGCAAGCGACCGATATCAGCCGGATCGTTTTGCAGATCGGCGTCCATCGGAATCAGCACTTTGCCCTTCGCGGCGTCGATGCCGGCTGCCATTGCCGCTGTTTGACCGTAGTTTCGCCGCAGAGCTACCACGCGCACGCGCGAGTCAAGCTCAGCAATCTCGCGCAGGATCTTCAAACTTTCGTCGGTAGATCCGTCGTCAACGTAAACGATTTCGGCCGAGCAGCCGAGCGACTTGAGAGCTTCGTCGAGCTTGGCGTGCAGCGGCCGCAGGTTGGGTTCTTCGTTGAAGACCGGTAGAAAAACCGACACTTCAGGCGTGTCAGTCGGCAGACTCGGCCGAGCCGCGCTTAGCTGTTCCTCTTCTTCGTCGTCGAGAATCTTCATTCGTCAGTGGGCATTGTAGAACAGTTTTACGAGCCGCTCATCCTAAACCACTCGATAAAGCGGCGGAGCCCCTCTTCAATCTGCGTCTTTGGCTGGTAGCCGAGCAGTGCCCGGGCCTTGGAAATGTCGGCGTAGGTTTGGGGAACGTCGCCTGGCTGCGGCGGCTGGTGATCGATGATGGCGTGTGTGTCGAGTTCCTTTTCCAGCAGCGAAATCAGTTCGTTGAGATCGACTGTGCGCGATTCGCCGAGGTTGATAACTTCGTAGTTGCTCCGATTGTAGTCGATCGCGGCCATTACGCCGTCGATGATGTCGTCGACGTAGGTGTAATCGCGGCGCGTGCTGCCGTCGCCGAAGACAGGGATTGGTTTGCGCTGGCTGATCAGTTTCGCAAACTTGTGAATCGCGAGATCCGGGCGCTGCCGTGGTCCGTAGACTGTGAAAAACCGCAGGCACACGCAACGCAGGTCGTAAAGATGAGAATACGTGTGACAAAGAAGTTCGCCAGCGCCTTTTGTCGCTGCATAAGGTGAGATCGGTTGGCGAATCGGATCGTCCTCACTGAACGGTACTTTGGCGTTGATGCCGTAGACGGAGGACGACGAGCCGAAGACAAACTGTTTGACGTTGCTGCTGTGAGCGAGCTCGAGCAGGTTGAGTGTGCCGTTGATGTTTGTTTCCGTGTAGAGTTGCGGCTCGGAGAGAGAGGGACGCACGCCGGCCCTGGCTGCGAGATGGACTACGCAATCGAAGTTGTTTGCCTTGAATGTTTGCTCGAGTGCGGCACGATCGCGAATGTCGACTTCGTTGAGGCTGTAGCGCGGATCTTTCAGGTGCTCGCGAATGTTGTCGCGCTTGATCGAGGGGTCGTAGAAGTCGTTGAAATCGTCGATGACAGTGATGCGTTCGACGTTGGTGCCGAGCAGTCGATCGACGAGATGTGAACCGATGAAGCCCGCGCCGCCAGTGATCAGGAAGTTTTTCATTCAGCCTTTTGTAGCATATATCCACAAGTGCCAGCCCCATCTCGAAGCCAGTCGTGACTCGAGCGAGCGCGGCAGCAGCGGGCCTAAGACGGGCAGCCAGCGTTTGTTTAGAAAATAAGTGCGGAGTTCGACGTGCGCGAAGTCTTTGAAAAGCTCGCGTGCTTCGCGTCGCGAATAAACTCGCGCCAGTGGATTCCCGGCGCCGTCAGTGTTTCTGCTCAAGAATTCTTCCGAGTTTAAATACTCTGACTGTGTTTGGAGTTGGCGGGCGTGGGCGCGCAGGCTGTCTTCCGGTTCGCCGGTTAAGAGATGGACCAGTTTGACGCCCGTGTTCCAACGCAACAGTTGTACGCCGGTGCGTCGCAGCATCGAGATGTTGACGCGATAATTATAAGAATCGCGATGATAGAGCATGACCACGGCTTTTCCGCCGGGACGCAGTACGCGATGAATTTCGCGCACTGCTGTCGGTGTGTCGGGCGTGTGATGCAGCACGCCGTGTGAGTAGACGAGATCAAAAGAGTTGTCAGGGAAGTCGAGACGCTCGGCATCTGCGACGCGAAAAGTTCCCGGCAAATCAAATAACTCGAAGCGCCGTTTGGCCAGTTCGACGGCGGCGTCAGTCAGATCGATTCCGGTGTATTTGGCGCCGGCTTTGGCAAACTGAGCGCCGTCAGTTCCGAGTCCACAACCTACTTCCAGCACCGCGAGATCTTTTGCGTCCGCAAAATGCGCCGCTACGGGAATATGCCACTCCTTTGTATAGCGATGCTCTTCAACGAGTTCATAAAAGCGGCGCGAGCCGGGCGGCGCATCGGCAAACTTCGTCCCGCAGGGGTTTTCCTGCCAAAACGAACGCACACGTTCTTTTAGTGTGGAACTGTTTTCTGACATCGTGGTTCCGATATTGCGAAGCAAGGAAGGATAACAGTCAGGGTCGGTAGTGAACAAAAGCGATAGAACTCTCCTGCCTTGCGCCGCAGGGCCAGCCTTGCTGGGCGAAGCCGCCATGAGGCGCAAGGATCAGAGAGGCCGTTGGGGTGAGGTACCCAGATCCGACTAGGGACACCCACCTGTCCCACCAGTTGATTTTGCCCCCTCTCTCAACTGGGCCGGACCAAACGCTCACTCGAGACGTTCTCGGGATCTTGCTATTCATCACAGTTGCTCATAAAATCCTGCAACGCGTTGAACAGCAGCGGCGCTTAACGACGCCGCGAACTATACCCACATAAAACTCGGAAATCCTTAGAACACTCTCAAAGAGTTCTCAACGCGTTCTCAAGTTTAAGCCTCCCGCTAAAAACGCTGCAGAAGTGTATTGACCAGTTGTAGTTTAGGCAGGAAAATAGCGGAGATAACAAACATCTCACGCTCATCGAGTTCGTCTCAAGGAACTGTATGCCTCATAGTAATGATTTGTGCTACCAGTTTGGACCATACCACCTGGATTTGAGTAACCGCATTCTCACGTGCAATGGTGAGATCATCTCGCTTACGCCCAAAGCTACCGAGATTCTGATCATGCTCGTCAAGCATGCCGGGCAGTTAGTGGAAAAGGATGAGCTGTTGGCCAGGATATGGGCTGACACGTTTGTCGAAGAAGCTAACCTGACGCAAAACATTTTCGTGTTGAGAAGAGCTCTGGGGGATGATCGGACCGGTCCAAAGTACATCGAGACGGTGGCGCGCCGCGGTTATCGTTTTGTAGGACCGGTTAGAGTGTTTGATCCCGCTCAGAATGGAAGTTCAGCGCTTGCTGCTTCAATAGAGCCCGTGGTAGCTGTCTTGCCTTTCGTGAACAGTACTGGTGATCGGGAGTTGGAATACCTCGCGGACGGCCTCACGGACAATGTCATCAACAATCTGTCTCGCGTTTCGAAACTGCGGGTGATGTCGCGAAGCACGGTATTTCGCTATCGAAGTAAAGATGCGGATCCGCGGCTATCTGGCAGAGAGCTTGGCGCGAACGTGGTGTTGATTGGGAAGATTAGCGTGCAGGCGTCGGGACTGACGATTGGTGTTGAATTGGTTGACGTGACTACGGGGTGGCAGCTGTGGGGTGAGAGCTTTGATTCCGAAAACAAGGATCTGCTGCAAATCCAGGAGGTCATTACCAAACAGCTGCTGGCCGCATTGAAGCTCAAGTTAACGGGCGAAGAAGAACGACATGTCACCGCGCGCTACACGGATAATGCTGACGCTTATCAGTCTTATCTTGAAGGTCGCTATCACTGGAGCCGGTATACGAAGAAAGGGATTGAAAAAGCGATTCAGCACTTCCGACGGGCCATCGAGCTTGACCCTAACTACGCATTGGCTTATGCGGCCATTGTTGATTGTTACCTGCGTTTAGCTACCAATTACCTACCCCCGGAGCACGACACTCCAACCCCCTCTGAATTCAGCGACCGCATTGACGAATCAGACCAACGCGTAAAGCTTCGTTTCGAATGGGACTGGAAGAGCGCCGAGCGCGAACTCCGCCGCGCCAACGACCTAAAAACCGACTACCCCGCCGCCCACCAATGGTACGCCGCTTACCGCACATGTAAGCGACTGTATGACGAGTCTCGAATTTTAGACCGCCAACAAAGCAGGGTAAGAGATACTGTAAAATCCAATGAAGTTATCGAAAAGCTGCCAGTACAGGTTGCTTCACTAGAGTTAACAGATGCCGAGCAGTTACAGGTTTATTGTGCAATCGTTCGAGAGCAAATTGATGCTGGTAATTATGAAGCCGGTTGTAAAATTCTTCAGCCTTGGTGGTCCTTTGGCAATAGACCGAAGCTAGGTGGACTGAACCCCCAGTCATGTGCGGACCTTCTGTTCACGGCAGGTGAGTTGGCGGGGTTTGTAGCGAGCAGCAAAAACCTGTCACGAGGGCAAAAACATGCTGAAGAACTATTAAACGGTTCGATCGCTCTTTTTGAACAGTTGAGCCTTTATAAGAGAGCGGCAGAGGGTCGAATTGCATTAGCACTTTGCTATCACCGACAAGGTTTGTTTGACATAGGACGCACTACTCTAGTTCGGGTTCTAGATGATCTCTCCGCTGAAAACTGGGAACTTCTTAGCCTTACTTTGATGAGACTGGGAGGACTGGATCGGAACGCCGGACGTCTTCAAGATGCTCTTGATCGACTAATTCAAGCCAACAATATAGCGGAACGATGTGGGCCGTGGATAACCGCTAGGTGCCATCTTGAAATCGCATCAATACATAAGGATCTCGCAATCTCTGAAGATACCGCTGTTCATTTTGAACAGGCAGTGCATTTTTACCTGAAGGCACTTCGTGCATTCGAGGCGGTAGGTCATCACCGGTATGTTGCCATAGTAGAAAACAATATAGGTCTTTTGTTATTAGGTCGAAGGTCCTATGCAGCGGCGGAAAGATACCTATTGCGAGCCCGCAAATCATTGGAGGCGTTTTCGGATACCCTTCGTGGGGCTCAACTGAACGAAACACTGTCTCGGCTATATATTGGAACTAAAGAATATGAACGAGCACAAGAACTCATTGAGCAAGCGATCAGAGTATTCGAGCATACTGACGCTGAGGCGATTCTGGCTGAGGCTTTGACAACAAGCGGGATTGTCTGTAGCAGACTTGGCAGATGTAGTGAGGCAAAAAGTAACTTTGAAGCGGCTTATAAGATTTCCGAAAGATGCAGTAATAACGAGGGGGCCGGATTGGCTTTACTGACCCTGCTCGAAGAATTGGGTGAGCGATTAGACCTTTCCGAAAAGATTCAAATTGCCGAAAGGTTGAGGAACCTACTTGCAACAACGCAACAAAGATCCTTGCAGGTTCGCGTTGAAAAATCCATTGCTAAGATCGCCTCTAACAAAGAAGGAAGGCAACGCGTTTGACAAACGATGAAGATATCAGTCGTCCGGGAAAATAAAGCCCTTCAAAGTATTTTCAGCACGAAGATTAATTGGCAGCCGATCACTTAAACTTGAGCACGAGAATCTCATAGTTAGCCCTTCTACGGCATATCGTTTGCCGTTAATCCATTTTGAGGTGTTTATGGCGCGTGGAACACTTCAGTGTGACCGATCTTTGGTTCTGCTTGAGTGCTCTTGGACTGAACTCTTCAAAGTGACTTATGCTACGGAACTCAGAAAAGAGTTGATAAGAACTCAATCAATGCAATTTGGAAGATACCCCGGGCTGAGATCTCCGATGTGGTAGTCGCAGAGATCGTACCAGTTCTAGTTGCTGAAATGGTTCCGGCTCGAGTTGCTGAAATGGTTCCGGTTCCAGTTGCTGAAATGGTTCCGGTTCCAGTTGCTGAAATGGTTCCGGTTCCAGTTGCTGAAATGGTTCCGGTTTTAGTTGCTGAGATCGTCCCGGATTTGGGAAACGCAGTTGCGGAAAAAGCGACAACTAATATGCCTGCGAAAGCGATCGACTTAACGTTCTTCATTATTTTGCTCCTGCTAGTTTCAACGTCAGGGGTGACATGGTCGGCTTTGAGGTTTTCGCGTGCTAAGCCATACCCTTCGAGCCGACCTATTACAAATAGCTGATTCGATTTAATCTTCTTCAAGAAACGTGCCAATGATTCTGAAGTGATGATTGAGGGATTTAACTGTTGAGGTGACTAAATTTACAGAAATCTTCCCTTCAAATCTACTAAACCCAATCGATAAGCACTCCATTGATAATTGAGTAACCAAGTCTGAGAGTTCTTTGGGAAATGATTCGATTTTCTTAACAAAATGCGGGAATGACTTCTCGTGAGCTGGAGCATCAGCGGTATGTATATGCGAGTATCAGTGGATACTTGATACGCAGGGCCTTCAGAATGAACAACAAAGTAAACTCATTGAGCAACTCGGATTGGGCGGAACACATTCAGGCCGATTCTTTGAGTGAGAATGACAGGGTTGTCGCATCCTGCACCATTGCACGGGAAATGATTGAGATCGGAGATTACGACGCTGGGTGCAACGTGCTTCGCTCTTGGTGGAACCTTGGAGAGTGGCCAAATCAAACGAGACTGGACAGACTTGCTGCAGCGGAGTTGCTCTTAACGGCTGGGACTCTTAGTGATTCAGTGGCAAGAGCCAAACGAATTGTCGGTGGTCAAAGATTGGCAGAAGCACTACTTAGCGGTGCGATTGCTCTATTCGACCACGCGGCAGAAAAGACTCGAGCGATTGAAGCTCGTATTGAGCTCGGATGTTGCTACTACCACCAAGGACTCTTTGATTTTGCGCATTCCACGCTGCAATCGTGTGTGGCGCGCCTCACCGACGAAGACTACGAATTACGCGCAGTGGCTCTCATCAGACTGGCAATTGTCGAACGCCATTCCGGTAGATTGCATGAAGCCCTTTGCCTGCTAGAACAAGTTTCATCCCTTGAAAACCTGATTAGTGCATGGACTAAGGGTCGGTTCTGTGCGGAGATGGCAAATACTTTAAAAGACTTCGGCGTGTCCGAGGGACGAAAATGTGACTTCGATCGCGCTCTAAATTATTACAAGGAAGCTTCGTTGCAGTTTGAGCAACTTGGGAATTTGCGGTATGTCGCCGTGGTTGAAAACAATCGGGGATATCTACTCCTCAGCCTAGAACGTTTCGAAGAATCCAAGATGCATCTTGAACGGGCTAGAAGCCTTTTCGAAGAATTAGGAGATACTGTTGGCTGTGCTCAAGTAGACGAGACGTTAGCGCAGTTGTACTTAGCCTCTCGATCTTACGAATTTGCCCAACGCTCAATTGAGCTTGCAGTGAATACGCTGGAAGGTAGTGGTGAGGACGCACTACTTGCTGAGGCCCTTACAACACAGGGGTTGATTCTCTGTCGTTTGGGTCACCGTCACGAAGCTAAACCAATTATCGAACGGGCTAGACGTGTGGCAGAACGATGCGGACATCGCGAAGGTGCGGGCAGGGCCCTGCTGATACTTATTGAGGAGATGTGTGATCAGCTTGCAGATGATGAGAGGCGGGAGATTGGGGCGCAGGCGAATCAATTGCTCGCGAATTCGCAGCAGCATGCCACAAGGGAACGGTTGAAGAAGTGTCTTGAGATGATCGCTGAGGCTCACTCGCGTCACGAGGCACAGCGGGAGCAGGAGATTCACGCGCAGAAGATGGCCGCACTCGGCGAGCTTTCCTTTGGCGTAGCGCACAACGTCAACAACACGTTGACCGGAATCCTTGGCAGGGCGCAGTTAATCCTCAGAAACAGCAACGATCCCGCCAAAATCGAAGCCGGCCTTGAGCTGATTATCAAGAGCGCTGAAGACGGCGCTCACATCATCCGCCGCATCCAGGACTTCGCTCGCCAGCGCCCAAGCCGCGAATTCGAAACCATCACCATCGCCGACCTGCTCAAGGACGCCTGCGAGATGACCCGCCCACGATGGGAATCGCGCTCGGAATTCGCCCCCATCCGCTTCGCCCTTTACTCTGACTGTAACGCCTACATCAAGGGCGACCCCGTCGAGCTGCGCGAAGTGCTGGTAAACATGATCTACAACGCCGTGGACGCCATGCCATCCGGCGGCGAGGTGCGCGTTTCCACTCAGGAAAACCGCGACAACGTCATCATCCAAATCACAGACACCGGCACCGGAATGACGCCCGAAGTCAAACAGCGCCTCTTCGATCCGTTCTTCACAACCAAAGGCAAGGCCGGCACCGGCATGGGCCTGGCCGTAAGCTTCGGTATTATCCGACGCCACGAAGGCTCCATCGAAGTCGATAGCGAACCGGGCCGCGGCACCACCTTCAAGATCTCGCTGCCAAAAGTGTCGCCGACACCGGTGAAAGCCGAAGGCGCCAGCGCTCACGAAGTAATCACGAACGCCTCGGAAGACAAGGTTCGCGTGATGGTGGTTGACGACGAAACACACGTCCGCGAGGTCTTGATAGAAGCGCTGGAGGCTGAAGGCTGCGAAGTAGTATCAGCGGAAAGCGGCGAGATTGCCCTGGCGTTATTCGACCAGCACGACGGTAAGTTTGACGCGGTCTTTACAGACATTGGGATGCCTGCGATGAGCGGATGGGAGCTGGTCACCGAAATCCGAGGACGCTCGCGAACAATGCCGGTCGCGATTATCAGCGGCTGGGCCGACGCCATCAGCGTGCAGACCAGAAACGCCGTAAAAGCTGACTGGGTTGTCGCCAAACCCTTTGATATCGACAGAATCTCGAAGATTGCGCAGGAAATCGCGCAGCGGAAAACCAGCGGCGTGAGAGAATTTCAGTCTAATTAGGCACTGGCGCTAAGGTCATGGCGCTCCAGCTTCAGATACAGACCACGACGAGTTAAACCAAGCTCACGCGCGGCGCGCGAGATGTTGCCGCCGTGCCGGCGCAAGGCGTCCGCGATCATGCGGCGTTCAACCTCCGCGAGCGCTTCAGCGAGGGTGCCGGGGCCTGCACTTTGCAGGTTTGAGGACGACGGGATGCTGGCAATCGAAGCGGCTGACGGCGTGGTAGGAGAAGAGGTACGTTTCAGTTCGGGCGATAGATGCTCCGGTCTGATGACGGCGCCGTCTTCAGAACGAGCCACGGTGCGCTGAATCTCATTACAAAGTTGCCGCACATTTCCCGGCCAATCGCTCACCATCAACAAATCCACCGCCTGAGGCGTGATCTGTATGTCCTTGCGGCCAAATTTTGCCGAATAGTGATTGACGTAATAGTTGACGATCGTCGGAATCTCCGACCGGCGTTCACGCAAAGGCGGCACGCGCAGGCGAATGACATTGAGCCGGTAATAAAGGTCTTCGCGGAAACGACCCTGCGATACCATGTCTTCCAGATCGGTATTGGTCGCGGCGATGATGCGCACATCAACCTTGCTCGGACGTTGTTCGCCCAAGGGTTGAATCTCGCCTTCCTGCAAAAACCGCAGCAACTTTGGCTGGACGTCGAGCGGCAAATCGCCAACCTCGTCGAGGAAGAGCGTGCCGCCCGCCGCGGTACGAATTACGCCCGCCGAATCGGAAACCGCGCCCGTAAAAGCCCCGCGCCGGTATCCGAAAAGATAGCCTTCCGATAGCTCCTTCGGCACAGCGGTACAGTTGAACGGCACGAAGACTTTCGCTCGCCGCGAAGAGATCGCGTGGATCGCGCGCGCCACCAATTCCTTGCCAGTCCCCGACTCGCCCGTTACCAGCACCGTCACGTCCGAAGATCGAATCTTGTGAACTTCTTCAACCAACTGCGTCATCGCGGGGCTGGAGTGGATGAACCCCGGCATCAGGCTTGTGCCGGTCAATTCGTCGGAGTTTTCGTGAGTCCCGCTCTTCTGAGCCCCCGCACGCAACGCGCAAACGTCCATTCCCAACTCAACCACGCGCAGCAACGGCTCCAGCGCAACTCCCTTCGGCAACGACGCTCGGTTTCGCGGCGCCAAATACAACTTCGCCTCCGGAGCGTTCGAAGATTTCAACAGAATCACTTTCGCGTCATGCTTGCGACAATAACGTTCGAGTGCCGCTTCGTCGGCGAGAGCGTCAAGCTCCATCGCGAGCTTCTGACTGTCCGCGGGCGTGCAGCCATGGGCAACGACAACTTTCGGTTGGCGACGTTCGCCTTCTTCAGTGATCACTACTCGTTGTGCGCCGGTTTCCTGACGCATGACCGCTGCAAGTTCGCGCAAGAGCAGTTCACGTGAAGCCACCGCCTCAGCGAGACGCAGGGTCAGCAGTTGCGTCAAAGCCGATTGTTCCTGGATGCGTTCCGGGGTTGAACGAGTGAGATCTCTCAACTCTTCCTCGGCGCGCGACAAATCGAGTTTTGCGCCCAATTCTCGAAATGTATTCAAAGCACGGCTCAGGTGTTCTCCAGCACGCTCAGGCAGGAAAATCGCGTAGGCACGGCCCAACTCGAGGTGTGCGCGCGCGGCGCGATAGCGATCCCCGAGCATGTCGAAGATCGAAACACTGCTGCCGAAATGCTGTGCGGCTGCGGCTGCGTCGTTATGCGCCATGTTCAGCATGCCGTTCAGTCGGTGCGCTTCTCCGGTGAAACCAAGATCGGTGGCGGAATCGGTTGTTGCCTCGCTCACCCGTTGTAGCTCTTTACTGCAATCCTCCAGGTTCCGGTTCAACAAGTGGGCTTCCGCTGCTATCAGGCGCGACTCACAAATGGCCTGGCGATCGCCTATAGTCTCAGCAAGTGTGAGCGCTTCGAGGGCTTTCGCGAGTGCCTTTTCGGGATCGACGATGAGGAGATAACAGCGACCAAGTGTTCTCAAGGCCTGGGCGGCATACCATTTGTTGCCGTTTTCAGTAGCGAGCGCAACGGCCCTGACCAAGTAATCCTTCGCCTTATCGAGATCGCCGCGCAGCATGCAAAGCTCACCCAACGAATCCAGGATCATCGGCACTTTAGCGCCGCGTTCATCCACTTCCGTAGCAAGTGCAAACGCGCGCTCCAAAGCTTCCTGGGCGCGGTCCCACTGGCCAATCAAGATGAGGTTGATACCCAGATTGTTATAGCCATCTGCAGCATTAGTCTTGTGATCGGTACGCTCGTAGTAAGTGATTGCCTTCTTGAGGTAGTCGATGCCTTCCTGGGGCCGTTTCAGAAACCAGCAGGCGCCAGCCATATTTGCGTAAGTCCGGCCCAACACGTAAGCGGCAGGCCTCTCGCCAATGAGCTTTTGTGCTTGTCCTAGGTTTTCCAGCCCAGCCTCGTAGTTGCCTTCATGAAGATCAGCCATACCCACGCCGAAATAGGCCTCGGCAAGTCCGCGCCATTCACCAGTCTGGCGGAAATGCTCCAAAGCTCGTTGCGCGTAGTCGCGGGCTATTGGATATTCGTTAATGTTTCGATAAACACGCGATAACGCGGCGTAAATGTGACCCAGGTTCGCAACCCCGCTTTCAGCGTAGTCGCGCAAGGTCGACTTGAGCATCGCGATCGCCTTCGGATGGTCGCCGTTATAGTTATAGGCGAGGCCGATCTGAACACGGAGGTAACTTACCGTCTGTTCATCGAGCTTGGCGCGCGATTCAGGCGTTTCATACATGGCCACAGCCGCCAGTGAATCGCGGTAATGACCCTGCTGCTCGAGCGCGGTGGAAAGGGCACACCTCGCAAGCGCCAGCACAGTAGCGTGGTTGCGTGCGTTATTGATCAGTAGCGCGAGCCGATCTTTGGCTTCAGTGGAAAGACCCTGGTCCAGCAGCGAACGGACTTCGTCCAATTCGCGCATTAATCCCTCGGAGGTAGGCTTTCGTGAGCGAATCCTAACCCGAGCGTCAGCGAGATCGACCACACCTCGCTCTGTAGGGGGCTTTTGGTCTCGGCCAAGCGGTCCGTGACCCACACGTTTATCCATTTAGTACCTATAAAAGATCAATGAAGAGGACTTTTCATGATGCTTTTTGGTTATGGGAGGGAAAACCGCCTCAGCTATCCGTTTACTTTAGCCGCGCAAACGTTTATTCGTGCTGAATTTAACACAGGATACGAAGATCGTACAGTTTTCTTCCGTACAGAGGGCGATTTTTAGCAAAAATTTTTTCCTCAAACTATATCAGTAACAACGACTTGTCCGCCTTGACACCCCTAAGGCCGGTCGTTATCATTTCCGTTTCCGTCCGCAGCGCGGAAGTTCGCCTAGGTTATATGTTTGAGTCGCTCTCGGATAAATTAAAACGCACGCTAAAGAATTTGCGGGGCGAGGGCGTGCTGACAAAAGAGCACGTCAACGCTGCGCTGCGAGAAATCCGTCTGGCACTGCTGGAAGCAGATGTCAACTATAAAGTCGCCAAAGACTTTATCAGCTCTGTTCAGCAGAAGGCTGAGGGGCAACAGGTTTGGCAGGAACTCAAGCCGTCAGAACAAGTCGTCAAGATTGTTTTCGACGAACTGGTTGAATTGCTCGGTGGACAGTCGTCACGGCTCGTCTTTACCAGACAGATACCGAACACCGTGATGGTGGTGGGCCTTCAGGGCTCGGGTAAAACCACCTCGACGGGGAAGATCGCGCGTTGGCTCGCGGCTAATCAGGACCGAAAGCCGCTGTTGCTTTCGGTTGACGTTTACCGGCCGGCAGCGCGCGAGCAGTTGAAGGTCATCGCGAAAGCGACTGGCCAACAGATCTTTGAATATCCGCAAAGCGACGACCCCTTGACCCTGGTGCGCGAAGCTCAGAAGCACGCACAGCAGACCGGCTTCGACACGCTGCTGATCGATACGGCAGGCCGCCTGCACATCGACGACGAGTTGATGGAAGAACTGGTCAACATCAAGAAAGAGACTCATCCGGTCGAGATCCTTTTCGTTGCTGATGCGATGACGGGCCAGGATGCGGTTCGTTCGGCGGAAGAGTTTCATCGTCGCGTCGGCATCACGGGCGTCATCCTGACGAAGATGGACGGCGATGCACGCGGCGGCGCGGCGCTCTCGATCAAGCAGGTTACCGGACAACCGGTGAAGTTTGTCGGCGTCGGCGAACGCTACGACGCGCTAGAGCCGTTTTATCCGGATCGCGTAGCCCAGCGAATTCTCGGCATGGGCGACGTTCTCTCGCTGATCGAAGAAGTACAGTCGAAGGTCGATCA
>Ga0207643_10001091_pt1 | contig 16078 bp, 22 predicted proteins | sample KBSMisM62_FD_184313 | JGI IMG/M metagenome (GOLD analysis project Ga0207643, IMG submission 184313) | Miscanthus rhizosphere microbial communities from Kellogg Biological Station, Michigan, USA - KBS Miscanthus M6-2 (SPAdes) (version 2) | ecosystem: Host-associated > Plants > Roots >...
TGGACGTAGTCGGAAAACGGCATCTCGGCGCGCCCTGCAAGGTGTTGCGCGAGAACGCGAAAGGCTTCGTTCGAGTAGATGCGTCGATGCTCCGGGCGGGCGATCGGCTCGGCGCCCTCGAACGGAAGCCCGCTCGCGTGGGCCAGCAGGTGGCGGACCGTGGAACCGGGTGGGCCCGCGGGTTCGTCGAGGTCGACGACACCCTCCTCCGCCGCGACGAGCGTCGCGAGAGCGGTGACCGGCTTCGAGACGGATGCGAGCCGGACGGAACGCGACGACTCGCCCCGTGTGCTGACCTGCCCGTTCCGATCGACGACACCGGCGGCGGCGAAGTCGACCGGCCACCCGTCGATCTGGCGAAGTGCCTGCACGCGCGGCGATACTAGTCCGGCCATGGAGCGCCGCAACATCGCAGGCACCGGTGCATACGAGCCGGTCGTCGGCTACTCGCGCGCCGTGGTCGTCGGCGATCGCGTGCACGTCTCCGGCACCGCGGCCAACCCGGCCGACGGCTCGCCGCCGCCCGAGGACATCTACGACCAGACGCACGTCTGCTTCGACCTCATCCGAACGGCGCTCGAGCAGGCGGGCTCCAGTCTCGCGAACGTCGTTCGGACGCGCGTCTACCTCGTGAACGCCGACGACTTCGACGGCTTCGCGAAGGCGCACGGCGAGGTCTTCGGGGATGTAAGGCCCGCCAACACCACCGTGCTCGCCGGCCTCTTCGACCCGCGCTGGAAAGTCGAGATCGAGGTCGAAGCGGTCCTTCAGTGACCGAGAAGCAAGCCTTCCCGTCCTCGATCACGGGCAACGGCTCGCAGCCGGCCGGCAGTGTTCTCGACCACAAGTTCGGAACCGGCACGCCGTACACGCTCGGGGTCGAGGAGGAGTACCAGCTGCTCGACCCGGAGTCGTTCGACCTCGTCCAGCACATCGAGACGATGCTCGCAGCGGTCACCGGTCATGAGCTCGAAGCGCGAATCAACGCCGAGCTCATGCAGTCCGTGCTCGAGATCGCGACCCCCGTCTGCCGGAACGCAGGCGACGTCATGCGCTGGCTGACGACGCTACGTGGCTACGTGACGGAGATCGCGCACGAGCAGGGGACGCGCGTCGGCTCGGCGGGAACGCACCCGTTCAGCCTCTTCGAGCGGCAGCGGATCACCGCGAAGGATCGCTACCAGGCGCTCATCGACCAGCTGCAGTACGTCGCTCGGCGCGAGCTCATCTTCGGGATGCACGTCCACGTCGCTGTCGACGATCCGGAGAAGGCAATCCAGGTCGTCAACGGGCTGCTCCCGCACATCGCACCGCTGCTCGCGTTGTCGGCGAGCTCGCCCTTCTGGCGCGGCGAGGCGACCGGACTCGCGTCGAGCCGGCAAATGGTCTTCTCGGCATTTCCGCGCTCCGGTCCTCCTCCGCGCTTCCGCGACTACGAGGACTACGCGTCCGTCGTCGGCCAGCTCGAGCGGTCCGGATGCATCGCGGACTACACGCACATCTGGTGGGACATCCGGCTGCATCCGCGTCTCGGCACGATCGAGATCCGCATCTGCGACGCAGTCACGCGCGTCGAGGACGCCGTGGCGATCGCTGCGTACTGCCAGGCGCTCGTCAAGCAGCTCTGCGAGCAGTACGAGGCGGGCGAGGAGATCCCCTCCTACCACCGGATCCTCACCAGCGAGAACAAGTGGCTCGCCGCCCGCTACGGACTCGAGGCGCCGGTGATGGATCTCGCCACGGGTAGCCGGAATCGGCAGCCCGTGGCCCGGCTCATCCGCAGGACCCTCAAGGAGCTTCGACCGCACGCCGCCGAGCTCGGCTCCGAGCGCGAGCTCGAAGGGATCGCCGAGATCCTCGCGCGCGGGTCGTCGGCGGATCGGCAGCTGCGCGTGTTCAACGCGAACCGCGACATCACCGCCGTCGCGCGCGCGATCGCGGACGCCACCGAGGCTCTCCCCGTCGTCGCCTAGCTCCGAAGCTCCAGCGTCTTCGTGTCGACGAGCGCGATGCGCGCGTGGCGGCTCCGGACCTCGAGCTCCCCGTCAGCGCGCATGCGAAGCCGCAACGCCATCTGCTCGAGCTGACGCAGGCGAGCGGGCAAGTCGACGCAGTACGCCTCGCCGCGCACGGTGTCGAGTGCATGCACGAATGGACCGTGCTTCGGCCGCGCGTAGAGCGTGTACGCCCACCTGCCGTCGGAGCTCGCGACGCGAGTGACCGGCTGCCCGCGCATGAGGACCTCGTCTTCGCGCCGGTCGACGATCGCCTCGGCATCGAGGCGGCCGGTTCGCACGTCGAGGGAGCGGACGCGGTAATGCGGGTTCTGTCCCGCTGCGAGGTACTCGATGAGGAACACCCTCGAGCCGTCGGGCGAGATCGCGTCGTACGCCCACGAGCCGCGGAGCGCGAGCAGGCGGGACTTGCGAAGCGTCCTCGTGTCGATCACGGCGAACCGTGTCACGCCGGCGTCGCCCGGTAGTGGGCCGTAGGAGCCGAGTACGAGGGTGCGGCCATCGGCGGAGACTCCGCCCGTCGAGTTGTCCCAGGCGACGATCGGCACGCCGTAGAAGCCCCGGAGCACGTTGCTGCGGGCGACCCGTCCGGTGCGGACGCGAATCGCGGCCACGACCGTCGACTTCGGCGTCGCGAGCGTCACGAACCGGATCCTGTGATCGGGGGAGACGACGCCGTCGGCGCCCTGGACGAGGCCAGGCGTGTACGGAGAGCCGTCGCCCTTCGCGGCGACGGCGGCGACGGCGGCGGCGAGGGCCAGGGCGATGACCAGTGCGAACAGAGGTTTCATGGCGAGAGCTCCTTTCAAGAGCCGAAGACGATGCAGGCGTCGTGTGCTGCGCGGGCGATGTCCCGGACCGCGCGCACGCGGCCGCTCTCGTCGAGGAACGAGACCGTCCCGAGCGAGAGCGAGGGAGTGACGGCGCGCCCACGCCCGTAGCTGACGTTGTAGGAGCCGAGGGGCACGTCCACATGCCGCACGAGGCGGCCGTCGAGGCGGTGGACGCGCAGCGTTCCGTCGTCACCGCTCGCGACGAACGCGAGCTCCCCGACGAAGGCGACGTGCTGAGGAGCCCGGTCCGCCGTGAGCACGCGAACGACCTCGCCCGTGGCGACGCGGTGGATCGCAATGCGGCGACCCGCGCCGGCCGTCACCCAGGCGTGCCGTCCGTCGGGCGCGAAGACGACGTCGTGCGCGAGGAAGGAAGGCGTGATCGTTCGCTCGAACGTCGGTCGGCGAGGATCGGCGAGGCCGAGCACGGCGATGCGTTCTGCCTTCGACCCCAGCGATGCCCACAGGACGGAGCCGCTCGGAGCGAGCGAGACGTGCCGGGCTGGTCCTGGGACTCGGGTCCGGGAGACGATTCGCCCCCGCGGCACGTCGAGCGCAACGACCTCGGCGGCGGCCGAGTCGGTGAGGTACGCGATCCGGCGGCTCGGATGGACAGCCGTGTACCGAGGCGCCGTGAAGCCGTCGAGCTCGGAGCGGATCTCGCGTGCCGCCGCGTCGACGACCGAGACGAGCCCGACCTGCGTGTGCGCGACGACAGCGAGCCTCGAATCGACCGCCTCGATGCTCCGCGGCCCGGGAGCAGTCGGAATGCGTCCGAGCGTGCGCGCACTCGCCGGGTCGAGGACGACGACCTCGTCCTCGAGGTCGGCGGTCACGAGCGCGAGAGAGCCTCCTCGCGCCGAGGCGAGAGCGTCCTCCCGGAGCGCGAGCCCGACGGGAACGGCGGCCGCCGTGAGCAGGAACTCGCGCCTGTCCATGCTCGGAATACGCGGCTCGCCGGGGACGAGGTCCGTCGGACCTCTCGGCGCGAAACACTCGTATCTCGAGCATGGACCTCTGTCCAGGGTTCCGCCGTACTCTGAGCACCGGATGCGCGCGGGTCGGGACGAGCGCGCCCGCGTGCGCGGCGCGCAGCAAGGATCGGTCTCGGATCTCGAGGCGCTCTTCCGGATGCACTGGCCGCGTGCATTTCGCGCTGCCTACCTCGTCACCCACGACCGGGCCGCGGCCGAGGACATCGCGCAGGAGTCGTTCCTGGCGGCGATCCGCGCCCTCGATCGCTTCGACCGAGGTCGGCCGTTCGGCCCATGGCTGCACAGGATCGCCGTCAACCGCGCGATCGACTGGACGCGCGTCCGGGCCCTTCGCGGCGAGGTCGAGCTCCTCGACACCGCTCCCGCCCCGGAGCACTCGCCGCCGGACGACGAGACGTTTGCGGCGCTCGCCCGACTCTCGCCGGAGCACCGCGCCGTGATCGTCATGCGCTACCTGCTCGAGTTCACGCCGGGCGAGATCGCCACGGCCCTCGACCTTCCGCGCGGCACCGTCAACTCGCGGCTGCGGCGTGGCCTCGATGCACTCGGAGACGAGTTGTGAAGCGCGAGCTCGAGTCGATCGAGATCCCCGGCGAGCACGAGGCCCGCGAGCGCTCGTGGAGCGTCGTCGAGACGGCCTTCCACGAACGCGAGCCGGTCGAGCGACGTCGCAGGACCGTTCGGCCCGTCCTCGTCGTGGCCGTTGTCGTCGCGTTGCTCGCGGCGGTGCTGAGCCCGCCCGGGCGCGCCGTCCTCGACGAGATCCGCGAGACGGTCGGGATCGAGCGCGCGCAGCCGGCGCTCTTCTCGCTCCCTGCACGCGGCCGACTCCTCGTCGCGTCCGATGCGGGCGTGTGGGTCGTTCACCAGGACGGCTCGAAGCGTCTTCTCGGGCCGTACCGCGAGGCGAGCTGGTCGCCGTTCGGCCGCTTCGTCGTCGTGGCGCGCGAGAACGAGCTCGCGGCGCTCGAGCCCGGCGGCGAGGTGCGGTGGACCCTCGCCCGACCAGGGGTTCGCTCGCCGCGGTGGAAGGGCACGGAGACCGACACGCGCATCGCGTACGTCGACGACACCGGACTGCGCGTCGTCGCGGGCGACGGGACGGACGATCGCTTGCTGGTCGCGGGTTATCTCGGCCCGCTCGCGTGGCGGCCCGGGAGCGGGTTCGTGCTGGCCTACGCGGATCGCGCGGGACGCGTGACGCTGTACGACGTCTCAGCCGGACGAGTCGTCGCCCGATCGGCTCCCGGTCGCATAGAAGCGGCCAACCCGCTCGGTGTCGTCCGGCGCCGCGGCGCGGCGAGTGAGCTCGTCTCCGGCGGCCGCGTCGTCCTGCGGACGCCTGGACGCCTCTCCGGCGTGGCGTCGTCACCCGACGGCCGCTGGCTCATGGTCGGTTGGCCCGCAGCCGACCAGTGGGTGTTCGTCAAGACCGACGGGAGCGGGCTCCGCGCTGTCGCGAACGTGTCCGAGCAGTTCCGCTCGCGCTCGTTCCCGCGCGTCGAGGGCTGGTGTTGCGCGCCGTAGTCGGCCCGGCTACATCCCGCCGTTCTCGAGCACCGAGAGAATATTTCCTGCCGGATCCTTGAACCACGCGATGGGCGGGCCGCCGGCGTCGCGCGAGATGCCCTTCTCGTCCTGCTCGAAGCCCTCGTACCGCTCGAACCTCACTCCGCGCTCGCCGAGCTCGTCGACGGCCTCGTCGATGTCCTCGACGGGGAAGTTGAGGATCGTGTAGGTCGCGGGAGTGTGGTCCGGCTTCGGGTAGACGAGCGTGTCGCGGCCGCCGGCGAGGTGGAGGATCAGCAGACCGTTGTCCTCGGACGTCCGCAGACCGAGCGTCGCACCGTAGAACCGCTGTGCGCGCTCGAGGTCGTCGACGGCGAACCCACTGAATGCCTTTGTGTTCGCGAGCATCGAATCGTCGCTCCTTTCGGGATCCTGGTTCGGAGTGCCCCGCCTGGGCGTGCAGCGAAACCTCGTCCGGTCCGAGCTCAGTTTCCCCAGAACGGACGCACCTCGATCGTCCCGATCTCGGCCACGGGATGCCCGGCTGCGATCTCGACCGCCTCCTCGAGGCTCCCGGCCTCGATGATGTCGAAGCCCCCGACCGCCTCCTTCGTCTCCACGAACGGGCCGTCGGTGACCATGGTCTTGCCGTCCCGCACACGGACCGACCGCGCGCGCCGCGGCGGCGCAAGCTGATCGCCCGTCACCCAGATTCCGCGCTCCTGCAGGTCGTCGAGCCACGGGAAGCCCTCCTCGGCTCGGTCGTCGTCAGGGCCGGGCTCCGTCTGCCCGTCCATCGTGTCCGTACCCCAGCAGACCAGCAGCAGATATCGCATCGTCACTCCTTCGCTTGTAGTTGGCTCGTACCCTGACGACGGACACGGCCGAGCGGATTCGACATCTCGTGCGCACGTCGCCGGTGTTACCGTCGGCCGATGCTCGAGGCCGGCACCGCAGTTCCCGACGTTGCGGTGTGGAGCTCGCCCCGCGAGGAGGCGCAGCCGCTCTCCGACGTGCTCGGCAAGGGCCTCACGCTCTTGTGCTTCTACCTCTTCGACTGGTCGCCGACCTGAACCAACGAGCTGCACCTCCTGCGTGACAGGGGTGACGATCTGGCAGCAGTCGGCGTCCGCCCGTTCGCGATCTCGCGCGACTCGCCGTGGTCGCACCGGGCGTGGGCGCAGTCACTCGGCGTCGACGTCCCGCTCCTCTCCGACTGGAACGGCGACGCGACCCGCGCCTTCGACGTCGCGTTCGAGCCTCTCGGGATGAACGACGTTCCTGTCCGCACGGCGTTCCTCATCCGCGACGGAGCGACGATCGAGGCGGCGTGGATGCTGGGCGGCGAGCTCCCCGACATCGACGCCGTGATCGAAGCCGCACGAGCCTAACGGCCGGCGATCCGCAGCCTGCGCCGGAGCATCCGGCGCCCATACCTCCAGGTCATCCAGCCGAGCAGCCAGTAGAACGATCGACGCATGTCAGAGCAAATTCCCGCGACGGGCTTGCGGCAAACGACGCCGCGGCTCGTTTGCCTCAGGGCACGATTACCAGCTTCGTCCCGGCGCCCTCCGCCTGCCGGCGCCACGCGTCTCCGACCGAGTCCAGCGGCACCCGCTCGACGTCGAGCCGGATGTCGCCGGCGACCGCGTGCTCGACGAGCCGCCGATAGTGGTCCGCAAGCTCGTCCGGCGGGACGGCGAAGCCCGTGTGCCCCAGAATCGACAGACTCTTGAAGCGCACGGCAGCGGACGCGAGCTCGGACATTGGGCCGGCCGATTGCCCGAGGTTCACGATCGTCGACCAGGGAACGGCGGCCTGAACCGCAGCCGCCGCGGGCTCGCCCCACAGCGGGTCGAAGACGTAGTTCGGGCCCTCGCCGCCGAAGGCGTCCTTGAAGGCGGCCACGAGGTCGCCGGTCTCGTCGAGGCGGATCGTCGCATCGGCCCCGACCTGCACGGCGCGCTCGAGGCCCGCGGCGCTGCGCCCCGCGGCGACGACCCGCGCGGCGCCGAGCAGCTTCGCGACCTGCACGGCGACGAGGCCGACCGAGCCGGTCGCGCCGAGGACGAGCACGTTCTCGCCTCCTCGCAGCGGCGCGCGCCAGGCGAACGGCAACCACCCTGCGAGGCCGGCTATCCCGAGGCCAGCAGCGAGCGCCGGGTCGGCGCCGTCCGGCACGTCGTAGAGCTGTGCGTCTCCGATCGCAGCCCTTTCGGACATCGCACCGCTCGACGTCCGCCCGAGCGAGCCGCCGAAGATCCAGACCACCCTGCCGTCGGCGGTGCGGCCGACGGCCTCGCAGCCCGGGACGTAGGGCAGCTCTGGGTGTCCCGTCGCGAGGATCCCGCGCGAGACGGCGAGATCGATCGGGTTGATGGGCGCCGCGAGCACCTCGACCGCGTCACCGGACGGCTCGTCGACGTCGCCGACCTCGGGCGTCGCGCCGACCTCGCGGATGAGCGCTGCCTTCACGCGCCACACCCTAACCCGGTAAGGAGCACGCGATGCAGTTCCGACACCCGGTGTTTACAGGAACGTTCTGCACGGGCTGACAAGACACGTCAGGATCGTGCTGCGTCCTAACCCGGCCGCACCTATCCCTACCGAAGGGAGGAGTAGATGGCCGTAGCGTTCAAGATGCGCTTTCCCGGAGCGACGATCGAGCAGTACGACCAAGTGCTCGAGCTCATGGGATTCACCGGCGGCGTCGCCGACGCCGACGGTGCGATCTTCCACTGGGTCGCCGAGACCGACGACGGGCTTCTCGTCGTCGACGTCTGGGAGAGCGACGAGCAGTTCGAGCGCTTCTCCGAGGAGAAGATCGGCCCGTATTCGCAGCAGGTCGGAATCACGGAGCCGCCGAAGATCACCCGCCACGAGGTTCACAACCACCTCGTCGGCGCGGGAGTCGCGGCTCGCGCGACCGCCTGATCGGTTCGAAGGCGCCCGAGGCCGAGAGGCCTCGGGCGCACCACTACATCCCCATCGAGTGGTACCCGGCGTCGACGTAGAGCGTCGTGCCGGATACGTTCGCGGCCTCGTCCGAGAGGAGGTACGCAGCCGCGGCGCCGCAGTCGTCCGCCTCGATCTGGCGATGGAGCGGTGCACGCTCCTCGAACATCGTCTGCATCGTCGTGAACCCGGCGATCGAGCGCGCCGCCAGCGTGCGCACCGGGCCTGCCGAGATCGCGCTCACGCGGATGTTCTTGAAGCCGAGATCCCAGGCGAGGTAGCGGACGCTCGCGTCGAGGGTCGCCTTGGCGACGCCCATGACGTTGTAGTGCGGCACGGCGCGCTCGCCGCCGAGATACGTCATCGTGACGATCGAGCCGCCGCCGCGCGCCTCCATCAGGGGCTCGGCCAGCCGCGAGCACGCGACGAAGGAGTATGCGCTGATGTCGACGGCCATCCAGAAGCGGTCGCGCGGCGTATCGACGAACCGTCCTTCGAGGTCCTCGGCAGCGGCGAACGCGACCGAGTGCACGAGGACGTCGAGCCCACCGCCGAAGGCGTCCGAGACCTCCGAGAAGACCCGCGACAGGTCGTCGTCGGAGCGGACGTCGCACTCGGTGACGAGCGGGCTGTCGACGCTCGCGGCGAGATCGCGAACGTTCTTCTCGATCCGTTCGCCCTGATACGTGAAGGCGACGCTCGCGCCCTCGTCCGCGAGGCGCTTCGCGATTGCCCACGCGATCGAGCGCTGGTTCGCAACGCCGAGGACGAGCGCCTGCTTGCCTTCGAACCTGCCGGCCATCGCGCGATCCTAAACGGCTAGCCTCCCGCGGCGGTGGCGGGAACACGTGTCGCGGTCGTCACGGGAGCGTCGACGGGGATCGGCGAGGCGATCGCGCGCGAGCTCGCCCACAGGCGCTGGCACTGCGTGCTCCTCGCGCGACGAGCCGACCACCTCGAGCGGATCGCAGGGGAGATCGGCGGCGAGTGGGAGGTCTGCGACGTCTCCGACCGCGCGCAGGTGGATGAGGTCGCCGGGCGCGTCCTCGAGCGTCATCCCGCGATCGAGCTGCTCGTGAACAACGCCGGCGTGCCTGCGCGCGGCAGCTTCCTCGACGTCGACCCGGAGGTCATCGAGCGGGCGATCCGCATCAACTATCTCGGCGGCGTCTGGTGTCTCCGCGCTTTCGCGCCTGCCCTGCATGCCGGAGCCCACGTGGTCAACGTCGTCTCGGTCGCCGGCACCGTCGCCTTCGCGCCTGCCGGCGCGTACGCGGCCTCGAAGCACGCACAGCTCGCGTTCTCACGATCGGTCGCCGCGCTGCTCCGCCCGCGTGGGATCCAGGTGCACACGGTCATGCCCGGCTTCGTCGAGACCGAGGGCTTTCCCCAGCGCACGAAGCTCCGCAGCCCCTTCATGCGCCGCTTCGTGATCGAGCCCGAGGACGTCGCCCGCGCGGTCGTGAAGGCGATCGAACGCGGAACGCCGGAGGTGACGGTGCCGTGGTTCCCGTACCGCATCTCCACGCTCGCGCAAGCGGTGATGCCCCGGATCTTCTCGCGGCTCGTCACGCGTCGTGCGGGCGAGCATCGCGACGGAGGCTAGACGCCCGGCTTCCGGGCCACGTACCAGCCCACCTCGACCTCGTAGGACTGTGCAGGCGCCGAGCCGCGGATCCGCGCCCGCTCCTCCTCGTCGAAGCCCGCCAGCGCGAGGCGCTGCTCGAGGTCGACGCTCTCGCGCGTGACCTCGGACGAGAGGAGCACGAGGTCGTTCGCGTCGAGGAAGCCGCGGATGTCGGCATCCGGGAGGAGCCGCTGGTGCGTCGGGTCGCGGAGCCGCTCGAAACGGTCCATCTCGAGGCTCACGAGCGGGTCGACCGAGCCGAGCTGGTCGGCGATGAAGAGCTTCCCGCCGGGACGCGTGACGCGAGCGAGCTCGGAGACTGCCAGCGCGGGCAGGCGGACGTGGTGGAGGACGCGGTGGCAGCACGTGAGGTCGAACTCCGCATAGCCGAACGGAAGCTCCATGACGTCGCCCTCGGCGAGCCGGACGTTGGCCGGCGCGCTCGCCCGACCTGCGTCGAGGTAGTCGGCGCGCGTGTCGACGCCCACGACCTCGGCGACGTGCGGGGCGAGCGCAAAGGCGACGGAGCCCGTCCCACACCCCGCGTCGAGTGCGACCTCGTTTCCGGTGAACGGCCCGAGGAGACGCCGCAGACGATCGGCGAGTTCGGGCGCTCGCTCCTCCTGGAGTGCGAGCCGAAGATCGACGCTCACTCGTCGCCCCTGTCTGCGAGCGCGCGCGCGAGCGCGAGTGCTTCCTCGCGCGTCGAGATCGTCCCCGCTGCCCGCTCCTCGTCGATGGCGTCGAGGATACGCCCGATCTCGGGGCCGGGATCGAGGCCGAGCTCGTCGCCCCGCACGAGCGGGGCCGACGGATCGGCGCGACGCGCAGCCTCCACGACGTCGACGAGCCCCTGCTCGTCGACGAACGCGAGCGCGTCGAGCGCCCACGGCTCCGTCTGGCGGCGGAAGCGGTGGATCGCTCGCGGTGACGCGTCTTCGGGCTTGCGTGCGCGCAGCAGCGCCGCGGAGTAGCGCTTGAGGTCGTTGGAGATGGGGAGCCTCGAGAGGTTCTGGCCGAACACGACGACGAGTCGGAAGTCCGGGTCGTCGAGGGCGTCGAGCCGCTCGTCCAAGGTGCCGCCGAGCGGCGCGAGCAGCCCGACGTCGTCGAGGCGGCGGTAGGCGGCCGCGGTCAGGCGGCGGAGCTCGGCGAGCACGCGCTCTCCGGCGGGCTCGGTGACCAGCGCCGCCGACGCGCGCAGGAGCGACTCGGTGCGCCCGTCCATGCGGAACCCGAGCTCGTCCTCGAAGCGAACGGCGCGCAGGAGCCGGAGCGGGTCGTCGGCGAACACCGTGTCCGTCACGGCCCGTACCACGCCGGCGCGAAGATCGGCACGGCCGTCGTGCGGGTCGTACGGAGCGCCGGTCGCGACGCTCTCCGCGATCGCGTTGAAGGTGAAGTCGCGCGTCGCGAGATCGGCGTCGATCCCGTCCTCCAGCGGCGTGAAGTCGACGGTCTCGTCGATGCCGTCCGCGACGACGCGCCAGGCGCCGTGGCGCTCGGAGAGTGGGAACACGGCGCCGCCGAAGCGTCGCGCGAACCGGTGCGAAGCGTCGCGCGGATCCGAGCACGCCACGTCGATGTCGAGCACGGGGCGAAGCAGCAACTCGTCGCGCACGGCGCCGCCGACGATCCAGGCGTCCTCGCCGCCCAGGATCTCCTGCACGCGATCATCCATCGACGGCGACCCGTCGGGCGCGCCCCGAGCGCGTGTTGAGACCCGTCGCGATCTCGTAGCCGATCGTGCCCGCGACAACGGCATGCTCCTCGATCCGGATCCCGTCGCCGACGAGCGTGACCGGCGCGCCCGTGGGCAGCTCGACATCGAGCAGCACCGCAAGAGCGTCCATCGAGATCGTCCCGACGACGCGGCGGCGGCGTCCGTCCACGAGTACGTCGGTGCCCGTCATGTCGCGCCGGAAGCCGTCGGCGTACCCGACGGGGACGATGCCGATCCACGTCGCACGGTCGGCGACATAGCGTCGGCCGTAGCCTGTGCTCTCGCCCGGCTCGAGCCGTTTGACGAGCGCGACGTAGGACTCCCAGCGAAGCGCGGGCTCGAGCCCCTCGTCCGCCGGATCCGCGCCGAAGGGAGAGATCCCGTAGAGCGCGATCCCGCAGCGGACCGCGTCGAAGCGCGCCTCGGCGTAGCGGAGCGTCGCGGCGCTGTTCGCGAGATGCCGTGTGAGCGAGCCGAGCTGTGCCGTCGCCTCGCGGAAGCGGTCGACCTGGAGCTGTGTGAAGGCGGGATCTGCCTCGGCGGACGCGAGGTGGCTCATGACGCCCACGACCTCGCGCGTGGGCGCGGGGATCTCGGAGAGCCCCCAGCGACCCATCCCCGTGTCGACCTTGAGATGGACCTTCACGCCCTCGGGGATCCGGCCGTCCGCCGCGACGAGCTCGAGCCGGGCGACGCGAGCCTCGCCGATCTCGCGCTCCGACACGGGTCCCATGACGACGATGCGAGCGTTGCGAAGGGCTGCGCGCAGGTGGAGGGCCTCGGGCAGCGTCGCGACGCAGAGCGCGGTCGCACCGGCGTCGAGCGCTGCCTTCGACACGTCGACCGCGCCATGGCCGTAGCCCTCGGCCTTCACCACGGCCCACAGCTCGGCGCCCCCGGCTGCGCGGAGCAGGGTCTCGGCGTTCCGCCGGATCGCGCCGAGATCGAGGGTGAAACTCGACCGCTCCACGGGTCCATTCTCCGCGATGCGGTCGCCGCACGTGAACGATGAAGGGTGAGAGGCGACGCGGCCACGTAGCCGTCGCCTTCAGGGGATTGCGCGAGCGAGATCCGCGCTCGCGGATCTGGGTGGTTCGCAGATGGTTCGGTGGTCTACTGGATCTGGGTCTCGCAGGAGGCGTTGAAGGTGTCGGTACCCCCGCCGCCGATGCACACGTCGGTACCTCCGTCGCCACGCAGGCTGTCGTTCCCGGCGCCGGCGACGATGCAGTCGTTGCCGTTGTTGCCGCGTATCGCGTCCACGCCCGCGCTGCCGAGGACCAGGTTGCTCGCGGAGCCGTCGTTGATCGTCCCCGAGCCCGTCGTGATGCCGGCGAGCGTGAGCGACGAGCATGCCGAGGGCTTGACCGTGTTCTCCGTGATCGTCACGAGACGGCGACCCGCCTTGCTTGCGGGAACCGTGTTCGACGCCGTGAGGCCGACACCGAGCCCGAGCACCAGAGGGACGATCGAGAGCAGCAGCAGTCGGCCTGATAGGACGCCGCGCCGGGTCACCTGCTGCTCAGTTTCCCCTTCGCTGCCGGCCGAACGACCGCTCCGCCCGAGAACGCCACGAGAGTCAGGAGGAACGCAAGCAGCGCCGCATGAGGCGGCGCCTGCATCCACGAGAGCGCGGCGCCGGCCCGGGGAACAGCGAACCAGTACGAGCCCACGACGTCCGTCGAACGCGGACGCGCGTCGTCGACGAAGTCGTTCGCGTCCCCTTTGAGCACGAGACGGTCGCCGTCGACACGAATCACGCGGTGCAAGACGCGCACGCCGAGCGTCGGGTCCCGGTAGAGGACGACGTCGCCCACGGCCGGGGTCGTGCCGGCACGGACGAGCACGAGGTCTCCCTTGCTGAGCCCCGGCTCCATGCTCGCACCCTCGACCACGGCGTAGCGAGTCGCGCCGCCGAGCTGTGCCGGAGCGAGCAGCAGCCACGCTCCGAGGAGCAGAACGACCGCGAAGACTGCGGTCGGTGCGGTGTAGAGGATCCTTCGCACGGTGTGAGCACGATCCGGGAGAGGCGGGTGCCTCCCCCGAATCGCAGGTCTGCTACCCGACGGCGACGACCGAGAGCTCGTCGGCCGACGTGACGGAGACGTCGGGCGAGAAGTCGCACGTGACACTGGTGCCGCCCGAGACCGAGCAGCTCGTGTAGGTCGAGCTCCCCTGGACGAGCTTCGCCTTGACCGTACTCGCAGCCGAGTTGAGCGTGAAGGCGACGCTGTCGATGTTGGACGGATTCGCCGCGAGCGTGTAGGCGACGCCCGAGACGGTGTAGCCGCTGATCGTTCCCTCGCCCTGGCCGGCCTTCGTGCCCGGGACGGTGTTCGACGCGGTGAACGCATAGGTCGCAAGGGCGAGCGCGGCCGCAAAGGCGACGACCAGGACCGAGCGCCGACGAATTCGAAGCATGTTGACTCCTCTGTCTGATGCTGGGGACGCTGCGAGCCTCGGGCGTCCGTCGGGGTTCCCTACTCACCCGTCTGCGGTAAATCCTTTCGGGCTAGTCACGAGGTGCGCAGCGACCCGACCTGCTGTGCGAGAAACTGACTCGGCGTCAGGCTTCGAGCGCAGCGGGCAGCAGCCCGAGGAGGTCTCCGGCGACCAGCCCGGCCGCGTGCTCCGCGAGCGTCGCGGCGCGCCCGTGAGCGATCGCCGCGGCTGCAGCAGCCGTGGCTGCGTCCAGTCGCTTCGAGAGGAACGCCGCGACGACGCCGGTGAGGACGTCGCCCGTCCCGGCCGTCGCGAGCGCGGGCGGTCCGAGGTCGCAGACGACGACTGCGCCGCCGGGCGAGGCGACCAGGGTGTCCTGCCCCTTGAGAAGAACGGTCGCGCCGAAGCGCCCGGCGGCGGCTCGCGCGGCCGCCAGGCGATGCTCGCCGACCCAGGTCGAGTCGCGATCGAGCAGTCGCGCGAGCTCGCCCGCATGCGGCGTGAGCACCGTCGCAGCCGCGCGTTGCACGGGCTCGAGGCCGAACAGCGCATCGGCGTCGACGACCGCAGGCACGTCCAGCCGCTCGAGCAGGGCGCGCACGAGCTCCCGCCGGCCCGGCCCGCGGCCGAGGCCCGGCCCGATCGCGAGGGCGCCAGCGCGCTCGGCCGCGGCGGCGATCGTCTCGACGGCGTCGCTCTCCTCCCAACCGACCTTCACGGGCTCGAGCGCGATCGCCTCGGCCGTCGCGAGCGCTGCGGCCGGGACGGCGAGCGTGACGTAGCCGGCGTCCGCGCGCAGCGACGCCATGGCAGTCAGGCAGGCGGCACTCGTCATGCCGGGCTGCCCGCCGACGACGAGGACGCTGCCCGCGCTGTACTTCGTGTCGCCCGCACCCCTGCGCGGGACGACGTCGAGGAGTGCCGGCGTCGCCCGCGTGCTCTCCGTCTCGCTCGTCGCGAGCCCGATGTCGGCGACGACCACGCGGCCCGCATGGAACCGGCCCGGCGCCACCGCCAGGCCGACCTTCTGAGCATGGAAGGTCACCGTCAGATCTGCGTCGACGACGGCGCCTGCGATCTCTCCGGTCGACGCGTCGACGCCCGACGGAAGGTCCACCGAGACAACCGCTGCCCGCGAGTCGTTGATTCGCTCGACGATCGCGGAGGCGTCCGGACGAGGAGCGCCGTGGAAGCCGGTCCCGAAGAGCGCGTCGACCACGACGTCGTAGCCGTCGAGCCCGTCGTCGACCTCGTCCGCGACGTGGCCGGCGTCGCGGAGCATGCGCGCCGCAAGCCGGCCGTCGCCGCCGTTTGAGCCGCCGCCGCACACGCATGCAAAACGGGTTGCAGCCGGGTACGCGAGCATCGCCTCTCGCGCGACCGCGCCACCGGCGCGCTCCATCAACTCCGGAATCGTGTCGGGGTACCCGGGGTAGCGCTCCTCGGCCGCCCGCATCTCGGCGGCCGAGTACAACGGCTCGTAGTGCTCAGCCATCCTCGCGTGGCGAGACGACTGCAACGGCAGTGGCGAGCTCGCGCGAGTGGGTCATCGAGAGGTCGATCCCGCCCGCCTGCACTCGCTCCGCGTACGCGGCGGTCCTCCCCGAGAGACGCACGCCCGGCTTGGGACGACCGACGATCTCGATCTCCTTCCACGTGAAGCGAACACCGCAGCCGAGCGCCTTGCCTACTGCCTCCTTGCCTGCAAACCGACCGGCATAGCTCTGCGCCGGTCGGGCGCGAGAGTCGCAGTACTCGCGCTCGGCCTCCGTGAAGCAGCGCTCGCGGAAGCCCGGTCGCTCGAGCGCGCGCTCGATCCGCTCGATCTCGATGATGTCGACGCCTACTCTCACGGCGCCCAGCCGCCGCCCGCCAGGTCCTCTTCGAGCAGGGCCGGGAACTGGGCGAGCGACGACACGACGATGTCCGGAGTCGTCTCGGCCGACTCGAGCGCCTCGGGCCGGAACTTCCCCGTCCGT
>Ga0207643_10001097_pt1 | contig 16035 bp, 13 predicted proteins | sample KBSMisM62_FD_184313 | JGI IMG/M metagenome (GOLD analysis project Ga0207643, IMG submission 184313) | Miscanthus rhizosphere microbial communities from Kellogg Biological Station, Michigan, USA - KBS Miscanthus M6-2 (SPAdes) (version 2) | ecosystem: Host-associated > Plants > Roots >...
GAACCCAAGCGCGTAGGCGACGCCCAACACGATGGCTCCGCCCACCACGAACATGACCAGGAACCGGATAGCGTCTGAGACCAGCCCAATCGCGTAGCCGACCGCTGCGGGTGCACCATCCTTCATGCCCGTCCGTTTTCGTGGTGGCGGAGAGTCGGCCGAGGTGGTACTTGCTTCGAGTTCGGCCAGCACCCATGCGATGAGCGGGTAAGTACAGGTCCACCGCACCGCCTGCAGCGGCCAGTTGAGGGTGGCAGCGATCTCCTCAATGCTTCTGCCCGAGGCGCGATACTGCAGGACTAGTCGTTCATCCTTTGTGAGTAGCGTCGCCATGATGCGGTCCTCTCGGCCGAATCGGAGTATGGCCATATGCACCATTCGTCTGCAAACTGAGAGGGACGTGCGGCCAGATGAACTCGAGCGCGCCGACTCCGCGAACGCCTCGACGCCCTCGGGCCGGCGCACTCATCCTGACGATCGGGGCATTGCTCGTCCGGTTGGTCCGGGATCTGTTCTAGACAGGAGGGCTTCCGGCGGCGGCTGTCCGCGTTCCTGTTCCGCCACCCGGGGTTCAAGCTCGGGCTGTCGCTCGGCGCACCGTTGACCTGGCTCCTCGTCGTCTACATCGGCTCGCTGCTGTTCCTGCTCGCGAACGCATTCTGGAGTCTGGACGTCCTAACGTCGCAGGAGCTCTAAGGACGGCGAGGGAGGCAGGGAGTACCTGGTAGGGGAATCTCCAACGTCCCAAGAGCGGCGGTTCGACGCGATGACCGACGACACGGTGTTCGTCCTCGGCGCCCGCGTCGAGGTGGCAAGCGGCAGCACGCTCACCGTCTCGCCGAACCTCGTTGCCGTTCCGTAGCTGCTGACACCAGACTGACACCAACGACGCCCTCCTCGGATCGGCGGGGGGCGTTTGCGCTGGTCAGAGGGTGCCCTCGGCAGGAATCGAACCTGCGACCCGCGGTTTAGGAAACCGCTGCTCTCTCCACTGAGCTACGAGGGCGTGCTCGGGTCGAGTCTAGAACGACCGGGAACCATCGAGGAGCCGGCTACTCGGCGGTCAGTTCGGGTTCCTGGTCCGAGCCCTCGATGCTCGTTCGAGCGGCGTCGATGGATGTCTCGAGCGAGAGCACTCGCTCGAGACCCGCGATCGCCAGCACCCGCCGAGAGCGCGACGCCTCTGGCGCGACGACGCGGAGGGCCTGCGCGCGCCAGCCGAGCCGGTGGTCGAGCTCGGCCAGCATGCGGACGCCGGCGCTATCGAGGTAGGACACGTCCGACAGGTCGATCACCAGTCCGAGCGCCTCGTTCGGGATGCTGCCGAGAAGCAGGTCGGTGATCTCGGTCGCGTTCGACAGGTCGATCTCACCCGTGAGGTTCGCGACCACGATCCCATCCTCGACGCCGATCGTGACGTTCGGAAGCTCGGTCACACCCAGACCGAGCCTCGGAGGGTCCTCCGCATCGTCACCACGGTGCCACGATCCGTGCGTTCGATCCGCATCGAGGGCGCGAGCGCCTCGATCAGCGCCAAACCTCGGCCGCCCTCCTGGCGGCGGCGGTTCCGCCAATGCCCGAAGTCGCGGACCACGACCTCGACCGCGCCGTTCTCCCGGCGCGCCTCGACGTCGACCGTGCCGGCGCTCGGGCCGTACGCGTGGCGGATCGCGTTCGAACACGCCTCGGCGCAGGCGAGCACGAGGTCGTGCTCGTCCTCGGGCTCGACCCCGATGCCTCGAAGCCAGCCGCCGAGCGCGCGTCGCATCCTCGCGAGCTCGGCGGGCTCCGCGGGCATGCGGAACCGGAACGCCTCGTCCCGAACCCGGAGTCGCTCCATCGCGAGGACGGCGATGTCGTCTGCGGCCTCGCTCGGAACCAGCGCGGCGATCAGCTCGCGGCACAAGGCCTCGACCGGGCGGCCCGGGTCCCGGCCGGCGGCGGCGAGCAGCCGCTCGAGCCCCTCCTCGAGCGCGATGTCGCGCCGGTCGATGAGGCCGTCGGTGTACAGGATGACCTTGGCGCCGGGGTCGACGTCGACGACGACCTCCTCGTACGCCCAGCTGGCGGCCACGCCGATCGGTGGCTGCTTCGGGAGCTCGAGGTACGTGGCTCCTTCGGGGCCGATCGCGATCGGCGGCGGGTGGCCGGCACCGACGAAGCGGACGGCGCCCGACGCGGGGTCGACCTCCGCATACGCCATCGTGGCGATCTCGTCGGGCGCGACCACGCGCAGCACCGAGTCGGCGTGCGCGACGACGTCGGACGGTCGGTGCCCCTCGAGCGCGTACGCGCGCACCGCCATCCGGAGCTGTCCCATCACGCTCGCCGCCTCAAGCCCATGGCCGGCGACGTCGCCGATCACGAGGCCGACCTTCCCGCCGGCGAGCGGGATCACGTCGTACCAGTCGCCGCCCGCCTTGAACCCCACCTCGGCGGGCAGGTACCGCGCGGCGAGCTCGAGCCCGTCGACGGACGGGAGGTCCTGGGGGAGCAGCGCGCGCTGGAGCGTCTCGGCGATCCGGTGCTGGCGGTCGTAGTCGACCCGTTCGGTGACGTCCTGGACGACCCCGAGCATCCGGACGGGGGAGCCGGTCTCGTCGAAGAACAGACGCGCGCGTCCGAGTAGCGCTCGGAGCTCGCCGTCAGGGCGGACGATCCGATACTCGATCTCGGGCAGCTCGCGCTGCCGCATCGCGAGCGCGGCCGCCAGGTTGCGTTCGATGCGCTGGCGGTCCTCCTCGGGCACGAGCTCGACCGCCTTCTCGAACGTCATCGGGAACGCCCCGGGCTCGTACCCGTGGATCCGGTACAGGTCGTCGGACCACGAGACCGTCCCGGCTCCAAGATCCCACTCCCAGCGGCCCAGACGCGCGAGGTCCTGCGCCTCCGCGAGCTCGTGCTCGCTGCGTCGCAGCTTGGTCTCGGCGTCGCGGCGTTCGGTGATCTCGTGACCGAGGTGCTCGTTGGCCTCGACGAGCTGCGCCGTCCGCAGGCGGACGCGCACGTCGAGATCGTCGGCGGCGCGCTGGAGGCGTTGGCGCGCCCGGGTGCGTTCGGAGACGAGGGCCGAGAGGAAGAACGCGGTGAACGCGATCGTCGCGTTGAACAGCTGAAGCGTGAGCATCTCCTCCGTGAGCGACAGGTCGGCGAACCACCCGACCATCCGGCTCGCGGCCCATGCGGCCACGGTGCAGACGAGGAGCACCGCCGGCGCCGCGCCGCGGAGCTGGAACCGCCACGCGATCACCCCGACGAGCGGCGGGAGCAAGAACAGGAGCTGGCCCGTGTTCCACGTCGCGAACACGGAGGCGCCGAGCAGGAGCGCGAGCATCACGAGCGCTTCGGGGAGTCGGCGCAACCCGAGCCTCGGCTGGACCTCGTTCCACGTCAGGATGCACAGCAGGAACGGCGCCACGACGAGGATCCCCATCGCGTCGCCCGTCCACCACACGGTCCAAGCACTCCAGAACCCGCCGGCAGGGATGCCCGACGACATCACCAGCGCCGCGCTCCCGATCGTCGCGCTGATCGTCATGCTGAGCAGCGCGCCGAGACCGACGAGCGCCACGACGTCGCGCACGCGATCGATCTGCTGCCGGAAGCCGACGCGTTCGAGCAGCCAGGCCGCCACCATCGGCGCGAGCGTGTTCCCCGCCGCGGTCAGGAACGCCGCCGGGAGGTTCGTGATCGGGAGGTTGACCAGGAGCGCCGCGATCGCGACGCCCGGCCACAGGCGCCGGCCGTACCGCAGGAATGCCACCAGCGCCAGGCCGGTCGGCGGCCACAGGGGCGTGATGTTGCGCTCGACGATCGCGAGCCGGAGGCCGAGCTTGGCGGCGGCGTAGTACAGGACCCCGAGCACGACGATCGCGAGGAGATCGTCGCGCGTGATCCGCGGCACGATGCCGGGTCGATCGCCTCGGATCCCGGCGGGGGAGGTCATCAGGCGGCCAGCTTCCACCAGATCGCCGTGCGTGCCAATCCCCTTCGGGGGAGCCAGGTCAGGAGAACGATCCTCACGAGGAAGACGTGGCGGTCGCCAGGCATCGACCGAGCCTCAGTACGACTTCGCGACCAGACCATCCGCCACGAGCTGGTCGAGGCGGTCCTGCTGCCAGGTGTTCCAGAAGTCTGCGGGCAGCGTGTACCGGGCCGCTCGAGAGCTCGAACGCCAGCTCCCCGTCCGGACCGATCGGGTTGATCACGCCGAAGTGCACACGTTCGCTCAGCCGAGGGATGACATGCCCGAACCCCGACGGGCACTGGCCCGACACGGGGTAGGCAACGTCCTCGGGGCGTAGGCCGGTTCCGTTTCGGCAGCTGGGGAAGTCGATCGCGGCGACGCGACGCTCCCGGTTGGCCCGGGAACACGATCGGGTCGTCCGTCAACGGATGCGAATACCCGCATCCCAGTACGAACTGACAGTCCTGCGCCGCCTGCGCCGGGAGCGCCCGGACCGAGCAGCATCGTCATCAGCACCAGCAGCGGAACGAGGAACGGGATCGAGCGTTCATACGGAAGGGCGAACCTACCGGCGCCCTGCAGGAGGGGCAAGGGACCTCACGCGGGCAGCGAGGTCGTTGGGTAGCGCCATGCGTCCTGGGAGGGCACGGGGACGTTCGAGCCGGGCGCGGGGAACGGCTCTCGGAGCGTGAAGGCATCCGAGGACGGGCCGCGTTCGCGCAAGGTCGCGAGGCGTCGCTCGGCCTCCTCGACGGTCGGGGTCGTCCCGGCGGGGATCCACCACAGCGCCAGGTGGGCCTCGGCCATCCGTTCGAACCAATCGCGCCGGCGCCGCAGGACCTCGTTGTGTCGGGAGGCGAAGACGAACTGCCCGAGCGCCTCGATCGTCTCCCACACCGACAGGTTCACGATGATCCGATCGTCGTCGAACGCGCGGATGCCGGTGGCGTCGCCGCTCTCGGTCTGGAGCCTCCACACGAAGCCCGGGCTCTCGTCCGCGAGCGCGTTGATCGGTTCGAGCATCGAGACGAAGTCCCGGAGTTCGGGTGAGTCGAGCGGCGCCCGCAGCAGCGCGATGTTGACCTGAGCGACGTGCCAGTCCGAGGTGCTCACCGGTGGAGGATAGCGCGCCCCCGTTGACCCCCGGTTTGCCGGTCTCGGACCGCAGTCGGATGATGCCGGGACGCACGCACGCCAGGGAAGGAGCTCGAAACGCATGAGGACCCTCATCAAGGGCGGCACGATCGTCACCGCGACCGAGACCACGAAGGCCGACGTCGTGATCGAGGACGAGCAGGTGGCGGCGATCGGCGTGGGGATGCCGGTCCAGGCCGACATCGAGATCGACGCGACCGACCGGTACGTGATGCCCGGCGGCGTCGACGTGCACACGCACATGGACCTGCCGTTCGGCGGCAGCTTCTGCTCGGACGACTTCGAGACCGGGACGCGCGCGGCCGCGTTCGGCGGGACGACGACGATCGTGGACTTCGCCCTCCAGGACTACGGGGAGGGGCTGCGGCAAGGTCTGGACCGCTGGCACGAGAAGGCGAAGAAGGCCACCACCGACTACGGGTTCCACATGATCATCCGCGAGGTCAACGACCAGGTGCTGAAGGAGATGGACGAGCTGGTCGGAGAGGGCGTGACCTCGTTCAAGCTCTTCATGGCGTACCCGGGCGTGTTCATGCTCGACGACGCGTCGATCTTCCGGGCGATGCGGCAGGCGGGCACCTCGGGCGCGCTCATCATGATGCACGCTGAGAACGGCGGGCCGATCGACGTGCTCGTGCGCCAGTTCCTGGACGAGGGCAAGACCGAGCCGCTCAGCCACGGGCTCACACGCCCGTCGGTGATGGAGGGTGAGGCGGTCCATCGCGTGTTCAAGCTCGCCGAGCTCGCGGAGACCCCCGCATACATCGTGCACCTATCCTCGCGCGACGCGCTGGATGCGGTGCGCGAGGCGCGCGACCGCGGGATGCCCGCGTTCGCGGAGACCTGTCCGCAGTACCTGTACCTGTCGATCGACGACATGGCCGGGCCGGGGTTCGAGGGCGCGAAGTTCGTGTGCTCGCCCCCGCTGCGACCCGCCGAGCACCAGGAGGAGCTGTGGAAGGGGCTGCGTGGCGACGACCTGCAGATCGTCTCGACCGATCACGCGCCGTTCAACTTCGTGGGACAGAAGGACCTGGGCAAGGACGACTTCTCGAAGATCCCGAACGGCCTGCCCTCCGTCGAGGACCGCTTCACTCTCCTCTACGGGGGCGTCGAGGCTGGGCACATCGGGCTGAACCGTTTCGTCGAGATCGTGGCCACGGCGCCGGCCAAGATGTTCGGCTTGTACCCGCGTAAAGGGACGATCGCGCCGGGTTCGGACGCGGACATCGTGGTGTTCGACCCGCGCGTCGAACGCGAGATCTCGGCGAAGACCCACCACATGAACGTGGACTACTCCGCGTACGAGGGCCGGAAGGTGCGTGGACTCCCCGAGACCGTGCTGCAGCGGGGTCAGGTGCTCGTGCAGGACGGGACGTTCTTCGGTAAGCCCGGTCAGGGGCGGTTCCTGCCGAGGAGCCGGATCTCGGTCTGAAGGGGCCACACCGACCGAGGGAGTTCGCGAGGCGATGACCGCACAGGTTCAGATCTTGTCCGAGGGTTACCTGAGCCGGCCCGACGCCGAGGATCGAACGGCGTCGACCGTCGGGTTCATCCGCGAGGACGATGTCCTGGTCGTGGTGGATCCCGGGATGGTTCCCGGGCGCGACGCGATCCTGCGGCCGCTCGCCGAGAAGGGGATCGTCCCCGAGCAGATCACCGACGTGGTCCTGTCCCACCACCATCCCGATCACACGCTGAACGCGGCGCTGTTCGCGAACGCGAGGGTCCACGACCACTGGGCGTGGTACCGGGACGACCTCTGGATCGACCGGCCCGCCGAGGGCTTCGAACTCTCCCCGTCGATCCGCCTGATCGAGACGCCGGGTCACTCCCCGCAGGACATCTCGACGCTGGCGGATACCGCCGACGGGCTGGTCGTGTTCACCCACCTGTGGTGGAACTCGGAGAAGCCGGTCGAGGATCCCTACGCGCCCGACCCGGAGCTCGTGCACAAGAACCGCGCCCGCGTGCTCGCGCTGCCGGGTCTGCGGACGATCGTCCCCGGCCACGGGGCGCCGTTCGAGCCGGGGGCGGACACGCCCCGCTAGCGAACCTCAGGCGCGGCCGAGGGCCGCGGCGATCGCGGCGATGTCGTCGGGGGTCGTCCCGCAGCACCCGCCGATCATCGAGGCACCGGCCTCCTTCCAGGCGAGCGGCCGCAGCGGCGGCCGGGCGTCCTGTCGCGGCGGGTCGGTCCACGCCTTGCGCATCGGGTCCCAGAACGAGCCCCGGTTCGGGTAGCACACGACCGGCTTGCCGGTCGTGGCCGAGATCGTCTCGACCAGCCGCTCGACGTGCAGGGGCGACGTGCAGTTCACGCCGACGGCCACCACGCTCGAGGAGGCCGCGACGACCTCGACGGCCGAGGCGATCGGGGTGCCGTCGCACACGTGGCCGCCGTCGCGGCAGCTGAAGCTCACCCACGCCGGGATCTCGGGCACCCGTTCGAGCGCGCGGACGAGCGCGCCGGCCTCGACGAACGAGGGGATCGTCTCGAGCGCGAACACGTCGGGCCCAGCCTCGGCGAGCGTCTCGATCCGCGGCACATGGAACCCGACGAGCTCGTCCTCGTCCTTGTCGTAGTCGCCCGTGTACTCGGCGCCGTTGCCCAGCATCGCGCCGTACGGCCCGACCGACGCGGCGACGACCCGGTCGCCGCTCGCGGCCTCCCGCGCGAGCTCGACGCTCCGCCGCATCAGCCTGGCGGCGTCGGGGCGTTCGATGCCGCGGCCCGCGAGCCCCTCGAACGTCGCTTGGTAGCTCGCCGAGATCGCGACGTCCGCCCCGGCGTCGAAGTACGCCTCGTGCACCCCGCGGATCGCGTCGGGGTCCTCGACGAGGACCTTCGCGGACCACAGCGGGTCCTTCAGGTCCGCCCCGCGGCGCTCGAGCTCGGTCGCGAGCCCGCCGTCGAGCACGACGACGCCCCCCGGCCCGAGGATGCGATCGAACGGGTCCCGCATCGGTGCAGCCTACCCCTCGGCTCGGCGCCGACCTCCCGCGTCAGCCGGGCGGCGAGGCGCGGAAGGTCGCCTCGAGACCGGCGATCAGTCGTTCCAGTTCGGCGTCGGACAGGCGCGCGGCCGGATGCAGGAGCCGGTAGTACCAGGGCGGCATCGAGCCCTCCCGGATCGCCTCGGTCACCTCGTCGGTCTCCTGCGGACGGTTCCACTCAGAGAAGTTGAGGGTGGCGCGCCCCTCCTCCACGTCGTGCTGCGTGAGCCAGGAGAACGGAGCCACGCTGGTGTACCAGGGCCACTCGGTCTCGTTGCTGTGGCAATCGAAACAGGCTGCGGCAGCAAGCTCGAGTGTGGCAGGCGAATCCCACGCCGGTTCCGCACCGACGGGTGGGTTCGCATGGTCGTGCCCATAAGGGATGAGCTGGATCAGGAGGAACGCGCCGATCACGGACAGGAGCCCGAGCCTGAACGCGCGTCGCATCGCCATGCTCACGATGATGCGGGACCGCCTCGTCGGTGCGCCAGGCCGAACGGCCCGGTTTCGGCTGGGTCCGGCGATGTTGACCGCCGGCTGCGGGGGGCGGAGGATGCCGAACCGATAGGAGGGGAGGACCGCCGTGGTCGGAGCGATCAGCGTGTACATGCTCGTGTTCCGGGTGATCCACGTGATGCTGGCGATCGCGTGGGGCGGGGCGTTGTTCCTTCTGGTGGTTTTCCTGCAGCCGGCGGCCAAGACGGTCGGGCCCGCGGCCGGTCCCTTCATGCGTGAGTTGCTGGCCGTGCGGCACCTCACCGAGTGGCTCCTGCGGATCGCCGGCGGGGCGGTCGTGGCCGGGGGGTTCCTCTATTGGCACGACATGCAGCTCTTCGGGGGTCTCGGCGACTTCCTCGGGACCGCGTTCGGGGTCTGGCTCACGATCGGGGCGCTCGCGGCGATCGTGGCGGTCGCGATCGGTGGTGCCCTGACCAAGCCGACGCTCGATCGGTCGCTCGCGATCGGCGCCCAGATCGCTCAGGCCGGCGACCAGCCGCCGCCGGACCTGCTGCAGGAGCTCGCTGCGCTCCAGGCCAAGGGACGCACCTACGCCAAGCTCAACCTGGCGCTGGTCACGCTCGCGGCGTTCTCGATGTCGACGGCTCGCTACTGGTAGGAGCTACCTCGTAGGCTCGTCGGGTGGCCACCGTCTACGACCTCACCCTCGACCAACTGACCGAACGCCTCGGCGACTGGGGCGAGCCGCCGTTCAGGGCCAAGCAGATCCACCGGCAGCTCTGGCACCGCGCGGCCACGTACGACCGGATGCCCGACGTCCCCAAGCGCCTGCGCGACCGCCTCGAGGCCGAGCTCCCGATCGGGGTCGACGTGCTCGAGGAGCGCACGGCGGACCGAGGCGCGACCCGGAAGGCGCTGCTACGGATCGGCGGCCGCCACGTGATCGAGACCGTGCTGATGGGTTATCCGGACCGCGTCACGGTGTGCGTCTCGACGCAGACCGGGTGCGCGATGGGCTGCGGGTTCTGCGCGACCGGCCAGATGGGGCTCCGCAACAACCTCACGGCCGGCGAGATCGCGGCGCAGGCGGTGTGGGCCCGGCGGGAGGCCGCCGTGTTGCCGGACTCGACCCCCCGGCGACTGTCGAACGCCGTCTTCATGGGCATGGGCGAACCGCTGTCGAACGAGCGACACACGTTCGGCGCGCTCGACCTGCTTACCGACGAGATGGGGATGGGGGACCGGCACGTCACGGTCTCGACCGTCGGCGTGGCGCCGGCGATCCGCCGGCTCGGCGAGGCGTACCCACAGGTCGGGCTCGCCGTCAGCCTGCACGCCGCCGACGACGGCCTGCGCAACGAGCTTGTGCCGGTCAACCGCTTGTGGCCCCTCGACGAGCTGATCGACGCGATCGAGGCCTGGCGCGCCGTCACGCGTCGCCGGCCCTCGATCGAGTGGGCGATGATCGACCGGACCAACGACGCCGACGACCAGGCCGAGCGGCTCGCCCCGATCGCGCTCCGGCTCCGCGCGCACGTGAACCTGATCCCGCTCAACCCGACGCCGGGGTGGCCGTCCAAGCCGAGCCCTGCCTCGAGGATCCGCGCGTTCGCCGCGATCCTGGACGATGCCGGCGTCGCCGTGACGATCCGCGACACGCGCGGGCGCGAGATCGACGCGGCGTGCGGCCAGCTCTCGCTCGAGCACGAGCGCGCCACCGCGCGCTGACGCGCGAGGCTCGCGCACCCGCCTCGCCGAATGCCGGGACCTCGGCTGCTAGCGTGGGGCGCCCATGGGGTTCATCGAGCTCGCCGACGTCGCGTACGCCCTGCCGGGCGGCTGGACGCTTTTCGAGGGCGTCAGCTTCCGCGTGCCTGAGGGCGAGCACGCGGGCCTCGTCGGCGCCAACGGCATCGGCAAGTCCACCCTGCTCCGCCTGATCGTGGGTGACGACCGCCCGACCGCCGGTTCGATCCAGACCGACGGGCGCGTCGGGTTGATGCGCCAGTTCATCGGCTCCCAGGCGCGCCCGACAACGGTCCGCGACTTCCTCCTCGCGTACGCCGAGCCCCGGGTCGCCGAGGCCGCGATCCTCGTCGCCAAGGCCGAGCGTTGGATGCACGACCACCCCGGCGAGGACGCGCAGATGCGCTACGCGGACGCGCTCGCGAACTGGGGCGAGGCCGGCGGCTACGAGACCGAGGTGGTGTTCGACCAGTGCACGGACGCCGCGTTCGGACAGGGCTACCCCGAGTGCGCCGAACGCAAGATAGAGACGCTCTCGGGCGGCGAGCGCAAGCGCCTCGCGCTCGAAGTCATCCTGCGGTCGCGGTTCGACACCGTGATGCTCGACGAGCCCGACAACGCGCTCGACATCGAGGGCAAGCGATGGCTCGAGGACGCGATCGCCGCGACCTCCAAGACCGTCCTGTTCGTGAGCCACGACCGGACCGTGCTGGACCGCGCCGCGACCCGGATCGTCACGCTCGAGGGGCACGCGGCGTGGACGCATCACGGCGGGTTCTCGAGCTACGCCGAGGCGCGCGACGCTCGTGTCGACCGGCTGGACCAAGACCACCGCCGTTACGAGGCGGAGCATCGTCGGCTCTCGGAGATGGTCAAGGAGATGCGGCGCAAGTCCGCGTACAACGACAACTGGGCCTCCAAGGCGCGTTCGGCGCAGCACCGGCTCGACCGGTTCGAGGAGCGCGAGAAGCCGCCCGACAAGGCCGACGTGCAGAACGTCCGGATGCGGATCGAGGGCGGGCGCACCGGCAAGGTGGCGCTCCGGTTGAGCGGGCTCTCGATCGCAGGGATCGTCGGGCCGTTCGACGCCGAGATCTGGTTCGGCGAGCGGATCGGGGTGATCGGGCCGAACGGCACGGGCAAGACGCACTTCATGCGGCTGCTCGCGGGCGAGGAGATCGCGCACGAGGGCGAGTGGAAGCTCGGTGCGCGCGTAGAGCCGGCGCTGTTCGCGCAGCTGCACGAGCGAGCCGACGTGGCCGACCTCCCGATCGTCGAGGTGCTGCGCAAGCGCGGGATGACGATGACCGAGTCGATGGCGGCGCTCCGCCGCTACGAGATCGACCAGGTCGGGCGGAACCCGTTCGAGCTCCTCTCCGGCGGGCAACAGGCCAGGTTCCAGCTCCTTCTGATGGAGGTGGACTCGCCGACGATGCTGCTGCTGGACGAGCCGACGGACAACCTCGATGTGGCCTCCGCCGACGCGCTCCAGGACGCCGTGGACCGGTACCAGGGGACGGTGATCGCCGTGACGCACGACCGCTGGTTCATGCGGCTGATGGACCGGTTCCTGTTCTTCGACGGCGACGGTTCGGTGCGCGACCTGCTCGAGTCGCCGTACGAGGACGTCGCCGCGGTCGGATGAGCCGGGCGCTCGTGGCCGTGGTCGCCCTGGCGATCGCGCTTCCCGCCTGCAGCGGCTCCGCCGATCCCGCCACGGGCACGACCGGTTCAGGGGCGACCCCGAGCGCGGTCGCGGATCCGGCCACAGGGTCCACCGGAGCGTCGACGGGGGTCGTCGAGGCGGCCACGATCCCCGAACCCGACGCGTGGATCCCCCGCCGGGTCGGCGTGCTCGTCGATCGGCTCGAGAGCGTGTGGGAGGTTCGGCGCGAAGCCGTCCGTCGGTGGGTTCGGACCGGCGACCCGGCTGCGTGGCCGCCGCCGGAGGAGGTCGAGCTCCTCGTGCTGTACGAGCAGCGGATCTACCGGGTGCTGGCGGCGAACGATCGACTAGCGGCCGCGGTCCTCGGCCGGCTCGACGGTGGTCTCGCCGCTGAGGCCAGGTCGAACGTCCGCGCGGGCAGCGCCCTCTACGACCACTTCTCTCCGGTCAAGACGCTCCCCGACTTCCGGACCCGGGCGCCGGAACCCGCCGACCGTCTCCTCCGCTTCTTCGAGGAGGGACAGCGGCGGTTCGGGGTGACGTGGCAGACGCTCGCCGCCGTGATGCTGATCGAGACGCGGATGGGCAGGATCGCCTCGAGCAGCTCGGCCGGCGCCCAGGGGCCGATGCAGTTCATCCCGTCGACGTGGGCCGCGTACGGCCTGGGCGGCGACATCCGCGACGAGCACGACGCGGTCCTCGGGGCGGCCAACTACCTCCACGCGAACGGGGCCCCCGGCAACGACCGGGCGGCGCTGTTCCATTACAACCCCGTGCCGGCGTACGTCGCCGCGGTCACCGGCTACGCGAACGCGATGACGCGCGACCCCGAGCTGTTCTACGCGTACTACAACTGGCAGGTGTTCGTGCGCACGACGCACGGGGACGTTCGGCTCACCGGCCCCGGGTTGTAGGCGGCCGAGGCTCCGGCGGCGAGATACGCTCGGCCGATGCAACGTCGGCGAACGGGCGGCGACCGGACGGCGCCCCGCGTCGCACTCGGGGCCTCGGTCGCATCGTTCGTGGTCATGGCGCTCGTCGCGGCCACGCCGGATTCGCCCTTCACGCCGATCCTCCCGTCCGAACCCGGGGGGCCGTTCCGCTGGCTGGCCGAGCTCGTCGGGCTCGACCGCATGCACGGGAGCGCGCTCGCGGCGATGGGTGTGGTCGCGGTGTCGTTCGCGGCGGTGGCCTTCGTCTTGGTGATCCGCGAGTGCCGGCGCGGGACGATCTCGGCGCGAGCGGCGATCGGGCTTGCGTTCGCGTACCACCTAGCCTTGCTCTTCCTGCCGATCCTGTTCTCTCGCGACGTCTATTCGTACGCGTACTACGGGAAGATCGCCGCCACGTACCACGCGAACCCCTACGTCGCGACACCGGCCGACTTCCCGCACGACATCCTCGCGACCTTCGTCGGGCCCAGGTGGGTGGACACGCCGGCGGTCTACGGTGCGCTCTGGACCCAGATCTCGGCGCTCGTGACCCGCGCGACCGATGACGTCGGCACGATCGTCGCGACGTTCCGGGTGATCGCGATCGCTGCGAGCCTCGCGACCGTGTTCGTCGTGGCGGGGCTGGTGCGCAGGGTCCGCCCCGAACGCGAAGCGTTCGCGATCGCGCTCGTCGGGCTGAACCCGCTGGTGCTGTTCCAGAGCGCGGCCAGCGGGCACAACGACCTGCTGGTGGCGCTCGCGGTCGCGGCCGCCCTCGCGCTGGTCTTCTCGGGGCGCGAGCTGTGGGCGACCGCCGCGCTCGCGCTCGGGACGCTCGTCAAGGTGACGGCCGCGGTGCCGCTCCTCCTGTGGTGGGTCGCGGTCGCGGCCCGGCGACCCCGGGGCGAACGCGTCCGAACCCTCGTACCGCACGTGGTCCTGGCGGCGGTGCTCGCGCTGGTCGCGGCGGCGCCGTTCGCGGATAGCCACGATCCAACGCTCGGCGCGCTCGAGCTCGGCTCGCACGAGGGCTGGCTCGCGCCGTCGAGGTTCTTCCGGCGCGTGTTCGACGCGATCTCGGGCGACGTGTTGGGGGTCGTGCCGCGGGTCGCGTTCGCGCTCGTGGCGCTCGTCGCGGTCCTCCTGGTGGCGAGGGCCGTCTGGCGGCGGGGGGCCGCGATCGGCTCGGCGCTGGTGGGTGCGTCGTGGGGGTGGGGCCTGCTGTGCCTGATGCTGCTCGGACCGGTCCTGCTCCCGTGGTACGTGACCTGGGCGCTGCCTCTCGGTTGGCTCTTGCCGCGGGTGCCGCGCACCGTGCTGATCGGTACGGGTCTCGCGCTCACCGTGTCGCAGTGGACGTCGGAGCCGGCTCTGTTCCCATCGGCCTACGACGCGAACCTGTTGGTCGGGCACTACCTCATCACGCCGGTCGTGATCGGGCTACTCGGCTGGTTGCTCCTGGACCTGTGGCGCCGAACCCATGCCGGTGCGCCGCTCGAGGACGAAGTGGACGAGGTACCCGCCGCCGCCGGCGAGCGCTGAGGCTACGAGCGCCCCGGAGCTGTGCCTAAGCGGACCGCCGAGCGCGTCGAGCGCCGTCGCCACGAGGATCAGCACCGCGGCGCCGATCGCCGGTGCGGCCGCGACCGCGGTCATCGCGTCCGCGAGCCCGACCCGCGACCACCCGTAGCCGACCACCGTGAGCAGCAGCAGTCCCGCGATCGACGCCAACGCGATCCCGGCGGCCGTGGAGGGTTCGAGTGGGTCGATCGCGTAGAAGTCCTTCCTCGGAACGGAGGGGTCGATGACGCGGGCGTCCGTCGGCCGGTCCACCTCGTCGAACGGTGTCAAGACGAATACCGCGGCGCTCCGACCCGTCCGATCCTCGGCGGCGGCCAGGTCTCGAGCGGTCACCCGTTCCAGGGCGCCGCGCTCGCCGCTCGTCGTCTCGCCGTCGAGCGGCGGCACGACGACGACGACGTCGCGGATCCGATCCGGCGGCACACCGGCCCGGATGACGTTGCCCGCGCGCGTCGCGAGGAAGCTCACGGTGTCATCGGGTTCGTTGACCCAGAAGGCGAGAGGGGTCCCCGCTCGTAGGCTTGACACGTCGTCGTTGGCGAACGTGACGGCGCGGACCTCGTCGTCGGAGAGGAACGGTTCCTGGCGGTTCCACGCGATCGCCGAGCCGGCGAGCATCGCGAGCGCTAGCGCCGAGGCCACGACGACAGCGAGCGTTCGGCGTCGCTCGAGCCGGTGCCACAGGCGGACGAGCCCGAGCGCCGCGAGGATCGGGATCGCGAACCCGAACGTCACGAACCGGTCGGCGGGCAGCGACCCCGTGACGAGCGCGAACGCCACACCGACGAACGTGAGCAAGAACCACGAGCGCAGGATCCGGCCGGCGTTGCCGCTCGGCGACGTGAAGCCCAGAGCGGCGAGCGGCACCGAGACCCACTGGACGTACCGCGTCCAGCGTTGCACGAAGCGGTCGAGGTACGCGCTCCGCAGCTCGGACGTGAGACCGGCCCGTCGGAGGAACGCATCCTTCGACGTGTCGACCTCCAGGGGCGGCGCCCCCGGCCGAACGGCCAGGAGCCCGATCCCGAGCGCGGCGCCGCCCCCGAGCGCGGCTGCGGCCAGTCGGAACGCCTCTCGCCTGTCATGCCGCCAGGCGAGGACGGCCGCGACGAGCAGGATCGCGAGGCAGAGCAGGAGGAACTGGGGATGCGCCAGGCCGCCCCCCGCGAGCACGAACACAGCCAGGACGGCCGCCCGGCGTCTCGGATCGTCCAGCAGCGCGCCCGCCGCGAGGAACGCCGCCGCCGTGATCAGGTTCGCGACGTACCCGGCCGCGAGGTGGACCGCGAACGTGCCCGCCAGCAGCCCCGCGAGCGTCCACCCGCCGGCGGTCGTTCGGCGGCGGACGAGGGCCGCGGCCGCGAGACCGACCGCCACCCCGAGCGCGACCTCGAGGGCCGCGGTCGCCTGCACGACCGAGAGTCCCAGCGTCCCCTCCAGGACCAGCGACAGCGCCGGCGCTCCGGGCCGATACGCGATCGCGGACAGCCCTTCGATGCTGGCGAGCCGGGACCGCCACAGGTAGACCGGGG
>Ga0207643_10001098_pt1 | contig 16032 bp, 11 predicted proteins | sample KBSMisM62_FD_184313 | JGI IMG/M metagenome (GOLD analysis project Ga0207643, IMG submission 184313) | Miscanthus rhizosphere microbial communities from Kellogg Biological Station, Michigan, USA - KBS Miscanthus M6-2 (SPAdes) (version 2) | ecosystem: Host-associated > Plants > Roots >...
AGTTCGCGAAGGGTTCTTGGGTAATCCATAGTTTTGTGTTCGGGGGAGATTCTAACTTGAAAACTGTGGCGATGGTATTGCGGAGCGTTCAGAGTTCAGCGTTTAGAGTTCAAGCTTTAGCTTGGTGCTCCATCGAGAACAAGCTAAAGCTTGAACTCTGAACGCTCCGCAATACCATCGCCACAGTTTTCAAGTTAGAATCTCCCCCGAACACAAAACTATGGATTACCCAAGAACCCTTCGCGAACTCAGGGCGGCCAGATATAAAACCCTCTCCGTCAAAGACGAGCTGCGTCTCAACCTAATCAAAAAACTACGCTCCGGCGAGAAACTCTTTCCGGGCATCGTCGGTTACCAGGACACCGTTATCCCGCAACTGATCAACGCCATTCTCTCGCGGCATAACTTCATCCTGCTCGGTCTGCGCGGACAGGCTAAGAGCCGCATCATCCGCCTGCTCACCGACCTGCTCGACGAGCGCATACCAATCATCGCCGGCTCCGAAGTCAACGACGATCCGTTTCGACCAATCTCGGCCTACGGGCGACAGATGCTGGCGCAACATGGCGATGCGATGCCGCTCGACTGGATCGGTCGTGATGCACGATTTGTCGAAAAGCTTGCGACTCCCGACGTCACCGTCGCGGACATCATCGGCGACGTCGATCCGATCAAAGCCGCGAAAGGCGGTCACCTGCTGAGCGACGAGCTGACGATTCACTACGGTCTGCTGCCACGCGCGAATCGCGGCGTCTTCGCCATCAACGAGCTTCCCGATCTCGCGGGCAAGATCCAGGTGGCGCTCTTCAACATCATGCAGGAAGGCGACGTGCAGATTAAGGGCTATCCGGTGCGCCTGCCGCTCGACGTGATGCTCATGTTCTCCGCGAACCCGGAAGACTACACCGCGCGCGGCAAGATCATCACGCCGTTGAAAGACCGTATCGGCGCCGAGATCATGACGCACTATCCGAAGGAACTGCCCGCGGCGATCGAGATCACGCGCCAGGAGGCGTGGATCAATCGTTTCGAAGACGGCGATCAGTTGGTCGTGCCGGAGTTTATTCGCGAAGTGGTCGAGCAGATCGCGTTCGAAGCACGCGACGACAATCACGTCGACAAGCATTCCGGAGTTTCACAGCGAATGCCGATCACGGTGATGGAGTCGGCCATCTCGAATGCCGAACGGCGCGCGCTGCTCACCGGCGAAGAGATGATTGTGCCGCGTATCTCTGACGTCTACGCCGCCATTCCGTCGATGACCGGCAAGATGGAGCTTGAGTACGAAGGCGAACAGCTTGGCGCCGACCGCATTGCTCGCGATCTGATCAAGCGCGCCGCCGGCGAGATCTTTGAAGGCTATTTTGTCGGCATCGATTTTGCGCGCACGGTGCAGTGGTTTGATGAGGGAAACAAGCTTCTGCTGGCAGATACCGCCGCGGCGTCCGAGTGCCGAAACCTGATCGAGGCCGTTCCCGAGCTGCTCGAAACCGCGATGATTCCTTTCGATTTCAAGCGCTCCGACACGGCGCAGCTCGTCTCTGCCTGCGAGCTCGTGCTCGAAGGTCTCTACGCCGAAAACAAGATCAGCCGCAACGAAGAAGGCAGCTATGCCGCGGTAACCAAAGCAAAGAAAGATCGTCGCGGCATGATCTACGACGACTTAACCGAAACCGGAAAGTACAGTTAATACCATCCACAGATTACACAGATTCTTTTAATGAAATCTGTGTAATCTGTGGACTGGATATCGATGAAATTTCGCTACTCAAAATTCAACGGCTTCGACGTCTTCTCCATCAACCTGGGTGAGTTGATGGATAGCATGTCTGATGCTCTGCTCGATTCCGGCTACGACGACGATTACTACTGGACGCGCCAACGTAAATCCAACGACACCTCACTCGATGCTTTGCGCCGCGCGCTGTTGCAGGCACTGATGGACCAGGGCCTCGTGAACGAGCAACAGATCCGCGAAATGCTCGCGCAAAACGAAGGCAAATTCCGCGGGTCGCTGCTCGAGGAATTGTTGAATCAACTTATCGAGCGACTTGTTGAAGAAGGCTACCTGACGCTTCACGAGGAACAACCACGCCAAAGCGAACGTCAGCGCGGCATGCCGGGACCCGGCGACGTTTCCGAACCGTTACCGCGCAACGTCAAATTCGAAGTCACTGAAAAAGGTCTCGATTTTCTCGGTTACAAAACGCTTCGAAACCTGCTCGGCAGTTTCGGCAAGAGCGCCGCTGGACGCCACGATACAGTTTATCTTTCAACCGGCGTCGAAGCCGCGGCCGCCAGCAAACGCTACGAGTTTGGCGACACAATTAACCTCGACGTCAACACGACCCTCCTCTCAGCGATTAAACGTGAGGGTTTGACCGTCCCGCTCAATCTCGAGTACGGCGATCTGCACGTTCACCAGTGTGATTACCAGTCGTCGTGCGCGACCGTAGTGATGCTCGACTGTTCCCATTCGATGATCCTCTACGGCGAGGATCGATTCACGCCGGCGAAGAAAGTGGCGCTCGCAATGTCGCACCTGATTCGCACACAGTATCCCGGCGACTCGCTCAAAGTAGTCCTGTTTCACGATAGCGCTGAAGAACTACCGCTCGCCAGGTTGGCGACCACGCAAGTCGGTCCATATCACACGAACACAGCCGAAGGTCTGCGTCTCTCGCGTCGCTTGCTCCAGGCACAGCGTAAAGAGATGAAGCAGATCGTGATGGTGACTGACGGCAAACCTACGGCTTGTTTTTTACAGAGCGACAATCGCCGCCTTTATAAGAACTCCATGGGCGGCGATCCTTTCGTCATGGCCGAGACTTTCAAGGAAGTACAGGCTTGTCGCAAAGCCGGTATAATGATCAACACGTTCATGCTGGCCAGCGACTATTACCTGGTCGACTTCGTAAAACAGATGAGCGCCATGACCAATGGCAAGGCTTACTTCGCCAATCCCGCAAACCTGTCTCAGTTTGTATTGATAGACTTTCTTCGACGCCGGACCCGACGAGTCAGATAGTTTCGCTGCCACCGATTTTCAAGGATGAACACAGTGCGGGCCAATCTATTGTCGCGCGGCAATCGCGCTATCATGCCCTATCTGATCCTCGTGCTGGGGTTCTGCTTTACGCTGCTCGTCTATTACTACTTTTCTAAACTCACTTACGAACAAGACCGGGTTAACTTCGAACGCACTGTCCAGGAGATCCAGGATCAGATCCGGCTCAGAATTGAGACCTCAAAAGCCTTGTTGCGTGCTGGTACCGGTTTATTTGCCGCCAGTGATCGCGTTACCGCTCGAGAATTCGATCGCTTCGTCCAACAGATCGACCTGGAGAACAACTACCGAGGTGTCCTCGGCATTGGTTTCGCGCGCCGATTTACGGCTGGGGAAGAAACCAACATCTTCGCTGAGATGCAACGTCAACGCGGAACGAGCTTTGCGGTATCGCCCGCCGATCCTCCTCGCTCTGAATACATCGTAATCCTCTATCTTCAGCCTGCGAATCCTCCAAACATGAAAGCTATTGGCTTTGATATGGCAACCGAGGATGTTCGCCGTCAAGCAATGGAGGCGGCTCGCGATTCCGGCAAGCCAACCGCATCAGGACGTGTCACCCTCGTCCAGGAACAAGATCTCCCGGTCAAGCAACGAGGCTTCCTCATCTACGTCCCTGTTTATAAAAAGGGGATGCCGGTTGATACGGAAGCTCAACGACGAGAGGCCCTGTTCGGATTTGTTTACAGCCCTTTCAGAGGCGGTGATTTCCTTGAGGAGGTGAATCGAGAAAAAGATTACGACGTAAGCTTCCAGGTTTACGACGGCGCCGAAATGAAGTCCGAGCATTTGCTCAGCCTTCCTGTTCTGGAAAATTCAGGTGAACCGCTGTTCTCCGATCACAAAACGTTGAAGGTAGCTGGTCGCGATTGGACCGTGAGTTACGCGACCAAACCGTCTTTCGAAAAACGATCGAGCAGATCGCTTCTCAAGTACACGTTGATCATCGGCGGGCTGCTCAGCCTCCTGTTTTTTGCTGTGACGCGCTCGGAGATACGCGCTCGCTCACGCGCTGAGCGTTCGGCTGACGAACTCAAAGATTCAGCGACCACTATCCGCCAAACGCTCCACGAGCGCGAGCGCGCGGAGTCAGCACTGCGCGAAACGTCTGAAGCTTTGCGCGATGCGGATCAACGCGCCCTGCTCGAATACGAACGACTGCTCGTGAGAATCAAGGCGTTGGCCCAGGCGCTCGGCAGCGTGCGCGAGTTGAATGAGATCTTCCGCGCGTTGCGCGAATTCACGAACGTTTCGGTTCCATGTAACGGGTTCTTTGTTTCACTTTACGATCCCGTTCGGGATGTTCGCACTGCTTCTTACGCGTGGGCCGACGGGGAGGAGCTGGACGTTTCCGAGTTGCCGCCGATGCCCGTGACAGAGACTGGTCCAAACAGTCGCGCCGTACGCAACCGCGAAGTGGTCATTACTACAAACGACTACATGAGCACTCAAACAAAGGGCATCATAGTTGGTCCGGACAACGGCCTGCGTCCTGAGTCTTCGATGGCGGTGCCGATGGCGGTGATGGGCCGGATCGTCGGTACCATCGAGGTCCAGAGTTATGAGAAAAACGTTTATCTTCCGGAGCACGTAACGGCGATGAGCATGGCGGCGAACCTGACCGCCGTCGCTTTCGAGAATGTTCGACTGCTCAAACTCGAACGCACCGCGCGCGAAGCTGCGGAAGAATCGAATCGTTTGAAAGACGAATTTCTCGCGACCGTTTCGCATGAGCTGCGCACGCCGTTGACTGCGATACTTGGTTGGTCCAGGTTGCTCGAAGGCGGCTCGCTCGACGATGCGGTAGTTCAACAAGCAGTCGAGACGATCGGTCGTAATGCAAAGGCGCAGGCGCAGATCGTCGACGACATCCTCGACGTCTCGCGCATCATCACCGGTAACTTGTACCTCGATCTGCATCCGTTGGAAGTGGCGCCGGTGGTTGAGAATGCGATCAACGTCGTTCGACCAACTGCTGACGCCAAGGGTATTAAGATCGAGACCTACTTCGATGCGGCGCCCGCATTGATTTCCGGTGATGCAAACAGGCTTCAGCAGGTGGTTTGGAACCTGTTGTCGAATGCGGTGAAGTTTACGAAGAGCGGCGGGCGCGTGTGCGTGAAGGTTAGGCAGGCTGGCGGCGCAGTTGAAGTCAGTGTTTCGGACACCGGGCAGGGCATCAACAAGGAGTTTTTGCCGTACGTCTTCGATCGATTTCGGCAGGCCGACAGCACGACGACTCGCCAGCACGGTGGGCTCGGGTTAGGGCTTGCGATCGCGCGGCACCTCGTGGAAATACACGGCGGAACGATCGGGGCTGAGAGTGCGGGGACTGGTCGCGGCGCGACTTTTACGATCAGGCTTCCGTTGGTGGAAGCGGCGGTTAGCGCGACGAATGTGAATCAGAAACCGGCGCACGCTCCGCAACTGTTATCCGGTTTGAATGTGCTGCTTGTCGACGATGATTCAGACACGCTCAAGCTCATGGAAACAGCGCTGAAACGAAGGCAGGCGAACGTCACCGCGGTCTCTTCAGCGGGCGAGGCGATTCAAGCGATCTCGCAGCGGCGACCTGACGTGTTAGTCTCGGATATTGCAATGCCGGATGAAGATGGCTACGGGCTGATCAAAAAGGTGCGATTGTTGGAGAATGGTGAGTCGCAGGGGATTCCGGCGGTCGCGATCACAGCGTATGCTAAGGACGAGGATCGGGAACGCGCGCTGTCGGCCGGATTTCAGATCTACCTGGCCAAACCGGTGGAACTGACGGAATTAATATCGGTCGTCGCCCGCGCCGCCAAGCGCGATTTTTGAACCATAGCTCCTAACAAGTCAGGAAGGAGGGCTTGCCCCCGCTGTTGGGAGAGCGGGGGCAAGCCCCTCTTCCTGACTTGTTAGGAATGATGTTGTATTAAAGAGTTATGACGCTCGCTCGCATTGATGATATTCAGATGGCTTACACCGACACGGGGATCGGTCGACCAGTCGTGCTTATTCATGGCTATCCGTTCAACCGCACGCTGTGGAACGAGCAGGTCGCGGCGCTGAGTACGAGTTATCGCGTCATCGCGCCTGACCTGCGAGGCTTTGGCGAGAGCGATGCTTCAGACGGAGCAGCGACGATGAACCGGTTGGCCCAGGACGTCAGTCTGTTGCTGGACCATCTCGGCATTACGCGCGCGACGATTGGTGGCTTATCGATGGGCGGCTACGTCGCGCTGGCGTTTTACAAACAGTTCCCATCTCGCGTGCGCGCGTTGATCCTGGCTGACACACGCGCACAGGCCGACACCGAAGAAGCAAAACAAACGCGCGCGCAGCACGCTGAAAAGGCACTGACTGAAGGCATGGCCGGGATCGCCGATATCATGTTGCCCAAACTGCTAACTCCGGAAACAGTCAGCAAGCGTCCTGAGGTCGTGAAGCGCGTGCGCGACATGATGTTGAAAACCAAACCAGAGGGAGCAGCAGGGGCGTTGCGCGGCATGGCCGAGCGTGAAGACCAGACCGATCTACTTCCGAAGATTTCCGTACCAACGTTAATTCTCGCCGGCGCCGAAGACGCGATCACTCCCGTGGCCGATAGTGAGAAGATGCATCGCGCAATCGCGGGCTCGCGTTTGGTGGTGCTTGAGAACGCGGGACATGTTTCCAATCTCGAGCGGACTGAGCAGTTTAATCAGGCGCTGCTGGACTTTCAGAAGGAGTTGCCACACTGATGCCGGCGCATAAGAAATTTATTATCGAAGAGCGCGTGCGGTGGGGCGACGTCGACGCCGCGCGCATCATCTTTTACGGCGCTTACATTCACTTCTTTGAGTACGCGGAGACGGAAATGTTTCGCGAAGTCGGGCTTCACTACGGCGTGATGTTCGACGAGTTGCAGATCTGGCTGCCCCGCGTGCATCTCGAGTGCGACTTTCATCGCGTGGCGCGGCTGGACGACATACTGGAAGTCAGTGTTTGGGTCGCACGGTTCGGAAACAAGTCGATGAGATTGAATTTCGAAGTGCGTCGAAAAGGCGAAGACGAGCTCGTGGCGACTGCGCACTTTGTTTTGGCGGCAATCAACCAGACAACGTTCGAAACTGTTCCCATTCCTTCTGAGTTACGCGAGAAGCTGGCACCCTACACAGCAAACGAAGATTCCAAATGACCGCTATCCCCAACAATCCTTTGCTCGACGGCCTCGACGAAAAAGTAATCGATCGAGATCCGATCAGGCAGTTTCAAACCTGGTTCAACGATGCAATCGCGGCGAAGCTTCCAATGCCCGACGCGATGACACTCGCGACCGCGACGCCCGACGGCAAACCGTCAGCGCGCATGGTGTTGCTCAAGCAGGTGGACGACGATGGTTTCGTTTTCTACACCAACTATCACAGCATCAAGGCAGCCCAGCTCGAGGCTAATCCTTACGCTGCGCTTGTCTTTTACTGGTCGCAACTCGATCGCCAGGTGCGTGTTGAGGGCAGTGTCACAAAGACGTCGCCCGAAGAGACGCGCGACTATTTCCGCACGCGACCGCGTGAATCTCAGATCGGTGCGTGGGCCTCGGAGCAAAGCGAAGTGATCCTCAGTCGCGAGGTGCTGGAACAACGCGCGCTCGAGTTAGAAACACAGTACTGCGATCGTGAGATCGACTGCCCCGAGCACTGGGGCGGCTATCGCGTGAAGCCCGAGCGGATTGAATTCTGGAAAAGTCGCATCGGCCGGCTGCACGACCGCATTCTCTATCAACGAACCGCCGACGGCTGGTCCATCAGTCGCCTCGCCCCATAAAGATTACCCACAAAAAGGCACATAAAGCACAAAGGTTTAATTTGACTCTTTCTCACAGCTAAATCATTTTGTGCTTTTTGTGCCTTTTTGTGGCTAAAACAGGCGAGTGAAGAAGCGTATGCCGATGATCCTCATCGCACGTCCTTCACGAATCACGGCGTACTCACCGATCTGGTAGTACTTCTCATCCAGACCCAGGACTCGCCCGCGGCTGTAGGCGGTCAGCGGCTTCACGACATGAGACGGCGGTGTGATCTTTTTCGACAACTCCTTTTTGAACTTGCGTATGCTTTCAGCAATGTCCGGATTTTGGTTTGCGAGCTGATTCAAATCCGCGCGTAAAGTCTTCGCATCCTTCTTTAATTCAGCGGCGTAAGCACGAAACTCTTCCGTTGCTTGCGGCGGTTTTCGCAGGGTGAACTTTTCCAGTTCGTCTTTTCTATCCGAACTTACCATGGCCAGCATGAGGTAAAAGATCTGCATTTGCGATTTGAAGACATCGATCAGCGTCGCATCATCAACGCTCGATAGATCGATGTTCCCAAACTCGCCTTCCGTGATAGCGATTTCGCGTCGTCGTTTCGCATCCTTCGTGAACGTCGCTTCAAACGCTCGATCGAAATCGAGGTCCTCAGACATCACATCCTGAAACTGCTGACACACGCGATAAGCTTCGACAACTTCTCGCGGCTGTCGAATGCGTTGCGCCGGCGGCTGTGCAAACAGGCTCTGCGCCAGAATGAATGTAATGGCTATAAACATTAGACGGGACGGAGGGCGCTCTTCACTAGTTTCTTCTTCAAGTCGACGTAACCCTGCTCGCCGGCGACGAGATCTCCCAACACTCGCTTCACGCCTCGATGCCCGCGCGCAAACTCGATCATGCGCTCAGTAAATGGCGCGCCCCAGAAGTTGCCGTAAAAGCGGCGTCGCATCTGTGCAGCGCGTCGGAGCTCGGCGCCGAAGTCTTCACGCCAGCGCTTCTCGTACGACAGCGGCGCTCCATTTAAATAACTTTCGGCAAACAACTCCGCGGAACGTAGCGCGTAATAAATTCCTTCACCGGTAACTGGATCGGCGAAACCCGCGGCGTCGCCGAGCAATGCCCAGTCGTCACCGCAAGTCTTTCTGCTGTCCCAGGTCTTCGCGGCCAATCCGGGGATGCGCGCGGCGTAGCGTTCGGCGGTGGCGCGCAGGTGCTCGTGAATTCGTGCTCGCACGGGCGCGGCGGTTTCGCTCTGCCAGAATTTTACTTTTTCACCTTCGCCCTGCTGGTAATAACCGATCATGAATTGCCAGAGCAGATCGTCGAGCGGTTCGTGTTTAAAGGCGTCCTGCGTTGTGGCGATGCCAAACGAAATGTGATCCGGACGAGGAAAAGCCCACGCGTAACCAACCCACCCCGGCAAAAACGCCACGACAGTCGGAGCGATGTTATTCGCCGGCAGCGGCGCGCGATAACCAAATGCGACTTCCATGTCTGACGGCGGCAACGGACCGGCGAGCATTTTTGCGAGGCCGCTGTTTGCTCCCTCTGCTCCGATCAAAAAAGCACCGGTCCACTCTGATCCGGCGTCATTTCTCACGCTCCAACCCGAGTCTGTTTTCTTTGCTTTTCGCGCCGAGATTTTTTCCGAGATGATGTGCGCGCCGGCGTCGCGAGCGCGGTCGCGCAAGTAACAATCGAAAGCGATACGCGAATAGATCGCGAAGGGCTCCTCTAGCGTCAGGTGAAGTCGTTTACTTGAAGGTGAGTAGAGATCGAGCTCGCTGATGGTGCGGCCGACCGCGTTCAGCAACTGCGGCCACGCTTTCAAGGCCTTCGCGGTTACGCCACCCCCGCAGGGCTTCGGCTCACCCTCAGGCCGCCCGTCAAACAGCGCTACTTTCGCTCCGCCTCTTGCGAGTAATTCCGCCGCAAAAGATCCGGCTGGTCCCGCCCCAACAATCAACAAATCAAAATCCGTATTTATCCGTGGCATCTGTGGCTAAACAATTCTTTCGGCGCTAGAATACAGCCGTTCCCTCAAAACCAGGAAAGACGCACGATGGCCACGACCCAGAGCAGCCTAGTGTTTTCCGCCATTGCACCCCATCCACCGATCATGGTGCCTGAGGTCGGACGCGAGTCAATCGCCCGCGTTGAAGACTCGATCGAAGCCATGGCGGAACTGACTCAACGCCTGATCGACTCAGGTGCGGAGACTGTAATCGTGATCTCGCCGCACGCTCCGCTCGAATCCGATTCGTTTGTCGCCTACCAGGGCCCCGAAGTCTACGGTGATTTCACAAACTTCAGCGCGCCCGACACTTATTTCGCCGCCGAGGTCGATGAAGAATTGCTGGGCGCGATCAAAGACGTCGCTGCCGGTGAGCGCTACGAAGTTTTGGCCCTGCCCGGCCACGATCTCGATCACGGCACTGCTGTTCCACTCTACTTCCTGTTTCGAAACGGATGGAAAGGCAAGGTCGTCACGCTCGGCTACAGCTTTCTCTCAAACGAAGATCACTTACGTTTTGGTTCGTGTATTAGACGGGCGGTCGATCGCGTCGGACGGCGTGTTGCTTTCGTTGCCAGCGGCGATTTGAGTCACCGGCTCAAGCCGCAGGCGCCGGCTGGTTACAATCCTGACGCGCACATCTTTGACGAACAAGTCGTCGACGCGCTCCGTTCGAATGCGCCGCAAAAGATTACCGAGATCGATCACGACTTGCGCCGGCTCGCGGGTGAATGTGGCTACCGTTCGATGCTGGTTGCAATCGGCGCCAGTTCCGATTTGCCGTTGTCGTGCGAGGTGCTGAGCTACGAAGCGCCTTTTGGCGTCGGATATTTAGTGGCCCAACTGACTAATCAGCGGCTCGCGACTGATTGCCTGGATCCACCTGCGTTAGCGCGACAAGCCGTCGAGAGCTTCATTCGCGACGGCGACGTTTTGAATCCGCGCCGGTTCACTCTAGGGCTTCTGGGAGCGCAAGCTCCGTGCTTCGTTTCGCTGAAAACGCTTGATGGAGAATTGCGCGGCTGCATCGGAACGATCGAACCATCGAGAGATACCCTCGCCCAGGAAATAGTTGCTAACGCGATCAGCGCCGCCACCAACGATCCCCGCTTCGATCCGGTAAGAACCGAAGAGTTATCAAACCTACGTTATTCAGTCGACGTCCTGTTTCCGGCGGAAGAGACGGTGCTGGAGGAACTGGATCCGGCTATCTATGGAGTGATTGTTGAAGACGAAAACGGCGTCCACCGGGGATTGCTGCTTCCGGATATCCAGGGTATTACGGATGCGAAACAGCAGGTGGAGATCGCCGCTCGAAAGGGAGGCATCGAGCAGGGCACACCGATCAAACTATGGCGCTTTCGAGTTGAAAGATTCCGCGAAAAGATTTAGCCGCAGATGAACGCTGAATAACGCAGATCTGCGTCATTTGCGTTCATCTGCGGCTGAAAACTACACGTCGAGGTTTCTGACGTCCAACGCGTTATCTTCGATGAATTTCCGCCGTGGCTCGACGGCATCGCCCATCAGGACGGTAAAGATCTCGTCTGTTTCGACGGCGTCGTCTATCCTGACTTCGAGCAGCGTGCGCTTATCGGGATTCATCGTCGTCTCCCAGAGCTGCTCCGGATTCATCTCGCCCAAGCCTTTGTAGCGCTGGATCGTCAAGTCTTTCTTGGCAGCCGTCAGCACTTTCTCGAGCAGCGCCTCGCGCGTCGGAACTTCTTCGCTGCCGCCGTTCTCACCCGTGATAAACGGAGCGGCCAGATCGTCTTCAAGCGTCTTAAAAAGCTCTACCGCCTTCTGAAACTCAACGTAGCTGGCGAAGTTCCAGTCAATGTTCAGGTTCGTTCCAGATGCAGCGACCGTCTCAATCTCCCACAGCCCATGTTCTTCGTCTGAAGTCAGCTCGGTCTTGTAACCGGCCTTGTGCAAAGCACCTTCGATCTTCGCCATCAGATCCGAGTCCTGGAAGACTTTGCGGAGCGTCAATCCCTCTTTCCGCAGCACGCCTTTGCGCCCGCTCAGCGATTCCAGGAGGATATTCAGCAGTTGCGGGTCTCCGCCGAGCCGCCGAGTCGCTCGCTCGCAGTAACGTTTAAAATCAACCATCTTTTCGAGGGATGTTGCCAGCGCACGGCCCTCAATCGCCTGCCCGGCGCCAGCCGCTTTCACCGTCATGTCGTTCGTAGCCTGCCGCATCAAGTACCGGATCATCGTACTTTCGTCTTTAATGTACTCTTCCTTCTTGCCCCGCTTTACCTTGAACAACGGGGGCTGCGCGATGAAGACGTGTCCACCCTCAACCAGGGCCGGCATCTGCCGGTAGAAGAAGGTCAGGAGCAGGGTGCGGATGTGTGAACCGTCGACATCGGCGTCGGTCATCAGGATGATCTTGTGATAACGAAGCTTACTGAGATCGAAGTCGTCTTTGCCGATGCCGGTACCGAGAGCTGTTATGAGCGACTTAATCTCGCTGTGGCCAAGCATCTTGTCGAAACGCGCCTTCTCTACGTTCAGGATCTTGCCTTTGAGCGGCAGGATGGCCTGGTTTCTCCGGTCGCGGCCTTGTTTGGCCGAGCCTCCGGCCGAATCACCCTCGACGATGTAGATTTCGGACAGCGACGGATCGCGCTCCTGGCAGTCAGCGAGTTTGCCCGGCAGCATGGTTGACCCCAGCGCCCCCTTGCGGACGATTTCTCGTGCCTTGCGAGCCGCTTCGCGCGCGCGTGCGGCGTCGAGCGCCTTCCCGACAATCTTTCTCGCGACAGGCGGGTTCTGCTCGAAGAACTCCGTCAGGCGATCGTTCAGAAACGACTCGACGGCGCCCTTAACGTCGGAATTGAGCTTGCCCTTCGTCTGGCCTTCAAACTGTGGCTGCGGCAGCTTCACGGAAATCACGGCCACCAAACCTTCGCGCACGTCGTCCCCCGTGAGCGAGCTTTTGAAGTTCTTGGCGAGGCCGGATGATTGCGCGTAAGCGTTGATCGTTCTCGTAAATGCCGAGCGAAAACCTGAGAGGTGCGTGCCGCCGTCTACCGTGTTGATGTTATTGGCAAACGAATAGACCTTCTCGTCGTAACCGTCGTTGTACTGGATGGCCACCTCGATCGAGAGACTGTCGCCTTCCCTTTCGAAGTAGATCGGCTTGTCGTGCAAGGTCGACTTGTTCTTGTTCAGGTGCTTGACGAACTCCGCGATGCCGCCCTTGTAATAGAATTCGTGCGAACGCTCCGGATCTTCTCGCTCATCCTTGATCGTGATCCGTATGCCCTTGTTGAGAAACGCCTTCTCGCGCAACCGCTCAGAAAGCTTGTCAAAGCTGAATGAGGTTTCGGTGAAGATCTGCCCGTCGGGTTTGAAGGTGACTTTTGTGCCGCGCCTGCGTGTCTTGCCGGTCTGCTTCAAAGGCGCCACCGGTATGCCTCGCGCATACTCCTGTTCGTAAGTCTTCCCGTCACGCCAGATCTCGAGGTGCAGCATCTCGGAAAGGAAGTTGACGCACGACACGCCGACGCCGTGCAGACCACCGGAAACCTTGTAGGCGTTTGAATCAAACTTGCCGCCGGCGTGAAGCTTCGTCATCACCACTTCGGCAGCGGATCTCTTTTCCTTCTTGATTTCGTCGACCGGGATGCCACGCCCGTTATCAATAACCGTGATTGAATTGTCGAGATGGATCGCTACTTCAACCGTATCGCAATAGCCAGCCAGCGCTTCGTCGATCGAGTTGTCGACCACTTCGTACACAATATGGTGCAGACCGATTTCTCCAGTCGATCCGATGTACATGGCCGGACGCTTTCGGACCGCGTCGCGCCCTTCCAAAATTGTGATCGATGATGAATCGTAAGCCATACTCTTCTTCTGCGTTACATTAGGTTCTGCTGTTGCCAATATCTTCTCCTATCCACTTACTAAACACTTCGACCGCCGAACGCGAGTGAAGATTCGACGTTTCTGCTACGCACTTCGCCGTCTTCGATCTCGTACACACTGGCCCGAGAAAAGAACTCTTCGACATGACTCCGCTTTGAGGTTGTAATGAAGGTTTGTGTGCGATTTTCAAGGTATTCAAGAAGGTGTCTTATCCTTCCTTCATCCAGTTCGGCGTCGACGTCATCTATGATAAAAACCGGATGGTTATTCGACGCCAAATTATACAACGAAATCGCTGCTAAGTCTAATAATAACAATGCACTACGCTGCTGTCCGGAACTGCCATAAACGCGGATTTCCCGGCCCTCCAGATGAATCTCCAAATCGTCGCGGTGCGGGCCGATAAGCGCATGGCCGGCAGTCACTTCAGCAGCCATCCGAAACGCGATTCTCGAGCGCAAAAGCGCCTCATAGTCGGACATGTCACCCTTGTTTTCGAGAGACGAGACGTAGCGCGTGGTTATGTCTCTTCGTTCGAACAATTGCCGCTCGAGCGCGGCGTTCAAACCGTCCACATATTCTGTGCGCGCTTGATGGATCAAGAGGCCCAGGCGTACGAGTTGGTCGTTCCACGGCGCGAGCAAATCTTCAACTTTTTCTGGACCAAGCTCGTTCTCGTTAGCGAGTTGCAGCACTCGGTTTTTCTGTTTGATGACTTTGTTGTAGTCGGCGAGTGTTCTTAGATATGCGGGTTTGAGTGATGAGATGCCGCGGTCGAGAAAGCGACGGCGTGCTTCCGGCATGCCACGCACGACGTCCAGATCAGCAGCAGTGAATGAGAAGACCTGGAGCTGCGTGAGATACCTTGCGAGGGTTTCGCGTTTCGAGTTGACGAAGATTGTCTTTGAGTTGTCGTGAAGACTGACTTGCAGATCTCTTTGCAGATCTTGTCCGGTGGTGACTATTCCTCTGACGACCGCCAGCTCTTCTCCAAACCTGATCGCTTCTTGCAGTCGTTGCGTGCGAAACGATTTGGTCCGGGCCAGAAGATAGATTGCTTCAAGCCAATTCGTTTTGCCCTGACCGTTGTTTCCGTAAATGATATTGAGCCGCGGGCCCCACTCAATTCTCCCACTCAGATTGCGAAAGTTCGTCGCCTCAATTGCAGCGAGCAGCATGCCTGGATATTAGCATGTATATGTTCGGTTCTTTGTAGGGGTGGCCCTCCGTGGCCACCCCAGTACGACTTATTCGAACGCTGGGGCGGCCACGGAGGGCCGCCCCTACAAATGGTTACCAGATACGTTACGAGGGATATCCGATGGCGTTGAGGTTGGCTGTGATTTCGTCGATGACGGTGGGATCTTCTATCGTCGGTGGCATGCGATACTGAACACCGTCAGCTATCTTCTTTATCGTTCCTCGCACGATCTTACCGGAGCGAGTTTTGGGAAGTCGTTTCACAATGGTCGCGACTTTGAAAGAAGCTACGGGACCAATCTTCTCGCGTACCAGATGGATCAACTCAGTGACTATTTCCTCCGGCGCTCGTTCGACTCCGAGCTTCAACACGACCAGCCCGAGTGGAACTTCGCCTTTCAACTCGTCGGCGACACCGATAACGGCGCATTCAGCGACATCCGCATGAGCAGCCAGCACTTCCTCCAACGCGCCTGTCGATAATCGATGTCCAGCGACGTTGATGATGTCGTCCGTGCGACCCATGATCCATAGATAGCCGTCTTCGTCTTTGTAACCGGCGTCCGCGGTTTTGTAGTAACCGGGAAAGGGATCGATATACGACTCGAGATAACCGGCATCGTTGTTCCACAAGGTCGGGAAACACCCTGGAGGCAAAGGCAGTTTGATTGCGATGTTGCCTGTTTGATTATCCGACACCGGGATTCCTTCATCATCGAGCACGTCTACTTCATATCCCGGCACCGCTTTGCCACACGAGCCTGGCTTTACCGGCAATAGTTCCAGACCGGCGAAATTGGCTCCGATGGGCCAACCGGTTTCAGTCTGCCACCAGTGATCGATGACAGGTACACCTAACCGCGTTTCGGCCCATGCCAACGTGTCCGGATCGCAACGTTCACCGGCGAGAAACAACGTGCGAAATTCTTTTAGATCGTACTGGCGGAGGTAGTTACCCGCATGGTCTTCGCGTTTGATGGCTCGAAAAGCGGTTGGCGCAGTGAAGAGTACATTGATGTGGTGCTGAGAGATCACGCGCCAGAACGCACCTGGATCCGGCGTGCCGACAGGCTTGCCCTCATAAAGGATCGTGGTGTTGCCGTG
>Ga0207643_10001099_pt1 | contig 16022 bp, 6 predicted proteins | sample KBSMisM62_FD_184313 | JGI IMG/M metagenome (GOLD analysis project Ga0207643, IMG submission 184313) | Miscanthus rhizosphere microbial communities from Kellogg Biological Station, Michigan, USA - KBS Miscanthus M6-2 (SPAdes) (version 2) | ecosystem: Host-associated > Plants > Roots > Rhizosphere...
TATAGTCATGGCACCCTTCAAACAAAGAAGCGGGCCGACTTGTGCATCACCACGAAGTCGACCCTAAACCCTCAACCTTCCGAAGAAAGGATGAAGATTATGACTACTCATACTAGCGCAACCGTGCGCGAACCTCACGTAAGTAAAACCAGGACCAATACGATAATGAATGCTCTTACACGAAGAGCGCAGGCCGTGCTGAACGACCGGTCGATCGATCCGCAGACGCGGGCGATTATTCGGTACGCGCTGGAGACGAATGATCCGTGGCTTGCGGAACTAGTAAAGCGCGCTGACGCGGGTGAGAGCGTTGTCGATAAGTTAGATTGCTTGCAAACACCTGAAGAGAAGATTGAAGCGCTGTCGGAAATAATCTGTCGAGCTAACGACGAATCGGCGGCGGCGCTGCTCGTGCTTATGGCGACGCTTGAAAACTCCACGCATCCCAAAGTACTCGCAAACACGGCGAAGCACTTTGCCTTTACTCACTGCGGTGAGGCGAACCTGTACGGAATAGTTGATGCTCAGATTGCAACGATTGAGGGCGAGTTGTTGGCGTGATGCCTCGATTACTCAGTGGCCGCTCATGCGTTTCGAACCACGGGCGGCCACTTCACTCTGCGTAACGCTGCACGTCCTCGACTCGCGTTGACATCTGGTCGCCAACTTTGATGTTTCCAAAGACGAAGACCTCGGCTGAGTGTTCCGCGACGGATTTGATTCGATAAGGTTGGTAGAAGATCATGGGAGTAGTGGGGACGAGCCACATATCTTGTTTCAAACCGTCGGCGCTGCCGCGGTCGATGGTCGCGAGTGTCGTTACGCCTTCAGTCTTTAACTCTAACACCGTGGCGATTACAGGTGTTGGGAGCAGATCGCGAAGGAGTTCTTCGGGCAAGGGTGGTGGGCCATTAACCGGCTTAACTTCATCTCCATCACGTCGGTAGATCTCTCCATAGTGAGCGCGGTAACCGTCAACTGAACGTGGTTCGAAGCCGAGATTGATGGCTTCAATGAAACTTCCAAGCCACCCCGGGTGCATTAAGTAAATTCGTTCACCCCACTTGACGACCTGAAGTTCCCATGAGTCGGTCTTAAAAGGCTCGTCTGTGTCCAAATATTTCTTACGCGCTTTTCTTTTCGTGAGGTCATGTTCCTTCTTTTCGCCGTGACTGCGTATAGTGAGCTTAAGCGTCGTAAATCGAATGAGATTGTTTGCCACTGAGTAGGGGCCGGATTGCGTCGTGGTGTGAGTGCAGCCGCTGGATTCGGATGTATAGGTCCCATTGTTCTTGAGGATGATTCTTTCTCCTCCCCATTCGAAGCGGAACAGGTAAGAACCCACCAGATCGGAATTCTTTTGCGCAACGATCTCAGAGCTCGCTACAGCCGCAAGAACCAACGCGAATATTATTTTCGTTACGGTGCGCATGTTGGAATCTACAAAGATGCTACTGCGAACGTGGCGCGTGTGTAAATAATTGCTACCAAGCGAAAACTTTACTCGCTGCGGCGATGCAAACCTGTTCGGAATGGTTGACGCTCAGATTGCAACGATTGAGGGCGAGTTGTTGGCGTAATGCTCAATACTCGGTGGCCGCCTGACGGGCGGCCACCCTCACGTACGAAATTTTGACTACCCACCACCTTCATCACCGTCGAAATTTTAGACACCGATCCATTATTAGAAAGATTTTCTCTCCAGTTTTCTGAATCTCCAATCGATCACTTTCGTCCAACCGCCCACTTCCTCTAACAAACTAAACGATCAACCCGCTCAATCCCGCAGACGAAAATCGGAATGCCACTTGCTTAGAGCGACTCCGACACGCATTTGCCCTTTCGCCGTATTCAAGCTAGTTTCGCGCCGGCATACGAAAACTCGTAAATCGCATCGGTTCAACTCACTCCAGGAGGAAGTTATGATTGTTCGAGCGCTCCTAATCGTAGCCTTTGTATTCACCTTATCAACCCTGACTTTTGGTCAAACTAGTCGAGGCACTGTTAGCGGAACAGTGACTGACCCAACCGGTGCGGTGATCTCAGGTGCTGACGTCACCCTGACCAGCGCCGCAACCAAGCTTAACCGCACTACCAAGACAAACAGTGAAGGGCTTTATAGATTCGAAGCCGTCGATCCAGGCTCTTATTCCGTAAAAGTTAATGCCACCGGCTTTGGCGAGGTCGTGAGCACAGGCATTGAAGTGCAAGCGAATCAAACGGCGGATGTCCCGGCACAGATGGCCCCCGCGGGACAAGTTGAGACAGTTAACGTAGCTGCTGATTCCGGCCAACTACTGCAAGTGGAAGCACCGGTACGCGGCGGCAACATCGATAAAGTAAGGATTACCGAACTGCCGTTCTCCGGTCGCAATCCGGTTTCTCTGGCGCTAACGCTCCCCGGAGTTTCAACTAATCGCTTCGGCTTCGGCGTAGGCACATTTTCTGTCAATGGCTCGCGCGGGCGTTCGAACAATTTCCTGATTGATGGTACTGAGAACAACGACATCTCAGTCGCCGGACAGGCATTCCAGATCACAAATCCTGATGCGGTGCAGGAAGTCTCAGTGCAAACTTCGAATTACGATGCGGAGTTTGGTCGAGCTGGCGGCGCTGTCGTGAATACGATTACGAAGTCAGGCTCAGATGATTTTCACGGCAGTCTGGCTTATCTCTTCGACGTCACTCGCGACGATGCCATTACCAACACGCAGTCTCTCTCGGCTGCAATTCGCGACCGCGGTCACCCGCCGCGAGGTACCGAGCAGTATTACGCAGGCACCCTGGGTGGTCCACTTCTGTTCCCGCACTTTGGCGAAGGCAAGCCGATGTGGCGTTACGATGGTCGACAAAGAACCTTCTTCTTTGCCGCGTGGCAGGAACAGTTTCGCAGTGCTTCAACACAAGCTTCCAGAACCGTTCTAAGCCAGGCCGGACGCGACAAGTTGAGGGGCCTCTTTCCGGCCGGCGCCAATCCACGAATCGATCTCCTCATGGACGTGACCAAGAACGTTATTGGCGAGTCGAGTTTCCAGAACATCGACATCGGCGCCCGTCCCGGTTGTCCTGCGCCGTGCAACATTCAGTTTGGAACGGGTTCTCTCTTCGTTCCGCAAACGTACCGCGAGCGTCAGGTGCAGTTGCGTATCGATCACAAGCTAGGCGAGAACGATCAATTCTCAGCGCGTTACCTGTTTGACGATCAGAAAGATCCGGTGGGAGGAGGAATCACGTTCCCGGGATTTGCGACCGCCAACAATAACACCTATCAGAATTTGCTCCTCACCGAGACGCATATCTTCTCACCCAGTTGGACCAACGAGGCACGCCTCGCTTACAACCGTATCCTCATCGATTTTCCACTGAATCCGGAGGACCCACTCGGCGAAGTATTACCCCGATTCGACATATCAACGCTCAGCCAATTTGGTGTCGCCACAAACCTGCCTCAGGGTCGCGTCGCGAATAATTATGTCTTTCAGGACACAGTTACTCACTTTCGCGGAAATCACAGCTTCCGGTTTGGTTTGGATTTACTCCAGCAGCGATCGCGTCAGTTTGCTCCAATCGTCGAACGTGGTCTACTGACCTACCGATCGGGGGGCGGTTTCACGGCGCTGGGTAATTACATCGACAATTTTGCCGGTTCAGGCGGTGGCACACAGCGAGACTTTGGTAGCCCAAGGTACTATCCTTTCCTGTTCCGCCAGGCGTATTTTGCGCAGGATCGCTGGCACGTTTCCCCCTCAACAACACTCACACTCGGCTTGCGATACGAGAATTTCGGAAACGCTATCAACACTCTTCAAACCGCTGCGTTTACCGGGTTATTCAACGTAAATCCGGTGACGTTTACCGGCCCATTCAGTCAGCCTAACGACGTTAAAGACGACAATAACAACTTTGCTCCGACGTTTGGTCTCGCCTGGTCACCTTCATTCGAAAACGGACTAATGGGACGAATTTTTGGCAACCGGGAATTGGTCGTTCGCATGGGCTACCAACTCGGTTATGATTCGTTCTTCAACAACATTGCTTCGAATGCCGCGACTTCGTCACCCAACGTTGTTGCGACAGCAGTACCATCGGTGGTTAGCGGTGCCCTGCCACGAGGCTTGTCAAACGTTACGGGTGCATTACCGTTAACTCCACGGCCACTCTCTCCATTAGATTCTCAGACGCTCGTAGTCGGGAATCTGGTCAATCCTTACTATCAGCGTTGGTCTTTGGGAGTTCAGCGCGCATTGCCGGGAAACATGGTTATTGACGCGTCTTATGTCGGCTCGAAGGGAACCAAGCTCTACCTCAATGAGGATATGAACCCGAGCGTCCCGGCAGTAGCCAATGCGTTCAATCCGGGAATTCAGCGCATCACTCCGCCGGGATTTACGGGCTCAACCACCTGCACGCCGGGCACTCCCGGCTGTCTAATCTCGGGCCGGCTCGATAACCTGCAAGGGTCGCGCCTGATTCGCACGAACGGCGGTTCATCGAATTACCACTCTGCTCAATTGTTGGTAACGCGCCGCTTCTCGAACGGCTTCTCAGTCAGCTCTGCTTACACATGGTCGAAACTGATCGACAATGCGAGCGAGGTCTTTGGCGTAGGTGACACTAACCTGCCACAGCAGGCTTCGTTTCCGTCAATCTTCGGAGGGCAAGCGGCAGAGCGTGGGGTATCGTTCTTCGATCGCACACACCGCTTCTCGTTGACTTATGTTTACGAGCTTCCGTTCATGAGAAACCAGGAAGGATTTGTCGGGCACCTGCTTGGGGGTTTTCAAATCTCAGGTGTCACGACATTTGAAACCGGAGTTCCGCTCACGGTCGTGAATGGACAGGATGCCGACTCAATCGGCGGGAACCTCGATCGCCCGGACTTCAATCCGAATGGTCAAACAGGAGTCCGCGCGGTACCTGCAATTGCTACGGCCGCATCCAATCCGTGTTCGGTGACGGTTGGCTCAACCTTTTACACTAATCCTGATGCTGGGAACGCATGTATTAATCCGGCGACCGCGCAGTACATTGGATTACTGGCGGGCAGCGGACGGCGTGGCAGTCTCGGCCGTAATACTCTGCGTACTCCCGGTCAGAATAACTGGAACGTGAACATTCTGAAGAAAATCCATGTAGGGGAAGCAAGCTTCTTCGAACTGCGGGCGGAGTTCTATAACATCTTCAATCATCCGCAGTACGGGACCGCGAGCGTCAGCCCGTTCTCACCTGGCAGTACCGGTGTGCCGGCTAACGTCTTCACTTCCGCAGGTGGTCAGTTCCTCCATCCGGAGTTTTCCGATGGTGGCGGCCGCGTGATTCGCTATCAGTTGAAGTTCGCCTTCTAGATAAGCGAAATACTTAGCCACGGATTACACGGATTGCATACACGGATTTTGTTTTTATCTGTGTATGCAATCCGTGTTTTTACGTGGCTAGTATTCAGCTTGCCGCAGGCGTTGCGGGTTCAGCGACTTTGTCCGGTTGGCCGTTGGCCGGGATAGCGGCTTCGTCTTGAGGATTGGGTGTCGGGTTAGTTGGACCAGCGATGCCAACCGTGAGATCCACTTTGCTGCTGCAGTCGATCTGGGTTCCGGCGGCGGGAGTCTGTGCGATTACTTTGCCGACCTGGTCGCTGCTCGCCGGCGCTTCCGTAACGGCACCAACTTTCAACTGCGCATCACTCACCATCTGTTTGGCTTCTGCCGGCAACTTACCTATTACATTCGGTGCCGTCACTTGTTGTGCGCTGACCTTGAATAAAGTGTTCACCTTGTCGTCCAGCCACTTGAATACGTTGTGTGAACCGTAGCCGGCCAAGGTCCCGGCGGCCCACGCTGACAACGATGACAACGGTGTTGCCTGGGGAGGACTGGCGCCGGTAACAACCGCCGCACCGCCCTGAAGAATGCCGTAGACGAGCACTGCGAGTGTTCCGCCGATAGGTGGCATGGCGATGTATTTCCAAATGAAGCGCCAGCCAAAAGCCCTTTCTTCAGCGTGCCAGGCTATGAAGCTGCGGATGTTATTGACTGCCGCACCTATAGCGCCGCCAATTGCGGTGTAAAAAATTAATTTGGAAGCCGATCCCGCCAGTACCGGCATGAGCCTTTGTGCGAGCGTTGGCGAGTCGGTGGATGCAGCCGCCGCGGGTTGTGGGTACAACATGTTAAGTACCAGCCACGTCAGGAACCCAATCACGGCGATTGAGTAAGCCGCGCTGATCCACGCGAAAAATATATCAATCCGACCCTCGGGTATAACGTCAAAGTCTCTCCCGGTCTGCGCGTCCTTAACCTTCTTTCTAACGGCTGGTTTGGCCGTTTCCACTGCTGACATAGGTTTCCTCCTCAGGGGGCGTTCAAAATATTATGGCTGAATGGAAAATTCCACTTCAGAAAGGAATGGGTACTATCTAAATCCTGATTCGGATAGTGCCGGCATTGCTGACCTGTCCGTGCGCTTTCACTCTGACGAGGCAAGTACCTACCGATATCTCATCAGGCAATCGGAAAATAATCTGCGTGAAGTTGAAGCTCGGTATAGGTCGTACGTCTTCTGCAGCCAAATCATAACTCTGGTTCCTGCTATCAATCAGATTCACCACGACTGAAGCCGCAGCCTCGCCCTGGACCAGTTGGAGGTTCACAACAGAGACAACTACCCTCGTATTTCGATCGGGTCCGCGATTGAGCAGGTTAATTGGGTTTACAACCGCAAACGGATCTCTCAGGAATAACATTGAATCAAGCGCCGCCACTTGATCAACCGCTGGTCCGGATGTGTCTAAAATCAACTGCACTGGAGAGGCGGTTGGACTCGGGGAAGGTGACGGAATTGGTGTTGCAGATGGGCCCGCGTTGAGCGGATTAGACTTGAGATCCGCTAACACTGCCCAGGCAGTAGGTCCCAGCCCTACTCGCTCCGGAATACACTGGAACGGAGTCTTCAAACACTGGATATAAGGTGACAACGTGTCGCCGTTGGAAAGAGTTGACGCAACCACACCTTTACCGTCGCCAAAGGGAGCGGATAGCTGAGCCTGCTGAACCTGGCCCAGGTATAAGCTGACGGAGCTCGTGAACTGTGATGAGCCGGAATTCGAGTCTACGATCTTCATCGCCAAAGCCATCTGCGAAGTGTATTCCCATGCGACTCCGGCTTGCGCAGCTCCTTGAGGAGAGATGAGGTTGAAACCGCTGAAGGTCCTTCCGTCTACACTGATCGCTGTGTTGAAGTGATCGAGAGCGTATTGCATCGGACGAGACCAGTCGATTTGATTGGGATACGAACTGGCCAGTGCGAGGGTCGCGACGGTATCTGAATCCAGGGAGTCGCAGGTATTAATTACGTCGTTGTCGCTCTTTTTAGATTTGTCAGGACATAGCCCCGGTGCTTGAATTCCTGCGTCAGGCGCATTAATCGTCCCCGCGTAAAAGCGACCGTTTTGTGAATCAAACATCTGCAATACAAAGTTCGCAGCCATGCCGGCGCGATCTCTCCACAGTGTAACCGCTTGAGAATTTCCGAGCGTGGCTTCCGCCTGGGCCAACTGGCCGAAGGCAACAAAAATCTGCGCGTTATGGATGGTTGCTTTTCCCCGAATGAGCTGTTTGGGAATTCCACCATCGTTGTATCCCAGGAAATAGCCGCCGTACCCGGTGGTATCGTTGAGATTTGCAAAAATCCAATTACCTATCACTCGAGCGTCGTTGAGATATTTCGCGTCACTCGACTGCCTGTAAGCGGCGAGCAATGCCAGCATGGCCCACGCATTGTCTCCGCCCGTCGCACCGTCCAACACGAGGCAAAAGCGGCTGGGTCCGCATAGTGCCTCTCCCGCACTGAAGCCGGCGAGACGCACGTCGCCGGCCTGACCTGTCAGAGTGTTTGGCGACGAGGGCTGGTTATTAAGAAAGGCAATGTCACCGTTGATGTACGCGGAATGAAGTCCGCACTGTTGAGCAGGCTCACCAGAATAGCAACCATCGCTCGACGATGAAGCAGCCGGTATCGGATCACCATGGTTGTCATGGTATAGCGCATAGTGAAAGGCACTGGCGATCTGCAATGCGTTTGTTACGTCTTCCGGCTGACCTCGTTGCAGCAATGCGAGCAGTGTGAGTGCCGAGTTAGAGATAGTTGCCAGGTTCCGGTTTACTTGATCGCTCGGAATCGGCAAGCGATCATTTGCCACGACACCGAATGTTTGGATTGCGACTGGAAAACTAAGAGCTTTCGGATCGATCTTCTGACGTTCCGGTACAGGAAGAAATTGGATGTTGTCCAATAACACTGAGCCTCCAGCCGGTGCTAAGTTTCCGTTTATGCCAACACTAAACAGGACGTGTGTGTTGCTGATATCCGGAGGACACACGTTGAAAGGATCTGATGGAGACTTCAACGTGTTTAGATCGATGGATATCGTCTTCCACGAACGACCTAATTTAATAAAGTCGGAAACACAGTCCCCTGCGCCAAACTGAGCCCAGATTTCATCCGGAGATCGAGCATCAAATCGAACCGTCGTGGCTGGGCGCAGATCGTATCCGGCGCCCGTAGTTTGTGGTGGCTTAAAATTCTGTGGCTCCTGAAAAATCAAACCGGCGAATTCATTCGAGGCCAGGGCTGGAAACGCGACGCGAAATACATTTCCTCGTGTCACATCGAATCGACCCAGGTCAGTTGTACAGCCCGTCGCGGAAATCAGATCATCAATGCAAGCGGGATCAAGTTTTACGCTATCGGGATTAAACCCACCGCTGAAGAATAATGCGGGAAATCCATGATTAAGACCGGAATCGGCATCCTTAAAGACATAGAAACGAGTTTGATTTTCAGATGCGCTTTGATTGAGCGATTGAAACGCGCAATCGACCAAAGTGGTACACGAACCAGAACCAATACCATTCAGCTCGACTGTCTGAGGTGCATCGCCGGCAGCGTCGAATACAAACAGTGTCGCGCTTCGTGTGCCCACACCAGCCGGTGCGAAAACCACGCTAATTAAACAGCTCGCGCCCACAGCCAGAGATGAACCGCAATTATTCGTCTGGGCAAAATCTCCGCTGAACGTGCCTCCAATTGCAATCGTGCTAATCAGCAGAGCTGAAGGACTGTTGTTTGTTAGCGTGACTGTCTTTGCCGAGCTGGTTGTGCCGGCTTGTTGCGCCGCGAAGCTCAATGTCTGAGGCGACAAGCTTGCCGCTGAGGTGACTATAAGGTTCGCTATGGTGGTGTGAGTGACTTCCGAACTCGTCCCAGTAATGACAATGTCGTATGCATTAGGGGCTGTACTCACAGTTGTCAAGACGGTAAGCGTAGCAGACCCTCCCGAAGAGATTTCAGTCGAATTAATACTGCACGACAGCCCCGGGCACGACGCCGAGAGCGTGACTGGCTGCGCTGATCCTCTAATAGTTTGCGTCTGGATCGTATAGATGGCTTTGTTCCCGGCGATAATGGACTGCGAATCAGGCGAGACCTGAATAGAGAAGTCGTTGATCGGCAAGCCAGTGGCGTGAAGCGGAATGGTCTGTGGGCTTCCGAGCGCGTCATCTTTAATTACGAGTGTTGCTGCACGTTCACCGGCTGCTGAAGGCGTGAAGGTGATTGTGATCGTGCAACTATTTCCTGCCGCAAGGGGAGCGGCGTGACAAGTGTCACTTACAGCGAAGTCACTGCTATTGGCACCGGTGATAGTCACCGCGCCCGCAAATGCTACCGGCGCGACTGCAGTGTTTGTCACGGTTATGGTTGACGCTGGACTGGTGGTTCCGACTACCTGCTGTGGAAACGGTGGTGTCAACGACGAGAATGCAAGACTGGCGAACCATAACGGATTGAATTTCTGATCCGCAAAGATGGCCCAGGTCGTCGCGGCCAGTCCAACCCGCTCCGGAATACATTGAAAAGGAGTGTCGAGACACTGATTCAATGGGGCCAGCTTGTCGCCGTCCTGGAGTGTGCTGGCAGGTAAGCCAAGCCCGTCTCCAAACGGAGCTGACTCTTGCGCCTGCTTAATCTGACTCAGCGTTGAATCAGCCGAGCTTTCAAAAGTCGTCTGGTTGTACAGCGAATCAATGAAACGCGCCGCAACGACAGCCTGGCCGGTAAACTCCCACGCGATACCGTTCGGACCGGAGCTTGGACTGGATACAATGTTGAATCCGTGATAGCTGCGTCCGCCCGCGGTGATTGTTTGAGCAAAATTGTCGAGAAGATATTGGACCGGGCGTCGCCAATCGATTTGATTACTGTATTGAGGCGAAGCTGCCATCGGTAAAGCAGTGAAGCTATCTGAGTCGAGAAAGTCGCAGGTATTGATAATGTCATTGCCCTTTTGTATCAGGGGTGTCTGACAATTACCGCGCGCCGGGCACTCCGATGACGGTGGAACGGCGGTTACTGTACCGACGTAGAAGCGTCCAGCGGCAGGATCAAACATCTGCATAACGAAATCTCCTGCCACCTTGGCCCATGTTTGCCATTGCGCTGCCGAGGCCGAATTACCTCGACCGGATTCAATCTGAGCAACCAGACTGAATGCGACGAAGATGTCTCCGTTATTTTCTGTGGACTTGCCTTGAATGAGCGAGTATGTGCCGCCGTCGCTGAAGCCGACGAAGTAACCTCCATAATTTGTATTGAGTTGATCCTTTAGTGTTCTCACGATCCACGTTCCGATTTCCTCAGCATCGTCGAGGTATCTGGTGTCTCCGGATTTCAAGTAAGCCGCCAGTAATGCCAGCATGGCCCACGCATTGTTGCCGCCGGTCGCGCCGTCTAATACGAGCAGAAAACACACGCCGCTTGTGCCGCACTTATTGTCGACATCTTTCACCGAGAACCCTGCCAGGCGTACGTCACCAGCTTGCGCACCGGAAGGAGGCGACTGCCCATTCAGCAGCGCAAGATCTCCGCCCTGGTATGCGCTGCGGAGACCCCTCGAACCGTCAGACGCGATGGGAAGAGGAATTCCATGGTTATCGTGATGTAGTGCGTAATCCAATGCATCGGCGATCTTCATCGCGTCACTAACATCTTGCGGCTCTCCACGTTTGAGCAACGCGAGAACGGTGGCTGCCGCTTCATAAATCGGCGCCAGATTGCGATTGGCCTGATCTGAACTAACGACATTTATCGGTTGAAAACTGCAATTCGGAAGCGTCCCTGTCTGTGACACAACACCGAAGGTCTCAGTTCCGAGTGGAAGGCTGGGCACTGTGCTCTGCCGATCGGGAATAGGCAAGTACTGGATGTTGTCCAGCAGAACCGTTCCTCCATTCGGTGACATCGCGGCGTTGGTTGCAACTGTGAAAAGGATGTGAACGTTGGTGAGATCCGTCGGGCACGAAATGTTCGATGGTCCCGGCGGCGGTATCAAGTCGGCGATAGAGAACGTCTGCGTAGTCCAGGTTGGCCCAAGTTCAAAGAAGCCGGTTACACAACCACCGATTCCGAATTGCACCTTCGCATTATCGGGAGAGCGGACATCGAATTGCACGGTCGTCGCCGGCGTAACGTTATAGCCTGTGCTGGATGATGGTTGGCCGTTGTAGTTTTCCGGTTCCTGCCAATTCAAGCCGACGAATTCTGTGCCTTCAAGCGCGGGATAATTGAATCGAAAAACCGTTCGATGCATGGTGTCCAATCGTGAAGTATCCGCCGAGCAGCCAGTTGGCGACGAAGGATCGTCGATACAAGTCGATTCAAGACTTACCTTATTAAGATCAATCGTACCGAATAGGCCTGAAGGAAAACTGTGGTTGAAAGCCGAATCTGCGTCTTTGTAGACAAAGAAACTGTTTCGATTCGCGTTTACTCGTTGGGTTAGTAGTGCGTAGGCACATTCACTAATCGTGTTGCATGCAGTGTTACTCGACGTAATCCGTCCCGGCTGTTTGCTGTCGCGAACAAGTGTGTTCGGTGGAATAGTCTGGTCACCGTTGACACGGTGAGTCGCCGCGACAGCGTCTGACGGTAGCTGCGAATCGTGCGACACGATTGATTGGTTTGGGGTTAGACAAACCGCGATTAGAGTGAGAACGATGAGACTGCCGGGGATTAAGCCTCGCATGGACACCTAACCTCGCGAGTTGGTTGAGTCGGGGGCTGGATTTAGCGAGTGTGCAACCCTGGATGCAGAGGCTCGTGAGATTCAGCCTGATGTAGACAGGCTCAAAGTATTCTCGTTGTTAATTAAAGTCAAGAATTGTCTTGAAACAAAAAGCGTGTTGATCCTCATAGATAGATGAAAGCGCGGGCTGGACCCTACGCTACCGGCGTTACGGTTCTGACCCGGTCCAAGTTGATCCCCGACCTTACAAAAGGAGAGCTATGTCTAGAGCCCTTCACTCCAACCCTGCATTTATGCGAAGTTCCGTTTCGCTGGTTGCGGTTTTGCTAATCGTCCTGGGCTGCTTCTGTTTCCGAACGACTGCGGAGGAAGATCCGACGTTCGGAACCTGGGCCATGGGAAACCAGGCGCCGGGTAACTTGCTCGCGACGCACGCAACGCTACTGCGCAACAACAAGATCCTCGTCGTCGGAGGTAGTAGTTACAACTGTTGCTTCAGTTGGGGAAAGGAAGAGGCGCGGCTCTATGACATTGCCACCGGCACGTGGGGCGCGAAACTCGCTTCGCCCGCGCCCTACGGGAGCACTAAAGACGCGTTCTGTTCAGGTCACGCGCACGACAACAACGGCGGCGTGATTTTTCAGGGCGGCCTGCTGGGCTATTGGGAACTCAATGGACACGGCATTCCCGAATCCGCGCGGTATGACCCTGCCAGCGGCAGCTTTGTGCAGATCACGGGAGGCACCGCGCACTGGTATCCCACGCTCGTCGCCGGCACTAACGACATGTTCATCTTTCCGGGCCTCGACACTGGAGGCGGGCTGTTTATCCAGAAACTCGGCTACGGGACGACATCCTGGACATCGACAGTCGCGATGCCAGCCACGAAGCAAACCTATCCGCGCGTAACACTGCTTCCGAACGGCAAGTTCTTCATCGCTTCTCCAGCCGAAGAAGATCTCAAGAATCGTATTTTTGATCCAGGCACCAACACAGTGGTCCACACAGGTGCAGGAGACGATGTGGTGCCCGAAAGTCAGCCGGGGCAGATCCACTTTGAAGAGAGTTGGAAGGGAACTGCTGTGTTGCTACCGCTGGTGCCGTCGCTTGGCGACTATCCGCAAATGCGTGTCGCATTGATCAATGGAGTGAAGGCGTATGTGAAAGACCTCGGCCAGAGCAATCCCACGTGGAAGGACCTGGGTGTGCGGCCTGCTGAGATCGGGTCGACCGAGCGCAACTTCGCCAACTCGACGATATTACCCACCGGCCAGATCTTCGTCAGCGGAGGCGTTGGACCATCCGAGCATGATATGGCCGCTGTTCTAAAACCGGAGATCTACGATCCGGAAACAAACAACTGGCTGCTCACTTCGGCCGCGACGGTGCCGCGAAATTATCACGGCGCCGCCCTACTGCTGCCGGATGGGCGTGTCTGGACGGCGAGTGCCAGCCAGCAACATAGTGGGTCGCAGTGCAACGTGACGCATGGCTGCGAAGGTCCCGAGATGACTGAAGAAAGAGTCGAGATCTTCTCGCCGTGGTACGTGGGCAGGAGCGATCGCCCGGTCGTGTCGTCATGTCCGGGAGCGGTGGAGGCTAACGGTAGCCAGTTTGAGATCTCGATTGGCGGATCGCAGGGAATGAACATTGGCCGCGTAGTGATGATTCGCGCGGGCAGTGTGACTCATTCATTCGACACCGATCAGAGATTGATTCAACTCGATATCGTTTCCAAAACAGCTTCGAGCGTCACCGTGAGAGCGCCTTACAGACCGGAGGCTGCGCCGCCGGGTGATTACATGTTGTTTGTTTTGCGTTCGATCTCAACAACCGGTTTTAAGCGCTGGGTTCCTTCCGTCGGTTGCTGGATGCGTGTTGCCACTACAGATCGGAAAGTCACAGGCGCGCCGATCTGGCGTTACACCGGTCCGCCGTGCAGCGGAAATAATTGCCCTGGCTGGGAACGTCTCGACAACAATCCGAAGACCATGGCGATCGTTGCTACCGGTACTCATCACGATCAGATTCTTTATCAGTTACACAATGATGGTTGGATCTGGCGGTTCACTGGTGGTCCATGTGTAGGGACTTCGTGCCCCGGATGGCAACGACTCGACAACAACAGGAAGACGGTCAGCATCGCTGCCGCGGGTAGTCAACTCTATCAACTGCACAACGACGGTTGGATCTGGCGCTACACAGGCACGCCGTGTTCGGGAGACAACTGCCCTGGTTGGCAGCGTCTTGATAAAAACTCGAAGACGGTGGCGATCGTCGCTGCTGGTAATCAACTCTATCAACTGCACAACGACGGTTGGATTTGGCGCTACACGGGAACTCCGTGTGCCGGCGAGAACTGTTCCGGTTGGCAGCGTCTCGACAACAATGCGAAGACCGTTAGTATCACTGCAGGCGGCGATCAACTCTACCAGCTTCACAACGACGGCTGGATCTGGCGCTACACGGGCACGCCTTGCAACGGCGAGAGTTGTCCCGGCTGGCAGCGTCTCGATCGCAGCGCGAAGACGGTGGCCATTGTCGCGGCGAGCGATCAGTTGTACCAACTTCATAACGATGGTTGGATCTGGCGTTACACCGGAACTCCGTGCAGTGGCGACAACTGTTCGGGCTGGCAGCGTTTGGACAACAACTCGAGGACTGTGGCGATCGCGGCCATGGGCAACGATCTCTTTCAACTGCATAACGACGGGCGCATCTGGCGATACACAGGCACGCCTTGCAGCGGAAACAATTGCCCCGGTTGGCAGCAGCTCGATAACAATCCACGCACGGGAATAATGGTGGCAAGCGATCCGCCGCGAATGGGAGGCGGAGACACTGTCTTTCAACTCCACACCGATCCGATTTATCAACTGCACAACGACGGAAAGATCTGGCGCTACACAGGCACAGAATGCGAAGGCGACTCGTGCCCCGGGTGGGAGCGTCTGGATAACAACACGAGGACTGCTCAGATCGTTGCGGCCGGCACGCAAGTGTTCCAGCGACACAACGATGGAAAGATCTGGCGCTACACAGGGACGCCGTGTAGCGGAGCGTCGTGTCCGGGGTGGCAACAATTGGATAACAACCCGCACACTAAGACGATTGCCGCAGCCGGAATGCAGTTGTTCCAGCTTCATGACAACGGGAAGATCTGGCGCTATACAGGAACGCCATGCACCGGTACGAATTGTCCCGGATGGCAGGAGCTCGATCGAAATCCGCGGACAGTCGCGATCGCTGCTGCACCGGTCGGGCTGATTCAGTTGCACAACGACGGAAAGATCTGGCGCTACACCGGAAAACCGTGTACTGCCAGCGCCTGTACCGGTTGGCAGCTACTCGACAATAACCCGAATACGAAGAGCATCGTCGCGACTGCAAACCAGGTTTTCCAGCTTCACGCGAATGGTGCGATCTGGCGTTACACAGGAACGCCGTGTAGCGGCAACTCGTGTCCGGGCTGGCAGCAACTGGACAACAATTCGCGGACTACAGCAATCGTTGCAGCCGGCACTCAACTCTATCAACTGCACAACGACGGAAAGATCTGGCGCTACACCGGTACGCCGTGCACTGGCACCACGAATTGTCCCGGCTGGGAACGACTCGATAACAACTCCAGAACGCGCGACATCATCGCGACGGGAGATCATCTCTATCAACGCCATGTAGACGGAAGGATCTGGCGCTACGTTGGCCCACCATGTTCCGGCGAAAATTGCCCGGGCTGGCGACAGTTGGATAACAATCCACGAACGACGCGCATCGCCGTGGGCGGCTTTAATTAGCGCTGATGCCACGGGCTTGCCCGTGGCACCGCCATACAACAAATACACAAGCAGGTTTATAATGCCGGGTATCGAGGGACGATTATGACATTATTGGATGTGCTGATCTTGCTGCTGGTGGCGGGACTTTGTGGAGCGCTGGGACAGGC
>Ga0207643_10001101_pt1 | contig 16012 bp, 16 predicted proteins | sample KBSMisM62_FD_184313 | JGI IMG/M metagenome (GOLD analysis project Ga0207643, IMG submission 184313) | Miscanthus rhizosphere microbial communities from Kellogg Biological Station, Michigan, USA - KBS Miscanthus M6-2 (SPAdes) (version 2) | ecosystem: Host-associated > Plants > Roots >...
TCGACGTCCTGATCGACGGCGCGGAGGCGCTACCCACCATCGCCGCGGAGTTGGCTCGGGCCGAGTCGTACGTCCACCTGGCCGGCTGGTTCTTTTCGCCCGAGCTCCAGCTTACGCGCGAGGACGAGCCCGTCGTCGTCCGCAACCTGCTTGCGTCTCTTGCGGAGCGCATCCCCGTTCGCGTGCTGTCCTGGAAGGGGGCGCCCGTCCCGCTCTTCAAGCCGTCGCAGCGCGAAGTACGGGACATGGTCGACGCGCTCGCGCGCCACACGAGAATCGACGCGCACGCCGACGGCTGCACAGGCTTCATGCATTGCCACCACGAGAAGGCGATCGTCATCGACGGGAAGATCGCGTTCGTAGGTGGGATCGACCTCACGCTCGACGGCGGCGATCCGTATGACACGCCGACACACCTCGCCAGAGGAGGTATCGGCTGGCACGACGCCGCTGTCCGCCTCGAGGGGCCGGCGGTGGTCGACGTCGCGCAGCACTTCCGCCTCCGCTGGCACGGCGCCACGCGCGAGCGGCTACCCCGGCCGGAGGTCCCGGACGACGTAGGCGACGTCGAAGCGCAGGTCGTCCGGACGCTTCCGGCAGGCACGTACCGCTCGAAGCGGCGGGGTGACTACTCGATCCTGGAGGCGTATTCGGCGGCTCTCCGCTCGGCCGAGCACTTCGTCTACCTCGAGAACCAGTTCCTGTGGTCGCCGGAAATCGTGGCCATCCTCGCCGAGAAGCTCCGCGATCCGCCGAGCGACGACTTTCGCGTCCTCGTTCTCCTCCCTGCGCGCGCGAACGACGGCGCGGACGTCTCGCGCGGACAGGTCGCCGCGCTCATCCACGCCGCGGACGAGACCTACCGCTTTCTCGCCTGCACCGTGTATGCACGAGCGGGAAACCTCCGCGATCCGGTGTACATCCACGCCAAGATCGGCATCGTGGACGACCGCTGGCTCACCGTCGGCTCCGCGAACCTCAACGAGCACTCCCTCTTCAACGACACGGAGATGAACGTCGTCACGCTCGATCCCGAGGTGGCCCGGCAGACGCGCATACGACTCTGGGCCGAGCACCTCGAAGTGAAGCCCGAGACGCTCGAGGGAGACCCGACTACTGTGATAGACGAGCAGTGGAAGCGGATCTCGATGGAGCAGCTCGAGCTCCTGGAGGGGAAGCAGGCGCTCACGCACCGACTCGTGATGCTCCCCGGGGTGTCGCGGCGTCGCCGGCGGCTGATCGGGCCGATCCAGGGTCGCCTCTACGACGCGTGACGCACGCCGCCCGCCGTTCCTAGGTCGAGCGCTCCTGCTCCCGATAGTTCGAGCCGTCGACGGTCTCCGAGCCGATGTCCTCCGTCTCGCGGTCGTTCGCACCCGAGGCGGGCTCGGAGCCCACGTCGGCGGCTTCGCGGTAGTTCGAGCCATCCGCCTCGCCCGGTCTGCCGATTCCTCGAGCTGCGCCGCCCGGACAAGCAAGCGGCGGCGTGGAAACGCCGCCGCTCGATCCAGCCGGGACTTCGAGCTTCTTCAGTGACCGTCGCGGTCGCTGTCGCCGGGGATCAGATCCTCCACGGCGTCGCCGACCTTGTCGGCTGCATCGCGAACGCGGTCTTCCACGCGATCGGCGCCGTCGACCACTTCGTCGCCTGCTTCTTCGAGATCGTCCTCGAATTCGTCGCGCGTGTCATCCGTATGGTCGGTGGGAACTGTCTCGGACATGTCGCTCTCCCTCTTGACGGGTTGATTGGGCCTGCATCTACCCGGGGACGAGTCGCTCGAAACCGTGGGGGCTGTCAGACCGATACGGGGTCGGCGAGCGTGATCTCGTCCTTGGCGAGGTCCTGCGCCTGGGGGACGCCTGCACGCACGGCTTCGAGCTGCGCGGCGACCGCGACCCCGTAGAGGATCGCGAGCGCCGAGAAGAAGGTCCACAGCTGGAGCGCGACGAGCCCGGCGAGCGAGCCGTACGTCTCCCCGAACGTCTTCGAGACGTTGAACACGAAGGCGAGCACGACGGTGACGAGCGTCCACCCGACCACGCTCACGCCTGCGCCGAAGGCGAGCCACGTCCACCCCGGCTGCCGGCGCCGCGGAGCCCAGCGGAAGAGGACGGCGAGACCCGCAGCGAGCAGCCCGATGCCGATGGGCCACCGCAGCACCATCCAGATCGACCGCGCGCTCCCCTCGTCGACGACCCCACGGCCGAACGCGAGCAGCACGAACGCCGCCCCGATCACGACACCGGCGCTCAGCGCGAGAACGAGCGCCAGCTTGTACTTGTCGGCGAACGGCCGGTCCTTCTCGACGCCGTAGATCCGATTCATGGCCCGCTCGAGCTGCCCCATCGCGACCGTCGCGGTGATCAGGACGCCGATGAGGCCGATGGTCAGCGGTAGGTACCGATGCTGGCGACCCACGCGCGTCGCCTGCTCGACCGCATTCGTGAGCAGGTCGCTCGTCGGACCGGGCGCCGAAGCCGGGATCGTGTCGAGCAGAAGCTGCCGGAACCCGGCCGAGCCGGTCGCCACGGCGAGGCCCACAACGACGACGAGCCCCTGCACGAGGACGAGCGAGGCGGCGAACGCGAGTCCTCGTGCGTTACTCGTTCCGTCGGCCGCGCGAAGCCTGACGACGGCGTCCTTGAGGAGCGCGACCCGTCCCGTGGATAACAGAGTCTCGCGGGCGTCGTCCCCCGTGAGCTGCCACGTCTCCTTGACATGCGAAGCCGTACTCATGCGTCGTCCACCGGGACGCTGACGGTGAGCGCCTCGGGCTTGACCTTCACCTTCAGGCGCTTGACCTCCTTGCGCTCGCCGCCGTCGAGCTCGTACAGCACCTTGCGGTCGAGCTCGACGTCGATACGCTCGGCCTTCGTCGCCTGTACCAGCGGCGACTGCGCTGCGGACCCGATCGCAGTCCTGGCCACGGTTCTCGCCCACTGCCCGACGCTCGCGGCGTTCGTTACGCCGACCTCGAGCAGACCGTCCTCCGGAGAGGCGCTCTCGAACGCCTCCATCCCGCCGAAGAGCGCGCCGACGTTGCCGAAGAGGATGCAGCTCGCATCATCCTTGTACCAGAGGTCGCCGTTGACCTCGATGCGCGCCTTGAACGGCTCGACTCGGAGGTTCTTGGACGCGGCCCAGATGTACGCAAGGCGTCCGTAGCGATCCTTCGGGCCGGCGTCGGCATCACGGATCATGCGCGCGTCGAGGCCCGCACCGGCCATCACGGCGAAGTGCTCCCCGTTGATCTTTCCGAGGTCAAGCTTGCGCTCGCGACCGTTGAGCCCGACGTGCACGGCTTCGGCGATGTCGTCGGGGATGCCGAGGTTCGACGCGAAGAGGTTCGCCGTGCCCGCCGGGAGGATTGCGAGGCGCGCACCCGATCCGGCCATGACGTCGACGCAGCGCTGCACCATGCCGTCGCCGCCCCAGACGAAGATCGTCTCGGCGCCCTCCGCGAGCGCCTTCTCGACCCGCTCGGGCGCGTACTTCGACTTTGGGACCTCGGACCACAGCGGATCCTCGACGCCTGTGCGTTCCAGAACCTGGCGCAGCTCCTCGAGCCCGCCGCCCATCGACTTGCCTGCATGGGCGATGACGGCGATCGTCGATGTCACGCGAGCTCCTCTCGTCCGATGGTCTCCCCGTCCCGGCGCTCGCTCGCGGCCCGTGATGCTCTCGCGGCGAACACGAGGATCGTGACCGCACCGAGCCCCATCAGCAGGCCCGCGATGACGTCGGTGACGTGATGCATGCCGCGATACATGCGAGCCCACCCGACGAAGAGCGGCAGGGCCACACCGACCACGACGGTGAACACACGGACAGCGGCATTGCGGAACCGGGACGCGATCAACAGCAGGATGCCGCCGTAGAGGGCGATGGTGGCGGCCGTGTGGCCGGAGGGATAGCTGGCGTCGACCGGCAGGCCCTCGAGGCGCTGCACGTCCGGGCGCTGGCGCTCGACGATCCACGACGTTACGCGGTACGTCCCGGACTCGAGTGCGACGACGAAGACGATGAACGCAGCGAGGAGCCACCGGCGCATGACGAGGCACGCGACGAGCCCGATGCCGATGACTACGGGGATGACGAGACCACCGGCCAGCGTCGAACCGATCCACGAGAGGTCTTCCTGCGCCGGCGAGCGGTTGTCCGCGAGCCACTGGCTCAGGTTCTCGTCGTCGCCTTCGAGGCCGCCGAGGGGGAGAAGCAGGTAGATGAGCGAGAACCCGAGAAACACCATCGCGGTGACGAGGAGCGCGTAGCCGGCGAGCAACGCGACCACGAACACCCGAACGGGGTTCTCCGGGCCAAATGTCTGGGAGAAGCGGTCGGCGAAGCCCCCGGGTCGCGGCTCCAGAACGGGCGGCACCGGACGACCTCGCGTCGAACTGGCGCGACGTTCGCCCAGTGGACGCGGGACCGGAAGCGCTTGCGTCTCCACGTCCACCGATAGCGTTTACCCGGCTGGCGCTGGGGTAAAACGTCGGTGGCTCCGTCCTGCCGAGCCGATACCTCGGACACATGCCCTTCTTCGCCCTCATCGGTATCGCGCTCCTCGCAGGGACGCTGGTCGCGTACGCGGGCTCGCGCTATCCGACACCGGTGGTCGGGCAGGCGCCCGCGGAGGGTGCCGCCGAGCACCTCGAGACCGAGATGGTGCGCCACCCGTGGCTTCTCCGCCTCGTGCGTGACCGCCTCGATCCGGCGACGGCGACGGGCCTCGCTCTCACGCTCGCGCTCGGCCTCACGATCATCGGCGGACTCCTGGTCGGCTCACTCGCCTACCTCATGCGGAGCAGCGAACGCCTCGTCGACATCGACAACGAGGTCGGCCAGTGGGGAGTGGACAACGCCACCAAGTGGTCGACCGACGCGCTGCAGATCGTCACCGCGCTCGGCGGGACGTACTTCGTCATCGGGGCGCTGGCCTTCGTCGCCGTGTTCGAGTACATCCGCATCCCGAACCGGTGGGTGCCCGTGTTCCTCCTCACCGTGGTCGCAGGCGAGATCGTGCTCGTGAACACGATCAAGGGGATCCTCGACCGCGTCCGTCCCACCTTCAACCCGATCGCGGAGACGCTTGGGCCGTCGTTTCCGAGCGGGCACTCGGGCCTGGCCGCCGCCTTCTATGCAGCGGCCGCGCTCGTGCTGGTGCGGAGGCGCTCGCCGCGCACACGTGCGCTGCTCGCCGGCGCGGCGGTCGCGATCGCGGTGGCAGTTGCCTGCAGCCGCGTGCTGCTGGGGGTTCACTGGATGTCGGACGTCATGGCCGGCCTCGCGTTCGGCTGGGCGTGGTTCGGCATCTGCGCGATCGCGTTCGGCGGCCGTTTCCTCGTCCTCGGCGCCCCTGTCGAGACGGCTACCGTGGACGCCGACCGTCGCACGCCTGCGACCACGTCTGCGCGTCAAGCGTCCTAGCTCCGAGCTCGGATCTCGCCGTGCGCGATCAGGCGCCGTGGCAGCGCTTGTACTTCTTGCCGCTCCCGCACCAGCACGGGTCGTTGCGGCCGAGGTCCTTGTGCTCGTTCACCGCCGGTCCCTGCGCGAAGGAGCCGCCGTTGCCCGAGGGCGTGGCCGCTGCGAGCGCGGTCGCCGCGCCGCCCGCTGCGGCGATGACGTCGGCGCCGGCTGACGTCTCGTGCTCGTAGTGGAGCGCGCTGTCGCGCGCCTGCATCGGCTCCAGGGCCGGCTGCTCCACCTCGACGGTGACGTGGAAGAGCGTGAACACAACCTCTGAGCGGATCGTCTGGCTGAGCTCCTCGAACATCACGTGGCCTTCGCCGCGGTACTCGACGAGCGGGTCCTTTTGCGCGAACGCGCGCAGGTGCACGCCCTCGCGGAGGTAGTCCATCGCCTCGAGGTGCTCGCGCCAGCGCTGGTCGACGGTCTGGAGGATGATGAACCGCTCGACCTCCCGCGCCAGCTCGGTCCCGAGCGCCTGCTCGCGCTCCTCGTAGGTCTCCAGCGCGTCGTCGACGAACTCCTCGACGAGCGCCTCGCGGTCGGTGACGTTGATCTCGTCGCGCAACTCCTCGACGGTGATGTCCGTCGCGTACAGCGACTGCATCGCGGTCACGAGCCCGTCGAGATCCCACTCCTCTGAGTACTCGGAGTCCGTGAACTGCGCGACCGTCGTCTCCACGGCCTCGCGGATCCACTCGCGCACCTCGTCGGAGAGATCCTCGCCCTCGAGCACCCGGCGGCGTTGTTCGTAGATGACCATGCGCTGGGTGTTCATCACGTCGTCGTACTTGAGGACGTTCTTACGCGCGACGAAGTTCTGCTCCTCGACCTTCTTCTGGGCGTTCTCGATCTGCTTCGAGAGAATCGAGGCTTCCATGGGCTGGTCGTCCGGAATCTTGAAGCGGCTCATGATGTTGTAGATCCGGTCGCCCGCAAAGAGGCGCACGAGGTCGTCCTGGCCCGAGAGGTAGAAGCGCGTCTCCCCGGGATCGCCCTGACGGCCCGAGCGGCCGCGTAGCTGGTTGTCGATGCGGCGGGCCTCGTGGCGCTCCGTGCCGAGCACGTACAGGCCGCCGAGCTCGAGCACACCCTCGCCGAGCTTGATGTCGACGCCGCGGCCCGCCATGTTCGTCGCGATCGTCACGGCGCCAGGCTGGCCCGCGTCCTTGATGATCTCGCCCTCGCGCTCGTGCTCCTTCGCGTTCAGCACGTTGTGGGGTATGCCGCGCCGCTGCAGGAGCTGCGAGAGGTACTCGGAGGTCTCGACCGCGATCGTGCCGACGAGGACCGGCTGGCCGCTCTCGTGGCGCTCGACGATGTCCTCGAGCGCTGCCGCGAACTTCGCGTCCGGCGTCTTGAAGATGAAGTCGTTCTCGTCGAGGCGCGCGACCGGGCGGTTCGTCGGGATCTCGACGACGTGCAGGTTGTAGATCTCGACGAACTCCTTCTCCTCGGTCTTCGCTGTACCGGTCATGCCCGCGAGCTTCTCGTAGAGGCGGAAGTAGTTCTGGAGCGTGATCGTCGCGAGCGTGACGTTCTCCTCGCGGATCGACACGCCCTCCTTCGCCTCGATCGCCTGGTGCAGGCCCTCGCTCCAGCGCCGGCCTTCCATGATGCGGCCGGTGAACTCGTCGACGATCTTGACCTCGCCCTCCTGGACGACGTAGTCGACGTCGCTCTTGTACAGCGACTCCGCCTTGAGCGCCTGCATGAGGTGGTTCACGAGGCTGACGTTCCGCGGGTCGTAGAGGTTGTCGATGCCGATCGCGCGCTCGACCTTCTCGATCGTGGACTGCGCCGGCGAGACCGTCTTGAACTTCTCGTCGTAGAGGTAGTCCGCGCCCGAGAGCTCGGTCTCGTCGAGCCCCTTCGCCGTCTTGCGCGTGGCGGGCGCGCCTTCGAGCTCCTTAACGACGCGCGCGAACTGGTAGTACGTCGCGGCCGCGGTCTCCGGCTCGCCGGAGATGATGAGCGGCGTCCGCGCCTCGTCGACGAGGATCGAGTCGACCTCGTCCACGATCGCGAACGCGTGACTCCGCTGCACGACGTTGTCCAGCGAGACCGCCATGTTGTCGCGCAGGTAGTCGAAGCCGAACTCGGAGTTCGTGCCGTAGGTGACGTCGCACGCGTACGCGTCGCGACGTTCCGTGAACGGCATGAGGTTCTGGATCGAGCCGACCGAGCTGCCGAGCAGCTCGTACACCGGCCGCGTCCACTCGGCGTCGCGCTTCGCGAGGTAGTCGTTGACCGTGACGAGGTGGACGCCACGACCGGCGAGCCCGTTGAGATACAGCGGCTGTACCGCGACGAACGTCTTCCCCTCGCCCGTCTTCATCTCGGCGATGTCGCCTTCGTGCAGGACGATCCCGCCCATCAGCTGCACGTCGAAGAGGCGGACACCGATCGTGCGCCGGAACGCCTCGCGGACCGCCGCATACGCCTCGAAGAGGAGATCTTCGAGCGACTCGCCGTTCTCGTGCCGCTGCTTGAACTCGGCGGTCTTGCCGCGGAGCTCGTCGTCGGTCAGCTTCTCGAAGTCGGGCTCGAGCGTGCCGACGTACGCGGCCTGCTCGGCAAGACGCTTGAGGCGGCGCCCCTCGCCCATGCGAAGGACGCGCTCGAACTTCCCGAACGAGGTCGTGGACACGGGCCTAGGGTACCGGCTCGCCTCCTTGGATCGACCCGTCCGCGAGCGCTCCGGACCGTTACCGCTCGTTCACCTTCTGTCCACCCCCGGATGACTAGCGTCGCGCCCGTGGAGGCGGCCCAGCTCGACTCGATCCCGCTCTTCGCGGGCCTCACGCTCGATCAGCGGGCGACGGTCGCGGAGGCATGCACGGAGATCACCGTCGAGGCCGGATCGACCCTCGTCAAGGAGGGCGACTTCGGCCACGGCGCCTTCGCGATCACGGCGGGGAGTGCCGAGGTCGTCCAGGACGGCGACGTACTGCGCACCCTCGGGCCGGGGGACATGTTCGGCGAGATCGCCGTCCTCTCGGGCGGACGACGTACGGCAACCGTCGTCGCGGCCACCGACATGACGCTCGTCACGGTCCTCAACCGGGAGCTGTGGCGGATCGAGCGCGAATGCCCGGAGATCGCCGACGCACTGCGCGCGACGATCGCCGAGCGGCTCGACGTGTCCGGCGAGTAGCCAGGGGCACTACAGAGCTAGCACGGAGAGCTCCCACAGATCTCCGCGGAGGCGATGCGCGTGGGCCGCGTAGGCGCCGTCGATCCGACGTGCCGCGATCCGCTCGAGCGCTCCCGCCTGCGCAGGATCCGCCGGGAGCTGGTCGATCGTGAGCTCGAGCCCTGAGCCGTTCCACACGAGCTCGAGCTCGTTGCCGCGGGGGTCGGGGTCGAGCTGCGCGACCTCGATGGAGACCGCTCCGACGACCCACACGTCGGGCCGCCTCACGGCGAGCGCGCGATACGGCGCCTCGACGTCGTCACCGAGCGCTTCCGCGAAACGCCCGAGGTCGGCGTCCGCGCCCGACTCGACGACGAACGACCCGTCGGCGAGCGCGACGAACTCGATCTCGTCGCCGTGGGCGCCGTCGCCCCCGAGGGTCGCGACCGCGTCCCACTCGCGCTGACGCTGGAGCCCTGTGATTCCGGCCGCGAGCCACTCGCGGCCGGGATCAAGTGGCGGCACTACGCTGCTTCCTCGCCGAGGTCGCCCTTCGTCTTCCGTGCGGCGCGCCGGGGCTCGTGTACGCGCTTGTCGCGATGGCGCTCGATCTGGCGCTCGAGCTTGTCCACGAGCTGGTCGACAGCCGCCTCGTAGGTCGTCGCCGCCTCGCGGGCGACGAGGTTGGTGCCCTTCATGAACACGACCGCCTCGGCGACATGGTCGTCGCGGATCGACGGGTTCCGCTCCATCGAGAACGTCACCTCGACCATCGTCCCCTCGTAGAGCCTTCGGGAGAGCTTCGCGAATCGCTTCTCCGTGTACGTCTGGACTGCGTCGGGAACCGTCTCGTGCTGGGCCTTGACCTGGAGCTGCATCGTGGAGCCCCCTTCGGAATCGTGGCGAATGATCCGGTCCCAATCTAACGAACCGCCCGCGCGAAGGTCACCACGCTGACGACGCCAGCTCCGGCGCTTCGGCACGCCCGCGCACAGGCGTCGACGGTCGCGCCCGACGTGTAGACGTCGTCGACGACGCAAACCTCGTGCGGCACGTCCGCTCGGGCAAGGACGCTCCCGCGAACGTTCCTCCGGCGCTCGTCGAGCGAGAGCCCACGCTGGCGGCGGAGCGTGCGCGTACGAGCAAGGACGTCGAGCACCGGGCACCCCCAGATCGCTGCGATCTCCCTCGCGAGCGCCCGCGCAGGCACGTCGCCTCGCTGCCACGCGCGCTCGGGATCGCCCGGGACCGGGACCAGCGCGGCGGCTGCCACAGGCGAGATGACCTCGGCGACGACGGCTGCTGCGTCCCGCGCGAGCCGACGACGTCCGCCCTCCTTCCAGGCGCGGACGAACGCACGTGCCTGGGCGTCGTAGAGGATCGCGGCGCGGGCGCTGACGAAGGCGAGCCGCCTTCCGGCGCACTCCGCGCACTGCCGCACAGGCCACGGCCCCGGCGAGCCACAGCGCTCGCAGACGGGCGGCCCGAGTCGCGTCAGGGACACGGCGCACCTCGCGCAGAGCTCCCTGCCCGGCGCCTCGCAGATGGCGCACCGCTCGGGTAGCACGAGATCGAGCAGGCGCACCGTCCGACGGTAGGCCGAGCCGGGTCACGACTCCGTGCCGACCGTGTGTCAGTTCACACGCGCGGGTCAGACCGGGGACGCCGAGACGAGCTCGCGGAGGTCGTCCTGGGCGCGCTCGAGGTCGGCGGGCGTCTTGATCGGAGAGAAGCGACCCCGAGGGCCGCGGCGCGGGACCTCGAGATACTGCGCGGGAACGAACGCCGAGACCTCGTGGTAGAGACGCTCGAGCTGGACAGCGACCCGGTCGTCGACGGGCTTCTGCACGTACAGCCAGCTCAGGGCGTAGTCGACGTCGAGAGCGTCGAGGTCGATCAAGGCCGTGTTCGTGTTGAAGACGGGCGCGAGCTCCTGGTCGAACGAGTCGGGGAAGCACGGGCCCTCGACGAGCCGGAGCTTCCCGTCGACGCGGACAGGCGCCCCTCCCATGTCGCCCTCCTTGCGGGCGACCTCGCACGTCAGCGGCATGCCGCCCAGCAGGTGCGCGCCGACGACGACAGGGTCGACGCGGGCGCCCAGGTTGTCGACGTTCGAGATCGTCACGACCCGAATCCCACCGGCGCGAAGCTCCTCGATGGTCCCCGACCGTCGCACTGCTTGGAAGAGGTCACCGTGGCCGGGCGCGTACAGCGAGGGGCGCCCCTCTCCGTCGAGGAACAGCTCCCCGGACGCCTCGAGCCGGAGCGAGACGAACTGGTGGAAGACGAGCGGATCGCCGAGCCCGCGTTCGCCGACGTGGGAGCGGACGGCGTCGTCCGTCGCGAAGCTCGTCATCAGAGCGACCGGCACCGAGCAGTCGAGCGCGCGCTCGAGCGCCGCGGTCTGGAGGAGCTTGGCCTCCAGGAAGCTCTTCCCGTCGACCGCGGTCAGGACGGCCTTGACGACGCCCCCGAACCGCGTGGCCATGCCGCCGGCGAGAACGATCTGCGCGACGTCACCGCGAGCGAGGGCGTCGAGCCCGGCCGTCCTCGCCGCGTCGTGAGCCGCAGTGCCCAGCACGGGAAGCGGCGTCACGTCGTCATCGGTCGGCGGCTCGATCGTCCCGCGAATGACGTTCGACTCGGCGGAGAGCTCGCCCACCGCGACCTTCGCCCGCAGCGTGTCGAAGAGCGTCTCGTCGAACCCGAAGCGGTCGAGCGTCGCCTGTGTCTCGGGATCGACCGAGATCACGCGCGCACCGTCGTCGGAAGGGACGCAACGTATGGCGCCCGATGCACGCCGACCTCGGTCACGATCGTCGAGACGAGGCTTGCGGGCGTCACATCGAACGCCGGATTGCGCGCCGGGAAGCGCGCAGTGATCTCGGTGGGGTCGCGCTGCTCGATCTGGATGTCTGCTCCGGTCGCGGTGCTGGCGTCGAGCGTCGAGGTTGGCGCGACGACGTGGAGCGGGATCGCGTGATGCGACGCCGCGACCGCGAGACCGTAGGTGCCGACCTTGTTCGCGACGTCGCCGTTTGCCGCTATCCGATCTGCCCCCGTGAACACGGCGTCCACGTCGCCCGCTGCCATGAGCGACGCCGCCGCGCCGTCGACGACGACGGAGAACGGGATCCCGAGCGCCTCGAGCTCCCACGCGGTCAGCCTCGAGCCCTGGAGCAGCGGGCGCGTCTCGTCGACCCAGACGTGCGCGACGAGCCCTGCTTCCCAGGCCGCGCGGACGGCCCCGAGCGCGGACCCGAAGCCCCCCGTCGCGAGAGCGCCGGTGTTGCAGTGCGTAAGGAGCCGCGCGCCAGGTGGAACGAGCTCGGTCGCATGCTCGCCCATCCGGCGGCAGCGGATTACCTCCACCTCGTGCAGCGCCCGTGCGCGCTCGGGACTCGGGTCGTCGCGCAGCTCGTCGAGCGCCCAGCGGAGGTTCACCGCCGTGGGGCGGGAGGCGGCCAGAACGTCGTAGGCGACGTCGAGGTCCTCCCCGCAACGCGCGGCGAGCGCGAGCCCGTACGCCGCAGCGACGCCGATCGCCGGCGCGCCGCGGATCGCGAGCGTCCGGATCGCCTCCGCGACCTCTGCTGCGGACGTGCACCGCAGGTCGACCTCCTCGTCCGGCAGCCGACGCTGGTCGAGGACCACGACCGCGTCGTCCTCGAGGCGGACGATGCGCTCTGGCGTCACGTCACCGGCGGCCACCGGCTCAGCCTACGTCGCGCGGCGAATCACCTGGATGACCTACGAGGGAGAGCCAACGCGCGGGCGGAACCTACCAGCGGCTCCGCCCACGCGAAAACGCGATGCTCTACGTCCCTTCGTCCCACGACGCGAGGTAGCGCGCCTGCTCCTCCGTGAGCTGGTCGATGGAGATGCCCATCGTCTCGAGCTTCAGCCGAGCGATCTCGTCGTCGATCTCGCGCGGCACGTCGTAGACCTTTCGCTCGAGCGTGGCCGCGTTCTGGATGACCCACTCGGCCGAGAGCGCCTGGTTCGCGAACGACATGTCCATCACGAGCGCGGGATGACCCTCCGCGGCAGCGAGGTTCACGAGCCTCCCCTCGCCGATGAGATAGATCCTGCGACCGTCCGCCATTGTGTACTCGTCCACGAACGCTCGGGCCTCGCGCGTATCGACCGCGAGGTCGCGAAGGGCGCCGAGCTCGATCTCGACGTTGAAGTGACCCGTGTTCGAGAGGAGGGCCCCATCCTTCATTCGCTCGATGTGCGCACGGGTGATGACGTTCTTGTCGCCTGTCGCCGTGCAGAACACGTCGCCGATCGCGGCGGCGACATCCATGGGGAGCACCTCGTAGCCGTCCATCGCAGCTTCGAGCGCCCGCAGCGGATCGACCTCGGTGACGATCACGTGAGACCCCATGCCGCGCGCCCGCATCGCGACGCCGCGACCCGTCCAGCCGTATCCCGCGACGACGAAGCGCTTGCCCGCGAGCAGTACGTTGGTCGCGCGGATGATCCCGTCGATCGTCGACTGGCCGGTGCCGTAGCGGTTGTCGAACAGGTGCTTCGTGCGCGCCTCGTTCACGGCGATGACCGGGAACCCGAGCTTGCCGTCGCGCTCGAGCGCCTTGAGCCGGATGACGCCGGTGGTCGTCTCCTCCGTCCCCGCGATGACGTCGCCGAGCTGTTCGCGGCGGGCCGAATGAAGGACGCCGATGACGTCGGCACCGTCGTCCATCGTCAGGTGCGGTCGATGGTCGACGGCTGCCTCGATGTGGCGGTAGTACGTGTCGTTGTCCTCGCCCTTGATGGCGAAGACGCCGACCCCGTACTCCTCGACGAGAGCGGCCGCGACGTCGTCTTGCGTCGACAACGGGTTCGACGCGCAGAGCACGACGTCGGCACCGCCTGCGGCCAGCGTACGTGCGAGGTTCGCGGTCTCGGTCGTCACGTGCAGGCACGCGGAGATGCGGTGCCCGGCGAGCGGCTGTTCGCGCTCGAAGCGCTCGCGGATCGCGGCGAGCACCGGCATCTGCCGGTCCGCCCACGCGATCCGCCGCACGCCCTCGGGGGCGAGCGCCAGATCCTTCACGTCGTATCGCTGTGTCGTTGCCATGAATCCTCTCTTCGTCGTCGGGTCAGGCTGCGTCGGTCGTCAGAAGGCGTTCGTGCTTGCGCTGCTCCCACTCGACCCAGGCGGGGCTCGTCTGCTCCGGCTCGGGGACAGTGGTCCCGGCGAGCCAGGTCTCGACCGCGGCTCGGAGCGCAGTATCGCGGCGGAGACGGAGTGCGAACTCGAGCTCGGCGAGCTCGACGCCGTGGTGCGCACGGAGCTCGGCGAGCGCGTTCAGCTGGTTGAGCTCACGGATGCCGTAGCGGCGATAGCCGGAGTCGCTGCGCTCCGGGACCACGAGTCCCTCCTGCTCGAGGTACCGCAGCATGCGAGGAGACCAGCCGGACCGCCTGCTCGTCTCGCCGATCGTCATCCAGAGCTGCACGGCGAAACCCTACCACACGTATGTCAAGGTATTGGGTCGAGCGGCGGACCACGCCGAGCCACGGGTGTCGAATGGACGATCGACGTCGTCGTCAGCCCGTACGGCGTGAAGCGGTCGAGGACCTCCTCGAGATCCTCGATCGAGCGGAGATGGAGTCGCAGGAGGTAGCAGTCCTCGCCCGTGATCCGGTTGCATTCGGCGACCTCGGCGGCGTTGCGCGCAATCTCCGGTATGCGCTGAAGCTGGCCCGGCGCCGGGCGGATACGAACGACCGCCGCGATCGGAAACCCCAGCGCCGCCGGGTCGAGATCCGCGTGGTAGCCGCGAATGGCGCCGGCACGCTCGAGACGCTGGACCCGCTCGGCGACGGCAGGCGCAGAGAGCCCGACGCGGCGCCCGAGCTCGGCCATGCCCAGACGGCCTTCGGACTGCAGCTCGCCGAGGATGCGCAGGTTGATGTCGTCGAGCAGATTCGATACGTAGGTCGTTGCCTTCCGTGTCCGTGCCTTTCGAGGCAATTGGCCTCCAATTCCGTCGATCGTCCCTTCCACTATGGCACGGTGGAGCCGACCATGTCGGAATGACGTCGAGTGCGATCCCGGTGCTCGGCGGCGGGCGTCGTCTCGCGACCTCACCCCCTCCCCACGCCTACTTCGCGGTGAGCGCGGTGTTTCACTATCTCGGCCCGGCGCTCGCCGTCCTTCTGTTCGTACGCGTCGAGCCGTTCGGCGTCGCGTGGTTCCGCATCGCGAGCGCCGCGGCGATCTTCGCCGTCTGGCGGCGACCGTGGCGCAGGCTCTCGAGGGCCGACCGCGCGACACGCTGCACCGTCGCGTGGCTCGGACTCGTCCTCGCGACCATGAATATCTGCTTCTACGTCGCGATCGCCCGTCTCCCGCTCGGGACGGTCGCGGCGATCGAGTTCCTGCCCGTCATCGCATTGGCTGCCTTCGGCGCTCGGACGGTGCGGAACGTCGTGGCTCTCGGCCTCGCGGTAACCGGCGTCTACCTGCTGACCGACGTTCGTCTCGAGGCCGACGCGCTGGGCGTCGCTCTCGCCTTCGCCAACGCCGCCCTGTTCGCGGCGTACATCGTGCTGGCACACCGACTGGCGCGCAGCGAGAGCCTTGCTCGTCTCGACGGCCTCGCGGCGTCGATGCTGCTGGCTGCCGTCGTCGTGACTGCGCTGGCCGGCTGGAGCGCCGTGCCATCGCTCCTCGACCCGGTCGCGATCGTCGCGGGCATCGGCGTCGGGGTCGCGTCATCGGTGATCCCGTACGCCCTCGACCAGCTGGCGATGGCGCGCCTCAGCCGCGCGACGTACTCGTTGCTGGTGGCGCTCCTCCCCGCAACGGCCACAGTGATCGGGATCCTCGTGCTCAGGCAGATGCCGACGGCGCTGGAGGTGGCCGCGGTCGCGCTCGTAGTGACGGCCGTCGCCGTGCACCGCGAGCGTGCGGATGCCGCGGTCGCCTAGGCGCGCGGCCAGGCGTAGACGACGATGCGCTGCCGAGCGGATCCCCGCGGCGTGCATGCTGAGAGGAGCAGAACCTCGTGACCTCGCGCATCGGCGGTGTGGAGCTGCCGTGCCGACAGGATTCGGTGTCCCGACACCCGGTATGCGTGCATGCGTCCGGCCCAGCGGACGTAGATCGAGTCTCCCGGCCGCAGGCGGTCGAGCCAGTAGAACGGCCGCGTGTGCGTCGTTCGGTGGCCGGCTATCGCGACGGTGTCCCCGCCACCGGGGCGTCCCGTCACCGGCCACCACGCAGGGCCGAGATCGAGGCTCGTCCCGATGGTTGCCTTCAAGTGGATGCGCGGAATGTTGATCAGCGCGGGTCCAGGGACACGCTCGGGCGTCCTCGTAGCCGCGCGCGTCGCCCGTGCGACCGTGAACGTCGGCTGCACGGCCGGCTTCGGCGCTGCCGCCGGCGCCGG
>Ga0207643_10001102_pt1 | contig 16007 bp, 14 predicted proteins | sample KBSMisM62_FD_184313 | JGI IMG/M metagenome (GOLD analysis project Ga0207643, IMG submission 184313) | Miscanthus rhizosphere microbial communities from Kellogg Biological Station, Michigan, USA - KBS Miscanthus M6-2 (SPAdes) (version 2) | ecosystem: Host-associated > Plants > Roots >...
CTGAAAGCCCGGCAGACCGACCGCGTCGAACGCGAGATGGTCGGTACCACCGGTGTTGTTCGCCGTCACCGTGTTCATGCGCGGATCCTTGAACGCCGCCATCCACTCCTTGAAGATCGGCGCGACGGCCTCGTTCTTCTGCAGATAGACGCCGCGAATGGCGCCGGTACCGTTGTCGACGTTGAAGTAGCCGGCGAACCGGTCGTGCGCCGGCTGTTTGAGCTGCATCGTCTGCGGGTCGCCGAAGTGCTCCTTCACGTAGGCACGTGACCCGAGGAGCCCCTGCTCTTCTCCGGTCCAGAGACCGATCCGAATCGTGCGGCGCGGTTTGAGACCCGTCGCCTTGATGAGGCGGAGCGCCTCGAGCATCACCGCGGAGCCGGCGGCGTTGTCGGTCGCGCCAGTGCCCATGTGCCACGAGTCGAAGTGGGCGCCGAGCATCACCACTTCGTCCTTGAGCTTCGGATCCGTCCCGGGGATTTCGGCGACGATGTTGAACGAGCTCGGATCCTCGTCGGAGAACGTGTTCTTCACGTCGAGCTCGACGGTCACGGGCACGCCCTTCTCCACCATGCGGGCGATGCGGCCATAATGCTCGGTCGAAAAGATGATGCCGGGGACCTTCGTCGGGTTCGCCTTGTCGCGCGAACCCGTCGCGGCGTTGAAGACGGTGCCGTCGTCGCCACGACCGGGCGTCACGATGGCGGCGACGCCCTCGTCGGCAAGGAAGGTCGCGAGCGCACGCTGGAACTGCTGCGCCGCCTGGAATCGACCGGCGTTGCCACCCGGCGCGCCGGCATTCGGGGCGCCGCCGGGACGGCGCGGCGGCTCGGTCGTGAACGGTGCACCCGCCAGCGTTGCCAGCGACGAGTCGGCGAGACGTGACGCGTCGGCCGTGAAGTGAGGCGGAACGGAATCGCGCGCCGGCTGCGCGAACACGATCTTGCCGCGCAGCTTGCCGCGGTATTTCTCGAGGTCGGGGGCGCTGTCGGCCTTCACGAGGACGACTTCCGCCTTCACCGCGCCGTTCGTTCCGGGGGTCCACGCCGCGGCGTACGCGATGATGGGAAACGGCCGCGGCGACACGACCTGGGCGACCAAGCGCTCGTTCGTCCACCCGCGGCCGAATGGTCCCCACGACTCGAGCTTCGCATTCGCCATCCCCCACTCGGTGAGCTTCTTCACGGTCCAGTCACCTGCGGCCTTCGCGGCAGGCGACCCGGTGAGGCGAGCGCCGTATACGTCGGTGAGCCAGCTCGCGATCTCCATGACCTGCGATCGCCGCAGCTCCTCGTTCTTGATGGCCGAGATGGCGGCGGTGTCGATCTTTTCCTGACCGGAGAGCGGCGCGGCGACGATCAGTGCGGCGACCGGGATTGAACAAAGCGTGCGTAGCATCGGGAAACGGGCGGCGGGAAGCGGGAAACGGGAAGCGGGAGACGGGAAAGCGGGAGTTGGTGACAATTCTACGTCCGTGCGCGGGGGCCCGTTGCACATGGGCGCGGGTGAACGATGTCGAGGCAGTTCTCAGTACTCGGTACTCGACACTCGGGACTGCCACCTCGGCACTGCGACTGGCGACTTATTCGACTGATGACCGACTCACCACTGTCGACGCAAACCCATCAAAGTTTCATACAACGTTCGTCACACCACCTAGGGCCCCAGTGGCCGGTACGTCACGTCCAGGATCGCGAGACGTCTCAGGAATTCCTCCAGGCGGACGCTGAAGTCGCTGAAGTTCCGGCGTCCCGGCGGCGACCACAACACCTCGGCAAGCGCCGTTAGGCGCGGAAATGCCATGTACTCCACCTGCTTCGGACCCGGCAGGTATTCCGTCCACAGCTGGCCCTGCGCGCCGAGCACCCGCGACCGGAACTCCGGCTCCAGCTCCGCCGGGATCGGGTCGAACGCATACACCGTCTCGAGGGGAAGGAAGCCCCCGATCGCCAGCGGCTCGCCGGTCGTGTTTCGCGACTGGTAGTAGTCGAAGTACGTGTGACTCGTCGGCGTGATGATGACGTCGTGGCCGGAGCGGGCGGCCTCGATCCCGCCCTGTGTCCCGCGCCACGACATGACCGTGGCACCGGGCGCGAGCCCACCCTCGAGGATCTCGTCCCACCCCACCAATCGCCGGCCGTGCCCCGTGAGAAATGCGTCGATGCGGCGGATGAACCAGCTCTGCAGCTCGTGCTCGTCCTTGAGCCCGAGCTCGCGAATGCGATCCTGGATGCGCGGGCTGGTCTTCCACAGCGCTTTGTCTGCTTCGTCGCCACCGATGTGAATGAACCGACTCGGGAAGAGCGCCATCACCTCGGTGAGCACGTCCTGCATGAACGTGATGGTGGACTCGTCCGCGTTGAGGATGTTGGCGTATACACCCCATCGCATGCCGACATCCGCCGGCTGGCCGGTGACGCCGAGCTCTGGATAGGCCGCGATGGCGGCGAGCGCGTGGCCCGGCATCTCGATCTCGGGCACGACGTTCACAAATCGGTCGCGCGCGTAGGCGACGATCTCGCGCACGTCATCCTGCGTGTAGTAGCCGCCGTGCCGCTGGCCGTCGTACTGCCACGTCGTCGAGTCGCTGCCTGGCTGGTGACCGACAATGGTCTGCGTCCTCCACGCACCGACGTCCGTGAGGCGGGGATACTTCCTGATCTCGAGACGCCAGCCCTGGTCGTCGGTGAGGTGCCAGTGGAAGCTGTTCATCTTCTGCAGCGCGAGCAGATCGATGTACTTCTTCACGAACTCCTTCGGCATGAAGTGCCGGCCGACGTCGAGATGCGCGCCGCGCCACGTGAACCGCGGGCGATCGACGATGCGAAGCGCCGGGACGGTCCAGGCGACGCTGTCGACCTTCGCCTCCCGAAGGATCTCGGCTGGCAGCAGCTGGCGAACGGTCTGGAGGCCGTAGAACACGCCCGCGCGCTCTCGGCCGCGAATCGCCAGCCGACGTGGCGTCACCGTCAGCTCGTAGCCCTCAGCGCCCAGGCGCGTGAGGCGCGCATCGCGTGTGAGCACGATACCGGTGGCAGGCGCCGCGCCGATGCGCACCGGAATGGTCAGTCCCGTGGCTGGCGCGAGAGATGCCGCGAATCGACGAGCGATGTCCGCCGACGCGGCGTCCGTCCAGATGACCGTCGACGCGGTGAGCTTGAACTCCCCTCGCGCGACCGTGAGGCTCTCGGGCTGTGGGACAATCGCCACGGCGGGCGCAGAGTCCTGCGCCACGCTCTGCGCCGTGACGCGCTCGGGCAGGACGGCCGCGAGCGCGACCGCCGCGACAGCGCCGGCGACACTTGTCCGCAGATGCAGCGCACCGTCCGGGCAAGCGACAATCGAGAGTCGAGTCATTCGAGGCATGCAGAGGTTACGAGCACGTTCGAGAAGATCCCTCGTCGCGGCTCGGCCGCTCCTCGAGATGACAAGGAGGAGTGGCTACGCCGTCGCAAATGTATGGACGTGCGAGGTTCAAACCACAGGCAGGTAGCGCATGGTCAGCTCGCGCAGGTCGCTCGGGTCGGCAACGCGCCACCCTCGGCGGAGAAACTCATCCCACTCGTCCGATCGCGGGTACGTGAAGTAGGTGCCGCCACTCTGCACCGTGGTCCCGAGCGCTTCGCCACGTTCGATGCGAGCGAGTGCATCGATGATGAGCTGGACCCCCGGCGAATAGAGCGACAGAACGTGCCAGAACAGGGACCGCGAGCGGTCGACCGGAACCCGCGCGATGCCAACGACGGGGCCCGTATCGATGGTCGAGTCGGCGATGTAGTGCAGCGTGCAGCCGATCTCGTCGTCGCCGGCCATGAGCGCGCGAAAGGTGGCGATCACGCCACGATACGACGGCAACAGCCCGGCGTGCAGGTTGAGGATGCCGAGCGGCGGGACGGCGATCGCCGCGGACTTGAAGATCGCTCCATAGCGAATCGACACGACGATGTCGGGCGCGAACGCGCGGAGCGTCGCGAGCCCTTCGTCACCGTTCGGATCCGGAAGTGCGGCCACCGCAATCCCGCGATGGCGTTGGATCTCACGAAACGTCAGGTGTCGGCCCCGAGCGGGAAGGTCCGCGCGCTCTACGAGCGGAAACAGCACGTCGATCGCGAAGAGCTGTTCGGCAACGCGCAGCTCACGACGCGGCTCGGCCTCGTCACCGGTCACCCTCCCGCCGATGCGGGTGCTGAGTCCGACACGCACCTCGTGCGGTGCGAGCGCCGGGAGCAGCAGGTTGAGCGCGACGTTGCTTACCGCATCGGCGTTGAGGCAGCAGAAGACTTTCACACCGCCATCAACCGCCTCGGCGCGAACCGACGGAGACCCACCTTCTTGCCCCGCGCCTCGGCGACCTGCTTCGCGGCCTGCTCGCCCGTCTCGCAGCCGCCTTCCATGAAGCCCTGTGCATAACGCGAGCAATGCTCACCGGCGAAGTGCAGCCCGTCGACTGGCTCGCCCTCCGCACCACCGAACGCCGTCCACTGTCCCACCAGGTAGCTCGCATAGCTGCCACGCGTCCACGGAAAGGTGGGCCAGTGGAACCGCACTTCCTTCATCCCCGCTCGCGCCGCGGTCACACCGGGGAAGACCCGCTCGAGGTCCGTCACGAGCTTCGTCGCCTGTTCCGCCGCCGTACCCTGCCCGAGCTCCACGCCATGGGCGCCGCCCGTGAAGTTCGTCAGGATGCCGGCCCGGCCAGACTGCATGCGGCTCGTTTCCCACGTGAGCTGGAACGGCATGTCCGTCAGCACGCTGCCGTTCGAGCGGTGACGCTCTCGCCATGGACGCGACGAGAATCCCACCATGAGCTTCGCGTTCGTGCCGTAGCCGAGCTCCGCGATCGCGCGGCGCTTCTGGGCGGGGAGCTCCACGTTCAGGCGCACCTCGCGCAGCAGCGTGAACGGCGTGGCGAGGATGACGTGTGGCGCGGTCGCCGTCGTGCTCGACGAGCCGCGACGGAGCGAGCAGGCGTACGTACCGTCCGCGCGGCGGTCGACGGACTCGAGCACCGTGTTCGTCTCGATCGCGTCGCCGAGGCGCTCGCCTAACGTGCGGACGATGAGATCGTTGCCTTCGTGGACGTGATAGCGCTCGTCGCTCTCGCCGAAGATCTTGAACGGCTCCGGCGCAGGATCGATCATGAGCACGAAGTTGAGCGCCGACTGGCGATCGGTCGGGAGCCCGTACTCTGTCGTGTAGGCGACGTCGAGCAGCTTACGAAACCATCCGCTGACGCCAGCGCCATCGAGCCACTGGGCGATCGAGAGCCTGTCGAGCGCGACGGCGGCCGGCATAACATCCCGATACCCGACGTCAGGATCGGCGCCGAGCGGCGAGATGTCCGCCGTGATGCGACGGGCGAGGGGCACGAACGCTTCGACGACGTCACGTTCGGTACGGAGCGCTCCGTCGAAGAAGAACGTGTCGCGAACGAGCGCCGGGTCATCCGTCGACAGGTCATCGAGCTTGATGCCCAGCTCCTCGGCGAGGCCCTGGATGCGCTCGTGCGGCGTGTCGATGAGCTCTCCCCCGAGCTCGCACACCTGTCCGTCGGCGAAAAAGTTCCGGAGCGAATACATCCGGCCACCGACGCGATTCTGTGCCTCGATGATGCGGATCGGGATTCCGGCCTGCCGGAGTCGATAGCCGGCAGTCAGGCCAGCGATGCCGGCGCCAATGATGAGCACCGGCGGTCCGCCATCGTCGCGGCGAGGCGTTGGCGGGATCGTGGGAGTGCGCGGAGCGCACGCGTCGAGCGTCGCGACGGCGGCGACGGCGGCGGTGCCGGCGACGAACTGGCGGCGCGACATCTGGCCATTGCGCTCCACGAGGCGCGCCTGACGAGTGGCATCGCGGCGGTCGAGCACTTCATCGACCGGTTCGAGATGGGTGATGGAGTACGACGCAGCGCGATAGGAGCGCTGCAGGAGACGGAACAGCGGAGTCCGGGACATCTGCGCAGGGCTGAGGGCTTCGCGTCACACCCGCGCGCCCGGCGCTGCAGGTCTGCGAGCGCCGCGGACGCCGGGCAATCCACGCCCAGATGTGGCGGTTCCAATCCACGACGGCAAGGCACGCGAGTTGCCTTTTTCACTGGCACCAAGGGTTTTCGGACAGGCTCAGGAGATGCCATGACAATTCTCACCTGGATCATCGTCGGACTGATTGCCGGAGTGCTCGCGTCGCTCGTGATGGGCGGCACGGGGTATGGGCTGATCGGGGACATCATCATCGGAATCGTGGGCGCGTTCGTTGGCGGCTGGATCTTCAACGCGCTCGGCGTCGGCTCACCGTGGGGCGGACTGCCCGGCACGATCTTCATCGCGTTCATCGGTGCCGTCGTTCTGCTGTTCGTGTTGCGCCTGATACGAGGGGCGAGACGCACCGTATGACGATGGGGCGCGCTGCCTAACGGCACGAGAACGCCAGGGCGCTCAGGCTCCCTGGCGTTTTTCGTCATTCCGACTGGAGCCGCAGGCCGGAGCGCAGGAATCTTCTCGTGGTGGGTGCTTCACCGCGGAGGGCGCGGAGCGCGCCAAGGAAGCGAGGGGCCCCGATGAAAGCCCAGTGGAGGAACTTTGTGAACGACCCGGGATCAAGGGGTCAGAGCCCTTGAAGCTTGGGGATCAAGGGGTCAGAGCCCTTGAATGCCCGAGCTCGCTCGTTCAGGTTTCTCCGAAACCGCGGTTCTACGTCCTTTCTCGAGTAACGGCGGCTCGCACGTTGCTTTTCAACCCCCCACCTGCGGGCCTGGCGCCGAGACGCACGTGAACGGAGCCCGCGAATCAGCCGGACGAACGGCCGAACTTCGGAGGGTGCACGTGAAGAAGCTCCTTACCTGGACCAGCGCAGTAATGCTCGCGGCGAGCTCGGTGGCCGTCGCGCAGCCGACGGACACGACGAAGATCTCGCACAAGCCGCTGTTCACATCGCGCGATGCGTGGATCGCGGCGGGTTTCATCGCCGGGACCGTCGCCATGTATCCCGCGGATCGCTATTTCGCCCGAAAGCTCCAGTCCCCGCATAATCAGGAAAATCGGTTCCTCAGCGGTGCGGCGACCGATCTACGCTTCATGGGCACGCCGGGATCGATGATCATCGGCGTGACCATGTACGGGGCCGGACGCCTCGCGAGGGTGGACCGGATGGCCGACCTGGGTCTTCATGGTACTGAGGCGCTGCTCATCGCTCAGGGCACGGTGGGCATCCTCAAGGGACTGGCGGGTCGCGCACGCCCGGAGGTCTCGATCGAGGACGAGCGCAGCTTCAGACTCGGGCGCGGATTCCGTGACCCCACCGACCACTATCGCTCGTTCCCGTCGGGGCACTCGGCGATGGGATTCGCGGCCGCGGCGGCGGTGACGAGCGAGACGTCGAACTGGTGGCCGAACTCGACGTGGTTCATCGCGCCGGTGATGTACGGCGGCGCGACGCTGATCGCGGCATCACGCATGTACAACAACAAGCACTGGGCGAGTGACGTGGTGATGGGCGCGGCGATCGGCACGTTCGCGGGCACGAAGGTGGTGCGCTATCACCACTCGCACCCGGGCAACCGAATCGACAGGTGGCTCCTTCATCCGACGGTCGAGAAGACGCCGGACGGTGTGGCGGTCGGGATGTCGCTGCAGACGCGCTGAGGGAGACGGGAAGCGGGAGACGGGAGACGTAGGAACCCAGCAACCAGCACGACCAACCAGCCTCCAGCCGCCGTTGACGTCTCCCGTCTCCCTTCTCCCGTCTCCCTTCTCCCTCAAGGCAGGTTAAGCGCCGGTTTCACCTGCCCCCGATGGCACGTCGTACAGTTCACGATCGCGTTAGGCCCCTTCAGGTTCGGGATGTTCTTCAGGAGCTCGTTGTTGATGCGCCCCGCCATCGCGGACATGTCACGAGCCGTCTGCTTCTGAGTCTTCTCGTCGCTGTCCCACTGGCCCGCCACGTGACAGTGCGTGCAGCTGACGCCGAGTGACTTGCCGTAGCCCACGTTCATGACGGCGAGCAGGCGGCCCGCCGGCACGTCGGTCAGCATCTTGATGTTCTTGAAGACCTGCGAGGCCGGCAGCGTTTCCTTGCCGGCGATTTGCTGGCGGACCTCGGCGACGTAGCGCTCGCGTTCGAGCGTCAGCGAGTCCTTGACTGGCGATGCCGATGGCGATTGAGACGCTGGTGTCGCCCCGGTCGCGGCCACCGGCGCGGAGGATGGTGCGGGCGACGGGGATTCGCTGCTCCGCGCGCTGCTGCACGCGGCGATGACGAGCACCATCGCGATCCAGGGCTGACGCATCGTTGCGCTCCGAAGGTTGGTGCGGCACGCGCGTCTCGACTACGCGAGCCGCGAACTACACACGATGCCGATCGTGGCCCCGTCGATGAACAGAGATTGCACGAAACGGACTTTTCAGGCGACGAACCGCACTCGTGGGACGACGAGGCTACCCCTGGGACGCGGCGCGAAGCGGAATCGAGAGCTCTACGAGCACGCCACCGTCAGGGTGATTGCCGACCGAAAATCGATGGCGGTCCCCGTACAACTGCTCGAGGCGCGCGTGTGTGTTCGACAGCCCCACCCCACTCCCGCTGTGTGGGCTCAGCCCCGTGCTCGGCAGGCCGGGCCCATCGTCCCGCACGGTGACGCGCAGCGCGCCATTCTCACGGGCGACGGTTAGGGTCACTTCACCGCCCTCCGCGCGTCGCGTGACGCCGTGCTTGATCGCGTTCTCCACCAGCGGCTGCAGGATGAGGCTCGGGACGTACGCATCGAGCAGCTCGTCGGGCACGTCGAGGGCGACGCGCAGCTGATCCTGAAAGCGGATCTGCTGGATCTCCACGTACCGCGCGAGAAAGTCCATCTCCTGCCGCAGCGGCACTTCCTGGGCGCCCGCACTCTCCAGCGCCAGCCGGAGCAGGTCGCTCAGACGGCTGATCATGCGGTCCGCCGCCTCGATCTCGCCTTCCTGCATGAACGCCGAGATCGTGTGAAGCGTGTTGAACAGGAAATGTGGCTGCAGCTGCATGCGCAGGACGTCGAGCTGTGCCTGGGCGAGACGCGACTCGAGCTGCGAGGCGCGCAGCTCCCGCTCGCGGAACTTCGCGTAGTACTCGAACGCCGCGCCGATCCCCAGGATCACCCAGAACGTGGCGACCTGGATGTGGAACTGCGCGAGCACGACGACGCGGAGCGGCATCGTGGGCAGGCCCGGAACGAGCTGCCCGAGCCCGGCACGCAGGGCGATCTTGATGGCGGTGAACACGAGGCTCGCGACGAAGAGCGCCGGGAGCGAGCGCCACCACCAGCCCGCCCGCACGAGCGGATAGCGCCGACCGAGCGCCAGGATCGCGGGCGTCAGCAGCGCCCACATGTACCAGTCGGCGAGCGCGCTCGCGAGCGGCAACACGACGCGCGGCGCGCCGGTGTAGAGCGAGTAGAGGACGGCCTGGCTGCCGAACAGCAGCCCGACCAGCGTCCACGCGCCGATGTAGAACAGCACTCGCCGTGCGGTGGGCCCCATTCGTCCCGGTATGCGCGTGAAGCGCCGGGAGGCTTGAAATTCCGGGCGCGCGCTGCAAGCATGGGCGGCATGCCCGTGCGAACTCTCATAGTCGACGACGAGCGGATGGCGCGCAAGCGACTTCGCACGCTGCTCTCCGCCGACGCGGACGTGGACGTCGTCGGCGAGTGCAGCAACGGACGCGATGCCGTCACCGCCATTCACGAGCATACGCCGGACCTCGTGTTTCTCGACGTGCAGATGCCGGAGCTCGATGGCTTCGCGGTCGTGCACGCGATCGGTGTGCACCGCATGCCGGTGACGGTGTTCGTCACGGCGTTCGACCAGTACGCGCTCAAGGCGTTCGAGGCGCACGCGCTCGACTATCTGACGAAGCCGTTCGATCGCGAGCGATTCGAGACGTCGCTCGGGCGCGCGAAGCACCAGGTCCGGTTGCGTGAGCGCGCGACCGCGTCGGCGTCACCTCCCACCCGCGAGCGCGATGACGATTCCGCGCTCAGCGGCCGACTCGTCGCGCTCCTATCCGACCTCGAGCGACGGCAGCAGTACGCGGAGCGCGTGATGGTCAGGTCCGCGGGCCGCGTCCTGTTCCTGCGGGTGGAGGAAATCGACTGGATCGACGCGGCGGGCAGCTACACGCGCCTGCACGTCGGCCGCGACGCGCATCTGCTGCACGAAGGCATCGCCGCGCTGATGGCGCGCCTCGACCCGGGCCGGTTTGCGCGGGTGCACCGGTCGACGATCGTGAACCTCGACCGCGTGCGCGAGGTGCAGCCGTGGTTTCACGGGGACGCCGTCGCGATCCTCCGCGACGGTACACGCGTCCAGGTCAGCCGGACCTACCGGGACGCGTTAGGCGGTTAACTACCGAGTCGCGGGTTACTTGTCGACGATGTCCTTCAACGCGTCCTTGACGCGAGGATCTTCCGAACGACCGAGCGCCGAGACCGCTCGCCGCCGCATCGAGTAGTTCGGATCGTTCTTCGCGATTGCCAGCAGCTTGTCCGTCGCGGCCTTCGTTCCGTTGTTGGACAGCGTCGAGATGATCGCTTCCTTCATCTGCGGGTCATCCACCCGGTCGTAGAGCTGCGCCAGGTCGGCGATCGATGTGCCGGCACGCTCGCTGAGCTGCACCGCGCGACGACGCAGCCGCACCGGCTCGTCATTGTTGGCCGCGATCGTCATGAGCCACTTCGCGTTCGCCGTCCCGCCCATCTCGCCGAGCGACGACAGCACCGCCTCCTTCGTCTTTTCGCTTGGCAGCTTCGCATACAGTCCACGCAGAAACTCTGCGTCCTGGCTCGTCGCGTAGTCGTGCCCGATGCCGCGAATCGCCGCGACGCGCATCTCATCGTTCAGATCGTCGCGCTGCACCGCCGAGCGCAGGTACGTCCGCGCGCGCGGATCGCCCGACTGCGCGAGCGTGGACAATGCCTGCTTCCCGAGCCAGACATCCTGCGTCGTACGCGAGATCTCGATCAGCGCGGGAATCCCTTCCCCGTTCTCCTGACGCGACAGCACGCGCAGCGCGCTCTGCCGCACCTGCTGATTGTCGTTCTCGTCGCGCGCCATGTCGCCTAACGCCTTGGCGAGCTGCGCCGGTGCGACGCCGCCGCGCTCGTCGGAGGCCCGGCTCAACCAGTTGATCGCCGAGCTGCGCGTCTCGCGCGCCCGCGACTGGTCGCGTGCGATCGCCAGAAGCTGTGGCGTGACGACCGCGCTGTCCGCGAGCATCGCCGGGGCGATGGCGTCGCGTCCAGGGCGTCCGTCCGCCTTGGCCGCGATCGACAGCAGATAGTCCGCCGCCTCGCGCGCCGGCACCGTCCCGAGGTCCGCGGCGCCGGGACTCGATTGCGCCGGACCCACGTACACGTTCACGTCGACGATCTCCTTCCCCGCTCGGCCGAGGACGACGCGGACTGGCCCCGGCTGACAGGGCTCGGAGCGCATCACATTGTCGTTCACGGAGCCGAACCACATCGACCCGTTGATCGAGTAGTAGCTGCGCCCGTTGCCGCACACGCCCGGACGCGCCGCGTACGTGAACTGCACTGCGCCGTCGGGTGCGCTCGCCACGCGCTGAGCAAGGTTCTGAGCCCGCCCGGCAGTCGGCGGAAGCAGAAAAACGGCGGCGGCCAATAGGAACCGTGAAGTCGCGGTCATTTGTCGATGATCTCCAGCAAGAGCTTCATGGCGCGCGGATCGTTTTTCCGCGTGAGCGCCCCGATGGCCTGACGGCGCAGATTGTAGTCGGTGTCGTTCTTCGCGATGTCGAGCAGCTTGTCCGTCGCCTCCGGCTCCTTGCGCTGCGTGTACACGTTGATCAGCTGCTCTCGCATCTGACGATCCGACACCGTTCCGTACAGCTTCACCGCATCGGCGATCGGCATGTTGCGTGACGCGACACGCTGCAGTGCGGCGGTGCGAACCTCGAGCGGCTCGTCGTTGTTGCGCATGAGCCCGAGTAGCCACTGATCGTTCTGATCGCCGCCGAGCTGACCGATGACGCGGGCAATGCGCGCCTTCACGCGGGGATTGTCGATCTTCGGATACACGTTCCGGAGGTAGGCCGCGTCCTCGTCCGTGGTGCGCTCCGAGTTCTCGAACCCGCCGACCGCCTCGATGCGCAGCCGCTCCGGTGCGTCGGCGCGCTCGATCAGCGCGCGGACGGCCTGTCTGGCGCGGGGATTCGGGTTCGTGGCGAGCGCCCGTGCGGCCGCGCGCAGCACACTCTGGTCCGTCGAGGTGCGCAGCACCTCATCCAGTGTATTGACCGCGATGTCGCTCGGCGACCGGGCCAGGTACTGCAGCGCGGTCGACTGCACTTCGGGCTCCGGGTCGTTCAGCGCAACGTCGCGCAGTATCGTGGGCACCTCGCTGTCGCCCGAGTTGCCTAACAGGTAGACGGCCGTCCGGCGCAGGGGCGCTGAGCATGGGTCCTTCTTGGCGAGCACGCGCTTGACGCTCGGCACGAGCGACGCCGGATCCGTCTGCGCCAGCGCCTTGAGCGCCTCGCTGCGAACGGCCTGGTCCTCGCGATCGCACGGCACCTCCCCGCCCTCGCTCACGGTTTTCTGGATGGCTTGCCGAGCCGCCGGGTCGCCGCGCGACGCCAGCGTACCGCGAACGCGCGTCGTCAGCGCGGCGGCGTCGGACTGTGTCTTGGCCTGCGGGTACTTGGTCCGCATCGTCTCGAGGGCGCGGAGCGCGGCGCGAAGGTCTTCGGTTCCGCCGATGCGATAGAGCGCGAACGCCTGCCAATAGAGTGCGTCCGCCGCGTAGCCGGAGTTCGGGAACCGCTGCGGAATGTTCGAGAACGCCGTTGCGGCGCGGCGCCATTCGCCGCGATTGAGCAGCTCGTACGCGCTCTTGTAGAGGGAGTCGGCTGCGTCGCCCTGCAGCCACGGCGCGCGTGGCGACGTCGAGAACGATTCACGACGCCAGTCCAGACCCGGCCGCGGCGACGTCATGACATGCTCGCTCTTGAACGCCAGCTCGTCGCGTCGCATGTCGAGCTCGTGCAGCTTCGACATCCTGTCGAACTGCATGTCCATCTTCATGTCCATGAGCCTGTCGAGCCTGGGCGCCATGAGCTCCATCTTCGACATCTCGAAGTCGAGGTTGGCCCTGTCGAGCTTGTCGAAGTGCATGTCTGGGAATTCGTGATCGCGCTCGAACCACCGGTCTGGCAGCGGCGTCTCGACGCGGAGCTTGCCCGGGCGCGGCTCGGTGCGCGGCGCCGGCTCGGCCCTCGGTACCGGAGTGCGCGGAGGCTTGGGCGGCGTGGCCTGCAGCGCGAGGGCGGCGGCCATGGGCATCCACAACAGCATTGTCGTTAGGCGAAGGGCGGGAATCATGTCCGGTCCTTGTGGTCTAATTGTCGTCGCTCGAGATGCTCACGACGGCCGACCGCAACCGCGGCACGACGTCGCGCTGCACGAGCGCTTCGGTGATGAGATTGAGCTCGGGTCCCCCGTGCTCGGCCGGCAGCCGCGCGAGCTGCGCCAGCACGAGCTCGAGATCTTCGAGCAGGCTCTTGAGCCGCGGATCGGAGGCCGCCGCTGGTGAGTCCAGCAGCAGCCGCGTGGTCGAGAGCAGATCGCCGGCCTGCGTGACGAAGCGCGCGTCAGGCTGACCGTCACGAGCGGCCGCCGGAAGCGCGGTCAACAGCGCCACCGTCTCTCCCAGGTATTCCGTGGTCGCCCGGCGATACGGCTCCGCGTTGGCTGTCCAGTAGTCGTACCGACCGTCGCCGGAATCGTTCTGCGTATATGTCGGCGCGATGGTCCGCGACATCCGTCCCACGCCTACCCCGAGCAGCAACGTCGCGGCCATGCCGACCACCAGCACACCCCATGACGGTGCGCCGAGGCGCCAACGTCGTGAGGAGCGACCGCGGGCAGGCGCGCGGTCGGTGAGAGCGACGACCGGCGCGCCGAAATGCCGCGCTTCGATCGCGTCCCACATCTCGTCGAGCGGTGGCTCGGGCGGCACGCGGTAGCCGCGCAGCGCCTCACGAGTCCGTTCGTCCATCTCGTCTTCCATCATATCCGTTACTCCTTCACGAACGCAGCGAGCGCCAATCGGAGCTTGCCGCGCGCATCGAACAACCGTGACTTGCTCGTCCCCTCCGCGATGCCTAACGACTCGGCGATCTCGGCATGGGTGTATCCCTCTATGTCGTGCATGATCAGCGTCATCCGTGTCCCTTCGGGGAGCGCGTCGATCGCCGCGGCGATCCGGCTCCGGAGATCCGGGTCGGCCCGATGCGATACGGTGCCGATTGCCGGGTCATCGTCGAGCGTCGTTTCCCGTTCGCGTAGTCGCTTCACCTTGCGCATCCCATTCAGCGTCACTGTGACTGCGATCCGATGGATCCAGGTGCCGAACGCCGCGTCGCCGCGAAAGCGGCTCAGCTGGTCGAACGCGCGTACGAACGTGTCCTGCGTGAAGTCCTGCGCCAATTCCGCGTCCCCACAGAGCCGATAGACGAGCCGGTGCACCCGGGTCGCGTGCGCCTCATACAACTGGCGCCCGGCAACCCGGTCTCCTTCGAGGACACGGGCGATCAACGCCCGTTCGTCCAGCGTCACCGTCTCGTCACGTGCGATCGCGGCTCTTGGCATCGGCTTCGGAAGGTCAGACACGATTCGACGAAATACCGTTCGATACACGAACAACGAGAAGCTGGTAGCTGGTCGCTCGTGCTGGTCGCTGGTCGGAAAAGCAAACCCCGGGAAGCCAGTTCGTGGCGTCCCGGGGGTTCTTTGCTCTCGACCAGCGACCAGCACGAGCTGCCAGCTACAAGCTCCTGCAGTTCGATTCCCGATTCCCTATTCCCGATTCCCGACGTTAGTGCTTGTGTGCCCCGCCCAAGTGGTACTTGCAGGTCGCGTTCGGATTGAACTGCGCGAACACGCCGTTCGGGTTGTCGCGGTAGATCCAGACGTGCCGATCGTAGTGCGGTTCGAAGTTGTGCGCTTCGTCGATCGTCGTCATGGGATCGTCCGCCATAAGATCGTACGGCACACCCTGATACGAAGGTGGCGCCATGTTCCCGGCCTGCTCCCACGCCTTGATGAACACGAGGTTCTCGACGGCCACGAGCTGTAGCGAGCTATCGGCCTGTGGCTCGTAGATCAGGATCGACGGTTTGTTGAAGTCGGTGTGCGTGCCGGTTCCATTCACGCGCGGATTCGGCGGCCCCGTGATGCCGAGCAGGTCGGGGCGGAAGAAGTGGATACCCATCACCCCGAGCTCTTTGGGCTTCCCCATCATTTCAGCCGCGTCGCACATGTTGCCCGGGTCGCGGATGTAGCCCTCGGCGAGCGCGACCTTCACATCACGGAAACGGTCGGTCGCCTTGCGAACAGTGGCGAGGTCGGGCTCGGCAGCGGAACTACGGGCAGGAGTCCTGGTCGCCGCAATGGCGGATACAGCAACGAGGCTGAGCCCCAGGACGGTAGTGGCAATGGCGGTTTTCATGGCGCAACTCGCGAAGCAGGTGCGGCGCCGATGACGGCGCATCTATCGGATCATGTCGCGCGGCCTCGCGCGACCTGCCGAGAATCTGCGCCTGCGCGATTCGTCGCGAATGAGTCATCTGACCCAGAAAACGTCCCGAAATCGGAAATTGGGGTCAGACTCGAGTCTGACCCCAATTCAGCGACCCCAATTCAGCCGTTCCGTCAACTAGAGTGCTATCGCCGTGCTTGCTAGCCGAGCGCGGCCCGTCTCACTCGTGGCGGTCGCCGCGGTCGCCCTGTCCTTTCTTCGTCTCGGTCTTCGCATCGCGCTGCTGGTCTTGCGAGAGCGACCGCCCCACGTCGTCCTGGGACTCGGTGAACTCCCCTTGATCGTTCCGGCGAACGTAGCGCTTATCGCCTTCGTTGGGCTCGATGAGCTCGCGATCGTTGGCCATGGATTCCTCACCGTCGTTGATGAGTGCACGGCGCGCAGATCGCGTGCCCCTAACGGGTTCCATCGAGGAGCGTGGCT
>Ga0207643_10001103_pt1 | contig 15999 bp, 10 predicted proteins | sample KBSMisM62_FD_184313 | JGI IMG/M metagenome (GOLD analysis project Ga0207643, IMG submission 184313) | Miscanthus rhizosphere microbial communities from Kellogg Biological Station, Michigan, USA - KBS Miscanthus M6-2 (SPAdes) (version 2) | ecosystem: Host-associated > Plants > Roots >...
GATTGCCTTCGACGATGTAGTCGCCCTTCTCGATGACGTCGCCGTCCTGAAGGTGAATGTGCTTGCCCTTCGGGATCAGGTACTCCTTCGGCTCATCGCCCTTCCCCGACGGCTCGATGGTAATGCGGCGCTTGTTCTTGTAGTCCTTGCCGAACCGCACCGTGCCGCCGATTTCAGCGATGATCGCGGCTTCCTTCGGCCGGCGTGCCTCGAACAGCTCCGCCACCCGCGGCAGACCGCCGGTGATGTCGCGTGTCTTGGCGCTTTCGGTCGGGATACGCGCAATAACGTCGCCCGCCTTCACGTGGCCTCCCGGATCGACCGAGATGATGGCATCAACCGCAAGCTGATAACGGGCTTCGCCGCCGCGCGCCAGCTTGAGGATCTTGCTACCCGACTTGATCACGATCGCCGGCCGCAGATCCTGCTGGTTGCGGGAAGAACCCGTACGCCAGTCGATGACGACGCGCTTGGCGATGCCGGTCGACTCGTCGAGTGCTTCCGACATCGACAGACCGTCAACGAGATCCTCGAAGGCAATGTCGCCTTCGACCTCGGTGAGGATCGGCCGCGTGTACGGATCCCACTCGGCGATGCGCTGCCCGCGCTTGATCTTTTCGCCGTCCTCGACGCGCATGCGCGCGCCATACGGAACGCGGTGATGCGCGCGCTCGGTGCCGTCGGGGTCGACGACCGCTACAACCATGTTGCGCACCATCGCCACGACCTCGTTATCAGAGTTCTTGGCGACGTTCTTGCCCTTGAACTTGATCTTGCCGTCGAAGTTCGATTCGATGAACGACTGTTCGGAGATCTGCGCGGCGCCGCCGATGTGAAACGTGCGCATGGTGAGCTGCGTGCCCGGCTCACCGATCGACTGCGCGGCAATGACGCCCACTGCTTCGCCCATGTTGACTGGCGTACCGCGGGCAAGATCGCGCCCGTAGCAGGCCCCGCACACGCCGTTGGCTGCTTCACAGGTCAGCACCGAGCGGATTTTGAGCTCTTGAACGCCGCCATTGGTGATGACTTCGACCTCCGGCTCCGTCAACAACGTCGCGCGTTTGATCAGCGTCTTGCTGCTTGAGGGATCTTTCACATCCTCCGCCGTCGTGCGACCGAGGATGCGGCTGGCGAGCGAGGCCACCACGGTGCCGGCATCGATGATGGCGCGCACCTTGATACCGTTCTTCGTGCCGCAGTCTTCTTCCGTGATGATGCAGTCCTGGGCAACGTCGACGAGACGCCGCGTCAGGTAGCCGGAGTTTGCGGTCTTCAAGGCGGTGTCGGCAAGACCCTTACGGGCGCCGTGTGTCGAGTTGAAGTACTCGAGCACCGAGAGGCCTTCCTTGAAGTTGGAAATGATCGGGCTTTCGATGATTTCGCCCGACGGCTTGGCCATCAGGCCACGCATGCCGGCGAGCTGGCGCATTTGCGCGGGCGAACCGCGCGCGCCGGAGTGCGCCATCATGTAGATCGAGTTGACCTGCTCGTCCCGCCCGCTCTTATCCTTTTTGGTCGACGAGATCTCCTTCATCATCGCTTCGGCGATCGCCTCGGTGCACTTCGACCAGGCATCGACCACCTTGTTGTACTTCTCGCCTTGGGTGATCAGACCGTCATTGTATTGCTGCTCGAACTCTTTGGCGAGGTCGCGCGTCTGCTCGACGGTCTTCCACTTGGACTCCGGCACCACCATGTCGTCCTTACCGAACGAAATGCCGGCCTTGAACGCGTGATAAAAGCCCAGCGACATGATGCGGTCGCAGAAGATGACCGTCTCTTTCTGCCCGCAGTGCCGATAGACCGTGTCGATCATTGACGAGATCTCACGCTTGGTCATCAAGCGATTGACGATGTCGAACGGGATCTTGGAACTCTTGGGAAGCACGCTACCCAGCACGACGCGGCCGGGCGTGGTCTCGTACCACTTCTTGAACAGCTTGCCCTTCTCGTCGACGCCTTCCCAGCGATATCTGATCTTGGTGTGCAGACCGATCACGCGCTCATGCAGTGCATGATCGATATCGGCCAGGTCACCGAACACCTTGTTTTCGCCGGCCTCACCCTCGCGCAGCAGCGACAGGTAATAGAGTCCGAGCACGATGTCCTGCGACGGCACGATAATCGGTGAGCCGTTCGCGGGATGCAGGATATTGTTGGTGGACATCATCAGGACGCGCGCTTCCAGCTGCGCTTCGAGCGACAGCGGAACGTGCACGGCCATCTGGTCACCGTCAAAGTCGGCGTTGAAGGCTGCGCAGACCAGCGGATGCAGCTGGATCGCCTTGCCTTCAATCAACACCGGCTCGAACGCCTGAATGCCGAGGCGGTGGAGCGTCGGCGCGCGGTTGAGCAGCACCGGATGTTCGCGGATCACCTCGTCGAGGATGTCCCAGACTTCCGGCTTCTCCTTCTCGACCAGCTTCTTCGCCTGCTTCACCGTCGTGGAAAGGCCCTTGGCATCGAGCCGCGAGTAGATGAACGGCTTGAACAGCTCGAGCGCCATCTTCTTCGGCAGGCCACACTGATGCAGCTTGAGTTCGGGGCCGACCACGATCACTGAGCGGCCCGAGTAGTCGACGCGCTTGCCAAGCAGGTTCTGGCGGAAGCGCCCCTGCTTGCCCTTAAGCATGTCGGCGAGCGACTTCAGCGGACGCTTGTTGGCGCCGGTAATGACGCGGCCACGGCGGCCGTTGTCGAACAGCGCATCGACCGCTTCCTGCAGCATGCGCTTTTCGTTGCGGATGATGATATCCGGCGCCCTTAGCTCGATCAGCCGCTTCAGACGATTGTTGCGGTTGATGACACGACGATAGAGATCATTGAGATCGGACGTCGCGAAGCGTCCACCGTCGAGCGGCACCAGCGGCCGCAGATCGGGCGGGATCACCGGCACGACCGTCAGGATCATCCACTCCGGCTTGTTGCCGGAGGCGAGAAATGCCTCGATCAGTTTCAGCCGCTTGGCGATTTTCTTTTTCTTGATGTCGCTGTCGGATTCGGCGAGTTCGGCACGCAGCTCACCCTGCATTTTCTCAAGGTCGATGCCCTTGAGCATCTCGCGGATCGCTTCCGCGCCGATCGTCGCCGTGAAGCTGTCGGTGCCGTATTCCTCCTGCGCCTTGAGGTACTCCTCCTCGGACAGGAGTTGCCGGTCCTTGAGCGGGGTCAGACCCGGCTCGAGCACCACGTAGTATTCGAAGTAGAGGATCCGCTCGAGATCCTTCAGCGTCATGTCGAGCAAGAGACCAATGCGGCTCGGCAGCGACTTGAGGAACCAGATGTGCGCGACAGGCGCAGCCAGCTCGATGTGGCCCATGCGCTCGCGGCGCACGCGCGACAGCGTGACCTCGACCGAGCACTTCTCGCAGATGATGCCCTTGTACTTCATGCGCTTGTACTTGCCGCACAAGCACTCGTAGTCCTTGATCGGGCCAAAGATGCGCGCGCAGAACAGACCGTCGCGCTCGGGCTTGAAGGTCCGGTAGTTGATCGTTTCCGGCTTTTTGATCTCGCCGTACGACCAGGACAGAATCTTTTCCGGGCTCGCAATCGAAATCCGGATCTGGTCGAAGACCTGAGCCGGCACCTGCGGGCTGAAAAGATTCATAATCTCTTGGTTCATCGTCTTCTCCTCGACCGGGGAACCGCCATTCCCCACCTGTCGTTAAACTTTCAATCGCGGAGCGGCGCCCTCGCCGCTCCGCAAAGTTGTGACTACTCCGCCGCCTCGGCCGTTTCCGGGCCCTGCCGCTGCTGCTTCGAATTGTGCAGATCGACGTTAAGGCCGAGCGATCGCATTTCCTTGACCAGCACGTTGAAGCTTTCGGGAATGCCCGCCTCGAAGGTGTCGTCGCCGCGAACGATCGCCTCGTACACCTTGGTACGGCCTGCGACGTCGTCCGACTTCACGGTGAGCATTTCCTGCAAGGTGTACGCGGCGCCGTAAGCCTCGAGCGCCCACACCTCCATTTCGCCGAAACGCTGGCCGCCGAACTGCGCCTTGCCGCCGAGCGGTTGCTGGGTGACCAGCGAATAAGGACCGATCGAACGGGCGTGGATCTTGTCGTCGACAAGATGGTGCAGCTTCAGCATGTAGATGTAGCCAACGGTGACCTTGCGATCGAAGACTTCGCCCGTACGGCCGTCGAACACATTGACTTGCCCTGAATGATCGAGGCCGGCGAGATCGAGCATCTTCTCGATGTCGGCCTCTTTCGCCCCGTCGAACACAGGCGTGGCAATCGGAACGCCGTGACGCAGATTGCCGCCGAGCTCTATCAAGCCATCTTCGCTAAGCGACTTGATGGTTTCGTCGTCGCCATAGACCTTCTTGAGCATGTCCTTGAGCGGACGCGCGTCGTGCTTGAGATTGTACGCATCAACCGCCTGCCCGATCTTGAGGCCCAGGCCGGCGCAAGCCCAACCGAGATGGGTCTCCAGAATCTGGCCGACGTTCATGCGGCTCGGCACACCCAATGGATTGAGCACGATGTCGACCTGCGTGCCGTCCTCGAGGAAAGGCATGTCCTCGACCGGCACGATCTTCGACACCACGCCCTTGTTGCCGTGGCGTCCGGCCATCTTGTCGCCGGGCTGGATCTTGCGCTTCACCGCAACGAAGACCTTGACCATCTTCATCACGCCGGGCGGCAGCTCGTCGCCGCGCTGCAGCTTCTCGACCTTGTCGAGGAAGCGTTGCTCGAGCAACTTTTTTGACTCGTCGTACTGCTTCCGGATGGCCTCGATCTCCGCCATAAGCTTGTCGTTGGGCGAAGCGAACAGCCACCACTGCGAGCGCGGATATTCATCCAGCACCGCCTTGGTGATCTTCGAGTCCTTCTTGAAGCCCTTCGGGCCGGCGATGCCGGTGCGGCCTTCGAGCAACTCGGCGAGACGGCCGTAGACGTTGCGATCGAGGATCGCCTGCTCGTCATCACGGTCCTTGGCGAGCCGCTCGATTTCTTCACGCTCGATGGCGAGCGCGCGCTCGTCCTTCTCGACACCGTGCCGATTGAACACGCGCACTTCAACGACCGTGCCCTGCACGCCCGGCGGAACGCGCAGCGACGTGTCGCGCACATCGGAAGCTTTCTCGCCGAAGATGGCGCGCAGAAGCTTTTCTTCCGGCGTCATCGGGCTTTCACCCTTCGGCGTGATCTTGCCGACGAGAATGTCGCCGGCGTGCACTTCCGCTCCGATATAGACGATGCCTGCTTCGTCGAGGTTCTTGAGCGCCTCTTCCGATACGTTCGGGATGTCGCGGGTGATTTCCTCAGGACCGAGCTTGGTGTCGCGCGCCATCACCTCGAATTCCTCGATGTGGATGGACGTGAACACGTCGTCCTTCACGATCCGCTCGGAGAGCAGGATCGAGTCCTCGAAGTTGTAGCCGTTCCATGGCATGAACGCGACGAGCACGTTGCGCCCAAGCGCGAGTTCACCCAGATCGGTTGAGGGACCGTCGGCGATGATATCGCCCTTGTCGACCGTGTCGCCGACCTTCACCAACGGACGCTGGTTGATGCAGGTGTTCTGGTTCGAGCGCTGATATTTCATCAGCCGATAGATGTCGACGCCCGGCTTGGTCGGGTCAGTCTCTCCCGTCGCGCGAACGACGATACGGGTAGCGTCGACCTGATCGACCACACCGGTCCGTCGCGCGGCGATTGAGGCACCTGAATCGCGCGCCACCACACCTTCCATGCCGGTGCCGACGAACGGCGCCTCAGAACGCACGAGTGGCACCGCCTGGCGCTGCATGTTCGAGCCCATCAGTGCGCGGTTGGCGTCGTCGTTCTCCAGGAACGGAATGAGCGCGGCGGCAACCGAAACAAGCTGCTTCGGCGACACATCCATGAAGTCGACCTTGTCGCGTGGCACCAGATGCACGTCGCCGGCCTGGCGACACACGATCAGGTCTTCGGTGAAGCGGCCACGGCCGTCGATTGCGGCATTGGCTTGCGCCACCGCATGACGCGCCTCCTCCATCGCCGAGAGGTAGATCACCTCGTCGGTGACGCGGCCGTCTTTCACCTTGCGATAAGGTGTCTCGACGAAGCCATATTTGTTGACCCGCGCATAGGTCGCGAGCGAATTGATCAACCCGATATTCGGGCCTTCCGGCGTCTCGATTGGGCAGATGCGGCCGTAGTGCGTCGGGTGCACGTCGCGCACCTCGAAGCCTGCCCGCTCGCGCGTCAGACCGCCCGGGCCGAGCGCCGACAGGCGCCGCTTGTGGGTGATCTCGGACAGTGGGTTGGTTTGATCCATGAACTGCGAAAGCTGCGAGGAGCCGAAGAACTCGCGTACCGCGGCAGCCGCCGGCTTCGCGTTGATCAGGTCCTGCGGCATGACGGTGTCGATATCGACCGACGACATGCGCTCCTTGATTGCGCGCTCCATGCGCAACAAGCCAATGCGATACTGGTTCTCCATCAGCTCGCCGACCGAACGCACGCGGCGATTGCCAAGATGGTCGATGTCGTCAATCTCACCCTTGCCGTCACGCAGGTCAACGAGCGTGCGGATGACCGCGAGGATGTCGTCGCGGCGCAGCACGCGCATCGTGTCGGGCGCGTCGAGATCGAGGCGCATATTCATCTTCACGCGACCGACGGCGGAGAGATCGTAGCGCTCGCCATCGAAGAACAACGAGCGGAACATCGCCTCCGCCGTTTCGACGGTCGGCGGCTCGCCGGGACGCATGACGCGATAGATGTCGAACAGCGCGTCCTCGCGCGTCATGTTCTTGTCGACCGACAAGGTGTTGCGGATATAGGCGCCGACATTGACGTGATCGATGTCGAGCAGCGGCAATTCCTTGTAGCCGGCCTCGATCAGGATCTTGAGATTCTTCTCGGTAATCTCCTCACCGGCTTCCATGTAGATTTCGCCGGTGCGACCATTGGCGAGATCTTCGGCGACGTAGTGACCGATGAGTTCGTCGTCGGTCATGCGCAACGCCTTGAGTCCCTTCTCGGCGAGTTGGCGGGCCTGGCGCACGGTGAGCTTGTGGCCTGCCTCGACAACGGTGCGGCCGGTGTCGGCGTCGACCAGGTTGTTGACCGCCTTGTAGCCCTTCAGCCGGTTGGCATCGAAGGGCACGCGCCAGCCTTCTTTCTGACGCTTGTAGGAGACGTGTTTGTAGAACGTCGCAAGAATCTGCTCGCCGTCGAGGCCGAGCGCATAAAGCAACGACGTCACCGGAATCTTGCGGCGGCGGTCGATACGGGCATAGACGATGTCTTTCGCGTCGAACTCGATGTCGAGCCACGAGCCACGATACGGAATGATGCGCGCGGCGAACAGAAGCTTGCCCGAGGAATGGCTCTTGCCCTTGTCGTGATCGAAGAACACGCCCGGCGAGCGATGCATCTGCGAAACGATCACGCGCTCGGTGCCGTTGACGATGAAGGTGCCGTTGTTGGTCATGAGCGGAATGTCGCCCATGTAGACATCCTGCTCTTTGATGTCCTTGACCGAACGCGCGCCGGTTTCCTCGTCAATATCGAATACGATGAGGCGCAGCGTCACCTTGAGCGGCGCGGCGTAAGTCATGCCGCGCTGACGGCACTCGTCAACGTCGTATTTCGGCGGCTCGAATTCGTATTTGACGAACTCAAGCTGCGACGAATTGGAAAAGTCGGAAATCGGGAAGACCGATTTGAAGACGGTCTGCAGGCCCTCGTCGGGACGCCCGCCGATAGGCTCCTTCACCAACAAGAACTGGTCATAAGATGCCTTCTGAACCTCGATCAGGTTCGGCATCTCCGCCACTTCTTTGATTGTCCCGAAAAACTTCCTTACGCGCTTGCGACCGGTAAACGTCTGCGCCATCTTTTTCTCTCTCGATTCGATTTCGGCGGGCGGCGCGGGCGCCTCTCCGAACAGCCGCAATCCATCGCGACCATCGGGACAGGCGTCGGGGCCGTCCGGTTCTATGTGATTCGGGCCTGGCCCGAACCGCCGCACACTACATTTCGCCGTGACCGCAGCTTCGGTTCACGGCCTCTTTCCTGTCCGAGACCCCCGGGGCACCCCCCGGGGATTTCGTTTTCGTTCGATTCCCGGCCTTGCCGGGAATTCGCTTAAATAAGCGCTGCTTACTTAAGCTCAACCTTCGCGCCGACTTTCTCGAGCGTGGTCTTGATCTTGTTGGCCTCGTCCTTGGCCACGCCTTCCTTGACCGTCTTCGGCGCACCCTCGACCAGGTCCTTGGCTTCCTTCAGGCCGAGGCCGGTGAGCGCGCGCACCTCCTTGATCACTTCGATCTTCTTGTCACCGGCGCTTGCGAGCACGACGGTGAATTCGGTCTTCTCTTCGACCGCGGCAGCGCCGCCGGCCGCAGGGCCCGCCGCAACCGCCACCGCGGCGGCAGCCGAAACGCCCCACTTCTCTTCCAGCATCTTGGCCAGATCCGCCGCTTCCAGGACGGTCAGGCCCGACAATTCGTCGACGATCTTCTTCAGGTCAGCCATTTTTCAGTTCCTATCGGTTCGAACCAGAGAATGAGTGTTGAGCCGTCAGGCCGCCGCGCCCTTGGAGGCATAGGCCTGGACCACGCGCGCGACCTTGGCCGCGGGAGCGTTGGTGAGTTGCGCGATCTTCGTCGCCGGAGCCTGAATGAGGCCGACGATCTTGGCGCGCAATTCGTCCAGCGACGGCAAAGCGGCGAGCGCCTTGACGCCGTTGGTGTCCAGAGCCGTCTTGCCCATCGTCCCGCCAAGAACAACGAACTTCTCGTTCGCCTTGGCGAAATCGATGGCCACCTTCGGTGCCGCGACCGGATCGCCCGAATAGGCGATCACTGTCGGCCCCTTGAGCAGGGGCGCGATGGCGGCAGCGTCGGTGTCCTTGAGTGCGATCTTGGCGAGACGGTTCTTCGCGACCTTCACCTGCGCGCCAGCCTGCTTCATCTGCTTTCGCAGAGTCTGCATCTGGGCAACGCTGAGGCCGGAATAGTGAGCCACCACCACGACGTTGGAGGTCTTGAAGACCCCGTTCAGTTCGGTGATGGACTCCGCTTTAGCCGCTCGATCCACTGCAAGCTCTTTCCGTTTTGACGGCTGGCCCGCGTGAGCCGCGGGAGCCGCCGGGTTGCTACCAGCCGTCCCGCTTTCCAAGTTCACGCGTAGCGAACCAAGGGCAGGACGACGCTTCGACAAGCCTGCCCCCCGATCCACACCTTGCGGCCGCGACCGGGTCTCGAGGTTCGAACCGAACTGGCGCGCCTCATCGGCGCACAAACTCGGGTCGCTTCCCCGTCTGTGCTGGCCCCTTGCGGGATTAAGCGTTGGTCGAAGACCTCCGCGCCGGCAGTCTTGGACAGGTGGCCGCCCGTTTCCGGGACGGCCTGCGTGTCACCACATCCAACAGCATCGGTTTTCCTCCCTTTAGAGATCCCGGCTTGGGCTATCCAAAAGGAATAATTTCCGATCACCATGAGTTTGTAGGGACGCGCAAAGGCGCGCCGACAAATTGGGCCGGCACGCCCGACGCGGTTGATCTAGACCTTCAAGTCCGTCTTGCCAAGGGGAATCTGCGAAGATTCACCCCGAAAACGGCGTGCGGCACCCTCAGTGGGCGGTGCCGGTCCCGAACAGGCTCGGAATCTCGACTTTAACCCCGGGACCCATGGTCGAGGAGATCGCCACACGGTTGATGTAGTGACCCTTGGCGCCCGACGGCTTCGCCTTTTGAACGGCGTCCGCGAAGGCCTTGATGTTCTCCACAAGCTTGTCCTCCGAGAAGGAGGCCTTGCCGACGCCGGCTTGGATGATGCCGGCCTTTTCGACCCGGAACTCGACCGACCCGCCCTTGGCGCCCTTCACGGCATTGGTCACGTCCATGGTTACCGTGCCGACCTTCGGGTTCGGCATGATGCCGCGCGGGCCGAGCACTTTGCCGAGCCGCCCGACGAGCGGCATTAGGTCTGGGGTGGCGATGCAGCGATCGAAGTCGATCTCGCCCTTGCTCACCTTCTCGACGAGATCCTCCGCACCGACGACGTCAGCGCCAGCGGCCTTGGCCTCGTCGGCCTTGGCGCCGCGCGCGAACACGCCGACGCGCAACGAGCGGCCTGACCCGTTCGGCAGCGTGACGACGCCGCGCACCATCTGGTCCGCATGCGTCGGATCGACGCCGAGGTTCATCGCGATCTCGATGGTTTCGTCGAACTTCGCCTTGGCGCGCTCCTTCACGAGCTTCACCGCCTCGGTGATCGAATAGGCCTTCTCGCGATCGATACCCTCGCGGGCCTTCTTCGTGCGTTTTCCGATTGTCATGGCTGTTACTCCGTCACCGCGAGGCCCATCGAGCGGGCGGAGCCTTCGATCATCTTCATCGCCGCTTCGACGGTGTCGCAGTTCAGGTCCTTCATCTTCTGTTGAGCGATCTCGCGCACCTGCTGCTTGGTGACCTTGCCGACCGGCTCGCGGCCCGGCGTCTTCGAACCGCTGTCGAGCTTTGCCGCCTTCTTGAGGAAATATGACACCGGCGGCGTCTTCATCTCGAAGGTGAAGGAGCGGTCCTGATAGGTCGTGATGATGACCGGGATCGGGACGCCCTTCTCCATTTTCTGGGTCTGCGCGTTGAACGCCTTGCAGAACTCCATGATGTTCAAGCCGCGCTGGCCAAGCGCCGGCCCGATCGGGGGCGACGGATTGGCGGCGCCGGCGGGCACCTGCAATTTGAGGAATCCAGTGACTTTCTTTGCCATAACTCACCTCTGTTCGTGGTGCGGATATTGACGGTTGGCGACCGCCTCACCTCCCACATCTGCTGCACATATCATGACCGGCGTATCGGCCCTGACAAACTCTTATAGCTTCTCAACTTGCCCGAATTCCAGCTCGACCGGGGTCGCACGGCCGAAGATCGACACCGCGACCTTCACGCGCGAGCGGCCTTCGTCGACTTCCTCGACCACGCCGTTGAACGAGGCGAACGGTCCGTCGGACACGCGCACCTGCTCGCCGACCTCGAACGACACCGCCGGCTTCGGACGCTCAATGCCTTCCTGCACCTGGTGCAGGATACGGTCGGCCTCGGCATCCGAAATCGGCATCGGCTTTTTGTCGGTGCCGAGAAATCCGGTGACCTTCGGCGTGTTCTTGATGAGGTGATAGACCTCGTCGGTGAGATCCATCTTCACCAGCACGTAGCCGGGGAAGAACTTGCGCTCGGTCTCGACCTTGCGGCCGCGGCGCGCCTCGGTGACTTTTTCCTTCGGCACCAGTACCTCGCCGATATGCTCGGCGAGCCCGCGCTGCTTGGCCTGCTCGCGGATCGAATCCGCGACCTTGTTCTCGAAATTCGAATAGGCGTGGACGATGTACCAGCGCTTCGGCTTGGTCGACGTCGTCGTCTCAGCGGTGTCGTTCATCGCTCCTGAACCTTTAGCCCCCGATGCCGAGCACGAAGGTAACGGCAATCCGGATTAATTGATCCGCGACCAGGAAGAAAATGGACGCGATCGCGACCATTACGAACACCATTCCCGTGGTGATCGCGGTTTCGCGCCGCGTGGGCCAGGTCACCTTGCGCCCTTCTTCGCGCACTTCCTGCAGGAAGCGGAAGGGGCTGACCCGCTTGCGTCGCACCTCTGCCGGCGCTTGATCGCTCATCCGTGCTCGCTCTTAATCTATCTCACTCATTATCTATGTCTGGTCCGCTTGGCAGGAGTGGAGGGACTCGAACCCCCAACCCCCGGTTTTGGAGACCGGTGCTCTAGCCATTGAGCTACACTCCTCCGTAAAGCGGCTGCGGCGGACCATATAATGGCCCGCCGCAGCGATGTCATGCATTATACACCGGGCCTTTGCAAGGGAAGAAAGCCCCGAAATTAAGGAATTCCGGCCTGAAGGCTGGAGCGGGTGAACGGAATCGAACCGTCGTCATCAGCTTGGAAGGCTGTTGCTCTACCATTGAGCTACACCCGCGAAATCGCCGCAGCAAACCGGCGGAACCCGCCTCATCATTCCGGCTGGCCCTGCTATCGCAGGAGCATCCCAGGCGCAAGCATACCCGACGGCGCGTCCCCCCAAACGCATACTGGAGTGCTGCCGCAGCGCCCGCCGCTCTAGCCGCAGCCTTGCGAAGGTTGGCGCGTCGTAAAACTTAGCCCGCGGCGCCAAGGATTTCGGTCGGCCGCCTGGTTTTACGCTCCGCAACCTCGCGCTCGCTCGCGAGCAGAGCCTCAATGACCCGAACGCGCTTGTCCAGTTCGTCGCGAACGCCCTCAAGCTGTTTTATTTTCGTCCCTTGAGTTGCCGCTAGTGCTTCTTTTTCTTGAAGTTTGTCTTCCAAAATTGATTTCTGCTGACTGAATACGCTCCGTTGCCGCCGCTGCTCGCCCTGCATCGCCGCAACTAGCCTGAACCGTTCTGCCGCGGCGGCGGTTAGTTCAGTGTTCAAAAATTCGATCTGCTTAATAGACAATGCGACTGTTGCTTCCCTTCGGTCGGACGCCGCCTCTGCTGCATGCACCCGGTCAGCCAACGTTTTTGATTCCTCAAGGGCGACGTCGAGTTGCGCTTGCAAGACCGCTTTTTCACTTTCCAGAAGAATGATTTTGTCTTCCGCGGCGGCAGTCCCCATTTTGTACTGATTCACGGCCTCCTGAAGCGCCGAAACTGTTTGGCTAAGACGATCTATGTCGTCATATCGATCTTGCAGCTCATTAGCTTGGCGTTGCTGCACATTGTGTAGTTCAAGAACTTCAGTGAGGCGCAGTCTCAATTCGGCGGATTGCCTGGCGAATTTTTCGTTGAGCGCGTGAGCGTCGGAATCAGGAACGTTCAATGGCGGTCGCCAAAGGTCTCCGCCAGTGTCAAAGGCAGGCTCGATGAATTTCATAGTCCAGCGCTTCCATTGAAGGCAGGGTCAAACGCATCATCTCAGGAAATGCGGCAGGACAATCGAATCGCCACCGCCAATACTGTGCGAACCCTCGGACGAATCCCTTAATCAGGACTTAATATTGCGCGCTGGACGACTTCCGCTTTGCCCCAAATTACACGTGAATGAAATTGCAGCGACCGCCGAAATGGACGAACTGGACAATTCCGCCGTGTTGCCCGCCGCGCTGGTTCCGCCGCGATTGGCGCGTGAGTACTGATGGGATCTGCGCGGACGCCGGTGTAGTGGCCTGCCCATTTCTAAACCTGAATAGCCCCCTTTGGGCTGCGTTTTAGGCGATCCGAGTCGTTTGATAGGGTCGGAGATTTCCCGGCCCGGCTCAGGAACGGAATATGAGAAAATTCGTCTTTGCTCTGACGTGCATAGCTTTCGTTACGATTGTCGATCCTGCCGGGGCCCAAGGCTATTCGGCTTTGCCGAATGCCGCGAATGTCATTCCGGGAACCACGGTGCTTCCTGGCAATCGGTGGCGGGACGACTGGCAAGGCGCGGCACAACGGCAAGTTTGAGGTACCGCAGGGTCGGAAAAGAACTCCCCTTTTTCGGTTCGTTTTGCCAAAGTACATCTTTCAGTTGTATATGAAAATTGTACAACTATGCGCGATTATGGTGGTAAGCCACAGGCACTTTCTAGGCCAAGCGCCTTGCGACACAAGCTGTAGCCGGTCACCGCCACAATGCGACTCCGCTACAAGCGGGACCAACGCGTCTTCTCGAACACCCGAAATGGGGCGGGAGCGGTCGAATCGCCGTCGCTTAAAGCTCCAGCTACATAAGAAACATTGTCTTGGCCCCTTGACCACAGCAGTATTCATCGAGTAATCGTGGAAGGTATCCCAGTAATTAAATATAAATTATTATAAAGGAGATAGTAATGACTAATGATTCAAATGGAAATTCATCGAACGACCAGCAAACGCCGAAACTCAACGACTTCGATACGACGAAGTCGTCAGACGCGGTCGGCCCGGCGCCGAAGCCGGGTAAGTCCGCTGGCGACAAGAAAAAGGGCAACAGGAATGCAATGACACATGGCTTGTACAGCAAGTTCGTCATTTTGCCGGACGAATCCGAAAGCGAATTCAGGACGCTGCTGGATGATCTTGGTACGGAATGGCTGCCGCACGGCCGTAGCGAAGTCGAAGCCGTTTTTGATCTGGGTTACCTGATTTTGCTCAAACAGCGGTTGCGCAAATGGGCACAAAGTCGTTTTCAAGGATGGCCGCAAAACAATTCCCGTAACCACACTCTCCGCGATAAGGAAGCACTCCCTCCGGACACAGAGGGACAAAAGCAATCTCAGAATTCCTTAACGTATGGCCAGTTTAAAGATGTATCAGACCTGCTCGCGAGATTAGATACCCAGATTGACAAAACGTTGCGGCGTCTGACCTCGTTGAAAGTGTTGAAGCGCACCGAACCCAATCTGTTCGAAGTAGCGCAGATCGAATCTGTGCCAATGGTGCCAGATGACACTCCTGAAACGGAGTTGCCGTCGGAAACCGTCAAAACTGAAACAGACCAGTCATGATGCAAAAGGCCTGGACCTAATTGGGCAGGGCAATATGTCGTGAGTGACGAAGGAGACGACTTGCCTATGGCGCGTACTCTCGAATGTTCACGGCGTATTGCCCTTTTTGCAGTCTCATTACCATTTGCGCGATTCTGCGGTGCATCGAAATCAGATGCTGAGTTAAGCGAGCTTTGGCCTAAGTTTGTTGAGTTGTCTGCAAAACTTGATTCCGACCATTCGAAGATCTGTGACCTAGATCGCTTTGAAACGCTGTTCGAAGAGATTTGTTGTACGCCTGCAAATACGATTGATGGATTATGCATCAAGGCGCGTGTGGGATGCTGGACGTTGATGGGCGATTTTGACTCAGCTGGCAAATCAACTCCGGAAGCGCGTATCGCTTTTTCGATTATGCAGGATCTGATCCGAACCTATCATTCAGCTCTGGAGAGACCTGGGGCGGTGCGAAGACTACTCGATGACATGGAGCAAAACAGTTAGCAGCCGTCGAAGTTACTCGCACTTCGTAGTGCTGTGACGCTGCAATCGCACGCCTGGACCGCCACCGTTTTCGCGTATGATTCAATTGCCGGCCAACTCTAACGCGCGCCTTAAAGCGTCGCTCGCACCTTTGTGATACTTTTCCGCTGCGCTCATTTTCTTCGCGCTTAGCCGTCGGAAGAGACAGTCCTCACTGTTACGCTAGTTTGGTTTGAGAGCATTTCAGCAAAGCACGGGCTGCTCTTAATTGTTCAATTTAATTGGTACAAAATTAATTGAACTCTTTTGGTTCATTCAGTAAGCCTCCCACTCGCGCAGTTTTACGACGTTCGCGCGTAGCCAAAGTTCGAGTTACGGAGGTCTCAATGAAAAGTTGTCCCAACACGTGTGACGAGGCCAACAATCAAAGTACCGTTGGCGCCACGAACTTTGGCAACTAATGAATGGTCCCGCCCCTGAACCTTAAGTTTGCAGCTATTGCATATCGGGCTATCCGCGACCGTATTCGCGCCGAAGACCCCCAAATTGACGAGCAGATCCTCGCCGATACTGTGGATGGGTTAACAGACATTCCCGAGATCATTGGCGCTATTATCCGTGCGGCGCTTTGTGACGAAGCTTTGGCTACAGGCATCAAAGGCCGAATTGCTGAAATGGAAGAGCGGCTGCGACGCCTGCAGGATCGGTCTTCAAAACGGCGGCAGATCGTCAAAGAGGTGATGATCGAGCTAGATCTGAAGAAGATTACAGCACCCGATTTTTCAATCTCGATCCGCCCGGGTCTGCCAACGGTTTTAGTTTTGAACGAAGAAGTGGTGCCACCTGTCTATTGGGAACCCAGAAAACCACGGCTCAAGCGACAGGAATTGCTCGACGAACTTAAGAGTGGGTCCGTAATCGAAGGCGTTACCCTCTCCAACGCTGAACCGTTTCTTAGTGTACGGGTCAAGTGATGGGCTTCTCTGCAAAACAAGTTATGGCGCTCAAACGCAATCTGAACGCTCGGCAAATTCGGACACGCGAAGCCCATGGACGCGAACTTTCTTACATTGAGGGCTGGT
>Ga0207643_10001107_pt1 | contig 15985 bp, 16 predicted proteins | sample KBSMisM62_FD_184313 | JGI IMG/M metagenome (GOLD analysis project Ga0207643, IMG submission 184313) | Miscanthus rhizosphere microbial communities from Kellogg Biological Station, Michigan, USA - KBS Miscanthus M6-2 (SPAdes) (version 2) | ecosystem: Host-associated > Plants > Roots >...
GAAGTCAAAGACCCGTTCAGGCTCGCGGCCGCGCTCGGTCATCTGCCGGCGCAAAGCCAGATATGCGCGGTGCAAATCGGCGGTGCGATGAACGTCGCGATGAAACAGGCAGCTCAGCGCTGGATGCGGCGTGAGCCGCGCTACCGGTGGATAGGCGAAGTGCCGCATGGCGCGGCGTTAAGCCGTCTCGCGCGGGCGCGGCTGATGGTGATCAGTTCGCGCATGGAAGGCGGCGCCAACGTCGTTACCGAAGCACTGGCCGCCGGCGTGCCCATAATCGCTTCGCGCGTATCGGGCAACGTCGGCATGCTGGGTCGCGATTACATCGGTTATTTTCCGTTGGGCAACGAGCGCGCACTCGCGCGCCTGCTGTGGCGCGCAGAGTCCGACCCGGCGTTTTACGCGCGGCTCAAACGCCAGTGCGCGGCGCGGCGCACCCTGACTCGTCCTGCGCGCGAGAAAAATGCTTTGCGCGCACTGCTGCGGGAGGTTGCAGCGTAGAACCTGGTTAGCAGTCGTCGGCGAGCAGCAATCGAACCGGCGCAAACGTGCGTCTATGCACGCCAGATACGCCATGCGCCCGCAACGCCTCCAGGTGGTCGGCGGTCCCGTAGCCCTTATGCCGGTCGAAGCCATAGTCGGGATATTGCGCGTGCAAACCGAGCATCAGCGCGTCGCGCGATGTCTTGGCCAGTATCGACGCCGCGGATATTTCGGGTATCAACGCGTCGCCACGCACGACCGCGCGCGCCGGATGCGTAATCCGCGGGCAATAGAGGCCGTCAACGAGTACTTCGGTCGGCGCCAGCGCGAGCGCTTCGACGGCTCGCCGCATTGCGAGCAGCGTCGCCTGCAGGATGTTCAACGTGTCGATTTCCTCGACGGAAGCGCTGGCTACCGCCCACGCGACTGCCGAGCGCCTGATCTGCACCGCCAGTGCCTCACGTTTCACTGCGCTCAGCATTTTCGAATCGGCGAGCCCTTTGATGCGATGCGCATCGCCGAGGATCACCGCGGCAGCGAAGACCGGACCCGCCAGCGGGCCGCGCCCGGCTTCGTCGACGCCGCAGCGCATGTCAGTCCGGCAGCATCGGCAGCACAGCCAGCGCGGCTTGGCGGGCCGCGCCGCGATGGAGGCTGGCGCTCATGGCCGCGAAGCGGGCGGCAATCCGGTCGCGCGTCGCCACGTCGGCGAGCAGATTGAGCAGCGCCTGGCTCAGGTTTTGCGGCGTCGCGTCGTCCTGAATGAACTCCGGTACCACGAATTCCCGCGCGAGGATGTTGGGCAGGCCGTAGTACGGCAGATAGCCCTTGCCTTGCAGGAGCCAGTACGTGGCCGGCGGCATCTTGTAGGTGATGACCATGGGCTTGCACAGCAGCGCCGCCTCGAGCGTCGCGGTCCCCGACGCCACCAGCACGACGTCGGCCGCCGCCATCGCGTCCTGCGCATGGCCGAACATGATGGTCAGCGGCAGTTCCTCGGCGTCGTTGTGGTACAGCGCGGTTTCGAACATCACGCGCGTTTCGCGCGTCGTCAACGGGACCAGAAATACCGCGTGGGGCAGCCGCGCATGGATCAGCTTTGCGGTCCGGATAAACAAGTCCGCCATGTATTTCAGCTCGCTCTGGCGGCTGCCGGGCAGGAGCGCGACCACCGGCGACGCCGGCGGTAATCGCAGCTGATCGCGCGCGGCGTCGTCGCGCGGAATCTGGTCGAGCATGTCCGCGAGCGGGTGCCCGACAAACGCGACGTCCACGCCCGCGTCGCGATAGATGTCTGCCTCGAACGGGAACAGCGTCAGCATGCGGCTGACGGCGCGCTTGATTTTCCCGAGCCGCTCGCGGCGCCACATCCAGATCGCCGGGCTCACGTAATGAACCGTCGGAATGCCGCGCGCCTTCAGCCCGCGCTCGAGGTCGAGATTGAAATCCGGCGCGTCGATCCCGATGAAGACATCCGGCCGGGTCTTGAGCAGGCGGCGGCGCAGCTTGCGGCGGATGCCGACGATTTCCAAATAGTGTTTGAGCACTTCGAAATAACCGCGCACCGCGAGTTTTTCGAGCGGGAACCACACGTCCATGCCGGCGGCTTCCATGCGCGGACCGCCGATGCCGACGACGTTGAGCGCGGGCAGGTGCTCGCGCAAGGCGAGGATCAGCTGGCTGCCGAGCAGGTCGCCCGACGCTTCGCCCGCGACGATTGCAATGGTGCGCGGGCGTCCCGCAGGCTCAGCGGATGATGCCACGCGTCGACTGGGCGAGAAAATCCAGCAATACCTGCAATTCGGGGCAGTGGCCTACGTGTGTCGCAATCTCCTGCTTCGCGTCTTCAAGTCCCAGGCCCGTCTTGTAGAGCGTCTTGTACGCGCGCTTGATCGAGGCGATCGCGTCGGCCGAAAAACCGCGCCGCTTGAGACCTTCGGAGTTGATGCCGTACGGCTGCGCGGTGTTGCCCGACGCGGTCACGAAGGGCGGAATGTCCTGCAGCACGACGGTGCCGATCGCGGTAATGCTGTGGGCGCCGATATGGCAGAACTGGTGAACCGCGGTGAATCCGCCGAGTATCGCGTAGTCGCCGACTTTCACGTGGCCGGCGAGCTGCGAATTATTGGCGAATATCGTGTGGTTGCCGATCTGGCAGTCGTGCGCGAGATGCACGTATGCCATCACCCAGTTATCGTCACCCAGCCGCGTGACGCCCGCATCCTGCACGGTGCCGCAATTGAACGTGCAGAATTCGCGGATCGTATTGCCGTTGCCGATTTCGAGACGCGTGGGCTCGCCGGCATACTTCTTGTCCTGCGGCGCTTCGCCGAGCGAGACGAACTGAAAAATGCGATTGTCGCGGCCGATGCGCGTGTGCCCGGTGATGACTGCATGCGGGCCCACGCGGGTACCGTCATCGATTTCAACGTGCGCGCCGATCACGGCGTACGCGCCGACCTCGACGCCGGCGGCCAGCCGCGCGCCGTCGTGCACTATCGCTGTGGGATGAATCGCCGCCACGTTGCGCGCGCCGGCTATGCCGTCGGACTGTCGATAGTGCGCAGCGTGCACATGAGGTCGGCCTCGGTGACCACCTGGCCGTCGACCTTCGCGCGCGTCGCGAACCACCAGATGCCGCGCGCAAACCGCTTGATTTCGACGTTGAGCTCCAGCGTATCGCCGGGCATCACCGGCTTCTTGAAGCGCGCCTTGTCAATGCCGACGAAATAATAAACCGACTTGTCGTCCGCCTTGTGATCGTGGGTCTTGAAGGTCAGGATCGCGGCGGTCTGCGCCAGCGCTTCGATGATCAGCACGCCCGGCATCACCGGATGGTGCGGGAAGTGGCCGGCGAAAAAATGCTCGTTGATCGTCACGTTCTTGATCGCGACGATGCCTTTGCCGGGCTCGCACGACACCACCTTGTCCACCAGCAGAAAAGGATAGCGGTGCGGCAGATAGTCGAGAATCTGATGTATGTCCATGCTGTTCACGGCTGGCTTCCTTTGTCTTTGCCGAGCTTCGCTTCGAGTTCGCGCACCCGTTCCGCCAGTTCGTCGAGGTTACGCAACTGGGCTGCGTTCTTGAGCCAGCGCTGGTGCGTCGAAAACGGATACACGCCGGTATAGGTGCCCGGCTGGGCAAGCGATTTCATGACCAGCGTGCCGGCCGATACGCTGACGTTGTCCGCGATTGTAATATGTCCGTAGATCATCGCGGCGCCGCCAAGCGCGCAATTGCGCCCGATCGTGGCGCTGCCCGCGATGCCGACGCAGGCCGCAATGGCCGTATGGGCGCCGATTTTCACGTTGTGCGCGATCTGGATCTGGTTGTCGAGCTTGACCCCTTCGCCGATCAAGGTGTTGTCGAGCGTCCCGCGGTCGATCGTCGTATTGGCGCCGATCTCGACGTCGTCGCCGATTTCCACCCCGCCGATTTGCGGAATTTTCTTCCAGGTGCCCGCTTCCTGCGCAATGCCGAAGCCGTCCGCACCGATGACGACGCCGGCATGCACGATGCAGCGCATGCCGATCTGGCACCCATGGTAGACCGACACGTTGGAATGCAGCACCGTATCGTCGCCGATCGCGGTGTCGTCGCCGACGAAACAGCCCGCACCGACCTGTACACGCCTGCCGATGCGCACGCGCTTGCCGATCACCGCCGCTGCCGCGATACTCGACGTCTTATCGACGCGCGCCGATTTATCGACGACTGCCGTCTTGTGCACGCCGGGCACGGCGGGCGCCGCCGGATTGAACAGCGCCGACACGTTGGCGAAATACGCGTACGGGTTGGCGCAAACGATGCGCGCAATCGACTGCGCTTCGGGCGCATCCGCGCCGAGTATGGCTGCACCTGCCTTCGTGTTGCTCAACTGGCCGAGGTAGCGTGGCCGGGAGATGAATACGACGTCGGTCGGCCCGGCGGCTTCCAGCGTCGCCACCTGGCTCACGCGCACGCCAGGATCGCCGATGAGTTCGCCGCCGAATTTTGCGGTAATGTCTGCCAGCCGGTAGGATTTGCGCCTGCTCATAGTCCTGCCACAGTGCGCGGGGTGCCGAAGATGCGGTCCTGCGTATTCACCGCCCGGCTATTTCTCGGACGCGAGGGCCTTCAGTACTTTCTCGGTGATGTCGATGCGCGGGCTGCGGTATACCGCTTCCTGCACGATCAAATCGTACTTCTCGCTTTCGGCGACCTGCTTGATGACGCGGTTCGCGCGCTCGAACAGAGCGGCGAGCTCTTCGTTGCGGCGCAGGTTCAGGTCTTCGCGAAATTCACGCTGCAGGCGCTGGTATTCGCGCGTCTGGCGTCCGAGTTCGGTTTCCTTCGTGCGGCGGTCGCTGTCGCTCATCGTCAGGCCGTCTTTTTCGAGCTGGCCCTGCAGGCTCTTGATCTGCCCTTCGATACGGCGCAGTTCCTGCTCGCGCGGCGCGAATTCTTTTTCGAGCTTCTTGGTCGCGCGCTCGGCGGGCACCGATTCGCGGTTGATGCGGTCGGCGTCGATGAAACCAATCTTGAGTTCGGCCCCTGGGGCCGCCTGTGCTGCCTGGGCTTCGGAGAATACACCGGCTGCCAGCGTCGCAGCCGTCAGCAGGATCAGGTAGATTCGTTTCAACGTCGTCTCCTTACACGTACATTAACCGGTTCGCGCGGGCGCCAGGCGCCGCCCTAGAACTGCTGCCCGAACTGAAACTGGATCTTCTGCAACTTGTCGCCGGGCCCGGTCTTTACCGGCTGGGCGAAGCTCATCTTCAGCGGGCCAAACGGCGACACGTACGATACCGCGAATCCGACCGAAGCGCGTGTCTGGTCGAAAGAGTAGGTGTCGCCGATCAGGCCGGCGTCCACGAAAGTGGACATGCGAATCGACTTGTCATTCGGCATACCGGGCACGGGAAACAGCAACTCCAGGTTGCCGACCAGCTTGCGCTCGCCCCCGGTGGGATCGCCGTTGATGTCCTTGGGGCCGATGTTGGCGGGGTAGAAACCGCGCACGGAAGTGGGGCCGCCCGTGTAGAAATTGCGGAAAAACGGCAGCGGCTTGTCGTCCAATCCACCGCCATAGCCGATTTCGGCGTTGATGTACGCGACGAATGTCTGCGTCAGCGGAATATATCGCTTGTGCTCGGCACTGAGCTTGTAGAAGCGCAGCGTGCCGCCGGGTAGGCCGGTTTCGAGGTAGGCGCGCGAGCTGGCGCCCTTGGTCGGATAGATCGCGCTGTCGCGCGTGTCGCGGTTCCAGCCGAGGGTGCCGAGCACAGCCGTGTTGCTAGTGCCAAACGTATCTATGTAACTCGTGATCCGCAGCGGCGCGCCCTCGAAGGCGGTGATGGTCGTATCTTCGTAGCCGCCGCCGATCGTTATGGAGTCGATGTCCGTGAACGGAATGCCGATCCGGGCCTGGGCGCCGGTGGTGGACGTTTCATACAAGCCCAGACCCAGCGCCGCCGGATTGGTCTTCCGGTGATAGACGTCGAATCCGCGGCTCACGCCGTCGACCGTCCAGTACGGCTGGGTAAACGACAAAGAATAAACCGTGTTGATCTTGCTCGAATTGATCTGCACGCCGATGTGGTTGCCCGAGCCGAATACGTTCTGCTGGGTGATACCGCCGCTTAATACGACGCCCTCGCTGCCGAACCCGGCGCCGAACAGCACGCTGCCCGTCGGCTTTTCGACCACGTTGACATTGAGATCGACCTGGTCGGTCGTGCCCGGCACGCTCGGCGTCTCCACGCTCACGTCGGCGAAGTAGCCGAGACGGTCGACGCGCTGCTTCGAATTCTGGATCTTGCTCGCCGAGTACCAGCCGCCTTCGAGCTGGCGCATCTCGCGCCGGATGACTTCGTCGCGCGTGCGCGTGTTACCGGTGACGTTGATGCGACGCACGTACACGCGGCGTCCGGGGTCGACGAAGAACGTGAAATTGACCCTGCGCTTGTCTTTGTCAAGTTCGGGCACCGCGTTCACGTTGGCGAACGCATAACCGTCGTTGCCGATGCGGTCGCTCAGCAGCTTGGTCGATTCGGTGAGCTTGCTGCGGGAAAATATATCGCCGGATTTGATCTTGATGAGTTCGCGCGCCTCGGACTCGGGAATCAGCGTTTCGCCCGCGAGCTTGACGTCGGCCACGGTGTACTGCACGCCTTCCGAGACGCCGACCGTGATGTAGACGTCTTTCTTGTCGGGCGTGATCGAGATCTGCGTCGAATCGACGTTAAACTCGAGATAACCGCGGTCGAGATAATACGAGCGCAGGGTTTCCAGGTCGGCGGCGAGCTTCTGCTTCGAATATTGGTCGTCCTTGCTGAACCAGGTCAGCAGGCCGGGGGTGCGCAGCTTGAACTGCCCGAGCAGCTCCTTTTCCGGAAACACCTTGTTGCCGATGATGCTGATCTGGCGGATTTTGGCGACCTCGCCTTCGACTATGTCAAAGCGCACCGCCACCCGGTTGCGCTCGAGCGGCGTCGCGGTCGTCGTGATCTGCGCGGAATACTTGCCGCGGCTGATGTACTGGCGCTTTAATTCCTGCTCCGACTTGTCGAGCAGGCTGCGGTCGAAGATGCGCCCATCGGCAAGGCCAATCGAACGCAAACCCTTCAGGAGGTCTTCCTTGCTGAATTCCTTCGCGCCGACAATGTCGATTTGCGCGACGGACGGGCGCTCCTGCACGTTGACGATCAGAACGCCGTTGTCGACTTCCAGGCTGACGTCCCTGAAAAAACCCGTCGCGTAAAGCGAACGAATCGCCTGGGCCGCCTTATCGTCGGTCATCGTGTCGCCGACTTTGACCGGCATGTACGAAAATATGGTGCCCGCTTCCGTGCGCTGGATGCCCTCAATGCGGATGTCCTTGACCACAAACGGCTCGAACGCATGAGCGCTGAACGTCACCGCGGCTGCGACGAGAAGCAAAATCTCTGGGTAAAAGCGCATCTTGTTTTAACCGTTTACGAGCCGGCTGATATCGTTATAAAGCGCAAATGCCATGAGCAGAAACAGCAATCCCATCCCGATGTTCTGGCCAATCTCCATCACCTTGGTAGAAACGGGACTTCCCTTAACAATTTCAAGCATATAATACATCAAATGACCACCATCCAATAAGGGGATGGGCAATAAATTGAGCACGCCCAGACTGATGCTGATCAGGGCGATAAAGGCGAGATAGGAAATCCAGCCGGTTTGCGCCGACTGGCCGGCATAATCGGCGATCGTAATCGGGCCGCTCAGGTTCTTAAGCGATACTTCACCGACGATCATTTTGCCGAGCATGCGCAGGCTGAAGAGCGACGTGTCCCACGTGCGCTCGAGCGCTTTGCCGATGCTCGTCCACGGCGAGTAGCGCACTTCCACCATGTAACGCTGCATTGCCGCGGGATCGACCTTCACCGCGACGCCGATGCGGCCGATGCGAGTGGAGTTTTCGACGACCGCGTCCGGCTTGATGCGGAAAGTCTTGCGCGTGTCGCCGCGTTTTATTTCAAGTTCGAGCTCACGCTCCGGGCTCGCGGCGATGGCAGCGACGACCTGATCCCAGCGCTTTACCGCAGCGCCATCGATGGCGAGCACCTCATCGTCCACCATGACGCCTGCGCGTTCGGCGGCTGCGCCCGCGACCACTCGTCCGATCACCGGCGGCAGCGGCGGTTGCGGCCGCGCAAATCCGAGCGTGCGCAGAAAGTCGCCGTCGAGATCGGCGGGCTTCAACCCGGACATATCGAGCCGCCGAAAGTGAATCTCGGCGCGCTCGTTCTGGACTTCGATCGCCACCGTTGCGCGATCGACCGCGTGCTTGAGCAATACCCAGCGGGCGTCCTGCCACGTGGCGACTGCATCGCCGCCGACTTTAACGATGACTTCGCCGGGCTCGAATTGCGCCTGCGCCGCCGCTGAAGCCGGCGCTACTCCGCCGATGACCGGCTTCAAGCCCGGCACGCCGTGCATGAAAATCAGCCAATAGACGAAGATCGCCAGCAGAAAATTGGCGAGCGGCCCGGCCACGACGATCAGAAAGCGTCGCCACACCGACTGGCGGTTGAACGCGCGCGGCAAATCCTCCGGCGCGACCTCGCCTTCCCGCTCGTCGAGCATCTTCACGTAGCCGCCGAGCGGAAACACTGCGAGCGCCCATTCGGTCTGGTCTCGCCCCAGGCGGCGGCTGGCGAGGATGCGGCCGAAGCCGACTGAAAAGCGCAGAACCTTCACGTTGCATATCCGCGCCGCCAGGTAGTGGCCGAATTCGTGAACGACCACCAGCGAGCCTAATGCGACGACAAAGGCGATTATCGTGTTCAGAAGGCTCATCATGAGCAAGGCTTCAGGCGGGCAGGCGCGAGGTTGCCGGCGCGACACCCGCCGCGTGGCGGGCCAGCCACGCCTGCGCGCTTTCGCGCGCGGCCAGGTCGGCGGCAAACACGTCCGCGATCCCATCGAGCGGCCCATTGCTGACGGTCGCCAGCGCGTGCTCGATCAGCGCCGGGATCCGGTCGAATCTGAGCTGCGACGCGAGAAACGCGCTGACCGCGACTTCGTTGGCCGCGTTCAACACCGTAGGCGCGCTGCCGCCCGTGCGCAAGGCTGCGCGCGCGAGCTCGAGGCACGGAAACCGCGCGCTGTCGGGCTCCTCGAAGTTCAACTGGCGCAACGCCGCAAGATTAAGTCCCTCGACGCCGGCCTCGATGCGGTCCGGATAGCCGAGCGCAAATGCGATCGGCGTGCGCATGTCGGGATTTCCGAGCTGCGCGAGCAACGAGCCGTCGACGTACTCGACCAGCGAATGAATCACGCTCTCCGGATGAATGACGACCTTGATCACGCTTTCAGCGGCGTTGAAGAGCCAGCTCGCTTCGATGATCTCCAGCCCCTTGTTCATCATGGTGGCTGAATCGACCGAAATTTTGCGCCCCATTACCCAGTTCGGATGCGCGCATGCCTGATCGGGCGTCACGTCGTGGAGGTGCTCGCGCGAGACGTTGAGGAAAGGCCCGCCGGAAGCCGTCAGCACGATGCGGCGCACGCCGGAAGCCGCAAGATCACCGGTAAACGTGCGCGGCAATGCTTGGAATACGGCGTTGTGTTCGCTGTCGATCGGCAGCAGGGTCGCGCCATGCGCGCGCACCGCCTGCATGAATACGGGGCCTGCCGTGACCAGCGCTTCTTTGTTCGCGAGCAAAACCCGCTTGCCCGCCTTCACCGCCGCGAAGCTCGCGCGCAATCCGGCGATACCGACGATGGCGGCCATCACCGTATCGACCTCGGGCAAACTCGAAATTTCCTCCAGCGCACGCTCGCCGTGCAACACCGTAGTCGCGCTGCCGTGTGCGGCGAGCCGGCCCTGTAGCGTTTCCGCATCGCGCGCGCTGCCGATGACGGCATACAGCGGCTGGAAGTCGAGGCATTGCCGGTACAGGAGATCGACTTGCCGATGGGCGGCGAGCGCGACGACGTTGAAACGATCGCGATGGCGCGCCACGACGTCGAGCGTGTTTACGCCCACGCTGCCGGTCGAGCCGAGGATTGCGAGTTGACGCGAGGTGCTCATATGAAAATCAGCGCGGCGAGCGGCAACGCCGCCATGACGCCGTCGATGCGGTCGAGCAAGCCGCCGTGACCGGGCAGAATGGCGCCGCTGTCCTTGACGCCGGCGCTGCGCTTCATCCATGACTCGAAGAGATCGCCGACTACGCTGAATACCGTCATGCTTAAAAATGCGGCGACCAGAAATCCGCCATCACGCCCCGAAATTTGCGCCAGATTCAGAGCCAGAGCATACACCGCGACCGTCGCCAGCGCACCGGTCACGCCCTCCCACGTTTTGCCGGGACTGATCGCCGGTGCGAGCTTGTGGCGCCCGAACGTGCGGCCGAATACATAGGCTGCGGTGTCGGCGATCCATACCACGGCGAGCAGCAACAAGAGCAGCAGTGGAGTGCGCTGCAGCTGCGCGAACGCGAGCCAGGTTGGCACCAATACGACAACTGCGCAAATGACGAGCCACCAGCGATTTCGCACGACGATTTTTAGCCACAGCCAGCACGGCGCCACGATGAGCCAGAACGCGACGCTTAATCCGAGAATGATGCGGGCGCTCGCGCTTTCCGGGGTCGTCGCAACTGCCATCAGCAGGCCGATCGCGGCCGTCAGCACCAGCATGAGCGCCGCCTCGCCCGCGCGGCCAAAAGCCGCCAGCCGGGACCACTCGTGCGCGGCGATCCACACCGGTATCAACAGCAGAAGTTGCCACCAGAACCCCGGCAGCAGGAACATTGCCCCAAGCAGCAGCGGTATCAGCACCGCCGCAGTAATCAACCGCTGCTTTAACATCAGTGGTCGCGAGGGCGTCAGCGCCCATCGACGGCGCGGCGCAGCGACGGCTCTGCGGCGTCTTCGCGCAATTGCTCGCTGGTGCGTCCGAACCGCCGCTCGCGCTGTTGATACGACGTGATGGCGGCGTCAAACGCCGCGGTATCGAAGTCCGGCCACAAGGTGTCGGTAAAGTACATTTCGGTATACGCGAGCTGCCACAGCAGAAAATTGCTGATGCGCTGCTCGCCGCCGGTGCGGACGAACAGATCGGGCTCGGGCGCATAGGCGAGCGACAGGTGCGGCAGCAGGTCGGCCTCCTCGAAGCCGGCGGCGAGCTGCGGCTTATCGGCGAGCATGCGCTTGACCGCCTGCATGATGTCCCAGCGCCCGCCGTAATTGGCCGCGACCGTGAGCGTCAGCCGCCGGTTGTCGGCAGTCAGCTTTTCCGCGTCGGCCACGAGCTGGCGCAGCGGCCGCTCGAAACGCGACAGATCGCCGATCACTTTGAAACGCACGCCGTTCTCGTGCAGCTTGGCGACTTCCTGCTCGAGCGCCGAAATGAACAACTGCATGAGAAACGAGACTTCCTCCGCGGGACGCCGCCAGTTCTCGCTGCTGAAGGCGAACAGGGTCAGGTATTCGACGCCGTTTTCGGCGCATGCGCGCACCGTGCTGCGCACGTTCTCGACGCCGCGCCGGTGACCGGCGATGCGCGGCAGATAGCGTTGCTTCGCCCAGCGCCCGTTGCCGTCCATGATGATGGCGATGTGGCGGGGCATCGCGGCGGCAGCCGGAATACCGAGGGTGGTGGAATCGGGAGTGGACACGACGCGCGCGCTTATACGGCGATCAGATCGGCTTCTTTGGCAGCCAGCAGCTTGTCGATTTCCGCGATATGGCGGTCGGTCAGTTTCTGCACGTCGTCCTGCGCGCGACGCTCTTCGTCTTCGGCGACTTTCTTCTGCTTGAGCAGGTCCTTCAGGTGATTGTTCGCGTCGCGCCGGATATTGCGGACGGCGACGCGCGCGCCCTCGCCTTCCTTGTGCACGACCTTGATCAGGTCTTTGCGCCGCTCTTCGGTCAGTGCCGGCATCGGCACGCGCACGGTCTCGCCCATGGTGGCGGGATTGAGCCCCAGGTCCGAATCGCGGATCGCCTTGTCGATCGCCGATACCATTTTCTTTTCCCACGGGGTGACCGCGAGTGTTCGCGCGTCGAGCAACGTCACATTGGCCACGCCGTTGATCGGCGTCGGCGTGCCGTAATAATCGACCATCACGTGGTCGAGCAGGCCCGTATGCGCGCGACCCGTGCGAATTTTCCCGAGGTCGTTCTTCAACGTCTCGAGCGTTTTTTTCATTTTTTCTTCGGCGGATTTCTTGATGTCAGCGATCATGGGAGCTCCCCGCTAGCAATGCACGAGCGTGCCTTCGTCCTGGCCCAGCACCACGCGCTTGAACGCGCCGGGCTTGAATATGCTGAAAACATTGATCGGCAGTTTCTGGTCGCGGCACAGAGTCAGCGCCGTGGCGTCCATCACTTTGAGGTTCTTGATGATTGCCTCATCGAACGTAAGACTCTTGTAGCGCATCGCGTCGGCGTGGGTTTTCGGGTCTTCGGTGTAAACGCCGTCGACTTTGGTCGCCTTCAACACCAGGCTCACGTTCATCTCCATGCCGCGCAGCGCAGCCGCCGTGTCGGTGGTGAAGAACGGGTTGCCGGTGCCGGCCGCGAAAATAACGACCTTGCCTTCTTCGAGATAGCGCATCGCCTTGCCGCGAATGTACGGCTCGACGACCTGCTCGATGTTGAGCGCGGACTGCACGCGGCTGACGAGGTTCATGTGCCGCATCGCATCCTGCAGCGCCAGCGCGTTCATGACCGTCGCCAGCATGCCCATGTAGTCGGCAGTCGCGCGGTCCATGCCCGCCGCGGCCGGTGCCATGCCGCGGAAAATATTGCCCCCGCCGATCACCACCGCGACCTCTACGCCGAGCGCAACTACATCGGCGATCTCGGAAATGATGCGCTCGATGGTCGGGCGGTTGATGCCGTAGCTGTCGTCGCCCATCAGCGCTTCGCCGCTGAGCTTGAGCAATATCCGTTTATGCGCAGGTTGGTCGGTCATGGCGTCAGCTGGACTGGGCGCCCCCGGCGGCGCGCTTGGCCTGCGCCTGAACCTCCGCGACGAAATCGTCTTTGCGCTTTTCGAGCCCTTCGCCGACGACGTAAAGCTTGAATGCATGGACCGTCGCGTTCTTCCCCTTGAGCAGCTGCTCGACGGTCTGCTTGTCGTCTTTGACGAACGGCTGGCCCAGCAAGGTCACTTCTTTCAGAAATTTCGCCACGCTGCCTTCGACCATCTTTTCGACGATGTTCGCCGGCTTGCCGGATTCGGCCGCCTTGGCCGCCGCGATGTCGCGCTCGCGCTTGATAAGCTCGGCAGGAATCTCCGTTTTCGACAAGGCCACCGGTTTGATCGCCGCGATGTGCATCGCGATGTCTTTCGCGAGCGCTTCGTCACCGCCTGCCACATCGATCAGCACGCCGACCTTGGCGCCGCCGTGTATGTACGTGGCGAGCTTGCCGGTCGCCGCGATGCGCGCAAACCGGCGCAGCGAAACGTTCTCGCCGATCTTGCCGACAAGTGCCGTCCGCGCTGCTTCGACCGTTTTTCCGTCGAGCTGCAGCGCTGACAACGCCGCGACGTCCGCGGGATTGGCAGTTGCCACAAGTTTCGCAGCGTTGCCTGCGAACGCGAGGAAGTCCTCGTTCTTCGCGACAAAATCGGTTTCGCAATTGACTTCGAGCAGCGCGCCCGTCTTGCCGTCAGGTGCGACGTACGCTGCGACTATGCCTTCCGCAGCAACGCGCGACGAGGCTTTGCTCGCTTTGTTGCCAAGCTTGATGCGCAGAATTTCTTCGGCTTTGGCGAGATCGCCGTTGGCTTCGGTAAGCGCTTTCTTGCATTCCATCATGGGCGCGTCGGTCTTGTCGCGCAAATCCCTGACCATGCCCGCGGTTATTTCCGCCATTTCAACTCCAGATACAAAAATGTCCGTAATCCGCGGCCGTTGCGCTGCTGCGCCGTTCTGCGCAGCGAGACAACCCGACCGCCCGCATCGTTACTTTAAAAAAAGGGGGCGTTAGCCCCCTTTTTTTAGATGGCGTCCGTTATTTCGTTGGCGCGCCATCCTCGACTTCGACGAATTCCTCGTCGCCGCCGATGATTTCCTGCACGACCTGATTGCGCCCTTCGAGCACCGCGTCGGCGACACCGCGCGCGTAGAGCCTGATCGCGCGGCTGGAATCGTCGTTGCCCGGAATCACGTAATCGACGCCTTCCGGATTGTGGTTCGTGTCGACTACCGCGATGATCGGTATGCCGAGCTTCTTCGCTTCGGCGACGGCGCCTTTATGGTAACCGACGTCGATCACGAACAGCGCATCGGGCAGGCCGTTCATGTCCTTGATGCCGCCCAGGCTGCGCTCGAGCTTGACGATCTCGCGCTGGTAGTTGAGCGCCTCTTTCTTGACCAGCTTCTCGAACGTGCCGTCCTCGGCCATCGCCTCCATGTCTTTCAGGCGCTTGATCGAGGCTTTGACGGTTTTGTAATTGGTCAGCATGCCGCCCAGCCAACGGTGATCGACGTAAGGGGCGCCGCAACGCTGCGCTTCTTCCTTGACGATTTCACGGGCCTGGCGTTTGGTGCCGACAAACATGATGACGCCTTTGTTGGCGGTCATCTGGCGCACGAACTTAAGCGCGTCCTGGTAGAGCGCGAGCGTCTTTTCCAGGTTGATGATGTGAATTTTGTTGCGATGGCCGAAGATAAACGGGGCCATCTTGGGGTTCCAGTACCGGGTCTGGTGGCCGAAATGGACACCACACTCCAGCATTTCACGCATGCTAGTTGACATACAATCTCCAGTTAGGGTTAAGCCTCCACCCGCCCACGTACACTCGTTACCGAGCACCCTGACTACGGCGGATGTGCGATTTAAGCCTGAAAACCCCATAAATTCATGGGGAACTTGTTTCAGACCAGTCGATAATTATATCATCTTTAATTGTTTTTCCTCAACCGCTGACCGTCTCTGCCGACAGTTCTGCCCGCCTTCACGCCGCCCTCGCCTGCGGCGTCGTTTGGAACCAGCTCAAAACTGGACTAGAATCCGCCTCCTTTTGATTTGATTGCATAAACGTCCGTGTATAGTCGCGCCTCCGCCATGACCGCCGCCCCCAAAACCGCCGAAGAAATCGCCAAGATGCGCGTCGCGGGCCAGCTCGCGTCCGAAGTCCTCGATTTCATCACGCCGCTCGTCAAGCCCGGCATGACGACGAACGAAATCGACCGCCTGTGCCACGACTACATGGTCGAGGTGCAGAAAACGGTGCCCGCGCCGCTCAATTACGCGCCGCCCGGTTACCAGCCTTATCCCAAATCGGTCTGCACGTCGGTGAACCACGTAGTGTGCCACGGCGTGCCCGGCGACAAAAAGCTCAAACCCGGCGATATCGTTAACATCGACGTCACGGTCATCAAGGACGGCTACCACGGCGATACGAGCCGCATGTTCTTCGTCGGCGAGCCGTCGGTGCAGGCGCGCCGGCTGTGCGACATCACGTACGAGTGCATGTGGCGCGGCATCGCGGAAGTCCGCGCCGGCGCCCGCCTGGGCGACATCGGACATACGATCCAAACCTGCGCCGAAGCGTACGGCTGCAGCGTGGTGCGCGAATTTTGCGGCCATGGCATCGGCCGCAAGTTTCACGAAGAACCGCAGGTGCTGCATTACGGGCGCCCCGGCACCGGCATGCAGCTCGCCGCGGGCATGACGTTTACGATCGAGCCGATGATCAACGCCGGCCGCTCCGGCATCCGCCAACTGGCGGACGGCTGGACGATAGTAACCAAGGACCATAGCCTGTCGGCGCAGTGGGAACATACCGTGCTGGTGACGCCCGGCGGTTACGAAGTGCTGACCGTCTCCGCCGCCAGTCCACCGCCCCCGGCTTTCGCTGCCGCAATTAATGCCTAACACGCCGCAACTGCCGCCCGCGTCTGCCGCTCCGGTGGAATCGACGGGCGCGCGGTTGAAACGGCGGCTGGCGGACAGCCGCGCGACGCTGCGCCAACGTTATCTCGACCATCCTTCGGCGCCTGCGCTGCTGCGCGAGCAT
>Ga0207643_10001114_pt1 | contig 15955 bp, 13 predicted proteins | sample KBSMisM62_FD_184313 | JGI IMG/M metagenome (GOLD analysis project Ga0207643, IMG submission 184313) | Miscanthus rhizosphere microbial communities from Kellogg Biological Station, Michigan, USA - KBS Miscanthus M6-2 (SPAdes) (version 2) | ecosystem: Host-associated > Plants > Roots >...
GTCGAGCGCCGACTTCGACGCGACGTACGCCGAGAAGCGCGGCGGCCGCGACAGCACGCCGATCGAGCTGATGTTGATGATGTGGCCGTGCTTCGCCTCGACCATCCGTGGCAGGAGCGCCAGGATCAGCCGGACCGGGCCGAAATAGTTGAGCTGCATCGTCCGCTCGAAATCGTGGAAGCGGTCGATGGAGTTGATCACCGCCCGCCGGATCGAGCGGCCGGCGTTGTTGACGAGGAAGTCGACGGTGCCGTGCTCCGCCAGCACCTTTTTCGCCAGGCCGTCGATCGCGGTCATGTCGGCGAGGTCGCACGAGTACGTGAAGCACTTGCCGCCCGCGGCCGCGATCTCCTTGCGGGTCGCCTCGAGCTTCTCCGGGTCGCGCGCGACGATGATCACCGTCGCACCCGCTTCGGCGAGCTTGCGTGCCGTCGCGTGGCCGATGCCCGACGAGCCGCCGGTCACGACCACCACCTTGTCGCGGACCCGGCCGCCCAGCGTGCGGTCGATGAAGAGATCCGGATCGAGGTTGCGCTCCCAGTAGTCCCACAGGCGGTGCGCGTAGCTGTCGAGCCGCGGCACCTCGATGCCCGACCCCTTCAGCGCCTTCGCCGCCTCGCGGTTGTCGTAGCGCGTGGGCCAGTTGACGAACTGGAACACGTCGCGCGGGATGCCGAGGTCCTGCAGCACCACGCGGATCGCGCGCTTCACCGGCGACAGCGAGCCCAGGCCGTAGAGGATCGGCGCGGGAATGAAGCCGAACATCTTCGCGTTGACGCGCATCGTCATCTGCGGCGCGTGCGCGGCCTTCGCGAAGATGTTCAGCACCTCGCCGATCCGGTACGGGTGCGGATCGGTGAGGTGGAAGCATTTGCCGTCGAGCCCTTTCTTGTGCGCGAGATAGTCGAGCGCGTCGGCGACGAAATCGACGGGCACGATGTTGATGCGCCCGCCTTCGATTCCCACCGTCGGCACCCACGGCGGCAGCATCTGCCGCATCTTCTGGATGAGCTTGAAGAAGTAATACGGCCCGTCGATCTTGTCGATGTAGCCGGTCTTCGAGTCGCCGACGACGAAGCCCGGACGGTAGATGCGGTACGGCCGGTCGTACTCGTTGCGCACCAGCGCTTCAGAGTCGTGCTTCGTCTTGAAGTACGGGTGGTCGAGGTCTTCGGCCTCCTCGAACATGTCCTCGCGGAACACGCCGTCGTACATGCCGGCGGCCGCGATCGAGCTCACGTGGTGGAAGCAGCCGGCGGCGACGGCGCCGGCGAACTGCAGTGCGTGCCGCGTGCCGGCGACGTTCGCGAGCTGCTGGTCGTCGGCCGATGCCTTCAGGTCGTACACCGCCGCCAGATGGAAGTAGTGGTCGATCTTCCCCTTCAGCTTTTTCGCGTCGGCGTCGGCGATGCCGAGGCCTTTCTTCGTGAGGTCGCCGATGACGGGGATCACCTGCTTGTCGTCGGCGCCCCAGTGCGCGCGAAGCTCGTCGAGCTTCCTGAGCGACCCCTTGCGCACCAGCACGTAGACCGGCTTGCCGCGCTTCAGGAGATTCGCGACGACGAAGCGGCCGATGAAGCCGGTCGCGCCGGTGACGAAGTAAGCCATGGAATTCCTCCTCGTGGATGCCTTCTCGCCCCGGCGGACGTCGCGCCGTGCCGGGCGGGGTCGCGTGCCGGCGCGTGTCCCGTCCGGCCGCGAAATCGCGGCGATTGTAACCCGCGATCGCCACGCGAACACGGCGTGCCTGGCGGCGCAATGCGGCGCCGGCCGACGGTGGCGCTTTAGTGTGCATGCTCTAAACTTACGCGCCTAGAATCGCCGACGCGGTCCGCATGGGCGGCCGCCGGCACGAATCCATCCGAGGGGTAGGCGCGATGCTGAAAAAGATGAAGGCCAGTGCGGCGGACGACGCCGCGCCCGGTGCAACGGAGCCGCAATCGCAGTCGGTGCTCGAGTCGTCGCGGCAGATCTGGCTCGCGGGCCTCGGCGCGTTCTCGCGCGCGCAGGCCGAAGGCGCCAAGGTGTTCGAAGCGCTGGTAAAGCAGGGTGAGGCGCTCGAATCGCGCACCAAGAAGGCCGCGTTCGACACCGCGGCGGCCGCGACCGACGTCGCCAAGGCGCGCGCCAAGGATGTCCAGGCGATGGCGGGCGGCACGTGGGACAAGCTGGAGCAGGTGTTCGAGGACCGCGTGGCGCGGGCGCTCGGCAAGCTCGGCGTCTACACGCAAAGCGACGTCGAGCGGCTGGCCGAGCGTGTCGACGCGCTGTCGGAAGCGGTCAACGAGCTCATCAAGGCCACGGGCGTCAAGCCGAAGAGGAAGCCGCCGGCGTCGCAGGTCGGGACGCTGATGAAAGGCGCGGTGCGCAAGGCCACGCGCACGGCGTCGTCGGCGGCGCGCACGGCGACGGGCGCCGTTTCCACCGCGACCAAGACCGCGAAGCGCACGGTGCGCACGGCCACGAAGGTGGCGAAGGCCGCGCTGAAGTGACGCGCGCATGCCGGCGGGGCCGGTCCTTGCCGGCCCGGTGACGCGGGCGCGGCGGTGCGCAGGGTCCGCCTTTTCGTCGCGACGAGCCTCGACGGCTTCCTCGCGGGCCCCGCCGACGACCTCGGGTGGCGGTTCGACGACGGCGACTATGGCCACGCGGCGTTTCGCGAGGCCATCGACACCGTGCTGATCGGGCGCCGCGCCTACGACGTCGCGCGCGGCTTGCCGGTGTGGCCGTACGCGGGCCGCAAGGTCGTCGTGTTCACGCGATCCGGCGCCGCGCGCGTCACCTCGCCGGACACCGTCGCCACCGCGCGGACGCCGGCGGATGTCGTGGCGGAGCTCCGCGCGCGGCCCGGCGACGATCTATGGCTCGCGGGCGGCGGGCAGCTCGTGCAGGCGTTCATGGCGGCCGGGCTCGTCGACGACGTCATCGTGGCGATCCACCCGCTGCTGCTGGGCGGCGGCATTCCGCTCTTCCCCGGCGGCGCGCCGCGGCTGCCGCTGGCGCTCGTCGGCGAGCGGCGATTCCCGTCGGGACTGGTGCAGCTCGCCTATCGCGCCGACCGCGAATAGCTCACTCGCGGTTGAGCTTGTCGACCTGCTTCACGTATTGCGTCATCGCCTCGTCGCGCGTCATTCCTTTCAGCTTCGACCACGCGTCGTGCTTGGCGCCGCCGACGAAGTCGAAGCCGCCGGGACGCTCGCCTTTGGCATCGCCGTCGACGGCCTGCTTGTAGTACGAGTAGAGCTTCAGCAGCGTGGCGTTGTCGGGTTTCTTCTTCGTCTGCTTGGCGGCGGCCGTCGCCGCCTCGAACTTCGCCTTGAGATCGTCCTTTTTCGGTGCCGCGGCCATGCAGATCCTCCGTCGACGGGCGCCGCCCCTGCGTTTGCCGGTGCGGACTTTCGTGCTACTTTAGCGCGATCGACAAGACGTGCGCAAACGCACGCGCGCGTCCGCAATTCCATCCCGCAAACACCGCAGGACCGCCGAGACGATGGCCGCGATGAAGCGTCAACGGATATCCGCGGTCGATACCGCCTGGCTGCGGATGGATCGTCCGAGCAATCTGATGATGATCTGCGGCGTGCTGATCTTCCGCGAGAAGATCGACCTCGCCGCGCTGCGATCAGTGATCGCGCAGCGCTTCCTGGTGTTCAAGCGCTTCCGCCAGCGGCCGGTGGAAACGGCGGCGATGTCGTTCTGGGAAGCCGATGGGCGCTTCGAGCTCGACCATCACGTCGCGCACACCGCGCTGCCGGGGCGCGCGGGCCGGCAGGAGCTGCAGACGCTCGTGTCGCGGCTGATGTCGACGCCGCTCGATCCCGCGCGGCCGCGCTGGCAGTTCCATCTCGTCGACAACTACGACGGCGGCAGCGCGGTCATCGCGCGCATCCATCACTGCTACGCCGACGGCATCGCGCTCGTGCGCGTGATGCTGTCGATGACCGACGCCACGGCCAAGGGTCCGCCGGCGATGCCGTTCGAGCCGCGCGAGCGCACGCGCGCCGATCCGGACGACGCGCTGGGGCAGCTGCTGGCGCCCATCGAGGGCGTGCTCGCGTCCGCGCGCAAGATCGGCGGCACGCTGATCGAGAAGGGGGCCGCGATCTGGCAGGATCCGGCGAAGGCCGTCGCGCTCGCCGACAAGGGCAGCGCGCTCACGGCGGAGATCGCGAAGCTCGCGCTGATGGCGCAGGATTCGCCGACGCGCTTCAAGGGCAAGCCCGGCGTGCGCAAGCAAGTGTCGTGGACCGATCCGCTGCCGCTGGCGGAAGTGAAGACGATCGGCAAGGCGCTCCACGCCTCCGTGAACGACGTGCTCCTGTCGTGCGTGGCGGGCGCGTTGCGCGGCTATCTCGCGGACAAGGGCGACGACGTGGACGACGTGATGATGCGCGCGCTCGTGCCCGTCAACCTGAGGCCGCTCGAGAAGGCCTACAAGCTCGGCAACCAGTTCGGCCTCGTGTTCCTCGACCTGCCGATCGGCATCGAGAACCCGATCGAGCGGCTGTACGCGGTGCGCGCGAACATGAATGCGCTCAAGGGGAGCTACCAGCCCGTGGTCGCGCTGGGCTTGCTCGCCGCGATGGGCGCCGGCCCGACGGTGCTGCAGGAGGAGCTGCTGCAGGCGCTGGCGCGCAACGGCACCGCCGTGATGACGAATGTGCCGGGACCGCCGCAGCGCTTGTATTTCGCGGGCGCGGCGATCGAGCGCATCCTCTTCTGGGTGCCGCAATCGGGCGACATCGGAATGGGCGTGTCGATCCTGTCGTACGCCGGGCAGGTTCAGTTCGGGCTCATCACCGACCGCGGGCTATGCCCGGATCCCGGCGAAGTCAGCAGGCGCTTCGGTTTGGAGTTCGAAAAGCTGCTGCTGGTGACACTCCTTGCGCCGTGGCCGCGCGAAGGGGATCTCGACCCTGCCGTCGCGGCGCGCGCCGTGGGCGACGGTTAGTTTGTCGGTGTGGAGCGAGGGCAGAGCCCTTCGGGCTTCGTACCCCAGGCGCCCGCAGGGCTCTGCCCTCTCTCCACTGCCTGCCCGCTCCTACTCCAACTCTGATCGCGCGAGCTCGACGTCGAGGCGCTCCATCGCGTCCGCCGGCGTGCAGGCGGCCGCTTCCTTGTAGAGCTTCTCGGCCTCCGCCATCCGCGTCTTGCCGAACAGCATGATGAGGCCGTTCGCGTATTCGATGCGGGCAATCGCGGAATCGGGGTTGAGCTTGAGCGCCTTCTGGAAGTGCTCCAGCGCAGAGTCCTTTTTCGCGCCGTAGGTCATCCCGGCGACGATTCCACCGACCTTGTCGATGATCTCCGCTTGGTAGGAGCCGAACGCGGTGTGCGCGTCGGCGTGTTTCGCCTCGAGCTTGAGCGCCGTCGTCAGCGCATCCTTGATCTTGCCGCCGAAACCCTGGGCGAGCGCCTTGGTGATCGAGATTCCCTGGCTGTAGCGACCGAGCGAATAGGCGTAAAGATAATGCGCATTGGCGTCCTTCGGCGCATCGCCTCGGCGTTCGTCCGCCCAGCCTGCGGCTTCCTGAAGGAGCGCGAGCTTCGCGGGCTCCGATTTCTCCAGGTAATTCGCGTAGATCATTTGCGCCTTGACCGCCGCGTTCATTCCCGCGCCGCCGGCTTTGCGTCCGGCGGCGACGGCGTCGGCGAACGCGCCCGCGTGGTAGTGCCTCCAGGCGTCCAGGACGGCGGCGTCCTTCGGCAACGGCTCGCAGTCGCTCTTGTGCAATCTCGGCCATGATTTCTTGAGGCCGGCGGCGTCGCGCGCAAAGGCTTTGTCGGGATGCGGGAAGGCGGCCCATTTTTTCGCCATGCGTTTTCTCCGTCAGAGATAATCGGCGGCAAGCCGTTCGAAGTAGGCGCGCGCGTGGCCGTCGAGGTACGGTGAGAACAGCGCGAGCACCTGATACGCGGCGCGGCCGGCATCGCCCTCTATCGGGTCGCCGGCACCGCCGCGCACCCGGTCGTACGACGACCAGTAAGTCGCGACGAGCACGACGTTTTGCGCCAGCGTCTCGATTTCGCGATCCGACGCGCGCATCGCTCCCGCCTCCGCCAGGCCGTGACAGAACTGTATCACGGTCGCCACGCCCTTTCGGATGTGCGCGCCAAAGCGCGCCCCGAGCTTCGGATCCTGCGACGTGAGTTGATCGAGATCGCGGTAGAGAAACCGGTAGCGCCACATCTGCTCGAACAGCAGGTGAAGCCACAGCCAGAGGTCGTCGACGTCGAGCGGACGGCCGGCCCGATCCGCATACAGCGGCAGCACGCCTTCCTCGTAGCGCGCGTACAGCTCGAAGACGATCTCTTCCTTGTTGTCGAAGTGGTAGTAGAGATTGCCCGGGCTGATGTTCATTTCGTCGGCGATGTTCGCCGTCGTGACCTGCGGCGCACCGTCCCGATTGAAGAGCGCGAGGCCGGTCTCGAGAATCCGTTCGCGGGTGCGGCGGGGACGTTTTCTTTCCGCCATGACCGGCTCGCGACGGCGCTAGCGAGCGGCGGCGAGCCAGCGCTCGAGATGATCGAGCGTGTACGCGAGATCGCGCGTGGTCCGGCGAACGCTGCCCTTGCGGCCCTGGCCGACGTTGAGCGGGCGCGGATCGGTCAGCGCGTCGACGATCGTCCGGGTGGAATCGGTGAGGCGGTCCGTCCGCAGCGTGACGCCGTGCCGGGCGAACTGCGCTGCGAGCGCATCGGCGCGCTCGGCCAGCGCCTGCCGTGTCTTCTGGTAGGCGGCGGCGCAAAGACGCTTCCGTTGCGCGTAGCTGAAGATACTCGCGAAGAACATGTCCGCGTCCTCGCGGTCGGGCTCGAAGAGCACGATGTCGGCATCGGGATACTCCCGGCGGTACTTGTCCATCCCGACCTTCATCCGCGAGTGAATGATCGCGCGGAAGGTCTGCGACAGCACGACGGGGAGGCCGCCATGGCTCAGCTTGTCGACGGTGGTCCGGCCGTTTTTCGTTGCGCCGCTCGCGTCGAACGGCACGAGCGGATTGACGCAGAGCAGCAGGTCCACGCCTTCGTCGAGCGCGACGGACGCGTGTAACGTCTTGTTGAGCGCGCCGTCGACGAAATATTCGCCGCCGATCCGGACCGGCGGGAAGAGGCCGGGGAGTGCGGCCGAGGCCTCGATTGCCTTCGAAATGGGAACATCATCGCGACCCGGGGCTCCGAAGGTCACCGAAGCGCCGCTGTCGAGGTTGGTTGCGACGAGAAAGAGCTTGCGGTCGAGCGCGCGGAAATCGTTCGTACGACCTGACGCGGAGAAGAGATGCTGCAGGAAGCGATCGATCGAACGGTTGTCGAACATTCCGGTGGGAACGGCGTGCGACAGGGTCGCCAGCGATTCCATTACTCCCTGGCGAAACGGATCGCGCAGCGCCTGCAGCGCCGCGCGCACCGCGAGCCAGGGCAGGAGGGCCATGCGATGCGCGAACTCGGAGAGTGCCGGGCGCAGGAAGATTTCGGGAGTCAATGCGGCGTCGGCGCCGTCATCGATGAACAGCCGATACATCTGTGCCGGGGAGATGCCGTTCGCCAGCGCGGCGGCGACGAAGCTTCCCGACGAGACGCCGACGTAGACGTCGAGCTCGCAGAAATCGACACCCTCGAGCGAGTCGGTGAGCGCGAGCAGCGCGCCGACTTCGTAGATCCCGCCGAGCGGACCGCCGCCCGCCAATGCCAGACCCACTCTGGGGCGAGCCAATGCGACGCGGGGACGCGCGAGTCCCGCGCGCGGAGAACGAAGTCCCTTGCGGGGAAGACGAGCTCCCATGTCCGGATGATGAGGTCCCATATGGGGATGATGAGATCCCATCGGGGACGCGCGGCGTGCCTGCTTCCGGGCGCGTTGCACGCGCCCGGAAGCCGTGGATCCCGGCATGGAACTCCTCGTGCGGTGACTGACGGCGCCGCGATCCTAACGCATTACCCGCGCTTCGTCGCGGCCTTGCGCCCGCCCTTCGTCTTTCTCGCGTTCTTGACGGCACGCTTGGCCGGCTTTGCGGCCTTCGCCGCTTTGCGCCGCTTCGGGGCCGTGGCCAGCGCGAACGCGGGCAGCGAGCGCGGCAGCACTTGCTGCGCGAAGCTCACCGCGGCATCGGCCGCCTGCTTGACCGTCGATTCGACGGTGCGGCGCGTTTCCTTCCACGCGGTATTCGCGATGGAGATCGACGTCTCCAGCCGATCGCCAACGAGGCGGACCGCCTGCGATTCGACGACGGAGCCTTCCTTGACTAGCGCCTTGAACGCGCCGCGGGCTTCCGATTGCACCCAGTCGCGGGTGACGACGGCGGCGCCGAGGCTCGCAAGCCATACTTGGCGCGAGGCAGCGATGGCGGCTTCGCCGATGCGGTTGGGTTGAAGGGCAAGGGTGGATTTCAGCATGATGATGTCCTTTCGCACGGGTTGCTGGAGTCTCGCGAGGTGTCGCGAACATCCCCAATCTACCGGCTTTGTCTAGAGCAAACACACTAAAGGCCGCTCCATTGAATTCACCCGGCACGCCCCAGGCAAATCTTCTGCGCGAGCTTGCACGCGCGTCCCGGCTGCATGAGAAGCGGCTTGCCGATCCCCGCCTCGCGCGGGCGCTCGGACGCCTTGCATCGTGGCAGGCGAGCCGGATGGCACGCACGTACCAGGATCTCGCCGCGCAGCCGCGGTATTCCGATGCGATTGCGTTCTTTCTTTCCGACCTCTACGGAGCGACCGACTTTGCGCAGCGCGACTCCGACCTCGCCCGGGTCGTGCCGATCATGACGCGAATGCTTCCCGGCCGCGTGCTAACGACGATCGCGGAGGCAACGGAATTGAACGCGCTTTCGCAGGAGCTCGACCAGGCGCTCCTCTCAAGGTTGCCGCGCGCCGATGGCGTTTTCACCGTCGCCGAATATTGCGTCGCCTATCGGTGGCTTCCCGAGCGCGCGACGCGTGAGCGGCAGATCGGCCTCATCAAGACGATCGGCACGGGTCTCGACGACTATGTGAAGCGACCCTTGATCCAGTCGGCGCTCACGATGATGCGGCAGCCCGCGCGCATGGCCGGACTGTCGGCGCTGCACGATTTCCTGGAGCGGGGATTCAAGGCGTTCCGGAAGATGCGGGGTGCCTCCGAGTTCCTCTCGACCATCGACCAGCGCGAGCGCGAGCTCATGGCTGCGATCTTCGATGGTAGCGATGCGCCGTTTCCGGAACCGCCGATGCCTGCTGCGTGAAGCTTGGGCAGAGCCCTTCGGGCTTCACGACTCGGGCGCCCGCAAGCCCCGACACTTCATGCAGCCGTTTCGCAGCGCCTTGGTCTACTTCTTCGGCTTGCCGAAATATTTGTCGAATTGCTTGTGCACTTCCGCTTCGATCGTCGGCTTGAGCAGAGAGAGCATCAAGCCAAGCTCGCAGTCGAGACGCACCGTTTCCTTGCCCACATGCAGCGCTCCGGTGAGGCCCGAGCGCTTGAAGTGGATGTCGTCGCCCTTCCACGCGTAGTCGAGGTCGAAGCGCTTGTTCAAGTCGACGGCGATCTTTTCCGCCGCTGCCCTGGCCTTCGGGTGGCTCAACGCGTGCTTTTTCGCGATTGCGATGTGCGACATGGGTCAGGTCCTCCGAACGGGGCCAGTATAGCCAACGCCTTTCGGGTCGAGAAAAGCGCCGACCGATCGTAATCGAGGCCGCGCTTAACGAGGCCGCGATGTCGCGTGAAAGGCCCAAGAAACGGCCGGCCTCGCCGGTGGCGAATTCGACTCGCGCGGAAGGGCGGCGGAGGGGAATCCCGGGCATTGACTTGGCCTGCCGCGATGGGGGGGTTGACATGGGGGTCCGAGGGGCGTTAAATATTAAAACAAACGTTTGATTGAATCCAGCAGTTGATTGAATTCAGAGTCAATTGGATCGAGGAGTCGAAACAATGGCTGCCAATGTTCTTCCCATTGGATTCACGCGTCGTCCCCCAGTGACCAAGGACAGGATCCTGGACGCGGCCGAGTCGCTCTTCATGGAGCACGGTTACGAGGCGACGAGCCTGCGGGCGATCACCTCGGGTGCCGGCGTCAACCTCGCATCCGTCAACTACCACTTCGGCAGCAAGGAAGAGCTCTTCCAGGCGGTGCTGACGCGGCGCCTCGATCCAATGAATCAGGAGCGGCTCGATCTTCTCACCCGTCTCGAGGGCGAAGTCGGTCCCGCGCCGCTGTCGTGCGAGCAAATCCTGTCAGCGATGTTCGTCCCGGCGCTCAAGCTCGCGCGCGACCCGGAACGCGGCGGCAAGAACTTCCTGCGGCTGCTCGGACGCGCGTATGCCGATCCGGCGCCATTCATCCGCAAGTTCCTGGCCGGCCAATACGCCACGATGATCGAACGCTTCAAGTCGGCGTTCGCGAGGGCGCTCCCGGAGCTGCCAAAGAAAGAGCTCTCGTGGCGCCTGCACTTCATCATGGGTGCGCTCTCCTACACGCTCGCGGGCACCGATGCGTTGCGCCTCATCGCAGAGCTCAATCCCGCCGAAACCGGCAATGACGAAGCGCTCCTGCACCGCCTTGCCCCGTTCCTGCTCGCCGGGCTGCAATCGCCCGTTCCGAATTTCGCGAAGGACTAGCCGATGCTCACTCTCCTCTGGATCGTCGTCGTGCTCGTCGCCGCGCTGGTGCTCGCGTATGTCAATGCCTCGGGCCTCGTGTTCACCGCTGCGATTGCCGCCGCTCTCGGCGCGGCGTGGGTCACGAACGCGATCCCTGGCTGGGCGACGCTCGCTTTGACGATGTTGTTCGTGCTGTTCGCGATCCCGGCGAATTTGCCGGTGCTAAGGCGCAAGCTCGTGAGCGATGCCGTTCTGGCGATTTTCCGCAAGCTCATGCCGCCGATGTCGCAGACGGAGCGCGACGCGATCGAAGCCGGCACTGTCTGGTGGGATGGCGAGCTCTTCTCCGGACGGCCCAACTGGCAGCGGCTGCTCGCCACGCCTCGACCGACGCTCACCGCCGAAGAACAGCGCTTCCTGGATGAGGACGTCGAAGAGCTTTGCGCGATGGTCACCGATTGGGAAACGACGAACGTCTACCGCGATCTTCCGCCGCGCGTCTGGCAATTCATCAAGGACCGCGGCTTTCTGGGGATGAGCATCGCGAAGGAATTCGGGGGCCTGGGCTTCTCGGCATATGCGCATTCGCAGGTCATGACCAAGCTGTCGACGCATTCGGGCACGGTGTCGGTGACGGTGATGGTGCCGAACTCGCTCGGGCCGGGCGAGCTCCTCGCGCACTACGGCACCGACGAGCAGAAGCGCTACTACCTGCCGCGGCTTGCCAAAGGCCTGGAGATTCCGTGTTTCGCGCTCACCGCGCCGACCGCGGGATCCGACGCGGCGTCCATTCCCGACTTCGGCGTCGTGTGTTGGGGCGAGCACGAGGGACGACGCGTGCTCGGATTGCGCGTCACGTGGGACAAGCGCTACATCACGCTCGGCCCGGTGGCCACACTTCTCGGGCTCGCCTTCCGCGCCTTCGACCCCGATCATCTCGTCGGCGAGCGCGAGGACATCGGCATCACGTGCGCCCTCATCCCCACGTCGCATCCCGGCGTTGTAATCGGGCGCCGGCACATGCCGCTCAACGCGGTGTTCCAGAACGGGCCCAATTCGGGAAAGGACGTTTTCATTCCGATGGACTGGATCATCGGCGGCCAGCCGATGCTGGGCCGCGGATGGCGGATGCTGATGGAGTGCCTCGCCGCGGGCCGCGGCATTTCGCTGCCGTCCTCCGCCACCGGCATGGCGAAGCTCGCGGTGCGTGCGGTCGGCGGTTATGCTCGCGTGCGCCAGCAGTTCAAGACGCCGATCGGCAAGTTCGAGGGCATCGAGGAGGCGCTCACCCGCATGGGCGGGAACCTCTACATGATGGATGCGACACGCATGCTTACCGCGGCGGCGATCGATCTCAAGCAGAAGCCCGCGGTGATTTCCGGCATCACCAAGCTGCATCTTACCGAGCGTGGGCGGCAGGTCGTCGTGGACGGAATGGACGTGCTGGGCGGCAAGGGAATCTGCATGGGACCCGCGAACTTCCTCGGAGCCGCCTATATGCAGACTCCCGTCGCGATCACCGTCGAGGGCGCAAACATCCTTACCCGGAGCCTGATCGTCTTTGGCCAGGGCGCAATCCGCTGCCATCCCTTCGTGCTGAAGGAAATCGCGGCCACGCGCGAGGTTGACGCCGAAAAAGCGTCGATCGAGTTCGACGCGGCGCTCTTCGGCCATCTGCGCTTCACCGTGTCGAATCTTGCCCGCACGCTCGTCATGGGGCTGACGGGATCGCATTTCGTTCGCGTCCCGGACGCGGTCGCACCGGAAACCCGGCGCTATTATCAGCAACTCACGCGTTTTTCCGCCGCACTCGCGTTTCTCGCCGACCTGTCGATGGGCACGCTGGGCGGTGCACTCAAGCGCAAGGAAAAGCTCTCCGCCCGGCTCGGCGACATCCTGTCGCTCATGTATCTGTGCTCGGCCACGCTTCGGCGTTACGAGGCGGATGGCCGGCAGCACGCGGACGCGCCGCTGATGCACTGGGCGATGTGGGACGCGATGTTCAAGGCGCAGAACGCGTTCGAGGGCGTGATCTCCAACTTCCCGAACCGGTTCATCGCGAGCGTGATGCGCCGCGTCGTGTTCCCGCTCGGGCGGCCTTACGTGATCCCGTCCGACAAGCTGGGACACGACGTCGCGCGGCTGCTGCTCGAGCCGTCGGAAACGCGCGATCGCCTTACGGCCGGCGCTTATCTCTCGCAGTCGTCGGACAACCCGTTGGCGCAGATCGAGCGCGCGCTGGTCGCCGCGATCGCCGCCGAGCCGATCGAGGCAAGAGTTCGAGCTGCGCTCAAGGCGGGTCGCGTCGACGCGAAGCTCGCGCCGGGCGACGGTTCCGATGTGCTCGACGCCCGCGCCGTCGAGGCCGGCGTGATCACCGCCGCGGAGGCGGCGTCGCTTGGCAAGGCGCGCGAGCTCGCTCTCGAGGTGATCCGCGTCGACGATTTTGCGCAGGATCTCGGCGCCTCGGAATATCGCCCCGCGCCTGCCATGGCGCAAGTGACGGCGCCGCCGAGCGTGATCCACAAGGCAAAGGCGGCATGAGCGCCGCCAGACCCCGGAAGACACAGCCATGAACGAGCCGATCTACATCGTCGACGGCGCGCGCACGCCGTTTCTCAAGTCTCGCAACCGGCCGGGTCCGTTTTCGGCGTCGGATCTCTCGACAGCCGCGGGCCGCGCGCTTCTGATGCGGCAGCCCTTCGCGCCGCCGGAGCTGGACGAAGTGATCCTGGGCTGCGCTGCGCCGTCGGTCGACGAAGTCAACATCGGCCGCGTCGTCGCGCTGCGGATGGGCTGCGGCATGAAGGTGCCCGCCTTTACCGTGATGCGCAATTGCGCGTCCGGGATGCAGGCGATCGATTCCGCGGTCAACAACATTCGTGCGGGACGCTCGAATCTCGTGCTCGCCGGCGGCGTCGACGCGCTGTCGCGCGTGCCGCTGCTCTACTCGGATGCGATGGTCCTGTGGCTCGCGAACTGGTACGCGGCGAAGACGCTCGGCCAGCGTGCCGCGCTCGCCGCGAAGTTCAAGGTGAGCTATCTTGCACCGGTGATCGGCATCATGAAGGGGCTGACCGATCCGATGGTCGGGCTCCTGATGGGGCAGACCGCCGAGAACCTCGCGTTTCGCTTCGGCATCACCCGCCGCGAGATGGACGAATTCTCGGCGACGAGCCACCGGCGCGTGCTCGCCGCGCAAAGGGCCGGACATTACGAAGGCGAAGTCGTGCCGCTGTACGACGGAAGCGGCAAGCTCTTCGCGCAGGACGACGGGGTCCGCGAGGACTCGACCGTCGAGAACCTCGCGAAGCTGAAACCGTTCTTCGATCGCAAGTACGGCAACGTCACCGCGGGCAACAGCTCGCAGATCACCGACGGCGCGGCCTGGCTCGTGATCGCGTCGGAGCGCGCGGTGGAAAAGCACAAGCTCGCCCCGCTGGGCCGCCTCGTCGATTCCGAATGGGCCGGGCTCGATCCTGCGGAGATGGGGCTCGGGCCGGTCTACGCGTCGACGCCGATACTCAGGCGCAACAACCTCGGCGTCAACGACCTCGACGCCTGGGAGATCAACGAGGCGTTCGCGGCCCAAGTGATCGCCTGCGAACGGGCGTGGCAGAGCAACGACTTCTGCACCAAGGAGCTTGGCCTTCCGGCGGCGCTCGGCGCGCTCGACGAAGGCAAGCTCAACGTCGACGGCGGCGCCATCGCGCTGGGTCACCCCGTCGGCGCGTCGGGTGCGCGAATCGTGCTTCATGTGCTCAACGTGCTGAAGCGCACCGGCGGTCGGCGCGGAATGGCGGCGATCTGCGTCGGCGGCGGTCTGGGGGGCGCGATGCTCGTGGAGCGGGTGTGACCGCCGTCGCCGAAGACGTGCCGCGGGTCGCCGCGTTGCCCCGACAACAACGAGAAAGCGAGATCGCGATGCGACATTGGACCCTGGCCCGCGACGCCGAGGGCATCGCGCGCCTGACGCTCGACCGGGAAGGCGCGTCAACCAACACGCTGGGCGCGCCGGTGATCGCGGAGTTCAACGAGGCGCTCGACACGCTCGAGCGCGATCCGCCGCGCGGGCTCGTCATCGCGTCGGGCAAGGCGAGCGGTTTCATCGCGGGCGCCGACGTCGAAGAGTTCAAGGCGATCGAAAGCGAGGCCGCGGCGCTCGCGATCGTGCGACGCGGCTGGGACACTTTCGAGCGGCTTGCCGGTGTCGGCTATCCGACGGTGGCGCTGATCCGCGGCTTTTGTCTCGGTGGCGGGCTCGAGCTCGCACTTGCGTGCCGTTATCGCGTCGTTGTCGACGAGCCCGGCACGCGCCTCGGCCTGCCTGAAGTCATGCTGGGAATCGTGCCCGGCTGGGGCGGAATGAAGCGCCTGTCGCGACTGGCCGGCGCGCCCGCGGCGCTCGACCTCATGCTCGCCGGCAAGACGATCGATGCGCGGCGCGCGAAGCGGCTCGGGATCGCCGACGAATGCGTGCCCGCGCGGATCATGGAGAACGCGGCGCGCGGCATCCTGAAAGCGCTTCCTCCCCCGCGGCGACTCGGATTCCCGATGTCGCTTACTTTGAATCCACTGGTGCGGCGCGTGATCGCTGCGCAGGCAAGAAAACAGGTCGCGAAGCGCGCCCGCCCCGAGCACTATCCCTCGCCCTACGCGATCCTCGATATCTGGTCGAAGTACGACGGCAATGCGCTTGCGGTGCCGCCGTCCGATCCGGCGTCGATCCCGTCGCTCCTGAAGACGCCGACCGCCGGCAACCTGATCCGCGTGTTCGGCCTGCAGGAGCGGCTCAAATCGCTCGGCAAGGAAGGAAGCTTCAAGGCAGCGCACGTGCATGTCGTCGGCGCCGGAACGATGGGCGGCGACATCGCGGCCTGGTGCGCGCTGCGCGGCCTCACCGTCACGCTGCAGGACCAGAACGCGGAACGGCTCGCGCCGGCGATGGGGCGCGCGGCGAAGCTCTTCACCGAGCGCCTGCGCGATCCGCGCCGGGTTCGCGATGCGAAGGATCGCCTTATCCCCGATGTCGCCGGCGACGGCGTGGCGCGTGCCGACGTCGTCATCGAGGCGATCTTCGAGAACGTCGAAGCCAAGCGCAGCCTCTTCGCCGCCGTCGAAGCGCGCGCGAAGGAAGGCGCGATCCTCGCGACCAACACGTCGTCCATTCCGCTCGAGGACATCGCGACCGCAATGCGCGACCGCACGCGCCTCATCGGCCTCCACTTCTTCAACCCCGTGCCGAAGATGATGCTGGTCGAGATCGTCGTCGGCAAGGACACGCGCGCGGACTTGACCGCACCCGCGGCGGCGTTCGTCCGCCAGATCGACAAATTGCCGCTGCCGGTGAAGAGCGCGCCCGGCTTCCTCGTCAACCGG
>Ga0207643_10001115_pt1 | contig 15945 bp, 14 predicted proteins | sample KBSMisM62_FD_184313 | JGI IMG/M metagenome (GOLD analysis project Ga0207643, IMG submission 184313) | Miscanthus rhizosphere microbial communities from Kellogg Biological Station, Michigan, USA - KBS Miscanthus M6-2 (SPAdes) (version 2) | ecosystem: Host-associated > Plants > Roots >...
CCGTTCGATTATCGGCGTGCGCCGCAGGCGGCCAATCGAACGGCAACATCCCTTTACCCATTGTTTCACTACTTGTAAGAACTCCGTTCGCCTCCGTTCCTTCGTTCCTCCTGTGAGACCGTTACCTCCGTCTGCTCCGTGACCTCATGGATTCAGCCAGTACGCCAGCTTGACGAGCAGTGTGTTGGTCGAGGGTGTCGAGAAGACATCACTGTAATCACGGCCGAAGCTGAAGGTGCCATTCGGCAGAAACTGCTCCCGCCCCTGCTGCCAGACGACGAACATCGTCGACCCCGGCCTGAACTCCCAGCGCATGACGTTCGTCGTGCGGAACGAGAGGAAGCGGAAGTCCGGATTGCCGCCGTACGCGAACGGTGCGTAGCGGTTGTCGTAGCGGATCGCACGGCCGTTGATCTGCTCGTGGAAGTTGTCGTAGTCGCCGGCAGACACGAACGGCTGCGCGTACACCTGCACCGACAGGTTGGGCGATAACGTGTAGTTGACGCGAGCCGTCATCGAGGTCGTCATCTGATTGAGTCCACTCAGGGCGTCGTCCAGGGAACGGACCTGCGTGTCAGCCCCTTGCGACACCTGGTCGGTGATCCTCACGATTCGGGCGACCGTGTCCGTGATGGAGGTGGCTTCCTCGCGCAGGAGCCTGGTATCGAGTGCACCCGCTCCGTTGCTGCCCTTGACTGCCATGGCCGTTCTCCTTTTCAGTCCCACTGCGTCTCTCAGGCTGCCGCGATCGGGGTACTCTCGACGACCTCGCGTACGTCGAGGATGAGAACAACCCGCTCGCCAAGCGTCGCCACACCGTTCAGATAACTGCCACTCAGATTCCCAATCGCCTCATTCGGCGGATGAATCGACGCGTCGGCGATCGTGACGAACTCCTTCGCTTCATCGGCGAGCAGCCCCACGGTTCGCGTCCCTTGCTGCACGACCAGCAGTCGCGTGCGTTGGTTGATCGCCGTTCGATTGAAGCCGAATCGCGCGCGGAGGTTGATCACCGGGACGACCTGGCCACGCGAGAACACGACGCCCTCCACCGCATGCGCGGCGTTCGGCACCGGCGTGATCTGCTCCACCATCTCGATGTGCTGCACCTGCGGGCTGGGCACCGCGTAGGTCGTCCCCGCGACGCCGAACAGAATGTAGGTCTGCGCCTTCGTGGACTCCGGGAGTGCTGCTTTTTCCGTCATGCCGACCTCTCTCCCACGCGTGGCCGTTCGCGAACGCCACGGCTCATGGCCCCGACGTCGAGGATCAACACCAACCTGCCGTCGCCCAGCTCAGTCGCCCCTGACACTCCGGCGACGTGAATCAACGGATCGGCGATGGACTTCACGACAATCTCGCGATGCCCGGCCACGCGATCGACCACCAGGCCCACCGCGCTGAGGCCGGTTCCAACGACGATGGCGTGGAGCCGCGGCCGCGGCGCCGCCTCGAGATGGAAGAGCCGTGCGAGCCGAACAACCGGAAGTGCGCGCCCGCGATGTGTCATCAACTCGTTCTGCTCCAGCGGGCGGAGCTTGTCAGGATCGACCTCGATCACTTCCTGAACTGCGGACTGAGGCACGGCGAAAGTCTGGTCGCCGACGTGCGCGATGATCGCGTCGATGATCGCCAGCGTCAGCGGCAGCATGATCGCGAACCGGGTGCCGCGGCCGGGCTCCGTGTCCACTTCAAGGGTGCCGCCCAGCTCCTCGACAGTCGAGCGCACCACCGCCATCCCAACGCCGCGCCCACTGATGCGATCCGCTTCGTCGCGGGTCGAGAAGCCCGACTCACAGATCACGTCGAGCAACAGTCGCGGGTCCACCGTGCCGTCCTCGACGTGCACGCCTTTCGGCGAACGACGCGCGACCGCAGCGAGGTCGATCCCGGCGCCGTCGTCGGCGATCTCGATGACCACCGACTCTCCGACCGTGGATGCGCTGAGGCGTATCGTTCCGTCGGGCGGCTTCCCGGCAGCAACACGGCGGTCCACGGTCTCGATCCCGTGGCCAACGGCGTTGCGAACCAGATGGAGGATCGGATCCATCATCCGTTCGATGAGGAACTTGTCGATCTCGGTGCTCTGACCGGTGATCTCGAGCGTCACGCGCTTGCCGATGTCGCGCGCGAGGTCGCGGACGACGAACGGCATCCGGCGGAAGACCTCGCCGACGGGCACCAGCCGGACGCGCATGATGCCCTCGCGCAGATCCCGGAGTTGCCGTTCCATCAGCAGGTCGTGTTCCTGGAGCAAGCGGAACTCACGCGACGGCATCTGCCGCTCGGCGCGCCGCAGCGTATCCTCGAGACGCGACCGGGTAACGACGAGATCGCCTGCGAGGCGCATCAGATCGTCGAGACGAGCGAGGTCCACGCGGACGAAATTCCCCGGCGCGGCAGACGTCACCTCCCAGGCTCGAGGCCCGGACGGCAAATCCATGCCGGCTGCAATGCCCGGCACGAGCGCGGCCTCGGCAGGAGAGAAGGGTTCGTATGACACCCCATCGCCTTTCGAGGCCGCGAGACTTGCCTCGTTGTCGGTCTCGAGCTTGAACTCGAATGCGATGCCGCCGCTAGCAAGAACCTCTGGAGCGACCGAGACGATCTTCCCGATCTCCAGCAACCGTGCTCGAATCGTGTCCACCTTGATTCCGCGCGCGACGAGCTCCGGCGAGGGCACGAAGCGGACGTTCCACGAACGAACCAACGTGACAGGCGTGCTTTCAGCAGATGGGGAGCGCTTGTCGTCGACCTGAGTGGACGCCATGCCGCGAAGCCCTGCGATCACCTGTTCACCCGCCGGAAGTGGCTGTCCCTCCCGCCGCGCGACGATGACGGCTTCGAGCGCGTTGGCTCCGGCCAGAAGTGTCTCGAGGTTCGCCGGATCGAGCGCCGTCTCGCCTTGGCGAACTGCCCGAAGACAACTCTCCATGTGATGGGCGAGCACTTCCGCTTCGTGCAGCTCGACCATCGCCGAGATGCCTTTCAGGGAATGGCAGCTGCGAAACAGTTCTTCAAGGAGTGCGGACGACGGGTCTGGCCGCTCGACGCCATCGAGCATCAACAGACATCGCCGAATCGCGAGGAGATGTTCGTCCGCCTCGGCAAAGTAGTCGTCCATGAACGACGATTCGAATCGCGGGTCTGGTGCGGTCATGGGCTACCGCGAAGAATCCGGCGTCGTATCGAGCAGCTCGCGGACCGATGACACGAGGAAATTCGGGGAGAACGGCTTAGTCATGTAGGACGTGGCACCCGCTTCCAACACCTCTTCGCGACTCGACTCGTCGCCGCGCGTCGTGAGGACCATAACAGGAAGTGCTCGATACTGGCTGTGCGATCGTAAAAATTTCAAAACGTCCAGCCCATGCATATCTGGCATGTTCAGGTCGAGCACGACCATTCGTACTGGGTGCATGGCCAAAGTCTCGATCGCCTGAAGTCCTGTCCCTGCTTCGACAAACGCCACATCCTGCAATCCGCCGAGCGCTGCACGCACCATCTTTCGAATCGTCGGCGAATCGTCAACAACTAGGATTGTGCGCATGACCAAGTTTTGAAAAAGAGTTGAGAACGCCCCGATTTGAGGCGCTCGCGATGAGGGGGTTTGCAGAAGAGGTGCCAGATCGAGGGCGCCTACTCAGGTTCCTCGACTTCCTCGAAGAACATCAGTTCGAGCGCCATCCGCCGCAATTCCCAGTCCGAGTACATCGCCTCCCCAACGACGAAGCGGCACATCCCGGAGGTATCAACGGTAACGATGGCGGTGAGATCGACGTCGATGTCCTCACCCTGGATGTGAATGCGTCGGCCGACTCGCTCGAACTGCACCACCGCGGCGACCTTGCCATTGCCAACGAGGCGAGACACCTCGAACACATCGCCATCGTCTTCAGCGTAAAACTCGAACTTCCAGCCGTCGGGCCGGCCAAGCAACCCGTTGCGTCGCCGCACATCCTCTTCGACATGAGTCTGAAGGCGCTCGAACATCAATGCTGCGCTGCATTTCGCCTGCGCGCCAACCCAATCGAAGTCGTCGGACATGTGTTCTTGCGCCATCACCACTCCTCGAGTTGTTCGAACGAACTTACTCCACGATTGCACGATCAGGCGATCCGGCCAAGAGAGATCTCCATGGATGACGCATGCGACTTTCTCGCCGGTTTCTGAACGAGGCAGACTTGTTATAGTGATCGTTCGCACGCATGCCGACGTCTTTCACTGGGGCAGTAACTCGCACGGCAGGGGCAATTCGTAAAGGCGATCGCTCCAACCTGCTGCCGGTTGGGCATGTCATCACGAGCCCCGAAACCCAACTCAGTTATCAGATCGAAGGGCTGCTCGGTGAGGGCGGCTTCGGCCAGGTCTATCTGGCACGGCGACTCGGACGTTCGAGCACCGTGCCCGAGGTCCTGTGCATCAAGGTCAGCCAGCGCATCGACGGATGGCTGCGCGAGGCCTATTTCGGCCAGCTCCTCGACGGTCACCCTCGCGCGATTCACGTCTTCGACGCGTTTCCAATCACTGCCTCGGGGCGATCGATCCTGTACTGCCTTGCGCTCGAGTACGCGCAGTACGGCGATCTCAGCGCGTTCCTCAAGCGCAACGATCGCCCCTGGGCGGAGTCAGTCGCGCGTCGTGAAATCGCCGGCGTCCTCGAGGTGCTCGGGAAGCTGCACCGCGGGCAGATGCTCCACCGCGATCTCACACCGATGAACGTGTTCGTCTGCGACAGCCGCCGCCTCAAGCTGGGTGATTTCGGCATCGTGCGACAGCAAAGCGACCGGCGAGGGATCACAGCGAGGACGATGAACGCGCTGACCGCGCCGAGCGAGTTTCTTGCCGCCGCGGCACCAAAGTGGCAGGCGCGCGATGACGTGTATCAGGTCGGGCAACTGCTCGCGATGCTCATCAAGGGCAACGCGGCGATGCGCATTCGAACGCCCGATGTTCGCGCGCTCGCGTGCAGCGATCACCTGAAGGAAATCATCTACCGGTGTATTGGCGAACGGCGAAAGCGATACGAGAGCGCCAACGAGTTGATCGACGCTCTGCGCACGCCGCCGGCGTCACTCAAGGTCGGTGTGCTTCGATCGCTGAAGAGCGTGCACATCACGTTCACAGGCATTCTGAGCAAGCGGCGCCGCGAGGCCGCTCTCGCCGCACGAAAGGCCGGGGCGATCGTTCACAGCGGACCGTCCGCCCAGACGACCGTCGTCGTGCGTGGGCGGCCCAATCCGTTGCAGGCTGCCGGGCGTGATGGCGGCCTCAAGCTGATGGACATCAAACGTCTGCGCGAGAAGGGCCACAAAATCACGCTGCTCAACGAGACCCAGTTCTGGCGTCTCGTCGCGGCGAAATAGATCCTGCGTTTCGCCTGACGAGCTGACTCCGAGGTATCTTGACGACGTGCGGCTGATTGCCGGCGCGCTCACGCTAGTAGTACTGACCGTCTCCGTTGGAGCGCAGACGTCTCGGCTCGGCGACGTCGTTGCCCGCCTGGATGGCTATCTCCAGGGCTACGAGGATCGCCTGGCGAACATCGTCGCGGAAGAGACATATCGGCAATGGGTCGAGCGGGGCCAGATGAATCGCCGTTCGACGACGTCACGAATGCTTCGCTCGGACTTTGCACTGACGCCTACGTCCGAACGCAACAGCTGGGTCGGGTATCGCGACACATTCGAAGTGGACGGCGCTCCGGTGCGCGACCGCGACGAACGTCTGCAGCGACTCCTGAGTAGCGGCGCGGTCGGACAAGCGGCCCGCATCGCCGAGCAAAACGCCCGGTTCAATCTCGGCGAAGGTCTCATCACACGCAACATCAACGTCCCGACGTTTGCGCTGGAGATGATGCACCCGCGGTTTCGGGACCGTGTCAAGGTGCGCCGCACAGGCGCCGACGTTCTGGATGGCCGTCCGGGCTGGCTCATCGAATTTCGCGAGCAGGACCGCCTTACGTTTGTGCATACGCCGGAGGGGCTGGATCAGCCCTCGCGCGTCGTCGCGCTCACCGACATCCAGACCGGCGAAGTGCTCCGGACAGTCCTGACCTGGGAGCACGTGAAAGGGTCGATCGAGGTGTCCTATGGCCACGCCCCCGGCATTCCCGCGCCGGTGCCGATCCGCATGGCGGAGCGCTACGTCACACGCAGCGGTGAACTCGTCGCAGGCGAGGCGACGTACGCCAACTTCCGGCAGTTCGAGACGAGCGCACGGATCATCCCGTGAGGTGACCGATTGGCGGGCCGGTCGGTTAGAACGCGAGCGTCTCGGAGTCCTTTTCCTTTTCCTTTTCCAGTTCGATCCTGTGGGCATACACAGTGCCGTTCGATTGACGTTCGCCTGCGAGGTCTATTCGCATCCCATTACTCAGCCGCTTGCATGGTCCCTTGGTGAACTCGGTGTTGTCATCGGTGACGACGCGGTAGCCTCCTGCCGTGAACGACAGCGCGGGACAGGTGCCTGAAAGCCCAGACACGGTTCCATCGAACTCGACACGTGTCGCGGGCGGCCGTGGTGTTGGCGCAGGTGCCGGTGGCGCAGGTGTTGGTGCTGGTGGCGTTGGCGCAGGTGCCGGTGGTTTTGGTGCCGGTGTCGGTGGCGCAGGTGTTGGTACTGGTGGCGCAGGTGTCGGTGTTGGTGGCGCAGGTGTCGGTACTGGTGGTGCCGGCGCAGGCGTTGGCGCAGGTGCCGGCAGCGGTGGTGTCGGTGCAGGTGCCGGTGCCGACGGCGGTGGTGTTGGCGCGGGTATCGGCGCAGGTACCGGTACGGGTGTTGGTGACGGAGGCGTGGGTGGCGAAGGCCGCGGGGCAGGTGGAGGCTCTGGCTCCGGGCTTGGAGGAGGAGGCGGCGGCGGGGGCGGGGGTGCCGCCGCCTGGGTCACCTGCATCCGAACCCCGTTGAAGTCGATTTCTCCCGTGCGGCTATTGGCAATCTGGTTCTCGTCCACCTGGAGCATCAGTAAGCGTTCGCCTTGCCCGCTGGACGGCTCAACGTGTAGCCAGGAGGCATTGGCAGTCACCAACCACGAACAGTCCGCCGTCGTGACCACGCGCGCAGACACCACTCCACCTGACGCACTCATCGTCGCGGGGAGTCCCGTCACCGTCGGCTGGCACTTCACGAGGGTAGGGCCCGTGGCGTTCTGCGACACACTGGCACCACTGCAGCCAGTCGCGCCGATCGCGAGCACGAACACGACGATACCCGTCATCGAACGCTCGTGGCGGTGGGTCCGATGTCGGATCGAACGGCGAGGCATCGTCCGCCTGCGCAGGGCCATGGACTTTCTAAACGGCATGGGTCATGTGCAGTGCAGCGGCATGCAAACGGTTCGCCGTGAAGTAGTGACTGCTTTTTGACCGTCGGAGCCTTAGCCAGCAACGACCCTCGCCGCTGCCGCCGAACAAGTTCCGCAGAAGGCGCGGCGCGCGTTCGCCGCGCCACGGGATCAGTTCTTGGATCTCCCTCGTATTGCGACCTCGTGACCCGCCGTCTTCGATGGCAGATCCGCGAAAAGCCGTGATGCGCGGGAGCAGATCGTGGGCGTCGCGCTCACGCCGCTGTGGAACTCTGACGCAACACGAAGGCCGGTAAGGGAAATTCTTACAAATGAAGATGCGCTGATGCGCACGCAGTTGGCGTTGTTGCTTCTCGGCTCCGTTCGGATCACATAGAGATGATTCGCGTGGCCTCCTGGAAAAACACGTAGAGGGACAGACCGCCGGCGGCCGGCGGAATGATCGATCGCAGTTTCAGGCCGGAAAATGAGCCGGAAGGCCGAACAATGGGAATAGATGCTCGGTGTCGAGGAACGAGTTCCACGCCGCGATACCGCCGCGATCGAACTCGAGGACGATCAGTGCCCAGGGCGCATGGCCCCCGCCAGGCGCAGGCCGATATTGCCCGAAGCCTCGTGTCCCTGAAGCGCTCGTTGGCAGGAGTCGCGATCCGCGACAACCTGCCCCCGGCCCAAGGAGCCACGACTTGATCGTCTCGTGCCCGCGCAGCCACAGCGTATAAGGCGGCATGGACAGCGTGGCATCTTCGCGAAGCAGTGCGACGAGCGCGTCAACGTCGTAGTTGTGAAATGCCTCGACGTACCTGTTAAGCAGAGCGGACTGCTCGTCGGACAGCGGTTCGCTCGTCGTGGTGCCCTGACGGTCCGCAACCGTCGCGCGCGCCCGTTGTAAGGCGCTATTTACTGCGGCGACCGACATGTCCAGGCACTCCGCGACTTCGGCCCCTGACCATCCGAGTACTTCGCTTAGAAGGAGCGCGGCACGCTGACGCGGCGGGAGGTGCTGGAGCGCCGAGACGAAGGCCAGGCGAATGCTCTGACGAAGGGCCGCCAACTCGAACGGGCTCGCGTCGGACGGCAGCACCCGGGCGTCCGGTACGGGCTCGAGCCAATGCCGCGGCTCACGAACCTCGAGATGGTCTTCGATTGAGCCGTTCGGCCCTTCCTCGATGGGTCTGGCCCGCCGCGAGCGGTCCGAGAGCGCATCGAGACAGACGTTTGTCGCGATTCGGTATAACCACGTACGTAAGGATGCGCGGCCTTCGAAGCGATCGAGGGCTTGCCACGCGCGCACCATCGTCTCCTGGACCGCGTCCTCGGCATCGAACGCCGACCCCAGCATGCGGTAACAGTGGCCCCTCAACGGAACGCGATGAGCTTCAAGCTGCGTGGCGTCGACCTGCATGTCGATCTTCATACCATGGGCCCTTGCTCTACAGGGAGCGATCTCGGCTACTCTATCGCCCGGCTTCCACAACAAACGACCGCGGCAACGCCGCGGCTGGAGGAAAGATGAAGCGATTCGGAGCATTACTCCTCAGCCTGTGCCTGTTCGGGGCCGCCGGCTGCAGTGACGATTCGACCAGCCCGTCGAATCTACCAATCGTGATGACGGCCAGTCTGTCTCCGGCCAACGAAGTACCAGCGATCGCCAACGCCGAGAATACCGGCCATGGCGCTGCCCAGATCACCTTCAACGTGACGCGCGACGGAACCGGCGCCATCTCTGGTGGAACAGCCGAATTCCATTTTCAACTGAACGGCTTCCCGTCGAGCACGACCATCATCGCCGCGCACATCCATCCCGGCGCCGCCGGCGTGAATGGCGGCGTCATCGTCAACACCGGTATCGTTGCCGGGTCTCCGGTGAGCCAGTCGGGCGGGGTGATGTCCTTTACCTCTGCCGCGGTCTCGGTACCGGCGGCTTTGCTCCAGAGCATCGTGAACAATCCGGCCGGCTTCTATTTCAACGTGCACTCGCCGACGAACCCCGGCGGCGTGGCCCGTGGACAACTCAATCGCGCGCAATAGCGCGACACCTCGCTCACACATCGACTCGACGGGGTCCGAACATCTGGGCCCCGCCCGCCTACGCCGAAACGCCCACTTGAAACGTCGCGGCGTATCCAGCACTCACACTCCCGCTCGGCGTGACGATCTCGGATGAGAGGCTGTCAGCAAAGATCCCGTCGGCGAGGTTCGACATGGGGTTCGTCCCGCGCGACGCATACACGCCGCTCGCGTGCACCGTGTTGTTGAGCGATTCGGGAAATGCGATCTGCGTCACCTTCACCGATCGCCCGGCCATCGTCACCTCGACATGAATGTGCGTGGCTCGCCCCTGATACCACCCGGGATAAATCGTGGTGAACGTCACTTCACCGTTGCTGTTGGTTGTCTGAATGCCCCGCAGGAATGTCTGCGTCGTCTGCGTGCCGTACTGCGAGTAGTCTCCCGCGGCATCCACATGCCAGATCTCGACGTTCGCGTTCGGGACGGCAGCGCAGCCGCTGTTGGCATTGACGACGCGGATCGTGAGGGCCAGAAGCGTCCCGCTCTTACCTTCCCGGATGTCGCTGCGAAACAGGTCGACGAGCGATGGATAGGGACCGATGGTTTCCGTCGGCGTCACCGCGCACGTGGCGTTCGTGGACGTCGTAGTCGTCGTCGTAGCCGTCGATGACGGACTCGTGGGTGAATCGCCACATCCAAACGCGAACACTGTGCCCGCCGCGCCAACGGCGCCGAGAGCCTCGCGGCGCGTGAGCAATCTTGAACCTTTCATTCCCTGTCGCCTCCGCCATCCAGTCTGACCGTTCGATTGTCACAAGACTGTGGCAGAGGCGTGCAGAGATCGTGACCCGTTACCAACCGGGCATGAGGTTGAACCCGAAGGTCCAGCCATGGCCTGGTCTCTGGAACGCACGTGCGAAATCGAATTCGCCGACGGCAAAGCCGAGCAGACTCACACGCAGCGCCACGCCCGCCGAGGAGACCGCGCTGCGCGATCCGCCATTGAACGACGGCTGCTCGCCCTGATTCCAGGCGGTGCCGGAATCGGCAAAGAGCGCAACCTCGACCGGAAGCGGACCGTACATATTGCTGGTAACACCGAACGGACGAAGCAGCGGGAAGCGCAGTTCGACGTTGCCCACCAGCATCCGGCTGCCCAGCAACCGATCGATCAACTCGCAACTACCAGCCGGCGTCGGGATGCATTCGTCCGAGCCGATGCTGTTGACGTCGTAGCCGCGCACGAGCCAGGGATATCCGACGTAGAGCGGTGAAATGCGAGTGTCCTGTGAGCCGCTGCCATATCGGCCGTAGTGCATCAGCCGAACAGCCAAAGTGTAGAACGGCGCCGGCATGAAGTAGCGGCGATAGTCGCCGAGGAGACCCGTGAAGTTGATCGTGCCGAACGTGGGCGACGCTTCGAACCGATACCGGTGCCCCTGCACCGGGCTCATAGCACCGAACACCGTCGAGTCGACCACGTACGCGGCGGAACTGGTGCCGAGGTTCAGCGTCTCCGCGAGTGGCGTCGTCTCAGAGGTGTCCTCGAATACCGCGCCGCTGTTGAGCGAGAACGTCGTGGTCTGCACGGTCTGATCGAACGAGATATTGCTCACGCCGCCCTGAAACTCCAGGCGTCGCGCACGATCGAGCGGATACGACACCACGCCAGAGATGTTGCGCTCCGTCTGCCGGAAGACAAAAAGCTGGTCGGACTGGACGAGATCGCCGTTCGGCAGGCGGCGGACAGCGCTCTGGAAGCCGCTACTGAGATAGGGAATCTGTCCGCCGACGAGCCCCCAGTTCCAGCGACGCGACAGATTCATGTAGGCGACCTGCGCGCCAATGTCTTTCACGCTGAAGCTGCCGGCAATGCCGGTATTGACCTGCAGAGCGGTGGCGAGCAGGTGATTGCCAAGCTGATCGCCGAACGTCAGCGCGATTCCCCCGCCGAACGACGTACCAAACCTGCTGACTCCGACTCCAACAACTGGCTGCGACACACCCTGAAGCGAAAGCTTCGTCTTGTACGGTTCAACCTCGTAGGTCACCGGCTCCGGCAACCCGATTTCCGGCGCAGCCAGAAGTGATGCGACCTCGCTGGCGTTCCTGGCGAGTGGCGGCAGCGTCGCCGCGGTCACCGATGCCGGAGGCAGCGGCGTACCCTGAGTCTCTGCACTTCTTGTCCGAATGTCGTATTTGCTGTCCTGATACACGCTGAACGCGATCGTTCCCGCCGTCGACGCCACGCTCATCGCCGGGCTCAGGTTCGTGATCCCGCTGATCCCGGTCGTCACGTGTGTGATCTGCGTCGTCTCAGCCGATTCGCCGACCGTCGTTCGATAGATGTTCGGGATGCCGTCGCGATCCGAGATGAAGTAGATCGATCGGCCATCCGGCGCCCATTGTGGGTTGATGTGCTTGCCTTCGGTCGTCGTCGAGATTTGCTGAACAGCACCACTCCCGGGATCGATGCTGGCCAGCATATACGGACCGAACGCGAGCGTCGTCAGATTGCTCGAGAATCGATCCGTCGAGAACGCGATGCGCCGCCCGTCCGGCGACCAGGACGGCTGCAGATCGGCGTATGCATCCCTGGTGAGCTGTCGCAATCGGTTGACCTGCAGATCGTAGACGAAGAGATCGGTGACGCCCTGATGCATCCCGGTGAAGCAGATGGCGTGGCCATCCGGCGCCCAGGTGGGATGCATGATCTCGTCGACGTCAGGGATCTCGATCTCGCGAGACACCCCACCATTCAGCGCGTCGAAGATCGCGATCGCGGCGCGACCCGACGTGACCGTTGCCACGGCGATCTTCTGACTGGCGCTGTCCCACGCTCCCGTTGACTGAATGAACTGGACGCTCGAGAAGTGCGGGTTGGTCGCCTGGCTGGTGAGTCGCCGGACGATCTTCCCGGTGACAGCATCGGCGACGTAGAGATCGACGGAGAAGAAGCTGCGCGTGGACAGAAATGCGATCCAGCGGCCATCGGGACTAATCGCCGGCCCGACGTTGAGGTCGGCGCCTAGTTCTTTCCCCTCGATCACCAGCGTGCCCGTCTCGCCGGAACCCGCCTTGAGAATCGGTTCATACGCGTTTCGAATGGCCACGTGCCAGTCCATCGACACCTGCTTCGTGGACACACCGAGGACCTCCTCGAACGCGGCATCGACGCCGCGCCTCGATGCGACTGTCAGCAGGTTGCCGATGACCTCGTCGCCCCATCGGCCCGCGACATACGCCCACAGCGCCTGACCCCACCGATAGGGGAAGTACTTCGGGTTGTCGAGGTCCTTGATGGTAGGGAGCCGTTCCCCACGTGCGGCATCGCGAAGCCACATCGCGGTGTTGGGATCGACCGGTCCGAGCGAGAGATATTCCGCCATGCCTTCGATGAACCAGAGCGGCAGCCGCTCGGCGCCGTTCTCGCCGGGGGCACCGTCGGGCTCCTTCGTCATGTCGTACTGAAACGCGTGGACCAACTCGTGGCCGATCACGTGGTCCGTGTCGGCGAGTGGACCTGCGAGCGGGAGGACGATGCGACGGCGCAGTCCTTCGGTGACGCCGCCCGTGCCTTCCCCGATCTCGCCACCAATGACGTTGGTCTGTTCGAACTCGACGTGCGAGCCGTAAAGGATCAGCGGCTGGCGACCGCGCAGTTCGTGTTGAAGCAGGCGCTCGAGCCGCGCATGCCAGCGCTCGGCAAAGCGCGCGGCGATATCCACGCCCGATTTCTCGCTTGGATAGAAGTAGATATCGAAGTGCTCGGTCTTCAGGATCTGGAAATCGAAGGTGCGATACTGAACCTTGTTGTTGCCGAAGTACTGCGCCGACGCGGGCGCACTGAGACATGCGATGGCACAAAACGCAAGAGCTGCCGCCGCTCTGCGGAGTGTGTGTGTTCGAACCATCCAACACCCCCAGTGCGCGTCAGCAAGAGACGCACCACAGCGGGCGTGCGATGCGCGTGTCGGTTTCGGAGGTGAAATCGCCGGGATGAAGAGCAGCTGTCCGCGACACTGCGATCGAAATAGGACGCTGGCTCAGCGCCCTGGCACGCCCTTCAGGATATGGCCGCAGGGAACGAATTGGACGCCTCTGACGCTGTCGGCTCACGCACCGTCGCCCCGGGCACAACGAGCGCGGTCGTCACCTTGTCGTGAAAGAGTGCAGCAGGCGCTGCGGTCAGTCAGCCTTTCGAACGACCACCATCAGGCCCGACGCCCAGGCGAGTCTAACCGACACGAACTCAGAGCGCCGCTCGCCTTCGCAGATGGCGCGCGCCTTCGAGGTCGCGGTTTCTTCGCCGTCTCGCCCACGAAGCGCGCTGCCATACCAAGCAGATCTCGTAGCGCGTCACGATGGACGTGAGAGAGCCGCACGAGAACGCACGGGTAGTTCACGTAGTGATCCGTCACGTAGTACACGTCGGGCTGCGCGGCGATCAACTCGTCGCGCTGTTCGAACGGGATCATCACCCCCAGAGAGTTCGGCTCGGCAGACTTGTTGATCGCCTGACAGGCAACGAGCTTGCCGCGGACCTTCCAGGACTGCGCACCGTACGAGGTGCTCTCCTCGAGGTGGGGCAACGCCCGTGCGAGTTCACGCACGGTATCGAAGCTGATTGGCTGTCGTGGCACACGGATCTGAAAGACGGCTCATGATCGCGCCGGCCGTCCATGCCTGCAAACATTTGTTTGGCGGTTGCGTCTGATGCCCAATTGGCACAACATTAGGGCGAACCGTCGAACGCAGGGAGCGAATCATGACGATGCAGAGCACACGCCGGGGCCTCCTCAAGGGTGGATTGGCAGTGGCCGGGTTGAGCGCCTTCGATCTACCAGAGTGGGTGCTGCCCGTGATGGCCCAGGGCGAAACGGTCGTGCCGTTCACCGACCTCCCCGCGAACACACCCGCGCCAGCAGCCGATCGCCGGCTGCTCGACGTCCGGACGATTGAAGGTCCACTCACGCCACGAGATTCGTTTTTCACTACCCAGCATTACGGCCACCCGGACGTCGACCCTGCCGCGTTCCGTCTGAAGGTGTCCGGCATGGTCAGCAAGCCGCTGGCGCTCTCGCTCGATGATCTGAAGAAGATGAAGAGCACGCAGATCACTTTCGGCTTCGAGTGTTCCGGCAATCGTCGTCCACTTCAGGGACTGTGCAGCAACGGACATTGGACCGGCGTGCCGCTGAAGACCGTGCTCGATTCAGCAGGCGTGAAGAGCGACGCGAAGGAGTTCGTCTTCTTCGGCGCCGACCGCGGCGACGAGGAGGTCGAGTTCCGCACGCAGAAGTTCACGGTCAACCAGCAGTTCGGCCGCAGCCTCTCGCGCGAGAAGGCGTTCTCGGGTGAACCGATTCTCGCGTACCTGATGAACGGCGAGCCGCTCACGAAGCACCAGGGCTTCCCGCTCCGACTGATCGTGCCGGGTTGGTACGGGGTCGCCAACGTGAAGTGGCTGTCGGAGATTCACGCGCAGGACGATCAGTACCTCGGCAAGTATCAGGCGCGCTGGTACCGCACGCTTCGCGGCGAGATGATCGATGGCGAGATGAAGTGGACCGAGGCTGCGGTGACCAGCATGCAGCTCAAGTCGTTCGTCGCGCGCGTCTCGCGCTCGGGCGACAAGTTCACGGCCCGCGGCGTGATCCTGAACGACGGCACACCCATCAAGTCCGTCGAAGTCAAAGTGGACGATGGTCCGTGGCAGCAGGCGACGATCGACAAGGCCACCACCGACAAGTTCTCCTGGAAGCTGTTCTCCTATTCGTGGAACGGCACGGCACCCGGCGAGCACATCGTCGTCTCGCGGGTGACCGACGCGAACGGGCTCGTGCAGCCGACGGAAAAGGATCTGGAGAACAAGAAAACCTTCCTGGAGGACAACTCGCAGCACCCCCGGAAGATCATGGTGGCCTGAGGTCAGTTCACCTTCATCACAACAAACGTCAGGTCGTCGTACTGCTCGGCGTCCTGGATCCAGGCTTTCATCTCGGACGAGATTCGTGAGCGGATCTCGTCTGCTGACAGGTGCGCAACCTCGGCGAGCAACACCTTCAGCCTCTCCTCTCCGAACTCGACGCTGTCAGGATTGTGCGCTTCCGTGACGCCATCCGTGTACGCGAGCAGCACGTCGCCGGGACACAGGTCGACGGTGGCTTCCTCGTAACTCATGCCAGGCAACATGCCGACGACGGCTCCTCCGATCGTGAGCTCCTCCAGCGGCGCGGCGTGCTCCGAAGTCGTGGCATTGGCGCGAGCCCGCACCAGATACGGCGGATTGTGCCCGGCATTGACGTAACGAAGCTGGCGACGATCGCCGTCCACCTGGGCGTAGAAGAACGTCGCGTACTTGTTGCCTGGCGTCGTGCGATAGAGGAATTCGTTCATGCGCTCGGCGAGCCGCGGCAGCGAGATGTCGCCATCGGAGGCGATGATGCGCAGCGACGCCTGCACGACAGACATGATGAGCGCCGCCGCCACGCCCTTCCCAGACACGTCGGCGAGCGCAATCCCGATCCGCTGATCGCCCACCTCGATGAAGTCGTAGTAGTCGCCGCCGATGCTCCGCGCCGGCAGACTGACAGCAGCGAACTCGGCGATATTGGCCGAAGGTG
>Ga0207643_10001116_pt1 | contig 15940 bp, 15 predicted proteins | sample KBSMisM62_FD_184313 | JGI IMG/M metagenome (GOLD analysis project Ga0207643, IMG submission 184313) | Miscanthus rhizosphere microbial communities from Kellogg Biological Station, Michigan, USA - KBS Miscanthus M6-2 (SPAdes) (version 2) | ecosystem: Host-associated > Plants > Roots >...
GATAGAAGACCTGTACGACTGGACGGCCGCGACCATCGCCACTTTCGAGGCCGGGCGCCCCTTCAACATCCTCGAAGGCTGGGATCTCAACGGGAATGGCGATCGCTTTTCCGATCGACCCGAAGGCGTGGCGCGTAACAGCGGACAGCTCCCGAATCTCTTCAATGTGGACCTGCGGATCGCGCGAACCGTCCCGATCGGTCCCGTGGCTCTCGAAGCGACGTTCGAGGTGTTCAACCTCCTCAACCGGGAGAACGTCGTCCAGGTCGACGACACACGCACCGCGGGTCCCGCGCATGACCCGAATCCAAACTTCGGAGAACCTTTGATCGTTGTCGCCCCACGCCGCATCCAGTTCGGGCTGAGAGCCTCGTTCTAGGCGGGTCCCGACAGCGCGCTACGGAAGCGCGCGAAATCGCACGATCGTCCCTTTCGGCCCGACCGCCCAGCCGGTGTTCGCGTCGGAGAACGCGACCGCATTCAGGGGCGTCGCGTCGATCTTGCGCCAGGTCAATCCGCGGTCGTCGCTGACGGCGGTGCCAGTCGGTCCGACGGCCACGAGCCGCGCGCCGGCTCCGGGCACCGCGACGACGGCGGAGAAGAATCCGGATTCCGTGACCGGAGCAGCCTTCCAGGTGCGGCCGCCGTCCTCGCTGCGCGTGCCGTTCAAGCCTGCGAGGGCGGGCTCCTTGTAGTTGCCGCCGACGGCGAAGCCCGTCTTCGCGTCGCTGAACGCGATCGAAAAGAGTCCCGAGGACGGGTTTCCGGCGGGTTGAGGATTCGTCGCGGAGCTCCAGGACTTTCCCCGGTCGAAGCTGCGGAACACGCGCGACACGCGTGCTCCGCCCGTTACGAACCAGCCCTGATCGCTGCCCTTCAACACGGCGAGACACGTTCCGCTGGCGGCGAACGCTCCTTCGCCCGGAAAGGCTTCCGACATCGCGCCCGGGGGCGGCGGGGCCCAGGTGAGGCCGCCGTCGGACGTGAGCGGCGTGACGAAGCGGCCGTTCACGGGGTCGCCGAGGACGACGCCGCTCTTCTCGTCCCAGAAGGCCATCGCGTCGTAGAAGCCGTCCTTGTCGGGGTTCGTATGGACGAGCGTCCAGGTCTTTCCGTCATCGGTGGTGCGGTAGATGCGGGAGAGATCGCCGGTGCCGGCAGAGAGCACCAGCACGGGACCGTTCGGGAGGATCTCGACGTCCCGGAAATCGAGCTTCTCTCCACCGGGGATCGTCACCTTCTGCCAGCTCCGTCCGCCGTCGCGGGTCCGGAGCACCGTCCCTTCCGCGCCCGTGGCCCAGGCGCGCGTGGAATCGTGGACGGCGAGGCCGCGGAGCTCGACCGTCGAGCCGCTCTTCTGCGGCGTCCAGACCGGGGCCGCGACGGCCGTCGCCGCCGCGAGCAAGACGCCGATCACTTGGCCCACAGCATCCTCACCGAGACGATCAGGAGAAACGCGCCGAACATCCTCCGGAGCGTCAAATCCGAAACCGGCTCCACGAGCTTGGCGCCGACGAACGCCCCGACCAGCAGGCCCGCGGCGAGAAGCACCGAGTACTTCACGTTGACGTTCCCGTTTCTCCAGTACACCCACGCCGAGAGCGCGCCGACGGGCAGCAGCAACGCTCCCAGGGACGTGCCGACGGCGGCGTGCTGCTTCATTCCGTAGAGCAGTGCCAGCGCGGGAACGATGATGAGGCCGCCGCCGATGCCGAACATGCCGGCGAACACACCCGCCAGCGTCCCCACGAGCAGTAATCCCACGACCTGCATCCCGCCTCCTGCCTCCCGCCTACTTCGGCGGATACGCGAGACCGGTCTCGTGGACTTCGGTCCCGCCCCGGATCTCGAGCGCGATGTCGGGAGCGTTGGTCGTGATCGAGGCAACACCCGCGGCCAGGAGCTTGCGGATCTCGTCGGCCTCGTCGACCGTCCACGGATGGACGGACAGGTTGACCATCGCGGCCTGCGAGAGAAGCGTCGGGCTCACGAGGTCCTTGCGCGGCGCGATGGCGTCTGCCGGCGGAAAGAGCGGCGCCGGCTGGCCCGGGGCCGGAAGGGCGACGGGATGATCGAAGATGTAGCTCGTCGGCTGCTCCGGGTCCGCCTCGCGCATGCGCTTCAGAAACTCGGCGTCGAACGATCCGACGAGGACGCGGCGGCCGAGCCCGAAGGCCGAGACGAGCTTCGCGATGCGGCGGGCCATCGTGCCCATCTGCATGCCCGGCGACGTCTTGACCTCCACGATGTACCGCAGGGCCGTTCCGTAGCGGTGGAAGACCTGCTCGAGCTTGGGGATTCGATACTCGCCGAGCTCCGATGGGATGACCAGCTTCTCGATCTCGCGCCAGGTGAACGTCCGCACGGGAAGGCGCTGGGTCCCGAGAACGATGTCGTCGTCGTGGAAGACGATGGCCTCCCCGTCCCGGGTCTGGCGCAGGTCCAGCTCGACCGCGTCCGCGCGAAAGCTCTCGGCGAAGTCGAAGCTCGCGAGGGTGTTCTCGCGGGCGCGCCGGGGGGCTCCACGGTGGCCCACGATCCAGGTCGGATGCGGTTCCTTCCAGTCGCTCATCGGGGCGGCATTATGCCCCGTGCGCTATCCGGCCGGAATCGACTCGATCTCGGCGACGATCGACGCGAGCGCGGCGTCCGGATCCGGGGCGGCGGTGACCGGACGGCCGATCACGAGCAGGTCCGCGCCCGCCGCCACCGCTTTCCCGGGCGTCGCGACGCGTTTCTGATCGCCGAGATCGGCGCCCGCGGGGCGGATTCCCGGGACGACCGTGAAGAATTCCGGCCCGCACGCGGCGCGGATCCCGGTCACATCCTGGGCCGAGCACACCACTCCGTCGAGGCCGCACTCTTTCGCCAGGATCGAAAGGCGCCGCGCGATGGCCTCGGGCTGCCCCGCCATCGGCAGATCGGCCAGAGTCTTCGCGTCGATCGAAGTCAGCACGGTCACCGCGATCAGCTTCGAGATCCCCGCGCGCCGGGCAGAGTCCCGCGCCGCTTCGAGCATCGCACGGCCGCCCGCGGCATGCACGTTGACCATCGCGGCCCCGGACCGTCCCGCCGACGCGACCGCGCCCGCAACCGTGGCCGGGATGTCGTGGAACTTCAGGTCCAGGAATACTCGCGCGCCGGAGGCCTGCGCGACCTCGCTCACGAGACCGGGCCCCTCCGCGACGAAGGCCTCGAGCCCGACTTTCAACCAGCCGACGCGGCCCGCCAGCCGGCTCGCCATCGCCAGAGTCTCGCGGCGCGTGGGAAAGTCGAGGGCGATGCAGATCCGGTCGGCGGCTTTCATCCCTCGGCGCCCGCTTCGCCTCCGACCTTCGTGGCGGCCCGGTGCGCCCGGCCCACGAGCGCGGCCACCGTGGTCTTCTTCCACTCGCAGTATCCGGCGAGCTCCCCGACCAGCCGCCCCGACACTCCCGGGTCCTTGAAGTTGGCCGTGCCGACCTGGACCGCCGTCGCTCCCGCCGCCAGGAACTCGAGCACGTCGGAGAGATCCGAGATTCCCCCGATCCCCATCAGCGGCGTGTCGGGCAGCGCCTTGTGCACCTGGTAGACCATCCGGACCGCGAGAGGCCGGATCGCCGGACCCGAGAGGCCTCCGGTCCCGAATGAGGTTCGGGGCTTCGCGGTCTCGGGATCGATGACCATCCCGACGAACGTGTTCACGAGAGACAGGATGTCGGCGCCGGCGTCGCGCGCGGCGCGGGCCGACTCGACGAGGTCGGGGGCGTTGGGCGAGAGCTTGACGATCAGCGGCCGCTCCGTGGCCGCGCGCACCTGCGAGACGAGAGAGCGCGTGGCGTCGGGCGAGTTTCCGAAGAGCATCCCGCCACGCTGGACGTTGGGACACGAGATGTTGAGCTCGACGGCCGCGATCCCCTCGGCTCCCTCGAGCGCGCGGACGACCGTGACGTAATCCTCCTCGAGGTCGCCCCAGACGTTTGCGATGACGGTGGCGCGCAGCTCGCGCAGCTTCGGCAGCTTCTCCGTCACGAACTCCTCGACGCCCACGTTCTGGAGGCCGATCGCGTTGAGCATTCCGGCCGGCGTCTCGCAGATCCGCGGAGGCGCGTTGCCGGCGTGCGGCTTGAGCGAAAGGCCTTTCGTGCAGAGGCCGCCGATCTTCGCGAGGTCCACGAAGTCCGCGAACTCGAGCCCGTAGCCGAAGGTGCCCGAGGCCGTCGTGATGGGATTCCGGAGCGTCAGAGGGCCGAGCCGGACTTCGAGAGCGCTCATATCGTCACAGCCGATTCCACGCGATCTTCTCGGGCGCGAGAATCGGGCCTTCGCTGCACGAGACGAGGAAGGCCTTCTCGGTTCCGGGAATGACACAGCCGAGGCATGCGCCGAAACCGCATCCCATGTCGGCCTCGGTCGAGAACTCCGCGGGCACGCCTGCGTCGCCGACCACTCCGGCGAGCGCCGCGAACATCGGCATGGGGCCGCAGGCGAAGACGCGGGCGTAGCGCGATCCGGCATCGAACCTCCGCCGCAGCGCCTCCGTCACGAAGCCCTTCTCGCCGAGGGAGCCGTCGTCGCTCGAGAGAATCGTTTCCCCCGGAACCAGGCCGTCGAAGCGCGTCCGGATGGAGAGCTCCCGCGCGTTTCGCCCTCCGAGATACAGGTCGCAATTCACCGAGGCCGCCCTCAGCGCCGCGAGGAGGAGCGGAAACGGCGCGGCGCCGATCCCGCCGGCGACGATGGCGACGCGCGACCCGGATCCGAGGTCTCCGACCGAAAACGAGTTGCCGAGCGGACCGAGGAGGCGCACGGTCGAGCCCTCGGGAAGGACCTCGAGCGTTGCCGTGCCGGGACCGATGGTCTTGATCAGGAGTTCGATCTCCCCACCCCGCGGATTCGAGTCCGCCACCGAGTACGCACGCCGGAGGTAGGGGCGCATCCGGTCGGGAACCTCGACCATCGCGAATTGTCCGGGGAGAACCGCCGCGGCGAGATCGGGGCAGCGGAAGGTCACGGAAAAGAGGCCGTGCGAGAAGAAGTGGCGCCGCAGAAGCGTCGCTCGGTGGTCGGCCTTCACCGAGCTGGGATTCTATCGGATGGCGGGATCAGACCTCGATTTCGCCTCGGAGCTCGATTTCGGGATTCTCGCGGCGTGCCTTCTCGAGGCACTTCTCGCACAGGGGCTTTCCCTGCACCTCGCCGCACGGCCGGGAGTAGCTGCCGCAGCCGTGGCAGCGCCGGAGCGCCCGATGGTGGGCGTTCAAGTCCAGCACCGCTTCTTGTCTTCGAATCATCCGGTAGCTCCTTTCGAGACACGAATCCATAGAGCACGAGTCATACCCGAACCTCAAACACTCACAGCACGCCACTTAAGCGTGTGCACGCACCGGGAATGTGTCGCCTTCTTAGGCGCCGCAGTCCTCTTTTGAGATCAGAATGCCGTGACCTTGTCGAGCGCCTTCCGCACGTGGGACGCCTGCGGAAGGATGAAATCCTCCACCCGGGGCTGGTACGCGACGAACGTGTCGGTCGCCGCCACGCGCTCGACCGGCGCATCCATATACGAAAACAGCTCGGAAGAGATCCGGGCAGCGATCTCGGCGCCGAAGCCCCAGGACAAAGGGTCCTCGTACACGACGACGGCTCGGGAGGTTTTCTGCACGGACTTCGAGATGCCTTCCCAATCGTACGGGGAAAGCGTCCGAAGGTCCAGGATTTCGACGGTTTTTCCGGTCTCCTCGGTGAAGGCCTTCGCGGCCTGCCACGACCGGTAGACGGTCGCCCCGTAGGTCACGATCGTGACGTCCGCGCCCTCCTGGACGACGGAAGCCTTGCCGAACGGGACCATGTAGTTCGGCCCGGGGTACACGCCCTTGTTGTGGGTCTGGCGGTAGAGGTGTTTGTGCTCCATGAAAATCACGGGGTCGTCGCAGCGGATCGCGGTCCGGAGGAGGCCGTTCGCGTCGAGGGCGTTGGACGGCATCACGACCCGCAAGCCCGGATTGTGCGTCATGAGCACGGCGCCGGACTGGGAGTGGTACACCGCTCCGCCGCCGATGTAGCCGCCGGCCGCAACGCGCACGACGACCGGGGAGGAGAAGGCGTTGCCCGAGCGCCAACGCATGTTCGAGAGCTCGTTGCGGATCTGCATGTACGCCGGCCAGATGTAGTCGAAGAACTGGATCTCGACGACCGGCTTGAGCCCCCGCACCGCCATCCCGATCGCGCGGCCGATGATGTTGGCCTCGGCGAGGGGCGAGTTGAAGACCCGATTCGCGCCGTAGAGGCGTTGAAGCCCCGCGGTCACCTTGAAGACGCCGCCCTTGCCCTTGCACTCCTCGAGCACCGCGTCGCGCGATGCGTCGGCGACGTCCTCTCCGAAGAGCACGATCTTCGGATTGGCGTTCATCTCGTCCTTGAGGCAGGCGTTGATGAGGTCGACCATCGTCGTCGGCTGCGCGCCCTCGGCGGAGACGGGCGGCGTCGAAAAGTCGGCGCTCGTCGGATCGACGTCGGGCGAGTAGACGAAGTCGTAGGCCGACTCCGGCTCCGGAATCTCGGCGGCGAGCGCCCGGTCGGCGGCTTCGGTGATCTCGGCGTCGACTTCGGCGTGGAGACGCTCCAGGTCCTTCTCGCCGAGGATGCCTTCCGCGACGAGGAAGCGCGACAGCCGCGTCATCGGATCCCGCTCGACTTCGCTCTCCCGCTCCGCCTTCGGACGGTAGGACGCCTCGTCGTCGGAGAGCGAGTGGCTGTAGGGACGAATGACCTTGGCATGAACGAAGGACGGCCCGAGCCTCTTGCGGCAGTACTCGACGGCATAGCGCATCGCGTCGTACGTCTCGAGGAAGTCCGTGCCGTCGACCTCCGCGACGAAGAGGTTCGGGAAGCTCCGGACGAGCTTGGAGATCGATCCCCCCGGAACGTTCACCTCGACCGGCACCGAGATCGCGTAGCCGTTGTCCTGGATCACGAAGACGACCGGCAGCTTCAAGTTGCTCGCCGAAGAGAGGGACTCCCAGAACTCCCCTTCGGAAGTCTGTCCTTCACCCCCCGAGACGTAAGCGACCTCATCTCTCTGAAAGGAGGCCCCCTCCCCGGCGAGCTCGGGAATGCGGCTCATCCTCCATCCGGCTTCGGCGGCGCCGACCGCGTGCAGGAATTGCGTCCCCGTGCACGACGACTTGGAGATGATGTTCAGCCGCTTGGATCCCCAGTGGGCCGGCATCTGGCGTCCGGCCGAGGCCGGATCGTCCTTCGCGCCGACGGACTGGAGGAACATTTCGTAGGGTGTGAGTCCGAGCTGGAGGATGAGGGCCCGATCGCGGTAGTAGGCGTCGAACCAGTCGTAGCCGGGCTTCATGACCATCCCGGCCGCGGTTCCGACCGCCTCGTGACCGACGGAGTTGATCTGGAAATAGATCTTGTTCTGGCGCTTGAGCTGGATCTCTTTGTCGTCGAACTTGCGGGAAAGATAGATGTTGCGGTACGCGGCGACCAGCGACTGGGGGTCGAGACCACGGTATTTCTCTGTTCGGACCTCGGTCGCCATCACGCCTCCGCCGGCGAATATACCAAAGGGGTTTCGGAGGCCGGCGTGGCGGGAGCCACGCGTCGGGGAGCTAGAAAAGGCGGACGAAGCCCCAGAGCTCGAGCGCGGCGAGGCCGAGCGTCACCACGAGGAACAGGACGGCTTTCACGTCCAGCCTCGGCTCCGATTGCAACTCTCCCGTGCTCATCGGCCTCTCAGAAAGCAGAACCCATGCCACCCATGGAAGTTACGAGCGCCGAGGGGCAAACGTTTACCTTTCGTCCTTGCTATGCTCGGCAGCCCATGAGCTCGGCCTCGGGAGTGCCGTCCTATCCGTCGTTTCCGACGCGTCCGGCGCCGCCGGACATTTCGACGATCGATCCGCGCCTCGATCTGGAAGCCGAGATCGTCGCGCTGAAGCGACAAAAAAATGCAGTCCTGCTGGCGCACTACTACCAAGAAGAGGCGATCCAGGATCTCGCCGATTTCGTCGGCGACTCGCTCGACCTGTCGCGCAAGGCGCAACAGAGCGACGCCCGGATCATCGCGTTCGCGGGCGTGCGGTTCATGGCCGAGACGGCGAAGATTCTCAACCCGACTCGGAAGGTCGTTCTCCCCGACTATGAGGCGGGGTGCTCCCTCGAGGACTCCTGCCAGCCGGACGCCTTCCGCGCCTGGCGGGAAGCGCACCCGGGCGCGGTGTCGCTGACCTACATCAACTGCTCGGCGGCGGTGAAGGCGCTTTCCGACATCATCGTCACCTCCTCGAACGCCGAGAAAATCGTGCGCTCGGTTCCGGCAGACCAGGAAATTCTCTTCGCCCCGGACCGGCACCTCGGGGCCTTCCTGTCGAAGACACTGAATCGGCCGATGACGCTCTGGCCGGGCACCTGCATCGTGCACGAGCAGTTCTCCGAGCGCGAGATCCTGAAGCTGAAGGCGAAGTACCCGGACGCGAAGCTGGCCGCGCACCCCGAATGCCCCGAGACGATCCTCAAGTACGCCGATCACGTCGGTTCGACGCGCTCGATCCTCAACTACGTCACGACGGCGCCCTTCCGGACGTTCCTCATCGCGACCGAGGAAGGGATCATCCACCAGATGAAGAAGCTCGCGCCGGACCGCGAGTACATCCCCGTTCCTCCGGACAACGGCTGCCAGTGCAACGAGTGCCCGTTCATGAAGCTCAACACGCTCGAGAAGCTGTACCTCTGCCTGCGCGACGAGCGTCCGGAGATCCTCCTGCCCGAAGGGCTCCGGAAAGCGGCGGAGAAGCCGCTGCTCCGGATGCTCGAGCTTTCCTGATCCGCAAAAAGGAAAACGCCCGGCCCTCCGGATCGGGGATCGGGCGCGAGACTCCGGGACTCGGACTACTTGCCCGGGAGCGGCGGGCAGGGACGCGGAGCGATCTTGCAGTCGATCGGAGGCCGGGTGGGACCGGGCTTGGGCGGAAGCGGGGGCCGGGGCGCCGAGATCGCCGCGAAGGTCCCGAGCAGGAGCGTCGTAATGAGTAGCCTTTTCATGTTGTCCGTCCTTTCTGAAGTCAGCATCGGACAGACGGGGGCGGGCTCCGTGATTCGAATGCATCAGAAAGCACGCATTCCCCAAAACAATGCATTTGCATTACCGCCGGCTCTCCAAACTCCGCCTTTCCAGACGGTTGGCTCCCGGCGGATGCAATATCCTGCGCTGCCATGACGCCGCTTGAAGACGACGGCGACGGCGAGGCCCTCGACGCGCTCCTGCGCCGCTTCCTCGCCGAAGACATCGGACGGGCGGACGTGACGACCGAAGCGACAGTGCCGCCCGGCACGCAGGCTCAGGGCGAGATCGTGGCGAAGTCCGAATGCGTCGTCTCCGGTCTCCCCGTCGCCCGCCGCGTCTTCGAGCTCCTCGATCCCGAGCTGGCCTGGTCGCGCGAAGCGCCGGCCGGCGTCGCCGTCTCGCCGCCCGCCGTGCTCGCCCGGCTCGCGGGCCGGGCGCGCTCGATCCTGACTTCGGAGCGCGTCGCGCTGAACCTGCTGCAGCGGATGAGCGGCATCGCGACGGAAACGCGGCGCTTCGTCGACGCCGTGGCCGGCACAGGCTGCCGGATTCTGGATACCCGCAAGACGGTGCCCGGACTGCGTCCCTTCGACCGCCAGGCCGTCCGGGACGGCGGCGGCGTCAATCACCGATACGATCTGACGGAGATGGTCCTCATCAAGGACAACCATCGTCGCCTCGCCGGCGGCGTCGCGCGGGCCGTGGCCGCGGCGCGCGCCTCGGCTCCATCCGGAACGCCCATCGAAGTCGAGATCGAATCGGAGAACGACCTCTCGGAGGCGCTCGCGGCCGGCGCCGAGCGGATCCTGATCGACAATCAGCCTCCCGAGACCGTCGCGCGGTGGTGCGCGACGGCAAAAGCCGCGAGAGCGGCCGGCCGACCGATCTTCGTCGAGGCCTCGGGAAACATGCGCCTCGAGACGGTCCGGGACTACGCGCTCGCGGGCGTGGACGCCGTCTCGGTCGGATCCCTGACGCATTCGGTGCGCGCCGCGGACGTCTCGCTGGAGCTCTCGCAGGGATGACCGCCGAGACGACGGATGTCCTCGTCCTCGGCACGGGTGTGGCCGGCTGCACGGCGGCTCTTGCCGCCGCGCGCGACGGCGCTTCGGTCACGATCGTCACCCGCGCCGAGGAGGCGCGCGAGTCCAACACTCTCTATGCCCAGGGAGGCATCGTTGCGCGTCCCCCGGGCGACACGCCCGAGACGCTCGCCGCGGACATCGAGCGCGCCGGCGACGGGATCTGCTCCCCCGAGGCTGTCGCTCTCATCGCCCGCGAAGGTCCGGACCTCGTCCAGAAGCTCCTGATCGAGGAGCTTCAGGTCCCCTTCGACCGCGAGGACGGCGGCTTCCACTGGACTCTGGAAGGAGCGCACTCCGTCCCGCGCGTTCTCCACGCCAAGGACGAAACGGGAGCCCCGATCGAGCGCGCGCTCGTCGACGCCTGCCGCCGCGAGAAGAACATCCGCTGGTGCCTCGAGGCCACGGCGGTCGACCTCCTGACGCTGTCCCACGACTCCGTCGTGCCGTCCGACCGCTACTACCCGCCGGTCGTCATCGGGGCGAACATCCTCGAGCGGAGGACCGGCGCCGTGACGCCGCACATCGCGCGCGAGACGATCCTCGCGACCGGAGGCCTCGGCCAGGTCTACCTTCACACGACGAACCCCGCGGGCGCGCGCGGCGACGGCTTCGCGATGGCGCGCCGCGCGGGCGCGCGCCTGTTGAACCTCGAGTACATCCAGTTCCATCCCACGGCGCTTCTCCACCCCAAGGGACGCCTGCTGTTGACCGAAGCCCTCCGGGGCGAGGGCGCGCGGATCACCGACGCGTCCGGCAAGCCGTTTCTCCAGGACATCCATCCGGCGGCCGAGCTTGCCCCGCGCGACGTCGTGGCGCGGGCGATTCACCAGCGGATGCTCGAAAAGGACGAGCCCTACGCCCTTCTCGACATCTCCCACAAGAGCGCCGCCTGGATCCGGGAGCGGTTCCCCGGGCTTCACCGGCGCTGCCTGGAGCTGGGCTTCGATCTGACCGCCGGTCCCGTCCCCGTCGTGCCGGCCGCCCACTACGCCTGCGGCGGAGTCGCCGTCGACGGCAACGGCCGCACCACCCTCGGCCACTTCCGCGCGGTGGGCGAGGTGTCCTGCACCGGCGTCCACGGCGCCAACCGCCTGGCGTCGACGTCGCTCCTCGAGGGCCTGCTCTGGGGCTGGCGCGCCGGGCACGCGGCGGCACGCGAGGCGCTCCGCCTCAGACCCCGTCCCCGACCGGAAGTCCGTCCCTGGCAGGCCGAGCACGAGCCCGTGGATCCGGCCCTGATCGCGCAGGATTGGATGGTGATTCGCCACACCATGTGGAACTACGTGGGTCTTCTCCGCTCGGAGCGCCGTCTCGATCGGGCCGGCCGGATCCTGGGAGAGCTTCGCGAGGAGATCGAGAACTTCTACCGCCGAGGCACGATGTCCGACGCGCTCGTCGGGCTCCGCAACGGAGTCCAGACGGCGATGGCGATCCACCGGGCGGCCTCGGACAACCGCGTCTCGAGGGGCAGCCACTACCGCGAGGACGGATAGCATTCAATCGTTCGGGAGAGGGTGCGCGAGCGACGTCCCCTCTCTCATCGGTTGGCCCGCGCAGCGGGCCGCTCAGAGTCCGAGCCGAGGTTCGCGCCGCGGGAGCGGAGCGCGCGGCTCGGGGCCAGGCTTGCGGTCGAGCGCGCATCCGCGCGAGCCGCAAGCCGGTGCGCCCGAAGGGCGCAGGCCCGGAGTAAGCGCGGAGCGACGGTATATAGTCCGCCGTTGCTATGAGCGTTATTTACCTGCATTTCGACAACGACGACCGGAACAGCCGCCTGGCTCGGCTCCAGAAGAGCGGCGCGCACGTCGTCGTCGCCGAGCCCCGCTGGCCCGGCTTTTTCGAGCTCGCCAAGCGCGAAAAGCCTTACGCGATCGCCATCGACTTTTCCCAGGCGCCCTCCCACTCCCTCGAGACGGCGGACTACCTCTCGAAGGCCAAGGAGACCCGCGACGCCGCCCTCTTCCTCCTCCGCGTGCCCGCCGACCGGCAGGAGGCCGTCACGAAGCGGCTCCCGCAGGCCACGATCCTCACGGAAAACGAGCTCTCCGGAAAGCTCGCCCAGATGGAGCGCGACGCCGCGGAGCGGGCCCGCCAGAAGAAAGAGGCCGCCGCGGCCGCGAAGAAGGCGGCCCGGGCCGCCGGCGCGGCTGCCCGCGCGGCCGCCGCCGGAAAAGGAAAGCCGCCCGCGGCCCCCGTCAAGCCGAAGCCCGCCGCGAAAGCCAAGGCCGCCGCGCCCGCTCCGAAGAAGAAGGCGGCGAAGAAACCCGCCGTCGCGAAGAAACCGCAGCCCAAGAAAAAGAAGTAGACGAGGAGCGTCCAGGATGTCCGGATTTAGCCGAGAAGAGCTGAAGTCATACGCGCGCGGCAAGCGCGCGGAGTTCGAAGGCGTCCTCGAGAAGATCGTCGAAATCCCGTCGGTGTCGGTCGAACCGGGACGCAAGGCCGACGTCCGCCGCGCCGCCGAGTACGCCGTCTCGCTCCTCGAGTCGTCCGGAGCGAAGGCGAAGCTGTACGAGACGAAGGGCCATCCCCTGGTCTACGGCCGCTTCGACCGCGGCCCGAACTATCCGACGGTGACCGTCTACAACCATCTCGACGTGCAGCCGGCCGAGGGCCCCGACTGGAACACCGAACCCTTCGACTTCATCCGCGAGGGCGACAAGTACCGCGGGCGCGGCACGACCGACGACAAGGGTCCCGCGATCACGGCGCTCTTCGGCGCCCGCTACGCTCTCGACCAGAACGTCCCCCTCAACATCCACTTCCTCTGGGAGCTCGAAGAGGAGATCGGCAGCCCGCACTTCGAGACCACGATCCGGGCCAACGCGAAAGAGTTCGCCACGAACTCGGTCGTCGTGTCCGACACCGTCTGGGTCTCGCGTTCCCGCCCGGCCTGCCCCGCGGGCCTGCGCGGACTGCAGGGCCTGCGCTTCGATCTTCAGACGGGCGAGACCGACCAGCACTCCGGCACCGCCGGCGGCGCGGCGCGCAACCCGATCGCGGAGCTCAGCCAGCTCATCGCCGAGTGCGTCGACGGCAAGACCGGAAAGGTCAAGATCCCGGGCTTCTACAAGGACGTCGTCCCGCCGACGAAGAAGGAGCTCGAGGACCTCAGGAAATGCGGGTTCACCGTGAAGGACTTCAAGCGGGACCACCTTTTCCGCTCGCTCCGCGTCAACGACGCTCTCGAAGTCATGAAACGGATCTGGATGATGCCGACGTTCGAGGTCCACGGCATCGCGGGCGGGTACCAGGGCCCCGGCGTCAAGACGATCATTCCGCCCAAGGCGACGGCGATCGTGTCCTGCCGGCTCGTGCCCAAGATGAGCGGCGCGAAAGTCGTCAAGCTCGTCAAGGATTTCGTCAAGAAGAAGAATCCGGACGTGAAGGTCTCGGCCGAGCACGCCCTGCCGCCCTACGAGGGCAAGACCACCGGCCCGCACGCGGACGCGATCCGCGGGGCGATGAAGTTCGCTTTCGGCAAGGAGCCCGTCTTCGTCCGCGAGGGCGGCTCGATCGGCGCCGTCCTCTCGATGGAGCACGTTCTCAAGGCGCCCGTGTTTTTCCTGGGCCTTTCCCTGCCCGAGCACGGCTACCACGCGCCCAACGAGAACTTCGACTGGCCGCAGGCCGAAGGCGGGATGGCCGCCTTCGCCGACTACTTCCGCCGGCTCTCCGAAATGTAGACGCGGGCGGCCGCGCGGCCGCCCCTGCGACGGGGGAAAGATGAAGCCTCGCCCGATCCGGCTCTCGCTCGGACTTTGCCTTCTGACCCCCCTCGGCCTGATCGCGCAGCCCGCTCCGACCCCGACTCCCCCGCCGGCGCGCGACGCGCTCGCCGCCCAGCTCGACCGGATCTACAACCAGAACGCGTACAAGGAGAAGACGTTCGGGCCGTTCCAGTGGCTCGATGGCGGGAAGGCCTACACGACCGTGGAGCCCTCGGCCGCCACGGCGGGCGGCAAGGAGACGCCGAAAGGCAAGGAGATCGTCCGCTACGACGGGGCGACCGGCAATCGCCGCGTCCTCGTACCGGCCGCGACGCTCGTACCGGCGGCCGGCCAACCGCCGCTGGACCCCGCGGAGTACTCCTGGTCGGCGGACGGCAAGAAGCTGCTGATCTTCACGAACACGCGCAAGGTCTGGCGCAGGAACACGCGTGGCGACTACTGGGTCCTCGACGTCGCCTCGGGCAAGCTCCGAAAGCTCGGCGCCGACAAGCCCGAATCCACGCTCATGTTCGCGAAATTTTCCCCCGACGGATCGCGCGTCGCGTACGTCCAGGCCAACGATCTCTGGGTCGAGGACCTCGCGAGCGGAAAGATTACGCGTCTGACCTCGGACGGCGGCCCGACGACCGTCAACGGCACCGCGGACTGGGTCTACGAAGAGGAGTTCGAGGTCCGCGACGGTTTCCGCTGGAGCCCGAACGGGCAGGACATCGCGTTCTGGCACTTCGACGCGAGCGGCATCGGCGAATTCTCCCTGATCAACGACACGGACACGCTCTATCCCGTAGTCACGCGCTATGCGTACCCGACGGTCGGCACGACGAACTCGGCGGTCAAAGTCGGCGTCGTGTCGGCGGCCGGCGGCGCCGCGCCTCGCTGGATCGCGCTGCCGGGAGATCCGCGCCAGATGTACGTGCCCCGGATGGAGTACGTCGACTTCACCGGCGAGATCGTCCTCCAGCAGATGAACCGGCTGCAGAACACGAACGACGTGTGGCTCGCCGACCCCGCCACCGGCAAGGCACGGAAGATGCTCCACGACGAGGACAGGGCGTGGCTCGACGTCGTGGACTCCTGGCAGTGGCTGCCGGGCAAGGAGCTCCTCTGGGTGAGCGAAGGTCGCGGCTGGCGCCACGCTTACGCGGCTCCTCGGGACGGCTCAGAGTGGCGTCTGCTGACGCCGGGCGAGTTCGACATCGAGACCGTCGAGGGCGTCGACGAAAAGGGAGAGTTCCTCTACTTCATCGCTTCTCCCGACGACGCGACGCGTCGCTATCTCTATCGGGCCCGGCTCGACGGGCGCGGCACGCCGCAGCGGATCACGCCGGCGAATCAACCCGGGACCCACAGCTACAGGATCTCGCCCGACGGGCGCTACGCGGTCCACACGGTTTCGACGATCGACGGGCCGCCGGTGACCGACCTCGTGCAGCTTCCCGAGCACAAGAGCCTGCGCCTGCTCGAGGACAACAAGGAGGTCGTCGCGGCCGCCGCGCCGGTCCTGACGCCGGCGACGGAGTTCTTCCGGGTCGACATCGGCGGAGGCGTGCAGCTCGACGGGTGGATGGTCAAGCCGAAGAACTTCGATCCGTCGAAAAAGTACCCGCTCCTCATGTACGTCTACGGGGAGCCCGCGGGCGTCGAGGTCACGGACAAGTGGCGGGGCGATCCGACTTACCGGATGCTGTTCCACCGGGCGCTCGCCGACGCGGGCTACGTCGTCGCGTGCGTCGACAATCGCGGGACGCCGTCCCTCAAGGGCCGCGAGTGGCGCAAGATCATCTACGGCGAGGTCGGCGTCCTCGCCACGGCCGACCAGACCGCCGCGGTCCGCGCGATGCTCGCGTCGCGACCGTACCTCGATCCCGAACGTGTCGCCTCGTGGGGATGGAGCGGCGGAGGCTCCATGACGCTGAGCCTCCTCTTCCGCTCACCCGACCTCTACAAAGTCGGCATGTCCGTGGCGCCCGTGCCCGACCAGACGCTCTACGACACGATTTACCAGGAGCGCTACATGGGCGTGCCGCAGGAGAACGAAGCCGGCTACAAGGTCGGCTCGGCCATCAACTTCG
>Ga0207643_10001117_pt1 | contig 15937 bp, 11 predicted proteins | sample KBSMisM62_FD_184313 | JGI IMG/M metagenome (GOLD analysis project Ga0207643, IMG submission 184313) | Miscanthus rhizosphere microbial communities from Kellogg Biological Station, Michigan, USA - KBS Miscanthus M6-2 (SPAdes) (version 2) | ecosystem: Host-associated > Plants > Roots >...
ACCTGACTCTTCAGGACGACGACCCCGTCGTAACCGTCGACGTCGGCGGAAACGCGAAGCTGACGATCGGCAAGGACGGCAGCATCGAGATCAAGAGCGCGACGACCCTCGCGATCGAAGCGAGCAGCGACCTGTCGATCAAGGCCCAGGGGCAGCTGACTCTCAAAGGGTCGGTCGTGAACATCAACTAGGAGGCTCGATGGGGAAGCCGGCTGCCAAGCAGGGAGACAAGGTGATCGCGACCGACACGCACATCGTGATGATCCCGTCCCCAGGCGGTCCCGTCCCGACGCCGCTCCCCCATCCGTTCACCGGGCAGCTCGACGGTGCCCTCTCGAGCGACGTGAAGATCGAAGGAAAGCCGGCCGCCGTGCAGGGTTCGACGGCGACGAACGTTCCTTCGCACATCCCGCAGGGCGGCCCGTTTCAGATGCCGCCGAAGAACAAGGGGACGGTCCTGCTCGGCAGCGCGACCGTGCTCATCAACGGTAAGCCCGCCGCCCGCGCTGGCGACACCGCGACGACGTGCAACGACCCTGCCGATCTCCCCGTCGGTCAGGTCGTCGCCACATCCACCGTTCTGATCGGAGGCTGAGATGGCGGACCTGCAGCTGCTCAGAGACATCCGCATCGAGCTCACACACCACGAGCTCAGGCCGGTCTACGGTGTCCCGTCACACCGCCGCACGCTCTCCGTCGCGGAGGGCTCGCACACACTGCTCGACTACGACACGATCGGCGGCCGCGACAACCTGGGGCAGGCGATTCTGATGCGGCTGCTCACGCCGCGCGGGGAGCTCACCGAGCTCGGGCATCCTGAGTACGGGTCGCGCCTGCACGAGTTGATCGGAACACCGAACACCGAGACTCGCCGCAGCCTCGCGAAGTTGTTCGTGCTCGAAGCGCTCGCACAGGAGCCGCGCGTCGCGAAGGTGCTCGAGGTCATGGTCAGCGGCCGTCAGCAGCGCACCGACGAGCAGCGGCACCTCGTCGACATTCTCATCCGCGTCCAACCAGCCGGCGCCGCCGACGAGGTGACGATCGGCCCGTTCACTTTGAGGTTCGGATCATGAGCTTTCGCCGTCGGACGTACCCGGAAGTGCTCGAGAACCTGCTCACGACGATCACGGGAGGCATCGCGTCGGAGAGCCAGCCGTTCCCGCCCCCCGGCGCGACCGCTCCGCCGTACACGGTCGCGCTCCAGCAACCGCCGGCTGCGGATGTCGTCTCGATCTGGGGCTCGCGCGACGGCGAGCCGCACGAGTTCCGCAAGGGAACGGATTACGTGCTCTCCGAGGACGGACGGACGATCACGCTGCCGGAGAAGGGTGCGGAGCTTCCCGACCCGGGTACGCTCGTCTACGTCAACTACGTTCCCGCGGCGGTACAACCGGAGCTCACGGACGTCCAGGTTGGCAGCGTCCTGCGGACGCTCGCCGAGACGACTGCGCTCGAGCTCGGGCGGGTCTACGCACTGCTCGAGACGGTCTACCAATCCGCGTTCGTCGATACCGCGACCGGCGACGCGCTCGACAACGTCGTCGCGCTGCTGGGCATCGAGCGTACGAGAGGCGGCCGCCCGGCGGGCGACGTCGAGTTCGCCCGCGACGACGGCGAGAGCGGCGAGCTCACGATTCCGGCTGGGACGCGCGTCGCCACCGCGGACGGCAAGGTGCAGTACGCGACGACCGAGACTGTGTCGATGAGCTCCGGCCAGAGCTCGATCCGCGTCAGCGCGCGCGACCTCGAGCCGAACGACCCGCTCGCGGCGGGTCAGCTCACGCTGCTGCCCGTGCCGCTCACCGGCATCGCGTCAGTCACGAATCCGGCGCCGACGGCGATCGCGACGCAGGACGAGACGGACGCCGAGCTGCGGACGCGAGCGAAGAACTTCCTACACGGCAGCGAACGCGCGACGCTTGGCGCGCTCGAGCAGGCAGTGCGCGGTGTCGGCATCACCGCCGACATCGACGAAGCGACCGAGCCGGGGCACATCGCGATCACGCCGCACGTCGACTCCTTGCCGCCGGACCTGCTCCAGCGGCTCAAGGACTCGATCGAGCTCGTCCGGCCCGCCGGCGTCGTCGTCACCGTCGGCACGCCGCAGGCACCGCGCCGCGTCGATCTCGAAGTCCTGCTGACGACGGCGAAGAGCATGCTCGCGCAGGATCTGCGCGCGGCGCAGCGTGCGGTTCGCAGCGCAATCGCCGACTACTTCGAGCGCCTGCCTGCGAAAGACCCGGCGAGCGTCAACCAGCTCGTCGGGCTTGCGCTCGGGATCAGCGGCGTCGAGGACATCACGCTGCTGAGTGCGACGTGGCGCGACAACGGCGGTGCGCCAGCGGACGTGCTTGATCTCGCAAACGGCAAGCTCGCGATCGAGGGCTATCCGACGGTGCTCGGAGAACTGCACATCGCCGATCCAAACCTGCCGACGACGCTGAACGTCACAGTCTCCTATCCGTCGGAGGCTGCGCCTGCGGACATGCAGAAGATCCGCAGCGCACTGGCCGATGCGCTTGCCACGATCAACGCCGCGAACGAGGACAACGGCGGCCTCGATCTGCTGTACGGGCAGCTGCTCGACGCGCTCCCGTTGCCGAGCCACGTTGCCGAGCACGTGCCGATTCCGGCCGTACCCGGGCTGCCGACCGAAAGTGACGTCGCCCCGTATGACGTGCGCTTCGTCCTGACGCTCGAGAGCGGGTTGAGCAAGATCCTCGCCGCCCACGACGACTCGTACTCGCTAACGCCGTTCGAGCGACTCGCGCTCGGCGGTGTCGACGGAGCCGCCGATGGCTAGGTTCGAGTCGCTTCGCGACCGGCTACCCTCGCTCTACCGACCGGAGGCCGACGGCACGGCGACGTCCGTGCTTTCTCTGCGGCGCGAGGAGCTCGCGGAGCTGGCGGGCGCCTACGGGCCGCTTCGGTTCACCGCGACGACGCACGATGGTGCACTCGTCGTCGAGCGCCGCAACGAGAAACCGGTGCGTGCGCTGCGGCTCGCACCCGGCCGGGCGCCCGGCCCCGGCTACGCGCTCGAGCTGCGCACCGTCGAGGAGGGCGGCGCGCTGTCGCTGAGCCCATTCGCGGTTCTGCCGCTGCACGACGGCGTCGCCGTGGTCGGCGCGACGCAGCTGCCGACGACGTTCGCGGTCCAACTCAAGCAACGCACGCTGCTCACTCTCCAACTGCTCGCGGTCGCCGACGTGCTCGAGAGGCTGAACCGCGAGGCAGGCGAGGTCATGCAGTCGCACTGGTTCGCGTACGCGGACCGCGCCGTCTACAACCCGTTCTTCCTCCGCAGCAGGGCGTTGCAGAAGCTGCCGTTGCCCGCGCTGACGGAGTCGCCGGTGCGCCGGTTCCCGTACATCGACGACCTGGGCCGGCTCGCGTCGCTGCTGCTGCTGCCGCCGTGGCAGGAGCCGATCGTGCAGGACGACGGTGCGGCCACGCCCGAGACCGTCGAGACCTACCGACAGCGGATCGCGCGCATCGTCGCCCTGTACGCGAACGGGCTCGGGACGCGCGAAGCGCTTCGTCGGATGACCGAGGCCCAGCTACCCGTCGATGTCGACGCGATTCCGGAGCGGCGCGACCGGCCGTTCAGCGTCGAGGAGTTCGCACCGCTCGCGGCCGCGACGGTACCCGTCCGGATCCCGGGCCAGCCGAACGACCGCGTTGGGCCGCTGATGCATTGGCCGCTGACGAACGGCGGCGTCACGCCGGTCGCCGCGACCGTGTTCGTCCAGGCGCCGACGGCGGCCGAGCTCGAAGAGACTGCGCCCGACGGCGAGCTGCGCTACGCCGCCGCGGTCGCACCGCTACTCGAGCTGTACGTCGGCGGCCCGCTCCGGATCGGACTCGCGTACCGCGACACGGTTCCGGATGCGAAGACGTTGCGCATCCGCCCCGTATTCGCCTCGTGGATCGGCTCGGACGCGGGTGTTGCGACCGCCGCGTCGGAGCCGGGAGACATGGACGCCGATCCGACAGCGCCCGGCCCGTGGGCTGAAGCGGCGGGCGCGCCCGCCGGGCCGATCTCCGCGCTACTGCGGACGGAGGAGAATGTGCTCTGGGCCGCCGTCGCGACGGGCGAGCTCTGGCGTTACGACGGCGCCGCCTGGACGCAGGCGCTTTCGGGCCTCGGGACGATCCACTGTCTCGCGGAGGACGATCACGATCTCTTGGTCGGCACCGACGGCGGGCTCGTCCGGATGTTCCGCTTCCCGGACGACGGGTTTACGGCGCAGCCGGAGCCCGACCCGGACGACCGCAGTGTGCGCGCGCTGCTCCGAACGTCCGACGGAGTGTGGTGGGCGGGAACGTCGGCCGGCCTCGGCACGCTCGGTCCCGGCGACGAGTTCGTGCCGACGCCGTTCACGCTGGATGTGTGGTCGCTCGGCGCGGACTCCACCGGCGCGCTCTACGTGGGCGGCGTCCTCGGCCTCGCGGCGCATCGCCCCGACACCGGCGAATGGTGGTGGTACGACGGCGAGTCGGCGAGCGACGAGGTCTCCGAGTGGGGCGCGTTCGACCCATCGTTCTCGTTTCCGACTGACGCCGACGTCTTCCTCCCGCCCGTGACCGCAGTGCTCCGCTCACGCGACGGGACACTCTGGATCGGAACGACCGACGGGCTAGCGCGCTATCTCGCGCGCGGCGACGGCGGCCCCGTGGCCTACCGCACGCTGCTCGAGGCGTTCCCCGACCTCGGCACCGGCCGTGTCGACACGCTGGCGGAGGACGAGCGCGGCCTGCTCTGGGTCGGGACGAGCCGCGGCCTGCTCCGCTACGACGGCCGCGACTGGTTTCAGTTCCAGAACGACGCTTGGATGCAGCTCGGCCGCGCCGCCTCGCTGTACCCCGACGGCGGCGAGGCGGTCCCGCGCGGCACGTGGCGGTTCCGCCGCTCCGGCGGTTCGTGGGAGCGCTTCGACACCGCGCTTGCGAGTCCCGCCTGGATCGCCTCCTCGGGCGACCCGCGGACGACGGACGAGCAACGCGTGCGCGCGCTGGCGTTCACCGACGGCCTCGTCGCCGACATCGTCGACTCGTGGGACGCGGCGACGTTCGCTGTCACCGGGTCGAGCCCCGTCGAGGCGTCGCGCTTCGTCACGCGCGTCAAGCTCGACGGCGATCGCCGCGTCGTCGACGGCGGCATTGCCGCGCTGCCGCGCGTCCCGGTCGGCAAGTCGACGTGGAGATACCTCTCGCTCGAGCCCGCGGAGGCCATGCTTCCGCCGTCGCGGCCGGCGTGGACGATCGAGGGCCGGCTGCTGCCGCCTACGGAGGAGACGCCGACACCCGAGCCGGAGCCCGGTCGCTACTACCAAGGTTTGGCGGACCCGCTCGACGACGAAAGCGAGTACGACGACGCGCTGTTCGCGTTCCCCCCGGCCGCGCGCGTCGTCTTCTCGTGGTCTCCGAAGCATCCGCTCTCGGTGCTCGTCCGCCTCGGGGCGCGCAAGGAGAACGACACGATCGACCCGGCCGCGCTCGACCGCGTCTTCGACGGGATGCGACAGGTGCGACCGGCGGGCGTCAGGGCAGTCCTCGCCGTCGGCGAGAAAACGGTGCGAAAGGAGTCGTGATGACGTTCGTCGAGGAGTTCGGAAACAAGAGCGCCGGCGAGCTGATCCGTGCCGAGCTCTGGAACAGCGTGATGGCCGCGCTCGACGGTTTCTCGGCGAGCGTCGACACGCACTTCGCTTCCGTCGACGATTCGCTGACGGGACTCCGTGCGGACGTGACGGCGTTGCAAGGTGCGGTCGAGTCGGTGCAGAGCGACCTCGGCGAACTGAAGGGCGTGCTCGCCGACTACTACAACGTGTCGTTGTCGACGGTGCGCGTCAGCTACGCGACGGGCGAGGAGGCGACGCTCGTCGCCCAGCTCAGCGGGCTTGGCGGAGACGCGATCACGTTCCCGGAGGGCGAGCGCCCGTGGATCGACTTCGTGACCGTCTCCGGTCACCTCCGCCCCGCCGAGGGCTTCGAGTCCCAAAGCGGCGACAGCTCAGGCGGCCACCGGGGCATCTCCGTGCGGACGAACAGCGCCGGCGAGGCGCGCGTACTCCTGCGCGCCGACGTCGGTCCCGACCTTCCGGTCGAGACGCACGCGGACGTCTCTGCGTTCATGAAGGCGAAGCTAGCTGACAACCGTACGGTCGCCCAGGCGATCCTCGACGCGCCGACGCCGGCCGACGCGAAGAGCGCCGGCGCGTTCGAGTCGATCGCGGTCGAGTATGACCGGCCGGCGGCGAAGAACGTGCGCTCCTACCTCGACGCGTACTACCAGCGTCGCGCGCCCAGCGTGATCGGGAAGGTTGCTCCGCCGATCGTCGGCCCGCGCTGGCGTGACTACAGCTCGATCGTCGTCGCGGTCGCGCGCGCGGACTCGGATCCGACGACACCCGACCAGGCACGCGGCGCCGGCTCGATCCGCGTCTCGTTCCGTGACTGGGTCGGCCCGTGGCTGCTGCTGCACTACCTCGATCCCGTCGTGCTCGCTCCCGCGGTCGACGACTTCCGCATCAAGCTCCAGCCGCATTTCACTGCCGACTACTTCGACTCGGTCTCGCGTCTGCGCAACGAGATCGGGACGCTCGTGCAGCCAAGCCGCGGTCTCGTCGGCCGCATCCGCGATCTCCAGGCGGCGCACGGTGCACTCGACGGCGTCGCCGTCGGTCACCCGGCCGAGCTCGTGGCAAAGGTGCGCGGGACGGTCCAGACGGCGATCGTCTTCCAGCAGTCCATGGAGCCGGCACAGGCCAGCACGTTCTCCGCGGGCGACGGCAATGTCGCGGTGGACGCGCTGACCGACTCGGCGCTGCGCGCCGCGACGGATGTGCAGGCGCTGAAGACGCAGGTGGGTGGGCTCGAGGTGAAGGTCGACCGCGCCGCCAACCGCGTCGACTCCGCACACCAGCGCCTGTCGACGCTCGACGGGCGCGTAAACGAGACGAGCAGCACCGTGGCTGCGATCTCCAACTCGGTCACGACCGTCCACGAACAGGTGAACAAGGTGGCGGAGCTATACCCGGACTCGGTCAAGCAGAAGTTCATCGAGCTGCACGGCGCGCTCGGCGAGGTGCAGCAGATCAAGAAGGTGCTGAACATCCCGTGAGGGCAGCCGCGTGAACTACTCGGAGATCCGCCCGCACGAGGTCGCCGCGGGTGACGCACGCACGATCCTGGACTTCCTGAACGGCGCCGAGTCGTCAGCGGAGATCGACCTGCGCATAGACCTCCCGGGCGAGCCGGACATCGGACCACGGCTCGCGGCGCACATCTTCGACCACCGGACGCAGATCGGTTCGTTCACGAGCCTCGAGCAGCTGTTCGACGTGCCGCTGATCGGCCCGGTGCGCTTCGCGCAGATCGTCCGCTCGCTCGTCCCGAACGTCCGCGCCGGGATCAGCCGCGACGAGTTCGACGCGCTCGTCGCCGAGGTCGCGGCGCTCCGCGGCGTCGGCGCAGCCCCCGGGGCGGTGCCGCGCATCGAGCTGCGGGCGGTGGACCCGCCGCACTACATCGGACAGCCGCTGACGGTCGTGGCGACGGCGGTCGCGGCCGACGGGGAACCGCTCGACGGCGTTCCGGTCACGCTATCCGCGTCGTGGGGCCGGCTCCGCGGCTCAGACGGGCTCTCCGTGCAGGAGGGAGCCAGCGTGACATTGCGGACGAGCGGCGACGGCACCGTGACCGCGACGCTCGTCGCTCCGACTTCGGAGGATCTCGCGCAGACGCAGCAGGCGGCGGTCGAGTTCGAGCTGCGCCGCCTGAGCCCGGACGCCGCGACGCCCGAGGACGCACTCGACGCCCTGACGTCGCTTGTCGCCGCGTATCGCTTCGAGGCGAACGACGACTTCCGCAACGGCGTCGACGTCTACTTCCGCGACTTCCACGCCCACCTGGTCGATCGCGTCAACTACGCAGACGAGCTGAAGCGGTGGCGCACGTTCGACTCCGTCGTCGTCGCATACCTGCACGAGCGCGACGACGACGCGGCAAAGACGGTGATGACCGCGGTGCAGTCCGTCGCGGCGGACGTTGTCCGCGTCCGCGACTGGCTAGCGCCGTGGCTGCAGGTCCACGTCACCTCGATGAGCGCCGCGACGCTGCTCGGCGGCGATCTCGCTCTTGCGACGACCATCGACGACGCCGACGAGGCGCTCACGAACATCCATGGCAAGGTTCGCGACTTCGTCTCGTTCCAGCAGGGCGTGGCCGGGCGCGTCGTCGGCGAGAAGGTCGCGGATGCGAAGCTGAACCACTTCCTCGGGACCGAACTGGCGACGCTGCCCGATACCGCGGACATGAAGTGGGATCTCGGCTCGCTCGTCGGTGACTCGTCGGTGACGCTCGGCACCCTCGGCGTTCACGCGCTGAACGCGCTCGAGCAGACGCGTGTCGAGGTGCGTAGGCGCGTAACCGGGGACGTCGGCACGCTGGTCGACGGTGCGATCGCCTCGGCGACCGCCGGGCTCGTCGACCAGGAGACGTTCGACCATGCGATCGCAGGCAAGGTCGACCGGGCGGCGTTCCAGACCGCGCTCGCGACGAAGGTCGACCAGACGACGTTCACGAATGCGCTGGCAGCGAAGGTCGACCTCGCGACACTCAACGACAAGCTGAGAGAGGCGGCAGATTTCGCGAGCTTCAAGACGGAGCTGACCTCGGTCTTCCAACCGTTGATTCCTCCCGGCGGCTTCATCGTGAACCCGTGACCGTCTCGACGAAACCGACCATCGAGAGGCAGCTCGCGGAGGTCAAGAAGCCGAAGCCAGCGGTCGTGTCGATCGCGACCTACGAGGTCGAATCCCCCGCCGCCGGCCCCCGCACCGTCTATCGCGCGACGTTCGACATCGACGTTCCGCGGCCGTCACTGGACGCGCGGATCGTCGTCGATCCTGCCGCAGCGCGCTTCCGCGGAGAGTTCGAAGCGGTGGCGGTCCTGGTGACATCGCTTGCGAACGGCAAGGGCGGCGTCGTCGTCGAACTCGCGGGGCCGCGCAAAGTGACGGCCGTGCTGTTCAAGGGCAGCTCGCTCTCCGGCAAGACGGTGAACCTGCTCCGGCTCGACGAGGATCAACCGGCGCCGCAGCCGACGGTCACGGCGGTCGTGGGCGGCAGGAATGTCGCGCTCGTCACCGACGAGTTCATCGACGCTCGCTTCTGCATCGCGATCGCCGGCGCGAGCTCGCCGCTTAAAACGGCGTCTGTCGGGGGCGTCGCGGTCGAAGCGGAGCCGACCGGCATGCGGCTCGGCCTGCTCGATCCCGCAGGCACGAACGAGCCGGAGTTCTTCTGGCCGACGTCGGACGCGGCCAACGAGAGCGTGCAGGCCGACGACGCGTTCGCGGCCGCGCTGCAGGCGTACTTCGACGCCCGCACAGCCGACTCTTCGCCGACGGCACGCGTCGTCATCCAGTCGGACCAGGAGTGCCGCCTCCTGATGACCGCGTTCGACACCGCCGCGTCGTTCGCGCAGGACGTGTTCGCCTCGCCCGCACTGCGGACGAGCGACCTCCTCGACGCCGACGCGCTCGGGGCGGCGATCGCCGCTGCTGGCGATCCGGTGTCCGCGTACCTCAAGTACCAGCTCGGATCGGCCGACCTCGTCGACGGGCTCAACGCGGTCGTGACCGACGGCGCGCTCTACGACGCGCAGCGCTTCGCGGACGTGGAGTCGAGTCCACAGACGGAGGCGGCGCTCGCATCGGCGGCTGACGTTCCGCGTCTTAACCGGCTGCTGCTCCAGGACGCCTACCCCGACCTGATCGCCGCACCGGCAGTCAAGCGCGTGCTGCGGTTCAGCGGGTCGAGTGTGTCCGCGGGCGATTTCGCGATCGGGGTTCCCGCGGGTGCTGCGGTCTCGAAGGCCACGATCGAGACGCAGGAAAGCGTTCGCGACGACCGCACCGCCGACGGCGAGCTGGCGGTAGCGGCGGCTGAGCGAATCGGAGTCCACATTGGCGGCGATGCGACGACTGCAGCCGCGGTGACAATCGCCGAGGCGATCTCGGCGTCGGGCGTGTCACTGCCGCTGCTCGCGCTTGCGACCACGACGCAGGTGACGGTCGAACTGCAGAACGACCACAACGGAGCCGCCTCCGGGAAGGCGCTCGCTCGTGGAACGGCGACGCTCGCGGGACCGGGTGCCACTGCCTGGGCGACGGTGTTCTTCGATCCCGTCGTCCTCTCCGCCGGCCCTGCGTGGCTCGTCGTCCGCGCGGAGAGGGGGGAGGCGGTGTGGCTCGCCGCTTCCGACGGCGATCAGCCGCACGTGTCCCGCACCGACGGTGACGGCGCGGCGTCCGAGGTCGTGGTGAGCAATGCCGCACCGCTCTTCAGCCTCTTCACGCGCAGCGGCGCTGCCATCGAGCTTCCGGCGACGGTGCTACGCGTGAATGGCACGGCGGTTACCGCAATACGCGACGGCGACCGAGCGACCTACGACATCACGACTGCTATGCAGGCCGCCCTTGCAGAGTCGTCAGGCGAGCCAATCCTGCTCACGCTCACGTCAACCGTCGCCGGCACGGTCACCGTCTACCCGCCGCACGTCGAGTACGCGCTGTAAGCCGGAGGTCGGACTCGCTCCGCGCCTGGGGTTCGACCGCTATCAGGGTTGCCTGTTCAGGCCACTCGTTCGACCTGGTAGCCCGAACCCTCATTCTTGCGGCTTAGGCGTGGAGCGCCGGTCAGGCTTCGGCGCTGTCGGTCGGCCTGATCTGACACAGATCTGACAGACGCGCCACTTCTCCAACGAGGTCCCGCAGTCCGGCAGAACAGCTGCGATGCATCTCGAGCAGCGTTGACGAGCGCCGCGATGTCGGACGGAATGGCCGACCTCGACCTCACCCTCACGATCGCGTTTGCGTAACGAGACTGCCCCGCGAGCAAAGGTCGCGGCGGCAGCCGTTCAGCAAAGTGGGATACGTCCTAGCAGCCGCCTCCAGTCCCGAGGTTCCACGGGTACCGCCGTAGATCGAATATTTCCCGGAGTTGACGCCATACACGGACGTGTCGTACCCGCGCCACTTCGGATACGACGAGTGCGCGAGCTTCACGTTGGGCGTCACTGGCGAGGCCGTCTTCGCGCCGACGTAGTAGTAGTAGTAGTAGTAGTAGTAGTAGTACGGGCTCTGCCTCCAGAACTTCGCGGTAGAGCCGCACGGCGACACAGATGGCGACCCGGAGTGGCTCCCGCCCTGCGGGGTCGTCGAAAGCCGCAGCGCGTCCCCTCGAGCGGAGCAAGGCTGCTCGCGAGATTGTCAAGGACGAAAGAAGGGAACACGCCCGGTCGTGCAGGGGTGGCCTCGAGCACGCTCCGTGAGCGGGCTTGACGGCGCTTGCAACATATGCCACCTTATGGCTGCTGCGGCCTCGAAGGTCTTCGACAGGGGACGCCGCCATGCACTACCGACAGATGCTTCTCGTGATGGGTTGCGGGTGCGCAGCGCTGGTCGCGTCCTCGTCGAGCCGTGGCGTCCATGCCGCGGGGAACGGGCCGATCGTCTTCGAGAGCACCCGCGGCGGAAACCCCGACATCTTCACGACCACGGACGGCAAGCGCGTCCAGCAGTTGACGAGCGATCCCGGGCAGGACACCACGCCGAGCTGGTCACCGGATGCCAAGAGGATCGCGTTCGCGAGCAACCGCACCGGGGCCTGGAAGCTCTACCTCATGTCGGCTTCGGGCTCGGCACTACGGGAGCTCAAGACCTCCGTGCGAGCGCCGTTCGCTCCGCGCTTCTCGCCGGACGGTACGCAGATCGCCTTTCAAAGCTTCGACGAGCGGGGGCGATCGTCGGTGCACGTGATCGACGTGACCGGACAGAACGAGCGCACGCTTTCCCCGTCGGGAGTCGATGACACGTCGGTGAGCTGGAGCCCGAAGGGCGATCGGGTCGTCCTGTCCCGAGGTCTCAAGGGGCTCTACGGCCTCTATGTCGTCGACGTGGCGACGGGCGCCGCGACCCGACTGACCAAGCCGGCGGCCGACTTCGAGCCGGACTTCTCTCCCTCGGGCGACCGTGTGGCCTTCACCCGGCTCGACCGTACGGGGAACTACGACGTCTACGTCATGAAGGCGACGCCGGGGGCGAAGCCGATTCGTCTCACACGCGATCTGGCCGAGGACGGCGGTCCCGTCTTCTCGCCGGACGGTACGCGGATCGCGTTTCGCACGAGCCGCAGCGGTGTCTACGCGCTCTGGGTGATGACATCCACAGGCCAAAATGCACGTCGGTTCGTAACGCCGGGCCCGGGGGTCGACGTGGCGCCCGACTGGGCGGCCGCGAGGGCGGCGTCGGTGCGCCTACCGGCTGCGGCTGAGGCGGACGCTTCCTCCGCCGCCTTCTTCTGCAAGAAGAACGGCACGAACAGCGGCGAGACCATCGCCGGCACCAACTACGCCGACTTCATCTGCGCCTGGGGTGGAAACGACAAGATTCGCGGGTACGGGGCAGGTGACCAGATCGACGGCGGGACGGGCAACGAGCGGTTCTACGTCAGCGGTGTGCTCGCCGACGGATTCCTCGGCGGCGACGGCGACGACATCCTGTACGCACAGGCCAAGTTGGCCCCGACACCGGATTGCGACTTCGTGGACGGCGGCGGAGGCCCGGATACCGCGTGGGTGGACAAGGCAAAGGTGCCGTGCAGCTCGACCCTTTCGCTTGCCGACGTGTGGAAGAACGTCAGCGTCGTCCGACCGCCGTGATCGCGGACGACGAGGGTGCAGCAGGCGCTGCGACCGAGCAACCACCGCCGCCCTCGCAGCTGAAGAAGGTCGCCGCCTGGGTCGCCGGAGTCACCGCCGTTCTGCTGGCGATCGGCGGGCTCGCCAAGGCGGTGACCGAGCTTGTCGACCTGTTCGACAAGGACGGCGGCGACGGTCCACCGGTGCAATCCGGCTCCGTCGTCATCCACGAGCCGCAGCTTCGCGGCTCGAATGCCGTTTTCGACACGGACGTAACGGCGACCGGCATGCGCGGTCGCAAGGTTCGAGTGTTGTGGACTCTCATGGACGGGGAGCGGGGACAACCCGTCGCGGAAGAAGGGTTCGACAAGCAGCTGCTCGCCGAGTTCGAGCCGGACGCCGACACGGTCGAGCGAAGCTTGCAGGCGATCGTCCCGGCTCCCTCGACCACGGATCTCGTGTTTCTCCGCGTCGAACTTCTCAACGAGCAGGGGGACCGCGTCACCTTCGACGACAGCGAGCCGCTGAGGCTCGGCGGCGTGGGCACATAGGCGAAACAGGCCAGTCTGGCGCACGTCGACGGTGTCGCCGGTCGGGCCGAAGAGCATGGTCACCTCGTGAACGCCGCAGCTCGTCTTAATGTCCAGCTCGTGGTCGCCGCGCAGGAAGACGCGAAGCATCGACCCATTCTCGGTGAGCACGTCCGCGGTGAAGCCGCGGACGCCGTGCTCGCTCGCGTACTCGACCATTCGCGCATGGAGGACGCCTGCGAGCCCGAGTCCCTGCCAGTCCGGGTCGACCATGCTCGGGATGCGGACTCCTCGACTCGCGGGTCTTGCTGAGACCGCCGAGACACAGGTGTGACCAAGCGCATCGATCTCGGATAACAAATCGGCCTTGGGCGCTCTCATGTCGCTCAACGAGCACCGGCGCCAGGCGAAAAGTAATCGATTTGCAGGGACTTTCATGCGCCCGGGAGGATTCGAACCTCCGACCCGCGGATTAGAAGTCCGCCGCTCTGTCCACTGAGCTACGGGCGCGCCGCGCAGAGCGTACTCGGCGGGCTGGCGGGGACGACCGGCGCCGCCCCTCAGATCGCGGCGGCACTCGGGCGCCGTGTGAACACGTTGTCGAGCGCTGCACGGCGACCGACCGCGAGTGCGCCACTGAGGACCGCCGCGTCGCCCAGCGTCGAGACCTCGACCTGCGGTGGGTACGACAGCCACTCGGCAAGCAGGCGTCGCACCGGCGCGAGCAGAAGATCGCCGTTCGTGCCAATCCCGCCGCCGAGAACGACGAGTGCCGTGTCCGCGACGGCTGCGAGTGGCGCGATGTGGAGGGCGATCCGACGGGCTTCCTCCTCCACAACCTGCCGTGCCAGGGAATCACCGGAGCGCGCCGCTCCGAAGATCGCGCGGGGATCGAACGGTGCCTCGAGGAGCGAATTGCCGTCCCACTGCTTCGCGAGACGGGCCGCGAGTTGCGAGAGAGCCCCGGCGCACGGATCGATGTCCTGGTCGATTCCGGCGGCGAAGAAGTCGAGCTCCCCTGCGGCACCGTGATGCCCGCGGTGGAGCTCGCCGCGCAGCACGAGCCCGGCACCGAGACCCGTACCCACCGACAGGAAGGCGAAGTCGTCGACACCCTGGGCGACGCCGACCCATTGCTCACCGAGGGCCGCGAGGTTGATGTCGTTCTCGACCTCGACCGGACGGCCCAGGACGGACTCGACCGCGGCGCCGAACGCCATACCGTCGAGCCCCGGGAAACTCGTGAGTCTCACGAGGCCGTTCGCTCTGTCGAAGACGCCCGGCACGCCGACCACGACGCCGTCGAGGAGCTCACCCGAGAGCCCCGTTGCCGAAACAAGCGATGTCCGCAGGGCCTCGATCGCGACCACCGCGGACGCGGCGTCCGGATCGGCGATCTCGACGTCCTGACGCGCCCGGATCTCGCCGCGCAGATCGCAGATCGCGCCGCGGAGGAACCGCGCCCCGAGGTCGAGCCCGAGGACGAGAGCCGCGTCCGGGACCGGCTCGAAGAAGACTGCTCCGTAGCTCGGCCCGCCCGGGTCGTGGTCGACCTCGCGCACGAGACCTGCATCGAGGAGCGACTGGAGCGCGAGCGAGACGGTCGGCTTCGAGATGCCGACACGCCGCGAGATCTCGGCGCGCGAGATCGGGGCGTCGGCTCGGAGGAGGTCGAGGACTGTCTGCTCGTTGAGATGCTTCAACAACCGCGGCGTCGCACTGGGCGTCGGGAGCTGTCGAGTCATCTTGGGTAGTGATCTTAACCAGATGGGGGACGCTTTGGCTTGACTCAGCCGTCCAAGCATCCTAGACTCGCCGACTCGTAAGGGTTATTTACGTGATCTGCCCAGCGACGAGGAGGCTCCCATGAGACGACTGACCCTGGCGCTCGCGGTGCTCGGCGCCCTTCTGCTCGCGGTCTTCGGTGCGAACGCCCGAGGTGGCCAGGACGCTCGGGCCGCGAAGGAGCCGGTGACGATCTCGTTCTGGGTGCCCTTCACAGCGCGCGAGCTCGGGGTCATCAACTCGGCGCTGGCGGGCTTTCACAAGAAGTACCCCTGGATCACGGTGAAGAGCACGGGGAACACGAACCCAACGAAGCTCACGGCGGCGATCCGCGGCGGCAACGCACCCGATGCGGTCGCGCTGTTCGAGACCGACACGCTCGGCGCGTTCTGCTCGTCGGGCGCCTGGCTCGACCTCTCCTCGCACATCAAGAGCGACAAGCTGAACATGAACGTCTTCCCGAAGACGATTCAGAACTACACGGCCTACGAGAACAAGCGCTGCGCGCTTCCGCTGCTCGCCGACGCCTACGGCTTCTACTACAACAAGGCGATGCTCGCGAAGGCTGGCCTGAAGGGGCCGCCGAAGACGCTCGCCCAGCTCTCGGCGTACGCGAAGCGGCTGACGGTGAAGAATGCCGACGGCTCGATCAAGGTGCTTGGGTTCAACCCGCTCATGAACTGGTACCAGAACTCCCCCGTGCACTTCGGGCCGATGACGGGAGCGACGTGGATGAAGGACGGCAAGTCCAACCTCGCCGGAGATCCCAACTGGGCGGCACTGCTCAGGTGGCAGAAGAGCCTCGTCGACTGGTTCGGCTACAGCAACCTCGTCAAGTGGCAGGCGAAGGCGGGCGACGAGTGGACGGCCTCGAACGCCTTCGAGAGGGACTCGAGGTCCAGGCCGTCCACCG